>SKER01001349.1_pt1 | contig 20340 bp, 19 predicted proteins | sample 4826961 | NCBI WGS metagenome assembly SKER01 (sample SAMN11008804, study PRJNA524170) | human gut metagenome | biome: Human fecal sample; material: Feces; isolation source: fecal sample from pouch patient p47 | host: Homo sapiens | place: Israel: Tel-Aviv | collected 2016-11-16 | reverse complement strand
CGATTTTCTTCTCACAGACAAGGATTGGAAAAAACGGAAAGCCATTTAAGATGTACAAATTCCGGAGTATGTATATGGATGCAGAAGAACGGAAAGCAGAATTGATGGCTCAGAACAAAATGAGTGATGGACGTATGTTCAAACTCGATTTCGATCCCCGAGTAATCGGAAATAAGATTTTGCCGGACGGAACCAGAAAAACCGGAATAGGCGAATTTATCAGGAAAACATCCCTTGATGAATTTCCACAGTTCTGGAATGTGCTAAATGGGAGCATGAGCCTTGTAGGAACTCGTCCGATCCTTCAGGACGAACTGCGTCAATATGAATTACATCACAGGGCTCGAATCGCTATTAAACCGGGAATCACTGGTATGTGGCAGGTAAGCGGACGAAGTGACATCACTGACTTCGAAGAAGTTGTGAGACTGGATACAGAATATATCAGTAACTGGAATTTTGGCTTGGATATTAAAATACTGTTTAAAACAGTAATTATGGTTCTGAAGAGGGAAGGATCGGTATGAAGAAAATTCGGCAAAGTCCGCACATGGAATACAAAGGAGCATGAAGTGGAGCGGATTTTGTTGTTATTGTGGATGGGTTTACTTGTAGAATATGGATTGAAGGATGTGTACAGTTTTAACAAAATTCATATGCCAACAAGTTAGGTGAGTAGCCCATGCAATGTCTACCTCAAACTTTCAGTGGCGGCATGATGGTCTACGGTGGCGTATAAAACTCATGCGAAATACCCCTACTGCGAGCCTGTTTTATTGCAGAGCAAAGTAGTGACATGATACCTTCATTTTTCCGAAGAATTAGAGGTGGAGGTTGAAAGTGTTGAAAAGCCAAAAATCTATTTTTCTGGAAAAGTTTATTGCAGAGAAAAGACGGACATGATAACTGCATTTTTCCGGGAAATTAGAGGTAGTGAGTGGCAGATGATTGTTCATGTTGCAACAAGGGAGAAACATGAACTTGTACACTTTTAACAAAGTGAGTTGGTGTACGGGTTATGACAATAAGGGTCAGCACTTTGAAAAATGGAGAAGTGCGACAGCGAGTTATGACAATAAGACTTAACACTTTGTTGGCGAGCTGGTATGAAGGTGTCTACCATAAAGTTTCAGTTGAAGCGAAATGAGTGAGTATGACAGTAAGGGTCAGCATTTTGAAAAATGGAGAAGTGCGACAGCGAGTTATGACAATAAGACCTAACACTTTGGTGGTGAGCTGGTATGAAGGTGTCTACCATAAAGTTTCAGTTGAGGGAAAATGAGAGTGTAGCCCGTGAAAGGTCTACATAAAAGATTCAGTGGTGGTCGGAAATGTAGATGGTCACTGTGAGAAAAATGATAACTACAGTTTGATGAACACACTGTTCTGAATAGATAAAGCCCGCCGGTGTTCTGCATCGGCGGTTAGATATAAAAACTTGTGAGAGGAATATAGCAAAATGTCAAACAAAAAGAATCTTCTGATTTACGCTCATTACTATATTCCAGATACTGCGTCAACGGGGCAGATTCTCCGTGAGTTGGCGGAGGGTATGCTGGATAAGTTCAACATCACGGTCATTTGCGTGGTGCCTAGTTACTTAGGAACTATCGAAGAAAAATACAAGACGCAGAAGTACTACGAAGAAGAAATCAACGGCGTAAAAGTCTTAAGGATAAGAGTGCCGGAATTCAGCAAGACCGACAAGAAGAGCCGTGTGAAGAACATTGTTTCCTATTTCTTTGGAGCAATGGGCGCGACCTTTAAGGTTGGCAAGATGGACTATGTGTTCTCCATTTCTCAGCCTCCAATCCTCGGAGGACTGCTGGGCGTTTGGGGCAAGTGGGTAAAACACGCTAAGTACATCTACAACATTCAGGACTTCAACCCGGAGCAAGTGCTGGCGGTCGGTTACACTAAGAATAAGCTCATCACCGATGCCATGATGTGGTTCGACAAGTTTAGTTGCAAGCGTAGCGACCTTGTAATAACAGTCGGCCGCGATCTGGTGGAAACGGTGGAGAACCGTTTCAAGGGAAAGAAAGTTCCTAAGACCGTTATGATCAACAACTGGATTGATGAGAACGAAATCTATCCGTTGGATGAGAATAACGAGAAGGTTCAGGCTTTCAAGAAGAAATACGGTCTCGATGGCAAGTTTGTCATTATGTACTCTGGCAACATCGGTCTGTACTACGACCTTGAGAATCTGATTAAGGTTGTGAAGAAAATCAAGCCGGGTACTAAGACTGCCGATGGCCGAGAGGTTGTATTCGCATTCGTTGGTGCAGGTTCTGTCTTGGACAAACTGGTTATGTATAAAGAAAGCAACAATATGGACAATGTGGTATTCATTCCATATCAGGATAAAGAAGACTTGATTTACAGCCTGAATGCCGGAGATGTCCACTGGTGTGTGAATGCAAAGGGTATCAAAGGCGTGAGCTGTCCGAGTAAGTACTACGGGCTTGCCGCTGCCGGTAAGCCGATTATCGGTGTGCTGGAGGAAGGTTCTGAGGTTCGTTGCCTAATTGAAGATACAAAGGGTGGCCTTTGTTGTAATCCTGGAGACTATGAGCAGATTGAAAAGGATATCCAGTGGTTTATTGAGAATGCTGGAAACGGCGAAGTAACTGCGATGGGTCAGCGTGGACATGACTATTTGATTGAGAATTTAACGAGAGAAAAGAGCGTTAAAAAGTACGCAGAAGAAATTCTGGGATGCTGATAGATTTGGAGGATGAACGGTATGAACAGTAACTGGTTCAAGATGCTAATGAAAGCTACGAAAGTTGAATATGGGAAGAATCTGTTGCTGAAAGGCGTACCGGTTATCTTTAATAAAGGCGGAGCAAAGCTGAAAATCGGTGATGGTGTCACAGTAAAGAGTAGCTTTTTGAGCAACTTGGTCGGCCTTTACAGCCGGACAATTATTGTGACAAGAGCACCGGGAGCTGAAATTGTAATCGGTGACAATGTTGGCATTTCAGGAGCAACCATTTATGCCAGAAAGGGCATTTACATTGGTGAAAACACATGTATTGGTGGTAACTGCAAAATTCTCGACAATGATTTCCACCCTATTGATGCCGAGGATAGATTGAAACTTCTGCAGGATGTTCACGGTGGAGATAGTGAGCTTGTTCCATCGAAGGAGATACATATTGGTAAGAACTGTTTTATCGGCTGTAATGCCATTATTCTGAAGGGGACCGTCCTTGGCGATGGTTGTGTTGTAGGAGCGGGTGCAGTGGTTAGCGGTAAGTTCGAAGATAACTGTGTAATTGCTGGAAATCCGGCGAGAGTGATTAGGAGGATGTAAGTGAAATGGAAACATCTAAACAATCAACTTTATCATTTGCATTTGAAGATAACTCATTTGATGTCCTTCGTTTGATTTCAGCTTTGCTTATTGTATTAGGACATATAGTAACACACCTAAATTGCAACGTCTGGAAACCACTTCTTACTATTCAGCAGAATTGGCCGGGGTTATTGTGCTTATTTACACTAACAGGGTATTTGATTCCTGCTTCATTAGAGCGTTCAAGGACTAAAAAAGAATTTTTGGTGAAGCGTATTTCAAGAATTTATCCAGAATTGTGGGCTGCGTTTGCGGTATCTTTTGTAACGGTAATTTTAATCGGGGGGGGTATCTCCATCTTCAGTATAGGTTAAAAGATATTGTTGCGTGGATTGTATCGCAAGTTACATTCTTCCAATTCTATACGCCGGGAAGCCTTGCCACTTACGGCGTAGGAAACCCGAATGGAGCATTGTGGACAATCTCGATGGAAATGCAGGTATATATTGTAATCATGATCTGCTATCCTTGGTTTAAGAAACAGAGGAAAGCAGTCTGGTATGTGATTGGTTTAATTGCGGTGGTTTGCAATGTGTGTTTTCCATTTACCAAACAGTTTATGCCCAACATGGTATATAAGTTGATAAATGTCACATTTGTTCCGTATGCATATATTTATTGGATTGGAATGTATGCGTATACATTTAGAGATGAGATTATTCCAAAGCTAAAAAAAGGTTTTTATTGTTTGCTTGGAGGGTATATCGTATGGTGCCTTCTAAACCGTTCCTTTTTACATTTTAGTTTTGGACATTATTGTAATATTGTCACTGGAGTTTTTGTTTGTGTTTTAACGCTGAGTGCTGGTTATTTTCTCGGAAATCACAAATTTAAGAAAGACTATTCGTACAGTATTTACCTTTACCATATGATTGTTATAAATTTGCTTGTTGTGATAGGAATGAAAGAAAATTTACGGGCTCTTGTAATCACGTATGTGGTGACACTGCTGCTATCTTTTGTTTCGACCAATTATGTGGCAAAAGGAAATCAGATAATGAGAAAACTACTTTTGAAATAAGTATAAAGGGATAGGAGAAATAATGCAATGAAGTTGGCAATAGTTGGATTTCATAATCTGCATCTTATGCAGTTTTTATATAAGTATACAGATATTTTTGATAAACATGGTATTGATTACGATGTTATTTACTGGGACAGAGATATGGATTCAACAATAAAATATAAGCCTTTTAACGGGAGGGCAATTGCGCTTCATTATAAAATGGATAACTATCAGCCCAAACACAAAAAAATAATAGGGTTCATAAAGTGTATCGCATTTTCCAGACAGGCAATAAAAAAAGGAAAGTATGACAAGATAATTTTTTTGACTACGCAGTCCATATTGCCTTTGTATGGTATTGCTAAGAAGTATTCTGGAAGATATATCTATGACTATCGTGATTTAACATATGAAAAAAATAATTTGGCAAAAAAACTAGTGCAAAAGTTGATTGATAATTCATATATGACTTGTATGTCCTCTATGGGTTTTAAACAGATTATCGGAAACAATGATAAAATCATAGTTTCTCATAATTGTAGTAATATTCAACATAATAGTATTATTAAAACAGAGTCAGATAAAATTCGATTGGTATTCTGGGGAATGGTGCGTCAGATAGAATTTAATAAAAAAATCTGCGATTGTTTCGGAAGAGATAATCGTTTTGTTATTTGCTATCATGGTGAAGGTGGGAGTGCTGAATTAAAAAAGTATTGTGAAAATCAAGACTACAAAAATATTTCATTTACCGGACGATATTCTGTAAATGAAATTTCTTCTTTTGCTGCATCTACAGATATTCTGATTAATTTATATGAGAATGACGGACAGCAAAAGTTGGCAATGACAGTAAAATATTATGATGCTGTGCGGTATGGATTGCCAATGCTGGTGACGCAGGGCTCTTATATGGCAGATGCGGTAGTTGGAAATAACGCAGCGTTAGCAGTAAATATTAATAATTTGAATTTAGATGATATTTTTGAGTGGTATCAATCTATAAACAAGAGTGAGTATCATTATCCAGAAGAACTTGCTCGAATTCAAAATGATGATAAAAGCTTTGAGGAGAAAGTACTTGCTTTTGCAAGGAATTGAGAAAAATGAAAATTGCTATTTATATCAATAACAGTAATATTAGCAATGTGGATTGTTCTGATTTAACAAAGGGTAATCCTGGAATTGGTGGTACTGAATACTGTATATTATTGTTGGCACAGTTGTATAAAAGGTATTATCCAGACAATCAAATTACATTGATTGCCAGCAGTAAGGGGATACTACCCGAAGTGGATGATATTGTAATAGAAAATAATTTGTTTGCTGTTCCTCAAACAGCAAAGAGTATTGCAGCAGATGTGCTTGTAGTCAGTTCTGTATTTGAGGGGAAGCCTTTGCCTATAGATTTCTTTTCTGCGGTAGAAGCAGAAAAAATCAAAACAATTACATGGGGACATAATTTTTACCTTAATGATTTTTGTAATCTACTAGTAAAGAACGATTTTATTTGCGCAAATGTTTTTGTAGGGCACCAGCAATATGATCGTTATATTGATCATGAAGTAATTCGGAAGTCTACCTACATATACAATATGTACCCAGAAGTTAGTGAACCGTTTCGCAAAGAAAATGATGGAAAAACTGTGACATATATTGGGTCCTTGGTGCCAACCAAAGGTTTTCATCTGTTGGCTAATGCCTGGAAGGCTGTTTTAGTAGAGGCTCCTGATGCACAACTTCATGTTGTCGGCAGCGGTAAACTCTATGATAGGAACTCAAAACTTGGTGTATACGGAATCGCTGAAGAGTCATATGAAAACAGTTTTATAAAAGGAATCACAGACAGAGCTGGTGAATTATTGCCTTCTGTTCATTTCCATGGTGTAATGGGAGAGGAAAAGAAGGAGCTGATAGCTAGGACAAGTGTCGGCGTAGCCAATCCTTCAGGACGGACAGAGACTTTTGGTATCAGTGCAATAGATTTTTCCAGTCGCGGAGTTCCGGTTGTTACCATTGCATCCGGCGGTTTTCTGGATACTGTAGAAAATGAAAAGACAGGCTTGCTATATAATGATACGAAGGATTTGGCAGGCTGCATCGTGCGTTTGCTGAAAGAAAAAGAATTCAATGAAAAATGTGGGGAATATGGAAAAGAATATTCTAAACAGTATGCCCCGGAAAAATTGATTGTAAAATGGCACGAGGTATTTGAACTTGTTTTAAAGGGAAAAAGACCAGCGATTGAAATGCCTACCAATTTTATGAAAAACAATTTGAAGCAGTTTCGGATTTTAAATAGAAAAATCAAGAACTTCCTGCACTGGGAATACCCGATTTCTGTGATAGGAATTGAAACGATAGGAAGAAATCTGTTAAGGAGGTTGGGACATTGATTAAATTTAGCATCATAACGGTATGCTTAAATGCCGGACAAGATTTGATTGATACTGTAGAGAACACATTAAATCAGAGTTATGATAATTTTGAAATCATTGTAAAAGATGGTTTTTCTAAAGATGGTTCTATAGAGAAGTTGCCGTATAATGACAAGATTAAGCTAATTCAAAAGAAAGATACGGGCATTTATGATGCTATGAACCAGGGAATAGAGGCTGCAACCGGTGATTATTTGATTTTTATGAATTGTGGTGATTGGTTTTATGATGGCTCAGTACTTGAAAGAATCGACGCAGCCATCAAAGAAAAGCAGGAGATGTGTTATTACGGTTTGTGCTATAACCGAAAACTTGACAGCATAAACGCTTATCCAAAGAAAGTGACGAGATTTACTTGCTTTCGGACGATGATTTGCCACCAAAGTACAGTATACTGTCGAAAACTGTTTGAGGAGAAAAATTACGATACATCCTATAAAATTTTGGCGGACAGAGAATACTTAATGTGGATTGTCTGTAGCAAACGAATTTCTCCTTGCTATTTGGATTTCCTTATCGTTAACTATCAAGCTGATGGAGCTTGCGAAAATGAAAAGTATAGGGAGCAAAATAAGAAAGATATTCAAAGAATGAATGAGATTTATCTGTCAAACTTTGAACAAACAAAGTTTAAAATTCTGCATTGTTTGACTTTGCCGAGATTAAGGTCTTTGATCTCAAGTAGTCCTAAGCTCGGGAAAATATATATGAAGTCGGTAGATATGATATACAGAGCTATGTCAAAAAACAGCAGGTGATTATTTTTACCAAGGAGGAAATGCAAGTGAATCATCATCCAAAGGTATCTATTGTGACAGTTTGCTACAACAGTGAAAAATACATAGAGGATTGTATCAAGTCAATTATGCGGCAGACATATGATAATGTAGAGCATATTATTGTCGACGGAGGAAGTACAGATGGAACACTGGATATTATAAAAAAATATGAGAATCAGTATAATATGCGCTGGATCAGCGAAAAAGATAACGGTATGTATGATGCAATAACCAAAGGCTTCAAAATGGCAAGTGGAGAAATTTATGCCTGGCTGAATTCCGATGATATGTATATGCCGTGGGCGTGTGAGTTGGTGGCAATCGTTATGGAGAAAACGGGAATTCAGTGGTGTACGGGAATTCCGTGCCATTACAACGAGCGTGGGGTGGCTCATAATGTTCCGAGAATTACTCCTGTTTTTCCACGAAATTTTATTCGCAAAGGATATATGGACGGTAGAGTGGCAACTTTTCTAGAGCAGGAATCTATGTTTTGGAGTAAGAATTTGTGGGATAAGGCAGGTCATGTTTTGGCACAGTACAAAATTGCGGGAGATTATCATCTTTGGAAAGAGTTCGCAAAGTATGAACCGCTCTACACGCTGGACAGTGTGATTTCTGGCTTCCGGATTCATACTGGCCAGAAATCTGGGGATCGAGAGAAGTATTATGCTGAAGCCGGACAATTGAACTTCACAAAAACGTTGTTATCTAAGTTTAAGATTATCTCTCTGTCAATAGTCATTCATTCCCTGTTCACAAGAACTCAGAGAATTAGGACTAAACGTTATTTAATGGATTGAGATGTTTTGGGGCAAGGAGAAGTCAGATGAGATTGGCATTTGGAAATCATGAGATAAATACAAAAAAAATTTTTGCATATGTCGTAATGGCTTATGTATTGTTGATGTCTGGATCAGTATTACAATATACAAAAATGGGAAGTTATCAATCATATAATTTGATGATAACTGTCGTAATATTTTCCTATTATATTATTAAGAATAAAAATTCATTAGGACAATTGGATTTTCTGACTGGATATCTGATAGTTTCTTTTTTGGCAATACTGATTATACCTGTATTATGGGGAGAACTCTCTATATGGAAAGCCTATTTGGCATCATATTGCTTAATCCTTTTGCCTTGGATGATTACCAAAAGCATTGATTTGGATAAATTTAAACAGGTATATTTAAATATAATGTTATTCATTTGTTGTATCGCAATCGTCTGTTTCGTTTTTCCAAATATGACAAGCATATTTCCACATTCATTCTTAAAAACCAGTAGTAATTCTTGGGATTATGATTTTTATTTTGTTTATGCTAAGTATGCAAATGCATATAACAGTGTCTTGCAGCGAAACATAGGTTTTTTTTGGGAACCTGGAATGTTTCAAGGTTTTGTAATTACTGCAATGATTTTAAAGGCTATCGACAATCATAAAATTACGATAAAATCCGTAGCCTACCAGTTAGTAATGATCATTTGCATATTTACCATTCAATCGACAACCGGTTATATACTACTTCTTCCAGTAGCGTTGATTTATATCTTAAAAATACTAAATAGGTATTCGCGCAAATTAAGGGTGGTGGTAACGGTTATTATACTTTTAACAGTTATCGCAGTATTTTTAAATGAAAACATTTTGCAAGGAATAGTCAATGCAGTATCTCCGGATATTGCAACTAAACTGGATGTCTCAACAAGTATTTCTGGAAGTACACGATGGTACGGCATATTAGGTGATGCGATTCTAGTTTTTAAGCATCCATTAGGAATTGGCATTAATCATATGGTAGATGAAAAAAATTCAATTATTAATGTTCTTACATCAATTTCTTCTGGAGCAAGTACCAATACTACACTAAACATGATGCTTAAATACGGTGTAATTTCTGGTGTCATGTATCTAATTATTTGTATACGTGCATGCTTTAGAATGACAAATGATAATTTATGTAACACAAGTATTTTCATTGTTATGATGATTATAATTAATACCGAACCCCATTACTTAACGTTATTTTTTACGACATTATTTATGTACTATGCGGGGAAAGAACGACAATCAGAGAATAGGTATTTGTTGTAGGAGGGAAGAGTTTGATGATATTAGATAATAAGAACTCAGAGGAAAATAAAGTTGCTAAAGCTGGTGCCATTTATACGTTCGGAAATTATCTACTCAAAGGCTTAGGCTTTATAACGATACCTATATTTTCGAGATTGCTAGATACAACCGATTTTGGTATCTATAATGCATTTCTATCTTATGAAGGGATTTTATATCTTTTTGTTGGACTGGCTTTACATAGTAGCATTAAAAATGCTAAATATAAATTTGGTGATGAAAATCTTGATCGTTATACATCTTCTATAACGATTATCCCATTGGTTAGTTCAATTATATTTTTAATTGCTGGAAACCTTTTGTTGCCGGTTATTCATGATGCTTTGAATGTGGACAGAGCACAGTTGAATTTATTAATTATTATGAGCTTGTGCTCTAGCGTTTTGTATATTTATCAGAGTCGACTTGTAATAGATTACAGAACAAAAGAGTATTTGAAAATTTCATATTTTAATGCGATTACCAGTATTTTGTTTTCCATTAGTTTAATAATGTTTGTATTTCCAAATCGAAAATATTTTGGACGAATCTTGGGCACAGTATTGCCTATGGTTTTGATCGCAATTTGGATTCTATATAAGGTATATAAAAAATCGTTGCCGAATGTTAATTGGAAATATTGGAAGTACGGGCTTAAGATCGGTGTACCTATTATTCCTCATGGCGTGGGTCAGGTTGTGTTAACTTCATTTGACAGAATAATGATCTTAAACATGATAGGGGCATCTGAAGCAGGTTTATATAGTTTTGCTTACACAATTTATTCAATTATTTTAGTGGCAGGAAATTCTATTAGCACAGTATTGGAACCGTGGGCCTATGAAAAATTAGCTGCTGGAGACAAAAGAAGTCTTCAGAGAAGAAGCTCACAATTTATTCTAGGACTTGCGGTACTATGCGGAGGGACAATGCTTATTGCACCGGAATTGGTTCTGATTTTAGGATCCAAGAAATATTTAGGTGCTATTCCGGCAGTTACGCCTGTGTTACTCGGAGGTTTTTTTGCCATGGCATATACAATGCCTTCAATCATTGAATATTATAAGGAAAAAACAATACATATTGCCATCGGTACGGGTATGGCTGCAATTATAAACATTGTTTTAAATGCTATTTTTATCCCGCGGTATGGCTATGTTGCAGCAGCATATACCACATTAATCAGTTATTTTTGCTACTATCTGTACCACAGCTTGATTTCTTATAGGATTATTGGATTTTCTATGGTTCCAATGAAAGTAAACCTAGCAGCAGTGGTACTGCTGCTGAGTACATCATTAGTTGCAGTTAAATTCTCTGATAGCATTTTAGCCCGATATAGTATGGGTGCGTTAATTCTGTTGGCTGTAGGCTGTTTCGCCTGGAAAAATTATAAAACCTATAAAAGTAAAAAAAATAATGCTTAAATTGCAGTACCAGAAATAGGAATTGAGGTATGAGTATGGAAAGTAAAGATATTCGTTGTGGATTTGTTGTTGATCAAAAGAGACAGCAATTGTGGAAAGTAGAATTAGAGTTATTTGAAGATTTTAAAAGAATTTGCAAGAAATATGATTTATCATATTTCTTGATAGGTGGTGCTGCAATAGGTGCGGTCCGCCATAAAGGTTTTATTCCTTGGGATGATGATTTAGATATTGGAATGCCAAGAAGCGACTTTGACAAGTTAATAAAAGTAAGAGATGAATTTAATGAAAATTCGTTCTTGGAATATGGGTTAAATGACTCGTGTACAGAATTTTATCATTTTTGTAGAATAAGAGATAAGAATTCAACAGGCTATATTAGGGAACAGTATAAGAAACCTGGTATACACGGAGTTTTCATAGAAATTTATCCTTTTGATGATGTTCCAGAGTCTAGGAAAATACGAAAACTTCAGTGGTCACTTTCTAGATTGTTTATACAAATACTGTATCATAGAGTGTATAAAGAAAATATCGGAAATAAAACAAAATTGATTGATTCACTTCTGAGTTTTATTTCAACTCCAAATATATACCGTTTATGGTACAAGATATGTACTGCTTTTAATAATAAAAAATTTAAAATGGTCGATACAGTATCTATTCCAAATTACTCGCCATCTGAAGTTGATTTCTTCTTTGCTGAAGATATAGCAGATACGGTCGAAGTACCGTTTGAGTCTACTACCGCAAGAGTTCCGATTGGAAATGATAGATGCCTAAGAAAAACTTATGGAGATTATATGCAGCTGCCGCCAGAGAATCAAAGAGGGACTCATCATAATGCTGCGGTGTTTTATGATCCAACAAAAAAATATGACACCTATTCAATGGCTTTTTTAGAAAATTATTTTGATATGAAGTAAGTACAGGGACAACATAGAAAATAGTACCAATTTAGATAATGATAAGAATCAAAAGAGAGAGTGGCGAATAGAGTTGCCACTTTCTCAATAACGATATGTTCACGAAAACAGAAAGAAGGAAATACATGAAGATACAAGAATGGGATATAATGAACGCTTTGCTGCAAGAACCGTTTGTAAATCAGCGGCTTTTGGCAGAGCAGAGCGGTCACTCTGTGGGTGTTGTGAATCGATCATTATGTATATGCAGAATCACTCTTTAAGACACTTAAGTACCGTCCGAATTATCAGCCCAAAGGATTTGAAGATCTCGACGCTGCCAGAAAATGGTGTAAGCTGTTTGTCAAATGGTATCGCCACGAGCATCACCACAGTGGCATTAAATTCGTCACGCCGGCGCAGATGCATAATGGCGAAGTAGAAACTATCCTGACGTCATGAGCTCTACGAGGCTGCTAAGGATCTTCATCCGGAGCGCTGGAACAACCGCAACACCCGTAACTGGTCATTTCTTGAAAACCCTTGCTTCTCTTAATCCAATCCGGGATACCCTCGGGTAGGCATAAAAATATAAAAAATACTGACAACTATGTTGACAATCAGCGTTAATTAAAAAGAGTATAAATAAACAGAAATGAACACATCCTCCAGCAGTGGAGGTTTGTGTTTAATATATAATATAGTGTTCACGAAAAACAAAGAGTAAAAAATCGTGAAAGAAAGGAAATGAAAAATAATGAACAAGCAAGAAAGCGATATCTTGAACGCACTCTTGATAGAGCCGTTTATAAATCAGCGTATTTTGGCAGAGGTATCGGGGCACTCATTGGGAGTGGTAAACCGTTCACTTAAGGAACTTATCAAGAATGATTATTTAGACGAATCCATACGTCCCACAATAAAAGCAATCACAGAATTCAAACAGAAAACCCCACAGCGAGCTATTATTCTCGCTGCAGGTTTTGGTATGCGGATGGTTCCCATCAATACAGAAATGCCCAAAGGTCTTCTGGAAGTTAATGGTGAGCCGTTAATCGAGCGTATTATCAAGCAGCTTCATGAAGTGGGGATTAAAGAAATCTATGTAGTCGTAGGATTCATGAAAGAAAAATACGAGTATTTGATTGATGAGTATGATGTAGAACTCGTAGTAAATGCTGATTACGCGACAAAGAACAATCTACATTCGGTCAAACTTGTAAAAGAACACTTGGAGAATGCTTATATTATTCCTTGCGATATTTGGTGTGACAGAAATCCATTTCATCGCCATGAACTGTACTCTTGGTACATGGTCAGTGATCTTGTGGACAACGAGAGCAATGTTCGAGTTAACCGTAAGATGGAGTTGGTAACTGTGCCGGAAAGTTATGGCGGTAATGCGATGATTGGTATCTGCTATCTGGTAAAAGAGGATGCCGATACAGTTGCAAAACGTATTGAGGAACTATGCAAAAATCAGCGGTACGATGGAGCCTTCTGGGAAGAAGCACTTTATAACAAGGATCGGATGATTGTTGCGGCGCGTGTGGTTCATTCAGCAGATGTCGTAGAAATTAACACCTATGAGCAACTCCGGGAAATCGACAGCGATTCTAATCAGTTGAAAACAGATGCAATTCAGGTGATTTGTGAGGCTTTAAAAGCAAAGGCGGAAGAAGTTACAGATATCACTGTTTTGAAGAAGGGTATGACAAACCGATCTTTCCTGTTTACTTGTAAGGGAAAGAAGTATATCATGCGTATTCCGGGAGAGGGAACCGATCAGCTTATTAATCGTCGGCAGGAGGCCTCAGTTTATCAAACTATTGATGGAAAGAATATTTGCGATGATATTGCATATATCAACCCTGAAAATGGCTATAAAATCACGGAATTCTTGGAAGGCGCAAGAGTATGCGATCCTTTGAATTATGAAGATGTTAAGAAGTGTATGAAACGGTTGCATGCGTTCCATGACTTGAAACTGAAAGTAGATCACGAGTTTGACATTTTCGGACAGATGGAATTCTATGAGACATTGTGGGAGGGAACGCCTTCTGTTTATAAGGATTACGAAAAAACAAAAGCAAATGTTCTGTCGTTAAAGCCTTATATTAATGCACATGCTGGAGAAAAAGTCCTGACACATATTGATGCAGTGCCGGATAATTTCCTTTTTGCGGAGAAAAATGGCAGGGAAGAAATCCGACTGATTGACTGGGAGTATGCAGGAATGCAAGATCCTCATGTGGATGTGGCAATGTTCTGCATTTATTCTCTTTACAATAAACGTCAGGTCGATCGCCTGATTGCAGCCTATTTTACGGAAGGCTACAGTGATGAAACTAGGATCAAGATTTATTGCTACATTGCTGCTTGTGGTCTGTTGTGGAGTAACTGGTGCGAGTATAAGAGAAACCTCGGCGTAGAGTTTGGTGAGTATTCGCTTCGGCAGTATCGATATGCAAAAGACTATTATCGAATTGTTCAAGAAGAACTGAAAAAGCAAGGGGAGGAAGAATAAATGCCAAAAGTAGAAAGAGCCATTATTATGGCGGCAGGCTTAGGAAATCGAATGCACCCGGTGACGCTGACAACACCGAAACCGCTGATTAAAGTGAATGGGGTGCGGATGATTGACACAGTCATTGATGGTCTGCATAAAAACGGAATTAATGAAATTTATGTTGTTGTCGGCTATCTGAAAGAACAGTTTGTGAAACTTGAAGAGAAGTATCCTGGGGTCAAGCTGATTGAAAATCCATACTATGATACTTGCAACAACATCTCTTCACTTTATGTGGCACGAGAGCATATTGAAAATGCGATTATTCTGGACGGTGATCAGATTATTTATAATCCGGAAATCCTTGCACCGGACTTTGAACGCTCTGGTTATAACAGTGTTTGGACAGATGGTGAAACGGATGAGTGGCTTCAGACTGTAGAAGGTGGCATTGTTACCTCATGCAGCCGTACCGGTGGCAAGGGTGGATGGCAACTGTACAGCATTTCCAGATGGACAGCGGAAGATGGCCGAAAGTTGAAACATTTCCTGGAAGTAGAGTTTGAAGAAAAACAAAATCGTCAGATATATTGGGATGATGTGGCGATGTTTTGCCATCCTAATGACTTCAAATTGGGAATTCGTCCAATGAATGCATCGGATATTATCGAAGTGGATAATCTATCAGAACTGATTGCGTTGGATGAAAGCTATAAAAAATATGTGGAGGAAAAGTAAATGAATACGAAAAAAGAACATGGAAAAATAGACTGGATGATAACACTGGTGCCTTTGGCAATCGTGATTGCATTATGTGTTCTATTCTTTTTTGTACCGGAACAATCGAATGTTGTACTGAGCCAGATTCGTTTTTTCTTTGGTGATACCTTTGGTACATATTACTTAGTAATTGGATTGGGAATTTTCATTCTTTCTCTGTATATTGCCGGTTCTAAGTACGGTAACATCGTCCTTGGTGAGCAGAATGAGAAGCCGAAGTATTCCTTCTTTGCATGGGGCTCGATGATGTTCACCTGTGGTCTCGCAGCAGATATTTTGTTCTATTCGTTCTCGGAATGGGTGTTGTATGCGACTGATCCGCATCTGGCGGAGATGGGAAGTATTCAGGATTGGGCAGGCGTATATCCGCTGTTCCATTGGAGCTTTATTCCGTGGGGATTCTATCTGGTACTGGCCGTTGCCTTTGGCTTTATGCTTCATGTGAGAAAAAGAAATCGCCAGAAATATTCAGAAGCTTGCCGCCCGATTTTGGGAAAGCATACAGATGGATGGGCTGGTCGCATTATTGACCTTTTAGCTGTCTTTGCACTTCTTGCTGGTACTGCGACTACATTCAGTGTAGCAACACCGCTTATGGCAACTATTATCAGTGAACTGTTCCATGTTGCTGTTAGTCGTACTGTGATCAATATTATTATTCTTCTGATTACTTGTGCTGTATATACGTATTCCCTGCTGCATGGATTTAAGGGAATTAGCAAGTTGGCTAACATTTGTATTTATATGTTCTTTGGTCTGATTGCATTTGTCCTTTTATTCGGTGGAGAAACACGCTATATTGTTGAGACTGGATTTGCATCTTTGGGTAAGATGATCCAGAATTTCATTGATTTGTCGACCTTTACTGATCCGCTTAGAACTTCGAACTTCCCGCAGAACTGGACAATCTATTACTGGGCATATTGGATGGTATGGTGTGTGGCGGCGCCATTCTTTATCGGCAGTATTTCTCGTGGCAGAACTGTACGTCAGACAATCCTTGGTGGTTATGTATTTGGTGTTGGCTCTACGTTGACGAGTTTTATCGTACTTGGTAACTATTCTATGGGAATGCAGGTCACTGGAAAGGCTGACTTTATTGCACAGTATCTGGAAAGCGGAGATTTGTATGGCATGATTGTGTCTATCATCAAAACGATGCCGGGCGCGCCTGTTATCATGGTAGTTGTTCTGTTAACGATGATCGCTTTCTATGCGACTTCTTTTGATTCGATTGCTTTGACAGCATCCTGCTATAGCTATCATACACTGGAGGATGGTGAGCAACCGAATAAAGGCATTCAGTTGATGTGGTGTATTCTGCTTATCTTGCTTCCGATTGCTTTGCTGTTTGCAGAAAGCTCCATGAACAATCTTCAGTCGGTGAGTATTGTTGCAGCATTCCCGATTGGTGCGGTAATCGTAATGATTACTGCCAGCTTTATGAAAGATGGTAAAAAATATATGGAAAATTTGGATAAAGAAAAGCAGAAAGAGGTTGACAATGTTGGCAACGGAAAATAATAGGAAATAGAAGGGGTCAGGTACCGGAAAATTTTTCATAAAGAAAGTCTAAAAGTTTTATAAATATGCCGCACAACCAGTGCGGTAGTCATCCAAGTCAACAGTCTCTGCGTGGCGGATGATAGACAGCCGGAGTTAATGGCTGACCGATGGTTGACAAACAAGAAGAGGTCAGACACCGGTAATTTTTGACGCATGAGGAAGAAACGCACAGAGCATAGGAGAATAAAAGGGGTACGGTACACGAAAGAAAAAATGAAAAGTGACTAAAGTTTTTATAAAGTCACAACTTATGATCTATGCATGACTTAAAAAAAGAATCTTCATCATTTTGATAAGGAGAACATTACATATGAGAAACTTATATTCACTTTTTTTATCCCAGGCATACAGGGATTGCTGGGATGATTACAATCGTTCATTGAAACTTAAGAATTTCCCGAAATGGGACTATGTAATCCTGACAGCTTCCAATGAGCAGCAGGCCGAGGGATTTCGTAAGCAGATAGAGGAACGTAGGGCTTTTCTCCCGAAGGAGACCACTTTTGTGGCAATTCCGGATCGCGATGGTAAGCGTGTGGGATCTGGCGGAGCAACTCTGGAAGTGCTGAAATACCTGCATGAGCAGGAAGAATCCTTTGACGGTCTTCGTATACTGGTTATTCATTCGGGTGGAGACAGTAAGCGTGTACCGCAGTATTCTGCATTGGGTAAGCTTTTTTCACCGGTACCGCATGCATTGCCGAGTATACTCGGGGTCAGACCCTATGAAATACCAATAAAATGAGTGAACATATCCTAAAAGTTTTCTAAAGAAAGTATAATATAAATTTCTAGCGATATTTGAGTTTGAATCTAAGAATATAGCTGGACGGAACAAATAATCATAAGATAGATAATAAATAATCTGTTAATATACGAATCTGCATGTTAAGGGATATCCAGCTAAAGCAATGTAAGCACAGCAAGGAGAAGACCACATTGGGGTCAGACCTTATGAAATACTAATAAAATGAGTGAATATGTTCTAAAAGTTTTCTAAAGAAAGTATAACATGAAAAAATTACGAATCTGTATGTGTTAAGGATGCTCAGTTAAAGCAATGTAAACACAATAAGGAGAGATATAAAAACAACATTACTTATTATGGCAGCCGGAATCGGCAGTCGTTTTGGAACAGGAATCAAACAGTTGGAGCCGGTGGATGATTCCAATCATATTATCATGGACTACTCAATCCATGATGCAATCGAGGCGGGCTTTAACCATGTGGTATTTATTATCCGTAAGGATATTGAAAAAGAATTCAAAGAGGTCATTGGAGATCGCATTGCTAAAATCTGTGCTTCTCATAACGTGACCGTTGATTATGCTTTTCAGGATATCAACGATATTCCGGGCAGCTTGCCGGAAGGCCGGACGAAGCCGTGGGGAACTGGTCAGGCCGTGCTTGCAGCAAAGAGTGTGATCGATACTCCGCTCATTGTGATTAATGCAGATGATTACTATGGAAAAGAAGGCTTTAAGGCTGTTCATGATTATTTGGTAAATGGTGGCAAGTCCTGCATGGCAGGTTTTGTGCTGAAGAACACGCTGTCTGATAACGGCGGTGTGACCCGTGGTATCTGCAAGATGGACGAAGAAAACAATTTGACCGAGGTTGTTGAGACGAAGAACATCTTAAAGACTGCGAATGGTGCAGAGGCAGATGGTGTGGCAATCGACACGGATTCTCTGGTTTCCATGAATATGTGGGGATTAACTCCTGAGTTTCTGGATGTTCTGGAAGAAGGTTTCAAAGAGTTTTTCGAGAAAGAAGTACCCGGCAATGCTATGAAGGCAGAATACTTGATTCCTATCTTCATCGGCGAACTGCTGGAGCAGGGAAAGATGTCTGTAAAGGTTCTGAAAACCAACGATACCTGGTATGGCATGACCTATCACGAGGATGTCGCAGCAGTAAAGGACAGCTTTAAGAAGATGCTGGAGAATGGTGTATACAAGGCTGACCTGTTCAGTGATCTGTAAACGACGATGAAAGAAACGATTGATTTAATCGGAAAGATCCTCACAAACATCCTGACTGCTTTGTATGAGCCGTTTGGTTTTTCACTCCTGCTTTCCTTCCTCGCAATGTTTTTCTACCTGTATGCATATGAGCCACTACATGCTGGCAAAGGTTGGAAGAGTGCCATAGTGACGTGGTATCAGAAATTCATGGATTATATCAAGAATATTCAGAAAACCAGAGGGAAAAACGGGCACAAAGGAAATATGCTGTTTGATATACATGCATATTATGATTCGTGGAAACAATGGATACTATTCATTCGATAAAACAGATATATCTCCACTTGCTTCATATAGTGTAAATTGGAATTTCCCAAAGAATATTGAAGCAAGAGAGAAAAGTGAAGCATCTGTTTTGTATTACTATTATCATTATAATGGTTTGGTACGAATAGAAGGAAAAAAAAGTGAGCGCCGATTACATAAGAGGAGTTAAATTAGTACAGAAAGCAATGCAATGGGAAATATCTGAGAAAGGTATTGCAATTGAAACGAATCCGTCTTCAAATTATATGATTGGAACATTTTCAAAGTATGATCAACATCCGATTACGACATTCTATAATAATGGACTTACATCAGAACAGGAACTGTTAAAGTCTTCTTCACAAATCTGGGTATCTATTAATACGGATGATCAGGGAATCTTTAATATCAAATTGGAAAATGAATATGCATTTATTGCAAGAGCTCTGGAAAAAAAGGTAGACGAAAATGGAGAAAAAATGTATTCAAAATCAATGATTTATGATTGGCTGGATAAGATACGAAAGATGGGATTGAACCAATCATTTCTTACAGTAAATGATGACGTAAACGATAAGCTTCCATAAAATGCCCGAACGAAACAATATACTGTTTAAAAATCTATACCCAAGGAGGACCCCCAAATGACAAATCTAAATTCCCTTTTTCTGTCCCAGGCCTACAATGACTGCTGGGACGATTACAACAGATCTTTAAAACTCCGCAGCTTCCCACGTTGGGACTACGTGATCCTGACTGCTTCCAATGAGCAGCAGGCAGAAGGTTTCCGCAAACAGATTGCGGACAGGCAGAAATTCCTGCCGGCAGGCACGAAGTTTGTTGCCATCCCGGACCGTGATGGCAGGCGTGTCGGATCCGGCGGGGCTACGCTGGAGGTTCTGAGATATCTTCATGAACAGGAAGAATCCTTTGACAGCCTTCGTGTGCTGGTGATTCATTCCGGTGGGGACAGTAAGCGTGTTCCACAGTATTCTGCACTGGGTAAGCTCTTTTCACCGGTGCCTCATGAACTGCCTAATGGACGCAGTTCCACTTTATTTGATGAATTCATGATATGCATGAGTTCTGTTCCTTCGCGGATTCGTGAAGGGATGGTGTTGCTGTCGGGAGATGTACTGCTTTTATTTAATCCTCTTCAGATTGACTACAACA
>SKER01001347.1_pt1 | contig 20343 bp, 16 predicted proteins | sample 4826961 | NCBI WGS metagenome assembly SKER01 (sample SAMN11008804, study PRJNA524170) | human gut metagenome | biome: Human fecal sample; material: Feces; isolation source: fecal sample from pouch patient p47 | host: Homo sapiens | place: Israel: Tel-Aviv | collected 2016-11-16 | reverse complement strand
ACACCGCGCTGCTGTACGCGGCGAATAACCTGGCGCTGTTTGCCGACAGCATCACCAACCAGCGCGGCGACATCATGGCGGGGAACAACCTGTGGATGCAGCGGGATGCGGCAGGGAATGCGAACAGCCAGGTGGTGAACACGTCTGGGAATATTGAGACGCAGGGTGGAAGTCTTAATATTAAAACCATCAACTTACGAAATGAGCGAGAAGGGCTTAAAGCTTCAACTCAGAGTCAGGTACAACCAGTTGATGACTGGATGACAGGGGAGTCAACAATAGATGTGCCTGTTACGGCTCTGCCAGATGGAAGTTATGGTTTTTATTCGCGAGAAGTCATTACTGGTCCGGGTGCTGGTAACTGTGGAGCTAATAGTGCATGTAATATCCATCGCTCCACATACTATTATCTGGCTCCTTTTAAAAATACAGTCAGGCAGCGTTTTTCCGGAAGATACAGCACAACTGTTATCACAGGGGGCGATTCTCCATCAGGGCGTATTTCTTCAGGTAGTGACCTGACTATTCAGGCTTCCAGACTTGATAATAATGCCAGCAATATATTGGCAAACGGTGATATTCACCTGTCTGGAAATCAATTAAATAACCAGAGCTGGCAGGCAGGTAGTGAGGTTGATTACCTGATTTATGAATATAAACCGTTATCTACGTCTGTTGGTTACGCAACAAGTAAGTTAGGCGTGGCTGGTAGTAAGAATATCAAATTCCAGAATGATACTATTGAGTACAATCTGGTTGGGCATGAAACAGAATTCCAACCGGGTGAACTCTACCGCGCCGTCATCCAGGCGGGCGGTAACGTCACCGCAAACTTCACCAGTAATATCAGCAACACCAATACCACTGCGAACGCGGGCGGCGTTAGCAACGTTATCTCCACGCCGTCGCTGAACACCCTCAGCAACCAGAGCGTCGGCAGCGGCGTACAAAAACAGGGGCTGAGCAATACCGGCACCGTGGCGGTGAACTCACCGCAGTGGAACGATCAGCTCCAGGGTGCGCTGCAGCAGCTTAACGGCGGCGGCGCGCTGGAAAACGGCGGCGCGTCCGGCACGCCTCTCAGCAACATTGGCACCACGCAGAAAGGCAACGCGAACCTCGGCCAGCTGGGCGCACTGGCGAACGCCGGGGTCGCCACCGCCGATCTCAGAACCGCTCAGGGCGGCGCCGTCGGGCATTACCAGGGCCAGCGCGTCGATACCAGCGCTTACCCGCTTCCGTCGGGCAACAACGGCTATTTTGTCTTCTCCGACAACCCGAAAAGCCCGTACCTGATCGGCATCAACCCGAAACTGAACGGTCTCGGACAGCTTGATCCCGCCCTGTTTGCCGACCTGAACGCAATGCTCGGGGTCAAACCGTCGTCCACGGCACCACAGGAGACGCGGCTGGCGTTTACCGACGAGAAGCAGTTCCTCGGTTCGTCCTATATGCTCGGCCGCCTCAACCTGAACCCGGATTACGACTACCGCTTCCTCGGCGATGCAGCGTTCGATACCCGCTATGTCTCCAACGTGATGCTCAACCAGACCGGTAACCGCTACCTGAACGGCATCGGCTCCGATCTGGATCAGATGCGCTATCTGATGGACAACGCCGCGGCGGCGCAGCAGTCGCTGGGCCTGCAGTTTGGCGTCTCGCTGACCGCCGATCAGATTGCCGCGCTCGACCACAGCCTGCTGTGGTGGGAGAAAGCCACCGTCAACGGCGAAACCGTGATGGTACCGAAACTCTACCTGTCGCCGAAGGACGTCACCGTCAATAACGGCAGCGTGATCGCGGGTAACAACGTCACCCTGAAGGGCGGCGACATCACCAACAGCGGTAGCTCGCTGCTGGCGAAAAACAGCCTGACGCTCGACAGCCAGAACAGCATAAGCAACCTCAACAACGGCCTGATGAAAGCGGGCGGCGACCTGAACCTGAGCGCCATCGGCGATATCAATAACATCAGCTCCACCATCAGCGGCAAAACGGTCGCGCTGGAGAGCCTGGACGGCAGCATCAACAACCTGACCCAGGTTGAGCAGATTGATATCAACGCCGGAGGGAAGTACGGCAAGATCGGCCTGAAAGACACCCTGCTGGGCAACACGGCGTCTATTACCGCACAGGATGGCCTGTCGCTTGAGGCGGGGAAAAACATCACCGTCACCGGGGCGAACCTGGCCTCCGGCGGCGATATGCTGCTGAACGCGTGGGGCGATATTGCCGTCAACGCGAATCAGATCAACGACGCATTCAGCTCCAGCCGGGCGAAAACCAGCCGTTCGTCCGTCACGTATCAGGGCAGTAACGTCACCGCGGGCGGCAACCTGCTGGTGAAGGCCGGGCACAACCTTGACGTGACCGCCAGCGACCTGAAGGCGGGCGGCAGCGCGGGGCTGAGCGCGGGCAACGATCTCAATCTGAACGCGGCACAGACCAGCGAAAGCAGTCGTAAAGGGAAAAGCGAGTCCCACAGCACCGGGCTCGACCGCACCACGATTTCCGCAGGCGATAACCTGGTCCTGAAGGCCGGGCAGGATATCAACGCGCAGGCCGCCGCGCTGGCGGCGGAGAAAAGCGTCGGGCTGCAGGCGGGTCGCGACGTGAATCTGGCTGCGGAAGAGACCACGCAGGGCGATAGCTATAAGTCAGGCAAGAAAACCGTCATCAACGAATCGGTACGCCAGCAGGGAACCGAGATCGCCAGCGGGGCGAATACCCAGATCCTCGCGGGGCGCGATGTCACCGCCGAAGCCGCGCAGGTAACGGCGAAGGGCGATATCGGCGTGGCGGCAGGCCGTGACGTCAATCTCAATACCGCAACCGAAAGCGATTATCACTACAAAGAGCAGACCAAAACCAAAAAAGGGTTCCTGAGCAAGAAAACCACCCACACCATCGAGGAGAACAGCGCGACGCGTGAATCCGGCTCATTGCTGAGTGGCGATAACGTGCAGGTCGTTGCGGGCAACAACCTGCTGGTGAACGGATCCGCCGTGGCGGGCGACGGCGACGTGAAGCTTAAGGCGGGCAACAACGTCGATATCGTGGCGGCGACGAACAGCGACACCTCCTGGCGCTTTAAGGAAGAGAAAAAATCCGGCCTGATGGGCTCGGGCGGGATTGGCTTCACCATCGGCAGCAGCAAAAGCACGCACGATCTCCGTGAGAAAGGCACTACCCAGAGTCAGAGCTTCAGTACGGTGGGCTCGACGGGGGGGAGCGTTGATATTGCCGCCGGTAATCAGCTGCGTGTCGGCGGCGCGGACCTGGTGGCTGGCAAAAATATGGCGCTCACTGGCGACAGCGTGACGATCGAGTCGGGTCATGACAGGCTCACCAGCGATCAAACCTTCAAGCAGAAAAGCAGTGGCCTGACGATTGCCCTCTCCGGCGCAGTGGGTGACGCGGTGAACACTGCGGCCAGCACGGCAATGGCGGTGAAAGACCAGAGCGATGGCCGTCTCGCCGCACTGCAGGCGACCAAAGCGGCGCTGTCGGGTGTTCAGGCCGTGCAGGCCAACCGTCTCGCTGAAGCGGCTAACGGCAGCGATCCCACCAACAATGGCGCGTTCGGCGTGATGGCCTCCATTGGCGGACAGTCCTCTAAATCCACCTCACACTCGGAGCAGGACAAAACGACCGGCAGCACGCTGAATGCCGGGGGTAACCTCGCCATCACGGCGACAGGTCAGGGCAACGCTGCCAACAGCGGTGATATTACCGTGGCGGGCAGCCAGCTGAAGGCTGGCAAGGATCTGACGCTCAATGCGGCTCAGGATATCAACCTGACGAGTGCAGCCGACACCAACAAACTGACGGGCAGTAACTCCAGCAAGGGTGGCTCAATCGGGATCGGTATTACCGCCGGTCCGAATGGCGCGGGCATCACCGTCTCTGCCAGCGTAAACGCCGCCAGAGGCAGCGAAAAAGGCAATGGAACCTCCTGGAACGAAACGACGCTGGATGCCGGACAGAACGTCAACCTGACTAGCGGCCGCGATACGGTGCTTAAAGGCGCGCAGGTCAACGGCGATAAGGTCACGGCGGATGTCGGGCGCGACCTGACCCTCAGCAGCCTGCAGGATAGCGACAAATACAACAGCAAACAGCAGAGTATGAATGCGGGTGCAAGCTACACCTGGGGAGCGGGCAGCGGTAGCGGCAGCTTTAGCATCAGCCGCGACAAGATGAAGAGCAACTACGACTCGGTCCAGGAGCAGACCGGGATCTTCGCTGGCAAAGGCGGCTTTGATATTAACGTTGGCAACCATACGCAGCTGGACGGTGCGGTGATTGCCAGCCGTGCTGATGCAGACAAAAACCGCCTTGAGACCGGTACGCTGGGCTTTACGGACATCAACAATAAGGCGGAGTATAAGGTTGAACATCAGGGTGTCGGCTTCAGCAGCGGCGCCGGGGTTGCGGGTAATCTGGTTAGCAACATGGCCAGCACAATGCTGGCAGGAATGGGCGGCAGCGGCCATGCTGAAGCGACCACGCAGTCAGCGGTAGCCGACGGTGCTATCATTGTTCGCGACCAGGCTAACCAGAAGCAGGACGTCAGCACGCTCAGCCGTGACACTGACCATGCCAACGGCAGCATCGACCCGATCTTTAACAAAGAGAAAGAGCAGAAACGCCTGCAAACCGCGCAAATGATTGGCGAGATCGGCAATCAGGTTGCGGATATTGCGCGCACCAACGGCAAGATTGCGGCCACGGAAGCGGCCAACGAGAAGATGAAAACCGCGGGCAGCGATGCGCGTAACGCCGCCATCAGCCAGTTGAAAAAAGACGGTAAAGAGGTTACCGATCAGGCAATTCATGACCAGATGTACCAGACCTTCTATAACGAAGCGTTTAACCAGTCTGGCATGGGAACGGGGCAGAGCACCCAGCGCGCCATCACGGCAGCAACGGCGGCCATTCAGGCGCTGGCAGGTGGCGATATTAAAGCTGCGATTGCGGGCGGTGCCGCGCCGTATATCGCCAATGCCATCGCGAATGCCATCCCGGAGAAGGATCTTAAGGGACGCGTGCTGGCCCATGCGGTTGTCAATGCCGCACTTGCAGCCGCTTCCGGCAGAGATGCGGCGTCCGCCGCAGCCGGTGCAGCGGTGGGTGAGCTGGCTGGTAAGATTGCGGTTGACGGTTTTGGCAAACAGGTCAGCGAACTGAGCGAGGAAGAAAAACAGGCGGTATCTGCGCTGGCGACACTGGCTTCTGGTCTGGCTGGCGGGCTTGTCGGAGACAGCAGCGCGAATGCGGTAGCGGCGGCTCAGGCGGGTAAAACGACGGTTGAGAATAACACGCTGGGTATTGCACCTCCGGTTCCGGTGCCTGTTCCCGGGGTTCCGGTAAGCCCGGGAGATCAGGTCACCAAAAACGCTAATGACAAAATAGCGTTAGCTGTGGATGATCTGTTTGATGCAGTTGATAAAGCCACTCAGTGTAGCTTTGGGCGTGCATGTTCTTCGGATGATTCAGATCAGGGCTTGAAACCCAATGTAGCCGGAAACATGACGGATGATGAGAAGGCTGAATATGGCGGGGCTGGTTCAGGCTCTCCGACTCCACCAGAAAATGATCATGAAAAACAAGAAAGTAAGCCTGTTAATAAACTCAATCAAAAGCAAGAAAGTGCTATCAAGAAGATCGATAACACTATAAAAAATGCTTTAAAAGATCATGATATCACAGGAACGCTTAAGGATATGGATGGTAACCCTGTGCCTAAGGAAAGCGGTGGATATTGGGATCACATGCAGGAAATGCAAAATACCCTCAGGGGCTTAAGGAATCATGCAGACACATTGAAAAATGTTAATAATCCTGAAGCTCAAGCGGCATATGGTCGCGCAACAGATGCGATCAATAAAATTGAATCTGCCTTGAAAGGACATGGGATATGATAACTTTCCGTAAGTTGATGGGAAAAATAAATTCAAAACCAAACTCTGTTCAGAAATCATCGCTTGAACAATGGTTTGAACGTGTCATTGATATACCAATAGAAGAGCTGTCCGTAGAAGATCTTTGTCGTGCTATTCGTCAGGATCTCTTTATCGACCAGCTAATGCCAAGAGTATTAAAAGTATTGGAGGAAGAACCATTGGCGGGGGAATATTACGATGGTGAACTTATTGCAGCTCTGGCAACAGTAAAAGTAGAGGATCTAAAAAATCATATGGACTGTTTTGAACAGGCTAAGATGATTATAAATAAAATAAACACTTCAGATATTGATAATGAATTAAGAAAGGATATATTGAAAATCAATAAAATAGGTACGTGAGAAAAAGAAGCTTGCTCTCGCAAGGTAATAGTGTGAACGTGTTCAGGTAAAGAAGGTGCGTCGGGGCAAAATACGCAAGTGAGAAGGCTGAGGCCGAGATATATCAGCTTCTGTCTGAACTGAAAAATCTGGACGCAGATGAGCAAAAACAATCGTTTAGTGGATGTTGGTTAGTATAAAATAGGACCCTAAGCAGGATTGAAGAAAGTTTTTTACAGTATTTGCTGAGCCATTTCTCTCAAAACTTAACGGCTCTAACAGTCCCGACCTCATATCCTGGCCCTTCAAAAAGGACTAATCAAATGATTTATCTGCTATTAGGAATTGCGCTTTTCGCATTTTTCATCGGAACTGTCGTGTTTGTCCGTTTTAGTAAAGTGACGGAAAGAAGCGTTCAGTCACCGTTTACCACGATGTTTTTCTTTGATGCGCTCTTTTTTGGTCTGGGTAGTAAGCGAGACATGAACATCGCAGCATCTTCATTTATCGTCTTTCTAGTCAGTATCTGGGGATTAACCTATTTAAAATTAAGCACCCATTTTTGGGGAAGTCGCGAAAGTTATATTGGTTTTGCGATCGCCGGAATTTTATTTCTGATTATGCATTGCCGCTATTGTGCAAAAAATGTCGTTATCAAAAATGATGGCCTGGCCCCATGAGAGAGTTGATTAATATCCGGCGCTCCGGCCTTACCAGCCCCTTTATATGGTTAAGCAGGGCCGGGTATCTGGGGTTCTTTATTGGCATGCTTCACTGAAGCGAGATGCGAAAAAACAGCCTCCGTGCCCATTGAGACTACCCCAGCCTCTCCACCCGCGTCTCCCCCTCAACCATCGACAGCTGATACAGCGAAAACGATCGCTGCTTCTCAATCAACGTCGCCAGCTCCGGCGAGTGGCTGGTGAGCCAGATCTGCGAGTAGCGGCTGGCCTCGGCGATTAAGCTCGCCAGCGCGGGCAGCATCTGCGGGTGCAGGCTGTTTTCCGGTTCGTTCAACGCGATAAACGCCGGTGGGCGCGGGCTGAGCAGCGCTACCGCCAGGCACAGAAAGCGCAGGGTGCCGTCGGAGAACTCCGCCGGTTCCAGCGGCCTGCTCAATCCCTCGCGCTGCATCATCATGCGAAAACGTCCGCCGGTGTTGTCGCTGTAAAACACGCAGCCGGGGAAGGCCTGGTCGAGGATGCGCATCAGCAGCAGCTCGTCGCCAATCTCCACAATGGTCTGAAACGCCGCCGCGAGATTGGCGCCGTCGCTGGCCAGCACCGGGGAGCGAAAGCCGACCTGTGGGGCCCGCATCGCTGAGCCGATTGATACAGAAAACTCATGATAAAAGCGCCAGTTACGCAGGGACTCGCGCATCTGCGACACTTCCGGGTAAAGGTGCGGTTCGCCGAGCTGGCCGAATACCGATTCGTTCTCGTACAGCGTGCCACTGTGGGTCACTTTCTCGTGATGCACGTTATTCAGAAACACCGCCTGATTCCTGCGTTTCATCAGCTGCGACGAGGGGCGGCGGTGCTGGCCGCTCAGCCAGAGAGATTCTTCTTTGATCACCGGATCGAGCTGAAACTGCGAGGGATAGGGCAGCTTCTCCACAAACCCGACCTGCAGCTCGTATTCATAGGTCTCTGTTTCTACCGCCAGATTCATCCGCCGCAGCTGGTCGCTACGGGTTTTGCCTGCCCAGAACACCTTCAGAATGCCGCCCTCGTTCGCCAGCGCCTGGGAAAACTGCCCCTGCGCGGCGCTGTGCATCAGGTGTATCGCCTTGTAGATATTCGATTTTCCGGTCCCGTTCGGCCCGAAGACGATATTGAGCTGCTCCAGCTCCAGCGACATCTCGCGGATGGAGCGGTAATTTTGAATGTGCAGGGTGTGGATCACAGGCAGGCCCCTTTCGCAGAATAAGCCTGTATATAATCACAGTCTTTGAGATGAAATGCAAAAAAGAGACGACAGTGAGGATGTCGTCTAAACGGGGTACTGCTTTGGGCCTCTACGGGTCAATGGGGCCTTCGCATTTTTTTCATCACTTGACTGCCAGACGCAGACCCAAATCATCAGGATAGGGATCAAAGTAGTTTTGCGTCATCAGATACCGGTCGGGGTATTCGGCCAGGTAGTGCTTCAGCAGCGTGATCGGGGCGAGGATAGGCAACTGTCCGTTGCGATAGTGCAGGATCACGTCGCGCAGTTCGCCGCGCTGGCGGGTGTTCAGCTGGTTACGAAAATACCCCTGAATATGCATCAGCACGTTGGTGTGATTCTTCCGCGAAGCGGGTTTTTTCAGGATGGTCATCAGCTTTTCCCGGTACGCCACAAAGAAGGCGTCCAGGTCTTCCCACTCGTGCAGCGAGGCAACGAACGGGCCGATTTCACGGTAACCCGCCTGATGGTGCGCCAGCAGCTGGAGTTTGTAACGGCTGTGGAAGTCCAGCAGCGCGCGGCGCGTGAGGCCATTTTTACGCAGCGTGTTCAGTTCGTGCAGGGCAAAAACACGTTCGACAAAGTTTTCACGCAGCACCGGATCGTGCAGGCGTCCATCCTCTTCCACGGGCAGCCACGGCCAGGTTTCAAGGAGGGCGGCGGTGAACAGCCCGACCCCCTCCTTGCGGCCCCGGTTGCCGTTTTCATCATACAGACGCACGCGTTCCATGCCGCAGCTTGGGGATTTAGCACAGACGATAAAACCAGCGAGATCGCCGATTTTCGGCAAAAAATCTGCCGTAAAGTCCGCCATTTTGTGCGTAACGTCTTCGTGAGGCGCGTGGCTAAAGCGCATCTGCGTTTCACCGCTGGTGGTCATAATCAAACGCAGCGCAGGGCGAGGCGTCGGCAGGCCGATGGCCATTTCCGGACAGACGGGCCTGAAGTTCACCCACTGGGCCAGCTCATCCATGACGAAGCTCATACGCTTGTGTCCGCCGTCAAAGCGAACGGCGGATCCGGTCAAACATCCGCTAATACCGAGCACAGGTTTCGTTGTCATGGTGTGGTCCTCCCGTTCATATAATTAAAACTTACACAACATGACTAATTTGTCCAAGTATTCGCGGAACTATTTTTTTAATTCCTTTAAAATCAATACGTCTTAGCTGCCCTTGTAAGTCGAGTAACCGTACTGGCTCAGCAGAAGCGGGATGTGCAGCTTCTCGTTGGTGCGCGTCACGGTAAACAGCACCGGGATCTCCGGGAAGAAGGAGTCCAGCTTTTTGCCGTGGAAGTACTCAGCGGTTTTGAAGGTCACTTTATACACGCCAGGCTGCATGTCCTGATCCTGCGGATAGAGCGATTTGATGCGTCCGTCATGGTCGGTTTTACCGCTGGCAATCGGGGTCCATTTGTCCTGCTGCTGCTTCTCCAGCGTAACGCTCACGTCTGATGGCGGCATCCCGGTTTGCTGGTCGAGAATGTGGACGCTCAGCGTACCGGCAGGGGCGCTAAAGGCGGCGGGGGCAAAGGCCATTGAGGCCAGGATCAGCAGAGGGGCAGTTTTTTTCATGGTGTTTTCCTGTGGAGTTATTCGTCACAGGAAAACGTTAGCATTTGCGGCGCGGGAAAATATTCAACTTTTCGTGAAGATTCCCGCAGGAGAAAATGATCAGAGGATAATCACTTCAAGCGATACCTGCTGCTGCCACTGCTCCACCTGCTTTTTCCGCCCGGCGGTGAGTTTACCGCTGGTGACCAGCAGCCATTTTCGCTCCGGAAAAATGTCCGGAGCCAGGGCGTCTGGCGGAACTGGCAGAATGTCGATGCGGTGGCCCTGCCCGGTGCGCGTTAGGGCTTCGAGCCAGATCTCACACGGGTCGTTCAGGTGCCAGCCGCTAAGCAGAATGTTATCGCCCGGCGCTTTTTTATCGCCTTCGAGGCAAAACGAGGTATAGGCGATGATGATGCCGTCGAGGATCGCGCGCAGGGTTATGGCGGCGGCCACGTTAGCCGAGACCTGGCGGCGCAGCGGGCGCAGCACGTTCGCGACCAGCTCCGGCCTTGGGTATTCGCGCCCGGCGTCGTAAATCATCTGGCGCAGGGACTCGACTTTGCCGTCCTGCAGGCGTTGCAGCATGTTCTGCTGCAGGGTTTGCCAGTTGTTGGTTCGGCCCGGCGTCGGGCGTTCCAGCAGCGGTTTGACCTGGCCGATCGGGACGCCTTTTTTTACCCAGTCGAGGATTTTGAGCGCCTGCTGGACGTCCTCATCGCTGTACTGGCGATGGCCGCCTTCCGTGCGCTGTGGCTTGAGTAAACCATAGCGACGCTGCCACGCCCGCAGGGTGGTGGCGGTGATGCCGCTGAGTCTGGCGAATTCGCCGATGGAGTAAGCCATGTCCGTGTCCAGAGTGGAGGAATACTCTCAATATACTACGAATTTTCCCGAAGGGGATGAAGCGCCGAAACGGTGCACTACACTTAACATCCAACCGTGCAAATGAAAGGAATTCTCATGAAGCTATGGCCTGTTGTGACCGGTGTTGCGATTGCTTTGACGCTGGTCGCCTGTAAATCCCCCACGCCGCCGAAAGGCGTGCAGCCTATTACCAACTTCGAAGCCAGCCGCTATCTCGGTAAATGGTACGAAGTCGCCCGTCTGGAAAACCGCTTCGAACGCGGGCTGGAGCAGGTGACGGCGACCTACGGCAAGCGCAGCGACGGCGGTATCAGCGTGCTTAACCGGGGTTACGATCCGGTGAAGAACAAGTGGAATGAGAGCGAGGGGAAAGCGTACTTCACCGGCGAGCCGACCACCGCTGCGCTGAAGGTCTCCTTCTTCGGCCCGTTCTACGGCGGCTATAACGTGATCAGACTGGACGATAAGTACCAGTATGCGCTGGTCAGCGGCCCGAACCGCGATTACCTGTGGATCCTGTCGCGCACGCCGACCATCCCGGATGCGGTGAAGCAGGATTACCTGAATACCGCGCGCAGTCTGGGCTTCCGGGTTGACCAACTGGTGTGGGTGAAGCAATAAAAATCGTGCTTTCTTCCTGGGGCATTACTGGCTCGCCTGGATAGACTTCCGTTAAAAGCCTAACGGAGGGAAGACGACATGAACTGGCAGCCTTTTCGCGGCGATGCGCCGGAAAATATGACGATTTTCAGCGCGTCATTTCCCGACGTTAGCGACCAGTGGCCGATGAAAGACGATGCTGCCCGGGAGATCGCCTCCCTTGACCGCGCCCTGAAAGCCGAGCCAGCGCTCCGGCCGCCGAGGGTGGAATACGACGAAGGGGGGCAGGCCGTGCTTGTTCCGCAGAACCGCTATTCCGAACAGGCTTTCCGCAACCGTCCGGCGCTCACCGCGTGGCGCACCCGGCTGGTCCCCTCCGCGCTGGCGCTGTTTGTGGTGCAAAACCCGCTGGAAGACCGCCTGCCCGACGGAACAAAAATGGACAGCGACAGCCGCCAGTGGTTTATCCACGCAAATGATGCCATCGGCGTGCGTTCCCGCGCCCGGGTGCTGGCCGCGCTGGTGGATAAGTACATTCATAATGAAAGCGAGAACAACTGGGTCAGCCTGGCGAGCGGTGCCGCCATTCCGGTGCTGGAGGCGCTGCGCGAAGCAAAGCTCGACGGCCAGCAGGTCTATCTCACGCTGGTGGACAAAGACCCCGTAGCGCTGAGCTGGGCGGAAACCATGGCGGCGCAGGAAGGCATTGTGGTGGGCGAACAGCTGACGCTGCTCAGGCGCAACCTGCTCCATACGCTGGTGCGTAACGAGGACCTGCTGCTGGAGCTGGGCGAGCATCAGGCCGAACTGGTCGACGCGCTGGGGATTTTCGAATACTTCAATGATACCGACGCGGTGATTTTTCTCCAGCGCGCGCTGCGGCTGGTCAAGCCCGGCGGCGCGGTGATTGTGTCGAACATGCTCACCAGCAGCCCGCAGATTGACTTTGTGCTGCGGGGCATCGGCTGGGAGGATATTCACCCGAGGTCGTTACAGCAGCTTCAGGACATCCACCTCGCGGCCGGCGTGCCGGTGGAAAACGTCACCGTGGTGGTGCCGAAGGACGGGGTCTATGCGGTGATGGAGATTAGGGTAGGGGATGAAAAACCGCACGGTCAGTTCCCTCTCCCTGTGGGAGAGGGCTAGGGTGAGGGGGAACAGGCCGCATAGAGTGATTTGCATTAGTAGGATTTTCCAATCATGATCTCCCCCATGAAAATTGAAACCGCACTCCCCACACACTTCGAGCGTCTGGTCGCGATTTGGGAATCCTCCGTCCGCGCCACCCATCACTTTTTACAGGAAAGCGATATCGCGGCGCTGCGCCCGTTATTGCTCAATGCGTACCTGCCTAACCTCACCGTCGTGATGGCCCAGGATGACGCAGGTGTTATTCACGGCTTTTTAGGCGTGGATGAAAACCGCATTGAAATGCTGTTTGTTGACGATGCGAGCCGGGGGAAGGGCGTCGGGAAATTGCTGCTGCAACACGCCATCGCAGCGTTCGGCGCGAACGAAGTGGACGTGAATGAGCAGAACCCGCAGGGCGTGGGATTTTATCGCCATATGGGGTTTGAGCAGGTCGGACGCTCGGAAGTGGACGGGCAGGGGAATCCGTTTCCGTTGCTGCATATGCGGTTGGCTAAGTGAATATTCACTTAACGCAGGAATCACGCTTGTTAGATATGAAATGCAACGCGTTTTCCTGTGGGAAGTTCAACGTCGATACAGAGTTTCCCACCCATTGCCTCGATGTAACGCTTAAGCGTGGCAATTTTTAGTTCATTTCCACGTTGCTCTATCTGAGTTACTGCGGGCTGGCTCACCCCCATCAGGTCAGCAACTTTTTTTTGCGAAAGCCTGAGCTCTTCGCGTAAAAGTTGCAGACCCGTTTCGAGGATCATTTCTTCTGCCATCTCTTTAATACGTTGTTGGCTTTCCGGTGAACGTGACGCAATCACTTCATTTAAGGTTTTCACTTGGCTGCCTCTTGGCTTGTCAGATGAAGGGAAAATTCGGCATCTGCGATGCGAATCATTTTTTCATAAAAGGTTTTGTCGTTACTCTTATCGCCCGCGCAAAGCACAATGGCCTGACGTACAGGATCAAATGCGAAGAAAGCACGAACAGGACGACCAGCATATTGAATACGTAATTCTTTCATATGCTTATACCGTGAGCCTTTAACCGTATCTGCATAGGGACGAGGAAGACGTGGCCCATAGTGTTGCAGATTTAGCAGGTCTGCCAGTACCTTATCCTGTAATCCTTCTTCTTGTTCAAACAACCACTGCTCGAATACCTTTCCGAACCGAACCGTCCACATGCTTTCGTCCATGATAAGCTGTAGCTTATAAAAAAAATATAAGCTGTAGTTAATAAATGCAATGGCAGTCATCGACAGCCAGGCTGTTAGTGGCAGGATATGACAAAGAGGGGATTTCAAACGGATTTTGCAATTAAGAAATTGCGAGGCGCTTTCCAGCGTTTTTTCATTCATGCTGGAGAGTGAGGCTGGCGTTCGTTCTGGTATTACTGGGGCGTTTGAGGGTTCCTGGTGGAACTGGGCGCCTCGGGAGAGCGGTACCCGTTATGGTTAACTATCTTTCTGAAAACCTGATGTTTCCCTTCAGGCGAACTATCCGGGATTTCCGGATAGTAGAATGTTAATCATTTTCTCCTGCCGGATAATGGATGACATCATTATCAGTAATGCCGCCTCCATATTCTCAACGTTAAGCTCGGTGGTTTGTACTCACGTTTGCGAGCCACTTTCCTGGACGCGGAGTTTGAATCGCCGCAAGCGCGTCCTCTATCTCATTGAGCTTTGCCTTCGGCCGTTTATAATCGTCCTGCAACCGCTGCTCCTGCTCGTTATACGCCACCAGAACGATGCACCTTTTCATCACCTTTACCGTGACCTGCTGTCCGGTATCAAAACCTGCAGCGCGCAGCCACTTGCCGGAAAGGATGATTTTCGGCGTGGATTTGTCGAAAACATTCGGGCGGTATCCCACAATTAACGAACGCTCGGTTCCGGATTGGTCGGTGTCTGGGGTAGAATGCGAATCAGCCATAATCAACTCTTTGATAGTTGGTGAGGTTTGACGCTCCGGTTGTGTTCCCGCACATCGAGGCGTTGCTAATACAGGGGGTTTAGGTGACCTTATGTCGATTATATCGCGCGAAAAAAACAAAAGGCGGCGGGCAGACTCCGCAGTTTAAGATGCGTATTGATCCGGCATTGAAGGAGCAGTTGGATGCTGTGGCGGCTGAGGAAGGGGTGAGTCTCGCCAGTTGGTTGAAGGAACTGGCGAGGGAGGCTTTGCGTGCGAAAGGAATAAAACCTTTAGGCTAGTTAAAACCTAATTCATTCTGTAGGAGCCAGAAACATGAAATCTTTTTTAGCATATTGAGCATGATTTTTTAGATGCAATTGGTAGATCTCAGGATTTAATATTGCATCAAAAGAACAGTCAACGTTCCATGCTCTTAGATAGAATCCTGCCGTCGCTTCTCGTACTTTCACAATTAAAGAGCCCCTAATCATTCTGTATTCATATTCGATCGTATCTTTGAATTTTATTCTTGGGTGTGGAACTATTTCTAGTTCAAGAATATTATTCCACTCAATGTCATCACCTATGGTTTCACCTTTTCCAGCCATAACATTCAATAAGTTAGCTTTAGTTATTCGAGATGGGGAGAGACTAATGAACTTCTTATATTTACTATCATAAGCTCGCACATATATTTTTAAGCCATCATCGAACAGACTATGGGGGGTAATAATTCTTTTTGATTTTCCACTCGTAACAGAAAGATACTCAATCTCTACTTTCTTTTTTTGTGTAATAGCTCTAGTTATTGGAGAAAATGCTTCTTTACTAGGTATATTAAGACGCTGACATCTATAAATATAATTAATATCTGTTTTTTCTATTTTTTCAGATTTTATCCAGCAAAGGACATCAATATCGCTTAAGTTATAATATGGAGAAAAGATCTCATCATTTATAATATGTTTTTTTGTTTTTGAATCGAAGTAACTGTTTTTACCTTCAGTAATCTCATTATATTTATTAATATCTCTTGTGGCTGATGCTTCTTTTATATTGAAGGCCTCCATTAATGAAGAGCGGGACACCTCACCTTTATATATTAAGGAAAATTCAATGTATCTCAGCCGATCACTATCGTGCGGTATAAAAGTTGATATCGGATTCATGCTACCCTCCGTAGAATGTGTTATGCTAGCAATCTACTACATATGGTGTCTATGATAGAGCAAAGATCATATTGATGCCATGGGTGCGATCAAAATGATCTCACTTCTGCTTGATCCTTCGATGATCCAGGGTATAATCCTAAAAGCTGGCAAAAAGTCAGTATTTTGAGGAAATGAAAATGGCAGTTAACAAACCATACGGTGATGGCAAGCGAATCGGTGCTGTACGTGAGCGTAGCCAGTGTCAAACTCCAAGCGGCCATTGGGTCAAGCGTGATACAGAAACTGGGCGTTTTATGGATGTGAAGGCAGACAAAACTCCGTTTAAAGGAGTCCGAAAAGAAAAATAGCCGTTACCGGTGGAACGATAACAGCTACTGTGGTGCTAGTCACTAAAGGTGGTGGAACACCTTAGTGAGGATGCTATACGGGAGGTCTCCATCCCGGAGCATAATTCTAAAGCTAAAAAATTATACTCTTTTAGCACCATTTTATCCAGAGATCCCTCCCTAACATACTTGGGAGATTTTGATGAATCGTTCAAAAATTGTTCGTGTTTGCGCTTACGTCCGTTTTCGTTTAGGTCGTTTTGAGCATGTGTGTGCGCATTGGCGTTCATTGCCACATTAAAGTAATGGGAAAGGGAGGAGAGAAATCTCTTCCTTTTTTATCAGTAAAGAAAAAAAAGATTTCTAAAAAGAGTGAGTCATTGGCGGAAGATCACAGGAGTCGAACCTGCCCGGGAACGCTGGCGTCCCCAACTGGATTTGAAGTCCAGCCACCTCACCGGAGATGACGATCTTCCGCGCCTGCATTGCTACATGGAGGCGGGGCGCATTATAGCTACTTTCAGGCATTTACCACATACCCCACACCACTTTTTTCACCTCTCTTTTGACCTGCACCCCCCTGTTTCAGTTAATTCTTAAGAAAATCCTCAGGTTAGCCTTTCGTGCTCTCCAGTATTTACCGCGATCACAAAAAACAAGAAACGTAATCTGCTAACCAGAAAACGCAATACCCCCATCTGAAACAATGGTTTAAAACCAATGCAACCGGTCTCAGCGCCCCCTATAGCGTGAAGGATAAAAAAAGATGAGCGAAGTACTGTCAGTAAAAGAGAAGATTGGCTACGGCATGGGAGACGCCGCCAGCCACATCATTTTTGATAACGTCATGTTGTACATGATGTTTTTCTACACCGACATTTTCGGCATTCCCGCCGGGTTCGTCGGCACCATGTTCCTGCTGGCCCGCGCGCTGGATGCGATCTCCGACCCGTGCATGGGGCTGATTGCCGATCGCACCCGCAGCCGCTGGGGCAAGTTCCGCCCGTGGATTTTGTTCGGCGCGATCCCGTTCGGTATCGTCTGCGTGCTGGCCTACACCACGCCGGACCTCAGCCTTAACGGCAAAATGGTTTACGCCGCCGTTACCTACACCCTGCTGACCCTGCTCTATACCGTGGTCAACATTCCTTACTGCGCGCTGGGCGGCGTGATCACCAGTGACCCGACGCAGCGTATCTCCCTTCAGTCCTGGCGCTTCGTGCTGGCGACGGCGGGCGGCATGCTCTCCACGGTGCTGATGATGCCGCTGGTGAAGCTGATTGGCGGCGACGATAAGGCGTTCGGCTTCCAGGGCGGGATTGCCGTGCTGTCGGTGGTCGCGTTCCTGATGCTGGCGTTCTGCTTCTTCACCACCAAAGAGCGCATCCAGGTGCCGCCGAGCACCACCTCCATGCGGGAAGACCTGCGCGACATCTGGCACAACGACCAGTGGCGCATCGTCGGCGTGCTGACCATCCTCAACATCCTCGCCGTCTGCGTGCGCGGCGGCGCGATGATGTACTACTGCACCTGGATCATGGGCTCGCCGGAAGTGTTCGTCGCGTTCCTCACCACCTACTGCGTCGGCAACCTGATTGGCTCCGCGCTGGCGAAACCGCTCACCGACTGGAAGTGCAAGGTCAGCATCTTCTGGTGGACCAACGCCGCGCTGGCGGTGGTCAGCGTGGCGATGTTCTTCGTGCCGATGCATGCCACGGTGCTGATGTTCGCCTTTATCTTCGTCATCGGCGTGCTGCACCAGCTGGTGACGCCGATCCAGTGGGTCATGATGTCCGATACCGTCGACTACGGTGAATGGACCAACGGCAAGCGCCTGACCGGCATCAGCTTTGCAGGCACGCTGTTCGTGCTGAAGCTGGGTCTGGCGCTGGGCGGGGCGATGATCGGCTGGATGCTGGCAGGCGGCGGCTACGACGCGGCGGCCAAAACCCAGAACAGCGCGACCATCAGCATCATTATCGGCCTGTTTACCCTGGCCCCGGCGGTCTGCTATGTGCTGAGCGCCATCATCGCCAAACGCTACTACACGCTGAAAACCCCCTTCCTGACCAAAATCCTGGGCGAGCTGGCACAGGGCGCGCGCCGTAATCAGCAGGAATTTGAAACCCTGCCGGTCAGCAAAGAATTGCAGAACTAAGAGGACGAAAGCATGAAAATCAGTGATGGAAACTGGCTTATTCAACCGGGCCTGAACGTGACCTGTCCGGTTCAGGTGTTCGACGTGGAGCAGCAGGGCAATGACCTGGTGGTGTATGTTGCGCCGCGCGACGTGCGTGAGCGCACCTGGCAGCTCGACACGTTGATGTTCACGGTGCGTCTGTTTTCCCCGCAGGAAGGGATTGTGGGGGTGCGCATCGAGCACTTCCAGGGCGCGCTGAACAACGGCCCGCACTATCCGCTGAACGTTCTGAAAGACGTGAAGGTCGAGATTGAAAACAACGCCGAATTTGCCGAGCTGAAAAGCGGCAGCGTCAGCGTGCGCGTCACCAAAGGCGAGTTCTGGGCGCTGGACTTCCTGCGCAACGGCCAGCGTATTACCGGCAGCCAGCTGAAAAATAACGGCTACGTGCAGGACAGCAATACCCACCGCAATTACGTGTTCGAACGTCTGGATCTGGGCGTGGGGGAAACGGTCTACGGCCTGGGCGAGCGTTTTACCGCGCTGGTGCGCAACGGCCAGACGGTCGAAACCTGGAACCGCGACGGCGGCACCAGCACCGAGCAGTCCTACAAAAACATCCCGTTCTACCTGACCAACCGCGGCTACGGCGTGCTGGTGAATCACCCGGAAAACGTCTCGTTTGAAGTGGGCTCCGAGAAAGTCTCTAAGGTGCAGTTCAGCGTGGAAGGCGAATATCTTGAGTACTTCGTTATCGACGGCCCGACGCCGAAAGAAGTGCTGAACCGCTATACCCGCTTCACCGGGCGTCCGGCGCTGCCGCCTGCGTGGTCATTTGGCCTGTGGCTCACCACCTCGTTCACCACCAACTACGACGAAGCGACGGTCAACAGCTTTATCGACGGCATGGCCGAACGGGACCTGCCGCTGCACGTCTTCCACTTCGACTGCTTCTGGATGAAGGCCTTCCAGTGGTGCGATTTCGAGTGGGATCCGGTGACCTTCCCGGACCCTGAAGGGATGATCCGCCGCCTGAAGGAGAAAGGGCTGAAGGTCTGCGTGTGGATTAACCCATACATCGGCCAGAAATCCCCGATCTTCCGGGAGCTGAAAGAGAGGGGCTACCTGCTCAGGCGCCCGGACGGCTCCCTGTGGCAGTGGGACAAATGGCAGCCGGGGCTGGCGATTTACGACTTCACCAACCCGGACGCGTGCCGGTGGTACGCCGACAAGCTGAAAGGCCTGGTGGAGATCGGCGTTGACTGCTTCAAAACCGACTTCGGCGAGCGTATCCCGACGGACGTCCAGTGGTTCAACGGTTCCGATCCGCAGAAGATGCACAACCATTACGCCTACATCTACAACGAACTGGTGTGGAACGTGCTGAAAGAGACGGTGGGAGAAGAAGAGGCGGTGCTGTTTGCCCGCTCCGCGTCCGTGGGTGCGCAACAGTTCCCGGTTCACTGGGGCGGCGACTGCTACGCCAACTATGAGTCGATGGCCGAAAGCCTGCGCGGTGGGCTGTCGATTGGCCTGTCCGGCTTCGGGTTCTGGAGCCACGATATCGGCGGGTTCGAAAACACCGCCCCGGTGCACGTCTACAAGCGCTGGTGCGCGTTCGGGCTGTTTTCCAGCCACAGCCGCCTGCACGGCAGCAAATCCTACCGCGTGCCGTGGGCGTACGATGACGAGTCCTGCGACGTGGTGCGCCACTTCACCCAGCTGAAGTGTCAGCTGATGCCGTACCTGTACCGTCAGGCGGCGCTGGCCCGCGAGTTCGGCACGCCGATGCTGCGGGCGATGATGCTGGAGTTCCCGGACGATCCGGCGTGTGACTATCTTGACCGTCAGTACATGCTGGGGGATTCAATGATGGTGGCACCGGTGTTTTCTGAGGCGGGCGAGGTGCAGTTCTACCTGCCGGAAGGCCGCTGGACGCACCTGTGGCACAACGACGAAATTCAGGGGAGCCGCTGGCATAAGCAGCAGCACGATTTCATGAGCCTGCCGGTCTACGTGCGCGACAACACGCTGCTGGCGCTGGGCAACAATAACCAGAAGCCGAACTACGCGTGGCACGAGGGGACAGCCTTTCAGCTGTTTAACCTGGACGATGGCGCAACGGCGGTAAGTGAAGTGCCTGCGGCGGACGGTTCTGTGGTGTTTACGCTTAAGGCGTCACGTCAGGGCGACGTCGTGACCTTTACCGGCGCGGGAGACGCGCAAAACTGGTCGGTATGCTTGCGCAACGTGCAGAAAGTGAGTGGCGTGAAGGGCGGCTCGCACGCGGGTAGCGAGTGGGGCGTGGTGGTGAAAGCCGAGGGGGATGAGGTGGCGGTTCAGCTCTGAGGTGGAAAATGCCCGGTGGCGCTGCGCTTACCGGGCCTACGG
>SKER01001346.1_pt1 | contig 20345 bp, 32 predicted proteins | sample 4826961 | NCBI WGS metagenome assembly SKER01 (sample SAMN11008804, study PRJNA524170) | human gut metagenome | biome: Human fecal sample; material: Feces; isolation source: fecal sample from pouch patient p47 | host: Homo sapiens | place: Israel: Tel-Aviv | collected 2016-11-16 | reverse complement strand
TACATGAACTTTTAGACTTAATTCTTGAGATTCAAGAGCGTGGAGAAGGTAAGGATGGGTACCCTTATGTAAACATTGAATTTTCGAACTACGGTAGCAGAATATTTTTAAGCGCACAAGAAAACGGATTTGTTGCTGATGGAGATTACGATCTGTTTGACGGGATTGCAACAGATAAGCAACTAGATGATGCAATCGTTTTGGCGGAAGTGTTACTGGAAAAAGCAGTAGATAAGACGGAGGACAAATGATGTATGTAGGTATCGGACCGGAGAAAGGAAAGAAAGTGCGTGACGAAGATGCATTCCCTTACGCTTGCGATCGGATCAATAATGGTACGGAAAGAGAACAGGAAGCATTTATGCAGATCATGAAGGAAGCTGAAAGTTTTTACATGGCAGTGATATCAGTAGTTCTGTGGTACTTTTCCGGAAATTGGGTATATGAGGAGGTGGATCCATGATTACGATGCAGCAGCGCAAGGAGAGAATTGGGGATTTGTTGGACGAGCGTCTCGGCATGATCGAGAACGGGGAGGTGAATACATATTATCAGACTAGGGATATCGCAAATCTAACACAGGCACTTTTAAATATTGTGAGAATTATGAAGGAGGAATAAAAAATGGCAACACCAGTATTGATTATTGGCAAATCAGGAAGTGGAAAATCTACCAGCATGAGAAACTGTCAGAACAACGATTTTAACCTTATCAGGGTCCTTAATAAGCCGCTACCATTTAAAGGGAAGGTGAATGGATGGTTTTCGGATGATTACCAGCAGATCATGAAATTATTGATTGCATCAAAAGCAGATTCCATCGTGATTGATGATGCCGGCTATCTAATAACAAATCATTTTATGAGGGGACACAGCTCAGCCGGAAAAGGTAATGGGGTATTCTCCCTGTACAACGACATTGGAGACTATTTCTGGAACTTAATCCAGTTTATTGTGACAAAAGTGCCAGAGAATAAAATCGTGTATATTATCATGCATGAAGAAAAAGACGAAGCAGGGGAAGTGAAACCAAAAACCATCGGGAAACTACTCGATGAAAAAGTTTGCATCGAAGGAATGTTTACGATAGTACTTAGATGTATCGAGGAAGGCGGAAAGCATTTGTTTGTCACTCAAGCAAGCCAAGGAGCAGTAAGTAAATCTCCGATCGGAATGTTTGAGGATTTAACAATAGATAATGACCTATTGTTGGTCGATAAGAAAATTAGAGAATACTACGGATTAGGAAAAGGAGAAGAAAACAATGCAGAAACCAAATAATTTTGACAACACACAGGTACAGGGAGAATTTACACCGGTAGAGCTTGGAGGACATATCTTGATCATCAAGGAAGTTCTGGAAATGAAATCAAAGACAAATAAAGACATGATTAAGGTGTCTTTCGACTTCGCACAAAATGATAGCCAGCCCGGATATTTCGAAAAAGCGTTTCGAGATGATATAAGACCGGATAAGAAATGGCCGGCAAATGGAACTACATATATTTTAACCGAGGATCAGAATGGTGACTGCAGTAAATCTTTCAAGACATTTATCACATCTGTTGAGAAGTCAAATCCGGGGTTCGTGGTAAATTGGGGCGATGGATTTGCGGAATGTTTTAAAAACAAGTTGGCTGGAGCGGTGTTTGGCATTGTAAATGATTATTACAATGGAAGGAACATTGCAAAGCATCAACTCCGCTGGTTCAGAAGCGCAGAAGGAGTGAAAGACGCTGATATCCCTGCGGAAATCGAAACAAGGGCATACAAGGATAATAATGGAGCGTCTGCAGCAGCGCCGCCGATCGGATCTGATGGATTTATGGATATACCGGATGGCATCGATGAAGAATTGCCATTTAATTAGAGGTGAGACAGATGGATATACAGATTGACAGTAGGGAAAAAGCAAGGGCGATTCGAAAGATCGTGAAGACTTTTGATGATAATGGAGTCAAGCATTTTTCCAGCAAATTATTAGTTGGGGATTACATGTCTTTGGACAATCCCCGGCTCATAATCGACAGAAAGCAAAATCTCCAAGAGTTGTGCGGAAATGTCTGCCAGCAGCACGAAAGATTTAAAAGGGAACTGCTTAAGGCTATGGATGCAGGAATACAGTTGATCATACTGATTGAACACGGGAAGGATATCAAAAGCATCGAGGATGTGTATTTTTGGAAAAATCCAAGAAAACATGAAGTACGATGGCGCACTGTGAACGGAAAGAAGGAGAGGTATGTAGCATCTTCTAAAGCAGTCGATGGGAATCAGCTATACAAGTCCCTTTGCACAATTAGAGATCGGTATAACGTGAGGTTTGAATTCTGTGAGAAGAATGATACCGGAAAGAAAATTATTGAGTTATTGAGCGAAAGACATGAATAGAGAAGAGATTAAACATTCATACAGCATGAGGGAGATTGTGGAGAGATATGGGTTCCATGTGAATCGGGCGGGGTTTATCCACTGCCCGTTCCACAAGAGAGACAAGGGAGCATCATTAAAAATCTACCCAGACAGCTTCCATTGTTTCGGATGCGGAACAAATGGAGATATCTTTACATTCGTGCAGCTAATTGATCATGTTGATTTCAAAGAAGCGTTCCAGAGTCTTGGTGGAACTTATGAAAAGCCGACATTCCAGTCGAAATTGGCAATATATAGGAGCCAGAAGAAGGCAGAACAGAGAAAGCGAGAAGAGGAAAAGCTCCGGAGAAAAAGGGGGCTGAACAATGTTCTGATAGATGTGTACCGCGATTATATGAATAAGTCGGAACCGTTCAGTGACGTCTGGTGCGATTGTTGCAATGCTCTGCAATATCAGTTGTACTTATACGAAATATTAAACGAGAAGGAGGCGAGAAAGTGAAAGAAATAAACGAATTCGATGCAGACAGCATATTGGATGATGAAGTTTTCATCGAATTATTTGAAATGGAAGATCCGATTCTCCGATCAAAAACAAAAGTGCAGCTCATCAGAAGAGCGAAACAGCTGGGAGTCAAGTCGGATTTTGAAGAGATTTTGAAAGGATACAATCAGGCTGACCGAGAAATGAAGAGACAGGAACGGGAAAACAGAACTGTTTGCACAGTAGATAACTATACGAATTTCACAGGACCTCACGATCGTATGTATTGCGGCGCCTGGATTGCGGATGATCGCGGCGTGTTCGCACAGAATTCCGGAAGGGTTGATGAAGTGGCTTGCTATCACCCAATCCTACCAGTAGAGCGGCTGCGAAACTTAGAGACCGGGGAAGAGCAAATAAAACTGTCGTACAGGCGAAATAACCAGTGGCACGATATTGTGGTTCCAAAAACGATGATCACATCGGCGAATAAGATCGTGGCATTATCCGGAAGAGGGATTGCAGTTACGTCAGAAAATGCAAAATTGCTAGTCAAGTATCTGGCTGACGTAGAAAATGGAAATGATGATTACATAGATGTGCAGTATTCCACTAGTAAACTTGGGTGGATCAAGGATCAGTTTATCCCCTATGATACAGACATCATTTTTGACGGGGATAATCGATTTAAGCAGACCTTTGAAAGCGTGTCGGAGCATGGAAGTTTCGATGTGTGGTTAAATCATGTTCGAGAACTGAGGGAAACTGGAAGAATGGAGGTAAAATTCCTGTTGGCCGCATCATTCGCAAGTGTACTGGTTCATGTCTTGGGCGGACTTCCATTTTTTGTCGATCTGTGGGGAGAGACAGAGGGAGGAAAGACGGTATCTTTAATGGTCGCAGCTTCCGTGTGGGCGAATCCAGACGAAAGTAGATATATTGGAGACTTCAAAACAACGGATGTTGCACTGGAAGCGAAAGCGGATATGTTAAATAATTTACCAATGTTTCTGGATGATACAAGCAAAACATCAGCGAGAATCAGGGATAACTTCGAGGGAATTGTTTACGATCTGTGTTCCGGAAAAGGAAAGAGCCGGTCAAACAAAGACCTCGGAATCAATCGAGAGAATCGGTGGCGGAATGTAATGATCTGTAATGGAGAGAGACCGCTTAGCAGCTATGTCAGTCAGGGCGGTGCAATCAACAGAATTCTGGAGGTTGAGTGTGGTGAAAAGATTTATCAGGATCCGCAGAAGACAGCGGAGACGGTAAAACGGAATTACGGACATGCGGGCAAGAAGTTCGTGGAAATCATCAAAGAAATGGGAGAAGATGAAATTCGTTCTATCCAGAAAGAGTTTCAGAAGGAGTTATTTAACACGGATAAGATGCAGAAGCAGAGTATTTCACTTTCTATCGTTCTGACAGCCGATAAAATAGCCACAGATCTGATTTTTAAGGATGGGCAGTATATTTCAATGGACGAAGCGAAACAGGTGCTTATAGACCGAAATGAGCTGTCTGACAATGAGCGGTGCTACCAATATATCCTTGATAAAATCGCAATGAACAGCCAGAGATTTGATGTGTCTTCAAATTGTGAAAAATGGGGAATTATTGAAGACGGATACGCAGTAATTTACGGACAGGCATTTAAGGAAATCTGCGAATCTGGGAAATTCTCAAAAAAGTCCTTCCTGTCATGGGCTGCAAAGAAAGGCGTTATTCAGCAGGACAGCAGGGGAAACCCAACAAAGCTGAAAAAGATAGACGGAAGAGCGGCGAGATGCGTGTTTTTGCAACTTGAATCGAAAGGAAATACGGATAATGATGGGTTTGAAAGCATCGATGAAACACAAGAAAAGCTACCTTTTAGTTAAGAGGAGGAAATACAATGTCAAAAGTTGTGAGGATTAGTAATGAAAACTATGATTTTATTGAATGCATGGCGTTCAGGAATGGAGTTCCGATAAATGCAATATTAAATGAGGTGCTGGAAAAATTCAAAAATTCGTCGCCGAATGATGTGATTTCAGTGGAATATCGGGGCAGAAAAGTTGCGATAAGGTAACAAGTAACAAAAGTAACAACAGGAAATCGCGCTATATATACGGAATAAAAATGTGAGAAATTCAAAAACATGAAGTCCCTATATAGGGTAAAAATCATTGTTACTTTTGTTACCAACCTCAAAAACCTGTCAACCATGCTGGTTTGATAGGGTAACAGACTTTTGTTACCGGAAGAAAAATTTTGTTGCTTTGTTACGAAGAGGGTAGTGTATGCACGAAAAAATAACAGATATCCAGAATTTGTTCTGGAAAGCGTATAAAAATTATAAAGGTACCGGCTCAATGAGTCAATACAATGCAGATGTCGATGGGATTATTGAGAAGTACAGAGATGATCATGCTATGTTGAATTTCTGCAAGAACTTAGTAATATCGTGGGCGCCGGTTATTAACAAAATGAAAGAAGATGATTAAATGCAGGAAAGAAAAAGAGACTTATACGAGCCGTATTTGGACGAAATAAAGCAAATGCTTAAAGATGGGTGCATAATCACTCATATACACAAAGAGATTGCGAAAAAGAGCGGAATTGACGCAAATGTTAAGACGATGAAGCGTTTTATGAGAGAAAAAGGCTTAATCCAGGAGTCTGAATGCGAAAAGACCGAAATCAACAAATTGATAAAGGATAAGTTTAAGGGAATCGGTGAATACATGGATTTCTACGAACGTTGGGTGCGGACCAGTTGTCGATTAAACAGAGCAATATCAAATCCGAATAGAGTGCTGATGCGGAGGTATTTACAGTAGCTGTGAAAAAAAAAGAAAGAGGATTCAAAGAAAAACGAAGTATACATCTGCTCTTCCTGCGGACGGGAAATTATTGGAGATTACGAGTACATAAAAACAAAGAGAGGGACAGAGTTGTATTTTTGTAAAGATATGAGGTGTAGGAGGAATGACTAATGTCAAAAACAGGAGAAACATGGATGGACGGGATCACTACAGAAATGATGGAGCATATATGCGACAACCTGTGCAGGCATCCAGATCAGCTAAGTGAAATGGAACTGGAAGATAAATGTGCAGAGTGCAAGATGGGGCGGTTTGTGTGCGATATTTTGAACCAGTATAACAAGGTGAATGATTTTGCAAACAGCCAGTGCGCGAAGTTGATGTGTGAGATGCATGAGCTGAAAGAACGAGATACGGCAAAGAAGCCGAATATAATGGACTACATACTTGGTGACATTAACTTTAAATGCCCTACGTGCAAAAGTGAATATATTTGCGAAAAAGGATATGAACATTTTTATTGCCCGAATTGCGGTCAGAAAATTAAATGGAGTGAGTAACATGGAAGAATTAAAGAAATGCCCGTTTTGTGGCGGAGAAGCGGCACTGAAAATTCACTATGGATTTGATGAAAAAGTTATATCAGCTTTCGTGTACTGCAAAGAATGCGGAGTCGCAACACGAAGATGCGCTTTAGAAACGACTGCTATAGGGAAATAGAACAGGAGAGTGAAAGAATGATTAAAGTAAAAGTAGAAGCAAATTATGGATTTGCTGGAACAGATATGACATTTGAAGAAGAATTTGACGATGATGTGACAGGAGAGGAAATTGAGGTGATGTAGGAATGACAAGAGATACTATGAAACGCAGAAAGGAGACGGCAGGAGTCATCCGAAAGATAGATGCACATGATATGGCAACGAAAAAGCCCTGCGAGACAGCTTTAAAGCAACAGGAACATAAAGCCTTTGCCTGTGATTTTAAAGGCGGCGAGAGGGCGAATAAGGACTTTGCAGAGTACAAGACGCACACGGTGGAAGACTTTTTGAAGAAGGTCGGAATAGATACGAAAAGGAGTGTTGTGGATGAAAAATGAAGAATATTGCATAGAGGGATATAAGGCACTTGCGGCTGCAGTAGTGAGTAAGGCGGTACAGGATTATAGGCTTGCATTGCGAGAGTTATACAGGAGACCACACAACAGGGATGCGCAGCACACGAAAAAGGAATGCGAAATATTTTTCCGGAGGGATATTGGACTATACTCCGATCTGGACGGAGAAGCAATTATAAAGGCAGTACGGGAAAGAGTAGAAAAGGAGATGAGACGTTGAAGCAGGAATACTTTAAAAACTACAAGAGCAATAAATCGGAGCTTGAGTCCTTGGAAAAAGTACTGGACAAGCTTAAAGCAAAAAGGGAAGATATCCCGATTGTTGCCGGGAAGGTGTCAAAATCAGCAGATGAGTTTCCGTACATAGAGCAGAGAGTAACGGTGGAAATGAGGGAACCAAGAGCGTCAGATCAGGTAGAGCAGAGAATCCGGAAAAAAGAAGTAAGAAAGAGAGAACTTGAACACCAGATGAGAGCCGTAGAGAACTTTATTGGCGAGATGCCAGAGGGAAGAGACAAAGATGTAATGGAGATGCTTTATCTAGATGGAATGACGCAAGAAGAGGTTGGGAAAATGCGTGGATACACCAAAGGGAGAATATCGCAGATAAACGCGAAATACACAAAAGATTAAACACATTAAACTTTTTGCTATGTTACAATTATAATGTAATCAGTGTATGGTTACGGAATAAATTAACTTTTTCCAACATGTACACTGCCGGACTTTCACCCTTTCTCGTCTGGCGGTGTTTTTATGCCGTGGTCAGTTGGGACAAGCAGGTTCGATCCCTGCACACGGCTTCGGATACAAAGTGTTGACTGCTGGACGGTCCTTAAATGATTAAGCGCGCGATCGGCTTTGCATCTGATTGGTACAAAAACGCAGATATCCGCAGATCTGCAAAGCAAACAAATATAGATTCAGCAATCTATATTTAGTGTAATCAGCGTACCCGAGTGCGGATAGGGTAAAGGATGTCAATAAAAGGCATCCTACGGGTGTATAGCTCAGTTGGTAGAGCGATCGGCTGTTAACCGATGTGTCGCAGGTTCGATTCCTGCTATACCCGTTGTGGACTACTGCAAGGTTCCTCCTTTTTTCTTATAAATTTTGATTGTGTATTTGGTTATTTTGGTTTTTGTTGGCGTTATTAATTCTTTCAGCAGTAGTCCTAAATTCTTAGCATCCAGAGATAGGTGCTTTTATTATGTTTTAAAGGTGGTGAGTCCTATGACAGAAAAACAGAAAATATTTGCAGATGAATACCTGATTGATTTAAATGCCACACGGGCTTACCGCGTTGCATATCCAAGCGTAAAGAAAGAAGAGTCAGCAGCAGTAAATGGAAGTAAGTTGCTAAGAAATGCTAAGGTTGCAGAATATATTACCGAAAGAATGGAAGAGCGGCAGAAGCGGACGGAGATCACGCAGGATCGAGTTTTAAATGAACTGGCTGCCATTGCTTTTTCCAAGGCTTCAGACTACGCGAAAGTAGTTGAGAAACAGGCTACAGCAGAAGTAGATGGAAATATTATTCCGCTCGTAGGAGAAGACGGAGAACCGATTCTATATCGGACCGTAGAATTGGAGCTTACAGATAACCTTACTGAGGAACAGCAGCGAGCCCTCGGAACGATTAAAAAGGGGCGCGATGGATTGGAACAGAAGCCCTGCGACAAGGTAAAGGCGCTCGAGCTTCTCGGCAGGCATTTAGGTATGTGGAATGACAAGCTGGATGTAGCAGGAGATATGGACATGAAGATTGTAGTAGACTATGGTGATGAAGATGAAGGAAGTTAATGTTGGATTTAACAGAAATTTTAAAGAATTCAATGAGTGTAAGAAACGATATCGACTAGCAAAAGGCTCTGCTGGATCCGGAAAGTCGGTAAACATTGCACAGAATTTTATCATCAAACTTGGCGATCCAAAGTATAAAGGTGCAAATCTCTTGTGCGTCCGGAAAGTAGACACAACAAACAAGGATAGCACCTATGCAGAATTGAAGAGTGCAATATATAAAATATACGGGGATAAAGCAGGATTATTCTGGCAGATCAGAAGTAATCCAATGGAGCTGATCTCGAAAGTGACAGGAAATAAAGTGATTTTCCGAGGAATGAAAGATGATGGACAGCGAGAAAAAGTAAAGTCTATCACATTTGATGTCGGAAAATTAACATGGATATGGATTGAAGAAGCAACGGAGCTATATGAAGCGGATGTCGATATTCTCGATGACCGACTCAGAGGTGACTTGTCATTCAATCCATTTTTGTATTATCAGATCACATTCAGCTTTAATCCAGTGTCAGCAACGCACTGGCTGAAGGCAAAGTATTTTGACATTAAGAGTGATGATGTATACACACACCAGTCTACATACCTGCAGAACCGGTTCATAGACGAAGCGTATCACCGGCGCATGATGATGCGTAAAGAACGGGATCCGGACGGGTATCGGATTTACGGACTTGGTGAATGGGGAGAAACTGGCGGTCTGATTCTTACAAATTATGTGGTTGAGGAATTCGATACATCCCCAGAAAGATTCGATTACATGGTAAATTCACAGGATTTTGGATTCAACCATGCGAACTGTATCGGGGAGGTTGGATTCAAGGATGGAGATGTCTACTTATGCCGGGAATTGTATGTATTTGAAAAAGATACATCAGAGATCATACAGATGGCCGAGGGAAAATTCCAGAAGCGAATTACAATGTATTGTGATTCTGCGGAGCCGGACAGGATTAAGATGTGGCAGAAAGCAGGATACAGAGCACGCCCGGTTAAGAAAGAGCCGAACAGCGTGAAAGCGCAGATTGATTACCTGAAGCAGCACACGATTCACATTCATCCGTCCTGCGTAAACACGACTAAGGAGATCCAGCAGTGGAAATGGAAAAAGGATGAGAAAACGAACACTTTCACGGATGAGCCAGTGAATTTCTTTGATGATGCGATGGCGATGCTCAGGTACTCAATTGAGCAGGAGAGAAAAGGAAAAGTGAAGTTAAAGACCTTTAGAGGAGGAATATAAAATGAATGGGAAAAGACCATATAAGTTGCCGGAACCGCTCTTATGTTCCGCTGATAAAGAAATCAATATGACATTGATAGACGAATACATCAGAAAGCATGAAGAGCGAATACCAAGGTACAGATACCTTGAGAATCTATACAAAGGATTTCACGATGTATTCCGTCTTCCAGAAAAGGAGTCATGGAAGCCTGATAACCGGCTGGCAGTGAATTTCCCAAGGTATATCACAGAGACATTTTTGGGATATGCTTATGGGATTCCGATTAAAAAATCACATCCGGACGAAAAAATAAAAGATGCGATCCTTGAATTTGACCGGGATAATGATATCTCTGACCAGGAATATGAGTTGGCGAAGAAGTGCTGTATCTACGGACATGCATTCGAGTATTTTTACCAGGACGAAGAAGCAAAGACAAAGACAGTAGTCTGCAATCCAAAAGAACTGTTTGTTGTCTACGATGATACCGTAAAGAGCCGCGCTCTATTTGCAGTGAGATATGGAAAAAAGGACGATAATGTCACAAGGTATGGTGAGATACTTACAAGGACAGAGATCATCCCATTTGACGGAGAAAAGATGCAGGAGGGAATGCCGAACCCATATGGTCGCATCAACTGTGTTGAATATGTACTGAACGATGAGAGAATCGGTCTGTATGAAGAAGTGGCCGGTATGGTAGAAACATACAACCGAGTGATTGGAGAAAAGGCGAACGATGTAGATTCTTTCGCAGAAGCATATCTTGCAGTGCTGGGCGCCGAACTGGACGAGGAAGGCGTTTATAAAATTCGCGACAACCGGATTATAAACCTTTATGGTACAGATAACGCAAAAGATATTATCGTGCAGTTTCTTGGCAAACCTACGGCAGACGGAACACAGGAAAATCTTTTGAATCGGCTTGAGGATTTGATTTATCAGACAAGCATGGTGGCCAATATCTCTGATGAATCTTTCGGAAATGCTTCCGGAACTTCTCTTGCATACAAATTACAGTCTATGAGCAATCTTGCGTTGACATTCGACCGCAAGAATGAGAAATCAATGAGAAAGCGGTATAAACTGTTCTGCTCTCTCGCAACGAATGTGTCAGATCGGGACGCATGGAAAGATATTGATTTTACAATGAGCAGAAATATCCCGAAGAATCTCCTTGAAGAAGCGCAAACGGCACAGGCGCTTGAAAGCATCGTATCCAAGGAAACGCAGCTGCAGGTGCTATCTGTTGTCAAGGACGTTTCGGAGGAGATCGATCGAATGGAGAAAGAGGACAAAAAGAAGCAGGAAACAATCGTAGAGAAGCGGATGTTCGGAGGTGCGGCGGATGAGCAGCAGGACGTACTGGAAGAATAGGGAAGAAGAACAGCGAAAGAAGAATATCAAGGATGAAGCTGAATATGCGAAAGAGATCGAGAAGATCTATGCGAACATGATGGATGAAATCCAGAAGGAGATCAATGGATTCTATACAAAATATGCAAAAGCAGAGGGAATCACAATTGCAGAAGCGAAGAAGCGAGTATCCAAAATGGACATTGATGCGTATAGCCGGAAGGCGGAGCAGTATGTAAAGGATAAGGATTTTTCGAAGGAAGCCAATGAGGAAATGAGACTCTATAACGCAGCTATGAAGATTAACCGGCTTGAAATGCTGAAAGCAAATATCGGAATGCATCTTGTTGGTGGATTTGATGAGCTTCAGAAGTATTTTGAGCAGATCCTGACGGAGAAAACGCTGGAAGAATTTGAACGGCAGGCAGGTATATTGGGGAAATCCATTCAAAACAATGCGAAGATGGCACATTCGATTGTAAATGCTTCTTTCCACAATGCGAAATACTCAGACCGTATTTGGATGTACCAGGACATGATGAAAGCAGAACTGTCGAAGCTCTTACAAACAGGTCTGATACAAGGCAAGAATCCAAGAATACTTGCAAGGCACCTTACTAAACTGTTTGGAGTAAGCAGGGAAAATGCGGAGCGACTGATGATAACGGAGCTGTCGAGAGTGCAGGCAGAAGCGCAGAAACAGTCTTATATCCGCAATGGATTTGATGAGTATGAGTTTATCGCAGAACCTACCGCCTGTCCGATCTGTAGATCGTTGGACGGAAAACATTTTAAAGTATCAAAAATGATGCCTGGAGAAAATGCGCATCCAATGCATCCTAATTGTCATTGCAGTACAGCAGCATATATGGATGATAAAGAGTATTGAGAATGGCTGGATGGATATTCTAAACACGGGATGAATTTTGAGGAGTGGAAAGACAGGAGAGAGAAGGAAGAAAGCAAAAGGAAGTATAAGTACAGCAATACAGTTGTTGACACAAACCTTATCAATTCTCCAGAATACAGAAGGCGAATTGATAAGATTTCCAGTACGACAAAGGTTAATAGAAACACATGGAAAGTTGCAAAGGATATGTTGTTTCATAGGTCCGGGACAAAATTTGAAGATTTAGCATATATTGATGAAAAAACGGGAAAATATGAAATCAACAAGGAATTTGATACTGAAAGTCGCGCAAAGCCGAATAAGAAAATGGATGCAATGCTGAAAGATGCAGATCCGTATACCATCATTGGAATACATAATCATCCGGGAAGCAGTGTTCCAAGCATGGGAGATATACAAGTTTGTTTGCATAGAAAATATAAATGTGGTGTCGTTGTATGTCATGACGGCAAGATTTTTCAGTATTCTGTTGATGAAAAAAGATTTAATAAAATAATTTGCAACTATGCTCTTGAAAGAATGGAAAAAGAAGGATATACTGATTCTGTAAAAAATATGTTTTATGATTCAGGCGTTGAAATGAAGGTGTTATGATGGATAAAGAGAAAGAATATAAGAGAATATGTGAAAAGTTGGGGTGCAGGCCAACAGAAATAAAGATACCGGATTTAAAAACAGAAGATGACAGCTGGGAAAATCCAGTCAGTAAACTCACAGTAGAAGAAATTGATTTTCTTTATGAAAATGGTTATTTGAATCCAAGATAGATACCACCAGTCAGAAAAAGGCCGGTGGTATTTTTGTACTCATTTTGGAGGTGATGCGATTTGATTGAGGTGAGAATTCGACCAGAGCGAATTAAAATCTCTGGACACGCCGGGTATGCGGAGCCGGGAAAAGATATTGTGTGTGCAGCTGTGACAGCACTTACACAGACGCTGATTCAGTCGATTGATGACTTAACGGATGATGAAATAGAATACAGAATATCTCCCGGAAAGGCTGAGATAGAATACAGGAATCTGTCAGAGAAATCAAAAACTCTGGTGGATTCCTTTTTCGTTGGCATTCGCTTGATTGCCGATGAGTTTCCGGATTATGTAGCAATTATGTAATTCGCGCCCAAGTCTTGAAGGCGTAAAAAGCTAGGGGAAAGGACCATGAAGAATGTCATTAAACTTTTAGGAGGTAAAGAAAATGAAGAGCAGGATGTTTAGAATGCTGCAGTTATTTGCAGAAGAAACCGTAGATCATACAGCAGAACCTGATGCGGTGAAAGATAGTGTTAATCCGGAAAACACATCTGATGATAGCGGAGAAGAAAAAAAGTACACAGACAAGGATGTGGATGCGATTGTAAACAAAAGATTCGCAAAATGGAAAACTGAGCAGGAACAGGCGGTAAAGAGTGCTAAGGAAGAGGCAGAAAAGCTTGCAAAAATGAATGCTGAGCAGAAACAGAATTACGAGATCGAGAAGTTGCAAAAAGAGAATGAAAAACTGAAGCGGGGGGCTGCAAAGGTTGAGCTTAGCAGAAGCGCCACAGGCATTCTTGCAGACAAAGGAATTGAAGCAACGCAGGATGTTCTTGATTTTGTTGTAGGGAATGACGCTGATGATACGAATGCAAAAATTGATAAGCTTGTAAAAATCGTGGAATCCCAGCTTAAGAAAGCCGAGATCGCCAGAGCAACCGGAACTACACCAAAAACCATGACGAACTCAGGAAGTCCAATGTCTGAATTCGAAAAGAGACTTGCAAAGTATAAATAAAGGAGAATGTGAAGATGAAGAATAAAGAATTTACGATGTTACAGTTATTTGCGGCAGGAGACAACAATGATATGCCGGTAAGAAGCTACCAGCTTGAGTTTAAAAGTCTTTTGCAGGCAGTATTTAAAAAGATGTCTTATTTCGCGGATTTTTTCGGCGGCGAACTTGAGGCACTGGATGGAGTCAGAGAAAATGAAACAGCCTTTTATGTAAAAACATCAGACATTCCGGTTGTGGTTGGAACCGGATATGATAAAACGAAAACGAAAGCTTTTGGAACGGGAACAGGGAACTCTAGCCGTTTCGGAGAGAGAACAGAGATTATTTACACTAACACACCGGTTAATTACTCTTGGGGATGGAATTTCCATGAGGGGATTGACCGCCACACCGTAAATAATGATTTTGATGTTGCGGTAGCAGATCGCTTGGAACTGCAGTCTCGGGCAAAAACAAAGCAGTTTAATAAGCAGCATGGAAAATTTATTTCCACATCTGCCGGAAAAACTTTAAGCGTTACTGATTATACGGCAGACAATGTTTTGAAGTTGTTCAATGAACTTTCTAAGTATTTCAATAATATTGAAGCGGTTGGAACGAAAAAAATTAAGGTTTGTTCCGATCTGTACAATGCCGTTGTGGATCATCCTCTGAATACGACTGCTAAAAACTCTACTGTAAACATTGATGGCAATGAGGTTGTGAAGTTCAAGGGATTCCTTGTAGAGGAGATTCCGGATGAGCTCTTCCAGTCCAAAGAATGTGCCTATGCATATATTGCCGGAGTTGCAAAAGCATTTACTGGAATTAACACAGCGAGAACGATCGAATCCGAGGATTTTGACGGTGTAGCTTTGCAGGGAGCTGGTAAGGCTGGAGAATTTATTCCGAATGACAACAAGAAAGCTGTAGTTAAAGTGTCGGTGGGGTAGTACCCTCTGACGATGTAGCCTTAGTTGGCAGAGGGAAAGTCGGAAAGGCAAAAGTAGGAAAAGCGAAATAGGAGGTATGAGTTATGGCATATACACCAACTACATGGAATGACGGCGACGTTATGACAGCAGAGAAACTGAATAAGTTAGAGCAGGGCGTGAAGAATGAGCAGGTTGGACCAGCAGGACCAGCAGGAGCAGTAGGACCAGCAGGAGCAAAAGGCGAAAAAGGCAATCCAGGAGTAGCAGGACCGAAAGGAGACAAGGGAGATCCGGGCGCACAGGGACCTGCGGGACCAAGTTACACTCTTCCAGCGGCGAATAAAACAACGCTTGGCGGTGTGAAACAGATGGCTTTGATTGCAGATTTGTCGACAGAAACAGCGACTGATCTGAAAAACAAAATCAATGCAATTCTTGCTGAAATGAAAAAACAGGGTATCATGGCGAATTCGTAAGGAGTTGAAATTGAATGCTGGATGATTTAAAAATTCTTCTGGGAATTGATGTTTCCGATAGGGATTCCGATGAAAAGCTTTTACTGATTCTGGAATCTGTGCGAAATCGTTTGAAACTGCTTCTTGGTGGCATGGAAGTGCCATCGAGTATGCAGCATATCGTTACGGATGTGGCAGTGATCCGGTTTAACCGCATTGGCTCTGAGGGCATGTCCGCACATAGCGTGGCTGGAGAAAGTACTACGTACAATGAAAATGATTTTTCCGCCTATATGGACGAGATACAAGCGTATCTTGACTCTGTAGACGGGGTAAAACGTGGGAGGGTGCGATTCCTATGAGGTATGATAAAGCTGTATATTTTCAAACGGTAGAACATGGAGCGTACAATCCCACAACAGGAGATTATGCGGAAGATTATACAACCGAAACAAAACGGTATGGGAGTGTTTCTGATACTGGTACAGAAACGATGAATTTAGTTTACGGTGAGATTAAGCAAGGGAGCTTGACCATCCAACTACAGACGCACTATAAGGAGCTATTTCACAGGATTCGCGTTGGAAGGAAAGTATACAGAGTGGATTTTGAACGAAAACTGCGAACAAAGCATGTGTTTGTGGTATCTGAGGTGCAGTAATGGCAGAAATTAAATTTGAGGGAATTGCAAAGTTGAATAAAGGCTTAAAAAAGCGGATGGATATGAGTGCAGTGAAAACCACTGTAAAAAATAATGGAGCTGATATGGAATCAAGGGCGAAAAGAAACGCAGTATTCAAAGGACATTACGCATGGGAAGAAGGGAAAGGCATGGTATTCAAAAAGCCGACAGGGAATTTGAAACGGAGTATAGGTTTAGAAATATCTCCGAATGGACTGAAGGCTACTGTGGAACCGAAGGCAGAGTATGCTGCTTATGTAGAATTAGGCACTCGTAGGATGGAAGCCCAACCCTATTTAAAACCCGCATTTGAGGAGCAAAAGAAACAGTTTGAAAAGGATTTGCAGAAACTTGTGAGGTGAGATATGGATCCACAGCAAGAATTATTTACAAAATTACTTACAGAGATCAAAGCATTAGGATATGACGTATATGACGGCTTCTTACCGCCGGATGGTACGCCGTATCCTTTTGTTTATCTTGCAGACAACCACCAGATAGATGATGCCAATAAAACCGCTGTCTTTGGAAGTGTCCATCAGACAATCCATGTTTGGCACAACAATCCAAGACAGAGAGGAACGGTATCAAAAATGCTGTTGGCGATCAAAACCACATGCAGAAGACTGGATCATACCGAAAATTTTGCATGGAATGTCCGGAATGTAAATCAGAGGATTCTTCCGGATACAACAACAAAGCGCCCTCTTTTACACGGGTTGCTAGAAATAGAATTTAGTTTTAGTTAGAGAGGAGAAAAAGCATGTTTAAGACAGGTTTACAGTTATTTGCAGAGGCGGTGGCCGGTAAAAAAATTGTGTATTTATACCGACTTGCTAAAAATGCTTCGCAAGAAGCAGGAAAAAATCTTGCTTTTACGACAGAGAATGGAAGGTCTAAAAGCAAGGATGCGGATTCCACTGCCACAAAGGACGGAGCCATCCGTACACCGGGAGCAGCAGAGGTGGAAATCACGGCAACAAGCATCTTGGCGAAAGGCGATAAAACAGTCAATGAACTGGAAGATGCGATGGACGGAGATGAACTGATTGAAATCTGGGAGGCTAACCTTGATGAACCGGCAGATGAAGGAGTGAATAAATTCAAGGGCATGTATTTCCAGGGATATCTCACGGAATTTGAGATCACATCCTCGGCAGATGAAAATGTAGAGGTGTCTCTTACTTTTGGTGTTAACGGCTCCGGAAAACGAGGGGATGTTACTGTGACTGCACAGCAGCAGGAAGTAGCAGCTTATGTGTTTAAGGATACGACACAGGAATCGTAAACCCCTCTGGTGATACTGCCTTGATTAGTAGAGGGAGAATTTGTAAGGCGAAAAACGGATGATTATGTACATAGGGGGCGGTAAAACCGCTCTCTTTTAATGGAGGTAAAAAATATGATGGAATTAACAATTAACGGACAGGTGTACCAGTTTAAATTCGGAATGGGATTTTTGAGAGAAATCAACAAGCAGACAAATATGCCTGTGGATGGATTGCCGGGAGTAAAAAAAGACGTAGGATTCCGGTATGCGCTTATGAACTTAATAAATGGTGATCCGGATGCGTTGGTAAACATTCTTGATGTTGCGAATAAAGGGCAGAATCCGAGAGTGACAAGAGGCCTTTTGGATGAGTATATCGACGATGAGGACACAGATATTGATGAGCTTACAGAAACAGTAATGGGTTTCTTGGAGAGTGCCAATGCTACAAAAAAAGCTACGAAAGAGATTGCGGACGCTGTGGAGAAAGAGAAACAGAGAGTGGAAGAGGAAGAAGCGAAGAAGAGAGAGCTGATGATGTAGATTTTGAAGAATCCTACAGAGAGGTGGCGTTGAATTGTTTCCGGTATCTTGGCTTTAAGAGCTTTGAAGAAGTGGATAGGTTGACAATTCCAGAATACACCTTGCTCATGGAGGCTGTGCAGCTAAAAGAAGTAGATAAGGACTATCGAAATCATCTGCAAGCATTCCTGAATTTTGCTGTGAAAGCAGAGAAAAAGGTCGGAAAGAATAAGACTAAACCAGTTTATCAGAGATTCAGAAAGTTTTTTGATTACGAAAAAGAAGTAGATCGTGTGAGGAACCGAAAGCAAAAAAATGAAAGATTGGACATAATCGGCAGAATGATGAAAGGAGAGTGATGGCATGGCAGAAAGTTTTTCCGTAAAGGCAATATTATCTGCGCAGGATAGAGGATTTACGTCTGCTTTCAAATCTGCAATGGGTACCGTAAGCAATTTAAAAAGCACGCTCACAAGTGGAATCGGATTTGGAATCATGGCCGGAATTGGACAAAAGGCATTTGGTGCTGTCACATCCAGTATTGGCGGTATGGTGTCGGAATTAAATTCTTCCAGTGCTGCATGGAAAACATTTAACGGAAACATGTCGATGGTTGGCAAAGGCGCTGACGAGATTGCATCTGTAAAAAAGGAATTGCAAGAGTTTGCAGAAGATACTATTTACAGCGCATCTGATATGGCGAGTACTTACGCTCAGCTGAGTGCAGTAGGTATTAAAAGCACGAACAAGCTTGTAAAGGGATTCGGAGGGCTTGCGGCGGCAGCTGAGAATCCAAAACAGGCAATGAAAACTTTAAGCCAGCAAGCTACACAGATGGCAGCGAAACCAACAGTTGCTTGGGCAGACTTTAAACTTATGATCGAACAGACTCCGGCTGGTATATCGGCAGTCGCAAAAGAAATGGGCATGACTACCACGGAGCTGGTGCAGAATGTGCAGGACGGAAAAATTGCGACAGAAGATTTCTTTGATGCTATCGCAAAAGTCGGCACAAATGACGCATTTACGAAGCTTGCTACAGAGTATAAGACTGTAGATCAGGCAATGGATGGTCTGACCGAAACAGTAAGTAATAAGCTGGCACCGTCATTTGATGTTTTATCCGGTCGAGCAATTAAATCTTTGGACGGGATAATTAATAAAATTGGAGATCTTGATGGAGATGCAATCGCAGGGAAATTAACTGGATTTCTCGATAAAGCAAGTGGGTACTGGAATGTTTTAAAAACAGAAGCATTAGAAGTGAAGACCGCTTTTGGAGATGCTTTTTCCGCAATCGGAGAAGATCTCGGAAAGATCACCGGTGCGTTTGGATCCACGGAAAGCATTAGTTCTTTTAGTAGTGTAATGGATTCTGCGAGCGGAGCATTGAAAACCTTTGCTGGTTTCTTAGAGGAACATTCTGAAACTATCGCGAAAGTGATTCCTCAGATTCCTAAGCTTGTCGTTGCATATAAAGGCTTTAAAATTGCAAAAAGTGTTGCCCCGTTTGTAGGTGCATTCACCAGTGCGATTGCAGGTCTTGCCGGCGCAGGGATTAGTACGATTGCCGGAAAATTGTTTGGAATTTCCAAGGGACAGAGAGAAGTTGGAGTGTCGAGTAGGGAAAGCATGAAAAGCACTATGGAATCTGCCAAAGCATTTATGATGCTTGGTGCAGGAGTTGCTCTGATTAGCGGTGGTTTCTTTTTGCTTGCTCAAGGAGCGAAAGCTGTGGCGGAATCGGGACCATTGGCTGTTGCTGTTTTAGTTGGAATGGTAGCTGCAATCGCAGGACTTCTGATCGTGGCAAAAATGGTGGCTCCGACATTATCGGCAGGTGCAGCAGGATTTGTTGCATTCGGCGCAGCTGTTGTTTTAGCAGCGGCCGGAATCGCCGTATTAACTATGTCCGCAATTTCTCTGGCAAATGCCGGACCTCTTGCAATTGCAGTGATGTTTGGCTTGATCGTAGCAATTGGTGGATTAATGGTCGTAGCGGCAGCAGTCGCACCCGTTTTAACTGCAGGAGCTGTTGGACTGATTGCATTTGGAGCGGCAGCAGTCCTTGTAGGGGCTGCGGTTTTGCTTGCAAGCGCAGGATTAACTTTGGTTGCAAGTGTGCTTCCTATTGTTGCTGAGTATGGACTACAGGCATCCGTGGCAATCGGAGCATTAGGGGCAGCAATGACAGTGTTTGGAGCCGGTACGATTGTGGCAGGAGTTGGATGCACGGTTCTCGCGGTTGGATTGCTTGCAGTAGGAGTTGCAGTGCTCGGTGTCACGGTGGGAGTTGTTGCATTTGGAGTAGCGATGACAGCAGCGTGTGTTGGCGTGCTGGCAATGGCAGCGGCACTGTTGGCGGTTAATTCCAGTATGAAGTCGATTGCAAAGAATGCGAAAACAGCGCAGAAATCTATCGAGAGTATGAAAGATTCTGTAAGTATTGTGAATGACGGTCTGGATGCTCTTGGAAATAAAGCGAAAAGTGCGGTGAAATCCATTATCAGCGCATTTGATTCCGGCGCAGGAAAAGCGAGAAACTCTGGACAGAAACTTGGGGACAGTGCAAAAGAGGGTGTACAGAACGGACTACAGCCAACACAGGCAATTGCAATTAGTACTGTTTCCGCTGTGCTTGCCTCTTTTG
>SKER01001341.1_pt1 | contig 20412 bp, 22 predicted proteins | sample 4826961 | NCBI WGS metagenome assembly SKER01 (sample SAMN11008804, study PRJNA524170) | human gut metagenome | biome: Human fecal sample; material: Feces; isolation source: fecal sample from pouch patient p47 | host: Homo sapiens | place: Israel: Tel-Aviv | collected 2016-11-16 | reverse complement strand
GTATAGATAAAACCGGAAATCTGACAAAGGCCGCAGGGAATTACACGCTGTCGCTGTTCAAAGTCGGGATGAAGGCTATTTATTTCTGCAACAACGTCCCTTACGCGTATCGACTGGAGATGGGGCACTCTTCCCAGGCTCCGGGCGGTATGGTCCGCATAACTGCAGCTGAGTTTCAACGCTTCTTTGAGGAAGCTGTCAGGGAGGTGACTAAGTGATTCCAGATATTGCATCTGCACTGGCCGCCAGACTGGGTACCTGGGCCGATGCTGAGGGCATTTCGGTTGCATGGGAGAACGTGCCGTTTACACCTCCTGCTAACGAGATGTACCTGGCCGTTCACGATATGCCCGTTACGCCGCGAACAATCGATCTCGGCTTGCGCTGCCGGACTTATTCTGGCGTGTACCAGATTAATGTCGTGGCGCCAGCCGGCTCCGGCCGTATCTCCGTCGTTGCCCTGGCGGGCAGAGTGGCGGAATTGTTCCCCGAGGGACTGGAAATTGCAGGCAAAGACTTTACCTGCTGGATTAGCAGCGCGCCTGGCATATTCCGCGGCGTCCCTACACCTGTGTCCTACACCGTTCCTGTCAGCCTGAATTATCGGGCAGACATTACCAGCTGATTCCCTCTCTGATGCCCCACAACCGACCGGCTTAATGCCGGATTTCTTGTTTCTGAAGGAGAAACCATTATGGGCTTTGCATTGCCTAACGGCGCTCATGTCTATCTGGCATCGGGCTACGGCCCGGCCATTACTTTCACCGGGGCGACTAACGCCGAAAATATGGTGATCACCGTGAGTGAAGCGGATGCACTCAAGGTGGGTGATATTGTTCATGTGAACTGCAACTGGTCCGGTGTTGATAACGTCATTGCAAAAATTGATGCGATTGCAGAAAGCGCCGTAACTCTTCGCAACATCAATACCACCAACAAAAACAAATATGCCGCTGGTGGCGGTACCGGTTCGATCCGCAAGGTGCTTGAATGGACCGAGCTGCCACAAATTACTGAGGTGTCGAAATCTGGTGGCGATCAGAACACCACACAGATTCAGTTCCTCAGCGATGATCGCCAGCGCAACCTGAATACCTATAAATCCGCTGTCTCTCAGACTTACTCGATCGCTCACGACTCCACGCTCCCGGTATATCCGTTGCTGCGCCAACTGGACGAAGACGAAGAGACTGTTGCGGCTTACATGTACGTGCCGAAGGCGAAGGAGAACCGGTATTGGGCGGCCACGGTATCCTTTGATGACACGCCGACTACTGCGGTTAACGAGGTAGAGACAGTAAGTGTGGTGCTGAACCTGCAGTCACCGGCGATGACGTTCTACAAGGTGACTGACGCTGCCGCCTGACCCGTCAGAGCTTTCACTATTCCAAGCCTCCCATAACGGAGGCTTTTTTTCGTTAAGAGGTATCGATGGCGACCAAATTCACTCTTCAGCCCAAACCAACATTTAAGGCCAATGTCTCAATCCCACGAGCCGGCGATGAGGATGGCGTGCTGACGTTCACGTTTAATCACAAACCACTTAAAGAACTGGCTGACCTGGAAAAACTCGAAGGCAAAACTGCCACTGATTTTCTGATGGAAATCATTTCTGGCTGGGCACTTCCCGATGCATTCAACGCGGAAAACCTGTCGGTGCTGCTGGAAAACTATCCGGCGGCAATGAAGGCAATCCCGGAAACCTACTACCGCGAGCTGATGGGGCAGCGCGAAAAAAACTGATAGCGGTTGCCTCTGCGTTCTATACGCCTGAACCCACAGCGGCAGATCTGGCGCCTTACGGACTTACGCCGGATGACTATGACGATAATTTCGTAGATGTCTGGCCCGATATCTGGCCTTCATTCCTGGTGTTTCAGGCTGTCAGTACGCAATGGCGAACGGGAATGGGGGGCGCGTCCGGGCTCGACTATAACGTTTTGCCCTGGGTGATGCGTTTGCACAACGTCGACGACGAGGCAACCGCGCTTTCGGACATCCGGGTGATGGAAAGTGCTGCGCTAAAAATTATGCATAAAGAGAGGGCGTAATGAGTAACGATATCGCCACGATTTCCCTGCGTGTAAATACCAGTGAGCTGGAGCGCGGTAATCAGGCACTGGATCGCTTTCAGGAGACCGCGTCCGCCGCGGCAGGTAAAGCGGATGACCTGAACACTACGTTCCGCACCGGTATCGATAACCAAAAGAAAAACACTGAAAGCCTGAAGCAGCAGCGTCAGGAACTGCAAAACCTGCTGAATAAAATCAGTCCGGTAAACAAGGCGCTGGATGAACTGGACACGATCCAGGAGAGCCTGGCGAAGTTTCGCGGTAAAGGGCTGGTGGGAGACGAGGATTTTGCTCGTTACAACAGCGTGCTTGAGACGACACGGGCTAAACTGGCGCAGGTCATGGAGTCTGAGACCGCAGAGGGGCGGGCTCGCATTGAACAGGCACAGGCAGCGCAGCGTGCAGCTGCGGCGGGCAAAACCTTTATCGATTCGCTGGAAGAGCAGGTCACAGCAATCGGAAAAACGCGCGCAGAACTGTTAGAGCTAAAAGCAGCCCAACTTGGCGTGTCAGATCGTGCTGCACCGATGATCGCCCGACTGAAAGTGCAGGAGGAAGCGTGGAAGTCAGGAGCGATCAGCGCGGGGCAATACCGCAACGCGATGCGTTATCTACCAATGCAAATGACCGACATCGTAACTTCATTGGCGTCCGGCATGCCGGTTTATATGGTAGCCATTCAGCAGGGCGGCCAGCTGCGCGATTCGTTTGGCGGTGTAGGCAATGCTCTGAAAGCGATGTTGTCGATGGTGACTCCTGCCCGAGTGGCTATTGGTGGCCTGGCCGGTGCTGTTCTGATTGCTGCAAAAGCGGGAGCGGACTACTTCACCGCCTACGACGAAATTAACAAGGCCATTATCAGGACAGGCAACATTGCAGGCACGTCAGCGCTCCAGGTTATGGCTTCCTCCCAGTCTATAGCTGCCTCTACTGGCGCGACTGTAGGAACCGTTCAGAGTTTGATGACTGAGCTGGTTGGCATGGGATCGCTGACACAGCAGCAACTTGAAAAAGCAGCGGGCTCCACGGCGCTGGCGGTTCTGACCGGTATAGTCTCGGCGCATGACATCACCAAAGCCTATAAGGACATCGAAAAAGACCCTGTTAAAGCGCTGCAGAGTCTCAACGAACAATATAATTTCCTGACAGTTTCACAACTTAAGCATGTTGACGATCTGGTTAAGCAAAAGGACCAGACCGGGGCCGTTACGCAGGCTATGGACCTGTTTGGCGATACGATGGCAAAACGTGGAGAACAGGCTTACGACTCGCTGACGCCGTTTGGCCGCCTGTGGCTGGATATCAAGGGCTGGGCGTCTGAGGCCATGCAGAGTATCGGTCAGTGGGTAGCTGAGCTGGCATCAAACACTCTGAAGGAATTCAACGCAATTTATTACAGCGTTGCGATCGTTTTCCAGAAGCTGAACCAGACCATTTCTTCCTCTATCGCTGCAGCGATTAACCTCGTTCCCGACTGGGCGAAAACAGATACTCTGCAGGGATGGCAGGAATATAACGAACAAATGGCCGGCGCTTATGGCGACAGCGTCTCTCAGCTGAAAAAAGACTGGGATTCGGCTGATATCAGTGCAGGTAAGTACCTCGATACGACCAGAAAGATAAGTACTGCAACCACCCAGAAGGATCGGGAAGAGGTTGCTGCTTTTGGCAAAAAAACGAAAACCGGAAAGCAGGGCACTTTATCGGCTGGCGATCGCAGTACGGATGCTGCCCAGGCCGAGCTACTGGCGCTTCAGGCACAGCTACGCGCGCTGCAGCAGCATAAAGGGCTGAACGACACTATCAGCCAGCAGCGCAAAGAACTGTGGACGACTGAAGCGAAATTTCAGGTGCTGGAGGAGGCCTCGCGTTCACGTTCACTGACAAAGCAGGAGCAATCCCTGCTGGCGAGTAAAGACCAGGTGCTTCAGTTGGCACGGCAGAAAGCCCTGTTGGGTGATCAGATTACCGCACAGGAACAGCTGAACAAGCGAATGGATACCTCGCAGAAATACGTCACGCAGATGGCAGAAAAGCAGGCTGCATTAGTGAACGGTGCCGGGATGAGTGACCGTCAGGCACAACGTGAACTGGCAAAGAGCCAACTATCTTCTGGCTGGATCAACTCCGGCGGTACGCTTGACGACGAGGGCTATCAGAAACAGCTTAAAGCGGCGAATGATTACTATGATGCAGAGGACAGGTTGCGTGGCGACTGGTTGACCGGCGCGAAAAAGGGTTGGGCTGAATTTGAGGACAGCGCGACTAATGTTTACTCGCAGGTGCAGACGATTACCAGCAATGCTTTCACCGGGATGGCCAGCACCCTGACTGATTTCTTCACGACCGGTAAATCTAACTTCTCAGATTTCCTGTCTACCTTCCTCAAGGGCATCGCCCAGATGCTGACACAACTGGCTTTGGTTAATGGAATGAAGTCAGCGTTTGGTGGCACAGGTATCGGCGCGTTCTTTGGTTTTTCAGGCGGTGGTGTGGTTCCCGGTTTTGATGGCGGCGGTTACACCGGCGATGGCGGTAAATACCAACCGAAAGGCGTAGTTCATGGCGGTGAGTTTGTGTTTACGAAGGAAGCGACTCGTGCACTGGGGATCGGCAATCTCTATGCGCTTATGCGTGGAGCTCAGGGCTATGCAAACGGCGGTTATGTTGGCACTGCCCCAATGCATGGGCTGCATTCGCATGCAGCTGGTGGCGTAACAGTTCAAACGTCTGTGGTAGTTCAAAGCCAGAACTCTCAGCAGCAGACTTACGGCAACAATGATGATATTTCTCGGGCTTACAAACAGACCATCGATCAGTCTGTTCGTGCAGGGATTGCCAAACAACTTCAGCCAGGAGGTCTTATCTGGAATGCGACGAAATCGAGATGATTAATAGTGACCGTTATTTGTTATATCCCTTTTTGGTAATCGTGTCATAAATAACCACCATCCGGGCATTGTGAATGGTATGATTATGTCACTGAAATTATTGGGTTAAGGGACAAGAAATGGCTTCAGTTAAGGTGACGGCTCTGTGGGTAGGGGATGAAAAATCGAGTATTTCATTCGTTTCTCCAGTTCTGAATGACAACAAACTCAATTATGACAATGCTTCCTTCGGTTTTGGCGTTGTAGAAAACTACGAGACATGGGGAGTCGAACGATACCCATTTGTAATGGAAGAATTTGGGAAAGGTTTAGCCCTTCTTGATTGGGGGTCAACAATCCAAAAGAACATTGCCACAATTGATGTTTTGGATGTACCTCTAAATGTTGACGGCATCATTACATACAACGAAATTGACGAGAACGGATCGCAACGTGGGCCTTATGTCTACCGAATTTCGACTGTGGAATCGTTTTAATAATAAATAGGTTATCACGTGATTAACCCAGCCTTCGCTGGGTTTTTTTATACCAGGAGGAAAGTTGGCGATCGAAACATTTATCTGGCGAACCCAGATTCAGGCGGGAATGGAAGGGGAGTTCACTTACGCAACACGCTCCGCATCCTTTGGAGACGGATTCGAACAGATCGCCGGTGAAGGCATCAACCCTGAAAAACAGTCATGGCCGATGACCTTAACGGGAAAAAAGGCAGAGATGCTCGATGCGCTGAGTTTTTGCCGCAAGCACATCGCAAAATCCTTTATCTGGACGTCTCCTGTTGGCGAAACCGGTTTGTACCGGATTGAAGCTGATTCCATTAAAGCCCAGCCGCTATCCAGCAAAGTGATGACCTTAAAAGCAACCTTCAAACAGGCATACGCACCATGATTACTGAAGATTATCAACGCCTCGAACCGGGTGAGAAAATACGTCTTCTTGAGGTAGACGGTTCTGCATTTGGTCTGGACGACGTTCTACGCTTTCACGCTTATAACCTCCCGCATACTGAAGAAGAAATTTCGGCTGCTGGTGGCGACGAATCAAAGTTAAAGGCGAAGAGTATCTGGTGGCAGGGCGAAGAGTATGGTGCCTGGCCATATAAGCTCGAGGGACTGGAAGCTTCAACCGATGGCAGCAGCGCCCAGCCGACGCTCACCGTTGCCAACATTGACAGCTCTATCACTGCGCTCTGTCTGGCCTATGACGATATGCTGCAGGCCAAAGTTACGATTCATGACACTTTTGCGCATTACCTGGATGAGCGCAATTTCCCTGATGGAAATCCAACAGCAGATCCCTTGCAGGTGAGAAAGCGGGTTTTCTATATCGACGGAAAAAATAGCGAGCTTCCCGGTGAAAGTATCGAGTTTGTTCTTACCAGCCCGATGGATCTGCAGGGGTTGATGATCCCGACGCGCCAGCTTCATTCCCTGTGTACCTGGTGCATCCGGAATAAGTATCGCACCGGCGATGGGTGCGATTATACGGGCACGCTTTACTTCGACAAAAACAACAATCCGGTAAGCGATCCCTCATTGGATGAATGTAACGGCACGCTCACCGCCTGCAAGCTTCGGTTTGGTGAACACAATGAACTTTCTTTCGGTGGTTTTCCGGGAACATCTTTGATCAGGAGTTAACATGCGTCAGAAAACAATTCAGGACATCCTGGCGCATGCAGCGAAAGACTATCCCCACGAATGCTGCGGCGTGATAGCGCAGAAAAGCCGGGTGGAACGCTATTTCCCATGCCGTAATCTGGCTGTCGAAGCAACGGAACAGTTTCACCTTTCGCCAGAGGACTACGCTGCTGCTGAAGACTGGGGGACGATAACGGGAATCGTACATAGTCACCCTGACGCGACAACCCAACCAAGCGAACTGGACAAGGCTCAATGCGATGCAACGTTGCTGCCCTGGCATATTGTCAGTTGGCCGGAAGGAGACTTTCGTACCATTACTCCCCGCGGCGAATTGCCTCTACTCGGGCGCCCGTTTGTGCTCGGACACTACGACTGTTGGGGGCTGGTGATGAGCTATTTCAGGCAGGAACACGGCGTTGACTTGAACGATTATCGGGTGGATTACCACTGGTGGGAAAAGGAGTATCCGGAAAATTTCTATCAGGATTGCTGGTACGAATGTGGTTTCCGCGAATTTAGTGGATCACCAATGCCGGGCGATTTGATCATCATGCAGGTGGAATCGAATAAGTGGAACCATTCAGGGATCTTGCTGGAGGGGAACATGCTTCTCCACCATCTTTATGGTCACCTCAGTCAACGTGTGCCATATGGAGGTTACTGGATGGAGAGAACCATGAAAATTGTCAGGCATAAAAGCCTAATCATGCAGGAGAGATAATGTGCGAATCCGTCCGTACTGTTCGCCTATATGGTGTTTTGGGTACTACGTTTGGCCGCGAATTCCAACTTTCGGTAGCTTCACCAAAAGAAGCCATCCGCGCATTGTGCGTTATCGTGCCAGGCTTCGAGCGGTTTTTGAATACCAGCAAGCAGCGTGGGCTTACTTACGCTGTATTCAGTGGAAAGCGTAACCTGAACGATGACGAACTCTCTATGGATCAGAGTAGTGCTGATATCCGTATTGCTCCGGTTATCCTCGGGAGTAAACGTGGTGGAGTATTCCAGACCATCTTAGGCGTGGCTTTGGTCGCAGTTGGTGCTGTGGCGTCATACTTTGGCGGTGGTGCTGTCGGCGTTCCTCTAATGCAATTTGGCGCTGCGATGGCCCTTGGCGGTGTCGTTCAAATGCTTTCCCCACAGACAACCGGACTTGCCAGCAAGCAATCGGCAGACAACAAGGCTAGTTATGCCTTTGGTGGAGTAACAAATACGACTGCTCAGGGCAATCCGGTACCGCTCTTGTACGGACGGCGCCGTATAGGTGGCGCGATCATCTCCGCCGGTATCTATGTTGAAGATCAGCAGTAAGCATGCTGTAATGGGCTTACTTAATATGGGGTAACTTGAGCTTAGATTCAAAAATGAAAAAAATATCTACTCTTTTCCTTTGTACTTCCTTATTTTCAGGCATGGCTTTAGCTGATAACCATTACATACCTCTCCTCTATAATTTATCTACTATTTTTGATTTCAATCCAGTTAAAGGAGCTGTCAAATCATTAGATACTAATCTTGAAGAAAATGGTAAGGTCACTTATAAAATCTCCATCAGACTAGCTAAGAATGGTTGTGTCGAAAGCTTAGATCTTGATAACGTTTCGTCTGGTCATGAAACAAATCTAAAAAATAGTAATGGAAGTCTTGTTGGCCAAAGAGATGGTAAGCCTTTCTCTATACAGCTCGATGAAAAATGTAATATTTTGACTCAAAATGAAAATGGTGACGAGTTGCGATATAGTCTTTACTCGAATGGCTTAATTAAAGACGCCTATTATTTGGGTAAGAAAATATCTGAGCATTTTTATGATGATAATTCTAATTTGATACGTTCTGAGTTTTATGGTTCTGGTAAGGTCCTCTCTAAAAACGAAATATCTTATGTTGATAAAGACAGGAAGCCTCTTGATTATAAAATTATAAACACATCAGTTTACTCGGAAGGTTATACAGCAACGAATGCTTGTCATTATAGCGAAAAGCTTGTCCCTGAAATATGTAAAGTAACAATGCAGAGCGCAGGGAATCCTGTGCCGAAGCCAGTATTAATGACAGCGAATACGAAAGTTGAATTCTACTAGGTTAAATACATTTCAATAAGCCACCTCCGGGTGGCTTTTTTTATGGGCGCAATATGGCTATAGCAACCGCTATTAAAGGCCGCAAGGGCGGCAGTTCAAGCTCAAGAACTCCTACGGAACAGCCAGACGATCTGCAGTCAGTAGCCAAGGCAAAAATCCTTCTCGCACTGGGAGAGGGGGAGTTTGCTGGTGGCCTGACTGCGCGCGATATTTATCTCGATGGCACTGCACTTGAGAACGCAGATGGTTCGCAGAACTTCAGCGGTGTGGCGTGGGAGTTTCGTTCTGGAACTCAGGCGCAAAAATACATTCAAGGGATCCCGGGTACCGAAAATGAAATCAATGTAGGTTCCGAAGTTTCCAGCACCACTGCATGGACGCGCACGTTCACCAATACGCAGCTTTCAGCTGTTCGCCTGCGTCTAAAATGGCCTTCTCTCTTCAAACAGGAGGACGATGGCGATCTGGTTGGCTATTCGGTCAACTACGCAATTGACATGCAGACAGATGGTGGCACCTGGCAGACGGTGCTAAATACCAGCGTGACCGGGAAAACCACCTCTGGTTATGAACGCAGCCACCGTATTGATTTACCTCAGGCGGGCAGCACCTGGACCATCAGGCTGCGCAAAATTACAGCCGATGCCAATAGCGCGAAGATTGGCGACACGATGACGCTGCAAAGCTTCACAGAAGTAATCGACGCCAAACTTCGCTATCCGAACACCGCGCTACTGTACATCGAATTTGATTCGAGCCAGTTCAATGGCTCAATTCCGCAAATTTCCTGCGAGCCTCGCGGACGTGTTATTCGTGTGCCCGATACCTATGACCCGGAAACACGAACGTACAGCGGCACCTGGACGGGCGCATTTAAGTGGGCATGGACGGATAACCCTGCGTGGATATTTTACGATCTGGTGGTCACTGACCGCTTCGGCCTTGGTAATCGGCTAACGGCAGCCAACATCGACAAATGGACTCTTTATCAGGTCGCTCAATATTGTGATCAATCGGTACCGGATGGTAAGGGCGGCAGCGGAACTGAACCACGTTACACCTGCAACGTATACATTCAAGATCGAAATGACGCTTACACCGTCCTGCGAGATTTTGCCGCCATTTTTCGAGGCATGACCTACTGGGGAGACGACCAGATTGTTGCCCTTGCAGACATGCCCAGAGATGTCGATTTTACCTACACGCACGCTAACGTAGTCGACGGCAAATTTGTGTATTCCAGTAGCACAACTAAAAGTCGCTACACAAACGCTCTTGTATCCTGGTCTGATCCGGCAAATGGCTATGCTGATGCAATGGAGCCAGTCTTCGAACAGGAGTTGGTGGCGCGCTATGGTTTCAACCAGCTCGAGATCACCGCCATCGGTTGCACCCGGCAGTCTGAGGCTAACAGGAAAGGGCGCTGGGGGATCCTGACCAACAATAAAGATAGGATTGTAACGTTTGACGTTGGTCTGGACGGTAATATTCCTCAGCCGGGCTACATAATTGCTGTTTCTGATCGAAATCTTTCAGGAAGAGATTTAGGCGGTCGATTATCCGCGGTTAATGGGCGTGTTCTCAAACTTGACCGGGTACCAAGTGCTAAGGCCGGTGACAGGATAATGGTAAACCTGCCGTCGGGTATTACCCAATCCCGAACGATTCAGTCCCTGTCAGGTGAAATGGTCACCGTGACCACCGCTTTTAGCGAGCTTCCACAGGCCGAGGCTGTATGGGTTATTGAAAGTGATGAACTCTATGCGCAGCAGTACAGGGTAGTTAGTGTCACCGATAACAATGACGGGACATATACCATCACGGGGGCAAATCACGATCCGGATAAATATGCCCGTATCGATACAGGTGCCGTTATAGATCAGCGGCCGGTGAGTGTCATTCCTCCTGGTAACCAGTCGCCACCAGGCAACATCGCGATCAATTCGTTTTCCGTGGTGCAGCAGAATATCAGCGTCGAAACCATGCGCGTGAGCTGGGACCAGGCTCAAAATGCTATCGCCTATGAGGCGCAATGGCGCCGCAACGACGGGAACTGGGTTAACGTGCCGCGCAGCTCCACCACATCATTCGACGTCCCGGGGATTTATGCCGGGCGCTACTTGGTGCGCGTGCGTGCAATCAATGCCGCTGAAATTTCCTCAGGATGGGGATATTCAGAAGAGAAGACGCTGACTGGCAAAGTAGGCAATCCACCTAAGCCAGTAGGATTCACAGCCGCGGGCATTAACTGGGGGATCCGTCTTAACTGGGGTTTCCCGGCAAACACCGGCGATACGCTAAAAACGGAAATTCAGTACACAGCAAACAGTGACTTTTCAGATCCACTTTTGCTCTCAGACGTGCCTTATCCATCCGCGGAATACACCCAGCTCGGCCTTAAAGCAGGGCAGGAATTCTGGTACCGCGCGCAGCTGGTCGACAGAACGGGTAACGAGTCCGGGTATACCGACTGGATCAGGGGGATGTCAAACGATAACGCCGATGATTATCTGGGTGATATCGCAGACGATTTCCTAACATCTGCCGACGGGGAACGCCTCACCGGTGACATCGATACCAACATTGAGGGAATACTGCAGAACGCCCTGGCGAACCACGGAACAGTTGAGCACCAGTGGGCACAATACGGGGAAGTGCGTGCCGATATTCTGGTTGTTAAAACGACGATTGCTGAAGTTGATAAGGCAATGGCCGAACTTTCGACGCAGGTACAGGCGCAGATAGAGGACGTCACCGCTTCCCTGGAAGACAAGCTTACAGCCGTCGTAGATGCCTCCGGTGCTTCGGCAATCTACACCCTCAAAACAGGTGTGAGAATAAACGGGGTGATGTACAACGCCGGGATGTCTATTGCAGTGCTTGCAGAGGCGGGGAAGCCGGTAGTCACCCGAGTTGGTTTCAACGCTAACCAGTTTGTGCTGATGAGTGGCAGCGGTGATACCCAGTACTCTCCATTCGCTGTCATCAATGGTCAGGTCTTTATGAGCTCCGCATTTATTCAGGATGGCACGATCACCAATGCCAAAATCGGCGACTTCATCCAGTCCAATAACTACGTTGCTGGGTCTGTCGGATGGAGGCTGGATAAATCAGGAACATTCGAGAACTACGGTTCGACAGCTGGAGAGGGAGCCATGAAACAGACAAACCAGACAATCAGTGTGCGTGACGCCAACAATGTGTTGAGGGTGCAGATCGGGAGAATTACGGGAACGTGGTAAACATTGGGCCTCAGACGGGGCTCTTTTTTTAGGATGAACAGCTATGGCTCAGTACGGTGTTGAAACCTGGGACGCCTCAGGCAGGGTGAACAACTATGGGATTAAGCCAGTCAGTGTAAGTGGATATCTTCAGTTGGCTCAGAACCAGAAAACAGGCTCTTACTCAGTCGTGCTTCCACCGGGGTGTAAGCTTACTTATTTTCAGATCATGAACGGTGATCAGTGGGGAACGAGCCGGAGGAAGATCACTATTTCAGGTGGCACCGCAACGGTATCGGCAGTAGACGATACCGACTACTCCGCAGGGACTGAGCCTGCGGCTGCGGCGTATCTCATTTTCCAGATAGAGAGGGCATAAATGGCGCAGTATGGCGTTTTACTGACAACGACGGCAGGAGAAGTATGGGTGACCGCGAACAGTTCGCCAATTGCTCTACAGGCTCGAAAAACAGCGGCTCTTAAGGGAACATCGGGTTTCAACACCAAAGTGACGCACACATTTCCCTCAGGTCAGCCCGTAGTCGCCTTCGCTCATTGCACTGTTGAGGTGGAAATCACCCAGACGATAAGCGGGAACACCATCACAGTTGATTTCCTCAGGCCAAATGCAACAGGCACAGCGTACGTTTATTTTTTCTCTATTTTCCCACAGACAAAACCAGACTATGGATTGGCTGTATGGGATGCGTCAGGGACGCTGATTTTGACAAATGAAACGCGTACGCTCAGCGATGTGGTAACACTCGGCAATGCCGGTGTAGATGCTAGTTCAGGCTATAACATTAATACCACGCTGGCGGGGAAATGGGCTTGTATGCCTGCCATGCTAGGTCTAATTACTGGAGTTATCTCGGCTGGCGGCCAGCCGCAGCCCTACTTGGCAATTTACAAGAGCATGGCAAAACCTGAGGGAAGCAATACGCGGATATTCGCCCGGCCACAAACAACCCCCAGCGGTAACCTTCAGAACGTCGCGTATTCAAATCTGAGAAACGTGATTATGGCCATCAACTGCGCCAACTACGATTGATCGTTTTCAGCGATCAATCTTATGAAATTGATCTACAGAATCAATTATATCCCTTTGATTCATCTTGTTAATGTTTAGCACCTTGAATACCCTGGGATATAACCACTATGAAATACATGATTCTTTGCCTGGCGGTGGCTGCATTGCTCTCTGGTTGCGCTGGCGTTCTTCAGAAGCAGCAACCCATATGTACCGGAACGGCCCTGATCGGCGGACAGGAAAACATCGTCCAGATTTACGGCGTGCGCAAGCAAAATAACCAGACCCAGTACCGTGCCGGTTACCCATTTAACTGGTCATGGGTTAGCGCAAACACGTTCAGTTGTACCACTTGCCACTAACTCAATCATTTTTTAATAAACCTCGCTCTTGCGGGGTTTTTTTATTGCCCGAAAGGAGCGCATATGTCTGCAGGAACTATCACTCTGACAAACGGGTCCGCTATTGTTGCTGGAATCGGAACTTCTTTCAGAAGCGAAATTGCAGCAGGTGACTTCATTGTCTCAACTGTGGGTGGTATCACATATACCCTGCCGGTGAAAACAGTCGACAGCGATATAGAGTTAGCGTTAGTTAGCAAATTCCCCGGCCCAACACAATCTGCTTCTGCCTGGAATGCCGTGCCGCGTGCTACCCAGAATCTGGTGACGGCCGCGCTGGTGGCGCAGACAACTGAGGCTTTGCGTGGTCTGAACTATGACAAGCAGAACTGGCAGGCTATCTTCAGTGACGATGGTAACATCACTGTCAGGCTCCCTGACGGTTCCTCGTTCTCCGGTCCGTCATGGCTGAAGATTGTCGAGTTACTTAACAGCATTGATGTGGATGCTCTTCAAACCTTGGCTGCTCAGATTCATGTGGACGCGCAACAGGTAGCCTTAGACAAAACAGAGGTTGTACAGAATAAAACCGCGTCCGAAAGCGCAGCGACCACAGCTACGCAGAAAGCTGATGCTGCGGCTCAGTCAGAAGCCAGTGCTGCACAGTCAAAGACCGATGCAGCCCAATCCGCTCAGGAAGCCGAATCGGATCGTATTGCCATCGGTGATGTAGAAACTGCTTTGGCTGCCATAAACGGCGTGGCCACTATCCCTCTCGGTCTGCCAATGTATTCTCCCACGCGCGCAACAATCCCTACTGGTGGCGTTGCATATGATGGACAGATATTGCCTTATGCGACCTACACCAGCGTTAAGGCTGCAATGTCCTCAGGGTCTCTTCCAGTGGTGACTAACTCTCAATGGCTGGCAGACCCTAAGCTGAGGCAGGCATTCGCAGAGGTTGATGCGGACCACTTCCGCTGCCCTGATTACAATGGTGTGCAGGCGGGCTCGATTGCGCAAGTGGCATTAACCGGTGGTACAACAGCTCAGGCTGGCATTTTTCATGGGGAAGCGCCAAACGCTAAAGGCACGATCGGCGCGTCCGGAACGGGTGTTTTTGCTAATACAGCGTCAACCAGCGGCGTATTCGCGCCCACGAATACCTATCCAAACAGCGCTCAGGCGGGAAGCGCTTCAACCACGACCGCGTCACAGGTGAGTATTGACCTTTCCAGGGCCAGTGATGTCTATAAAGATACTGCTACCGATATTCTGGCAGCGCGTGCCGTTGGTGTTATCTGGGGGCAACTCTTTGGCCGCATCAATAACTCAGGCAGCATGGATGCCGCAACACTGGCGGCAAGAATTGAGCAGGTAAACACTCGTGTAACCGATTCGATCAATAAGCGCTTTATCCGTGGTTTAGATCTGACCGTGTCGACAACGACAGTAACGGTTTCTGCTGGCGCAGCTGTGATCCCCTCTACAGGTACTCCCCTGGAAGTATCGGCGCCAGTTACGGCAAATATTGGGGCTACCACAGCGTCAACCTGGTATCACGTTTACCTGTATTCAAACAATGGAACGCCTGCGATTGAAATCTCCACGACGGTGCCAACACCTTATGCTTATCCGGCGCATACAAAGACAGATGATACGTCACGCAGATATCTCGGCAGTTTCCGTGTTGATGCATCGAACGGCGTGCGCGGGGTTAACACGGTTGATGGAAGGGCATTTCTACAGGGGGCATGGTACTCCGTCAACCGCGTATTAGCCGGAGGAACAGCGACACCACGAACGGCGGTAGACGTTAGTTCACTTAACCCACTCACGGCGCTTACTTGTTTACTTTCTGCCAACAACGGCGCTACAGCAGGCGTGGCTGCCATCGGCAGCACTAATGAAGCTTCAGGGGATATGATCAATATACCGATTAACGGGAAGTTTACAGCGGAGATCCCGTTCCGCTCGTACCCTAACATTTTTTATCAATACCTGTCCGCCGTGTCTGGTGGTGGACTATATCTCGATGTAGGAGGCTATACTTATGCCAGATAAAGAATACTGGGCTGTAACAGAAACAAGTTACCGTGCGGTGAGTGGGCCTGAAAGCCTGGTAGAAGGGGAAATCCTTGTCGAAGGGGAACGCCCGGTTATCCCATACCTGGACAACCTCAACACGCAACACGAAATGAGAGCGGAAGCCGATGCTATTATCGAATCGCTGCAGGAGGCAGTAGACGTTGATCTTGCAAGTGATGAAGAAAAAGCTGGGTTGCTGGTCTGGAAGCGTTATCGTGTACTACTCAGCCGTGTCGATCTACGCGCTGAAAAACCTGGCTTGCCACAAGTTCCGGTCTGATGGTGGATGAATAGCCGTAACCTCGTCCTATGCAAGAATGGGGTTGCGGCTGAATGACAAATTCCAAATAAACGAGAATTCAAAGACTACCAGCCATGGATGGTAGTAACTGTAACGTCAAGGCAATCAATATGTTTAATTCGGGATAAGCCACATATCGGACTCTTCAAACATTTCCTCCAGCATGCGGTTGAGTTTTTCTCGATCGCTCTTGCTGGCATCACTATTGAGGCTGTTCGCCTGCATCGGCTTAACATTTACTGTTGCATCAGGAAAGATACGATGCACACGCTTGGTTAGTTCGGAAAGAATAATTTCCCTGGCACCGGTAAACCCTTCAACATTACGTTTGTCGTAAACCAGCTCAACGAACATAGAGTTCCTTTGTTGCTGTTTATGTATTCAGTGTTTTTGCTTTTAAAACATTTAAAGTCAAGGCAATCTGGAGCAATACCGATATCGCGCACACGTAGATACTTAATTGAGCAAACGAACCGCGTTCTAGAAAATTTACAATTACTAAAACTTCAACAGCTTTAAATATTTAGAAGCGAAGCGGCTATGAATTAGCCACACATACGAGAAGGGGCATCTTGATCAGCACCAGAGTTAAAACTACTGTATATAAAAACAGTATTTGAGGTGCGTATCGTGGAATTCATTAGGCCTGCAGAACTGCGAGAAATTATCGCTCTTCCACTTTTCAGTGACTTAGTCCAGTGCGGTTTCCCAAGCCCCGCGGCTGATTACGTTGAACAGCGCATTGATCTCAATGAGTTACTTGTCGCTCACCCCAGCTCAACATATTTCGTTAAAGCTGCAGGGGACTCGATGATTGAAGCCGGGATCAGCGACGGCGATCTGCTGGTGGTGGATAGTTCCCGGAATGCTGAGCATGGAGATATCGTCATCGCCGCGGTGGAAGGGGAGTTTACTGTTAAGCGACTGCAACTGCGCCCGACAGTGCAGCTCATTCCAATGAACAGCGCGTACTCACCGATCATCGTCGGTAGCGAGGACACGCTCGACGTTTTCGGCGTCGTGACTTTCATCGTTAAATCTGCGAGCTGAACATGTTTGCGCTCTGTGATGTGAATTCGTTCTACGCATCATGCGAGACGGTATTCAGGCCAGACCTGAGAGGGCGACCAGTGGTCGTTCTCTCGAACAATGACGGCTGTGTAATAGCACGCAGCGCCGAGGCCAAAGCCGCTGGAATTACTATGGGAGAGCCGTTCTTCAAGCAAAAAGAGCTGTTCCGGCGCGCTGGCGTTGTTTGCTTCAGTAGCAACTATGAGCTGTATGCTGATATGTCGAACCGGGTAATGACGACGCTTGAGGAAATGAGCCCCCGCGTCGAAATTTACAGTATCGATGAAGCTTTTTGCGACCTGACAGGTGTTCGCAACTGCCGGGACCTGACAGAGTTCGGCAAAGAGATCCGTGCTACCGTTCTGAAGCGTACGCACCTGACCGTTGGGGTTGGCATCGCGCAGACAAAAACACTCGCTAAGCTGGCAAATCACGCCGCCAAGAAATGGCAGAGGCAGACGGGCGGAGTGGTTGATTTGTCCAATATCGATCGCCAGCGTCGGTTGTTGGCTATTGTGCCTGTAGAAGATGTATGGGGCGTCGGCAGGCGCATCAGTAAGAAGTTAAACGCCATGGGCATCAAAACGGCTCTGGATCTCTCAGAACAAAGCACATGGATTATCCGTAAACATTTTAACGTGGTACTCGAGCGAACGGTCCGGGAGTTGCGCGGAGAACCTTGTCTTGAGCTGGAGGAGTTTGCGCCGGCAAAGCAGGAAATCGTCTGCAGCCGATCGTTCGGCGAGCGCGTCACGGACTATGAGCAGATGCGTCAGGCCATCTGCAGCTATGCGGCCCGTGGTGCTGAAAAGCTTCGTGGTGAGCACCAGTATTGCCGGTTTATCTCTGCGTTCGTGAAAACCTCTCCCTTTGCGCTTAACGAGTCGTATTACGGTAACAGTGCGTCCATGAAGTTTCTTACCCCCACTCAGGATTCACGCGACATCATTAACGCCGCGGTAAAGTGCCTGGACAAAATCTGGAAAGACGGACACCGTTACCAGAAAGCCGGCATTATGCTGGGTGACTTCTTTAGCCATGGTGTGGCCCAGCTCAACTTGTTCGACGAGAACGCGCCGCGTGCTGGTAGCGATAGGTTGATGGAAGTTCTGGATTATCTGAACGCGAAAGATGGAAAGGGAACGCTTTATTTTGCCGGGCAGGGCATACAGCAGCAATGGCAGATGAAACGGGATATGTTATCTCCACGATATACTACGAGGTATTCAGACCTAATAAAAGTTAGATGATTCTTTAAACGGTATATTCATTCGAACCTAATTATCGGCTATGAGTATTAAGAGTAATATGTCTACTACTATGCTTTTGTAATGTAAATAAGCCCCTGCAATTATACAGGGTCTTATGGATATGATGCCGGGTGCCTCCCGGTGAGTCATTGAGCTAACCACTCGTGACTCGCTGCTTCAGAAATTCACGATGAGCCGCTTGATATACAAATCATCAGGTTAGTTAGCCCTGCCGCTGAGGAGGATTCATCATTAAAACGAATGTAACAGCAATGCTTAGCAAATGATACAAAATTTACTGATGTGCCTCATGATTTTCTTTCGCAGTTTTCACGGTCACGGTATTTTCAGATGGTGAAGGTTAAAATATCGATGTTCATTTTTTTACTTTAAGTCTTGAAACAAAGGTTAAGGTTTTATCTTCTGGGCAAATCATTAGAAAAATTGCTGTGGGAGACTCTTCTAAACGTGTAATTCCATGCAGCATCTGGTAGAGTCTTTTTTTTAGTTTTTCTGCTCCATCTTTTTCAGACTCCCACTCTAAAACTGCCTGACCCTCTGAACCAATGAATGCATGGGATGGAAGTTTAACGCCTCGGTTTGACTTACTTGAATAGTTTCGGTCATGCAAGAGACCTAAGATAAGAGGGTTGATATTATTATCTGAGAATGGGGCTTCAATAACTATTAATACTGTGTAATATAGAATTTTCATGGAAGCCTTATGGTTTCTTCAGCAATAAAGTCATATTGCCATGGTGTTAGATGTACATGTCTTAATTATAAATGTTTGTGTGGAGGTAAAAAAAGCCTGCGTTAAGCAGGCTATAATAATTAAACGTAGTTATAATAATGATTTCATGAACGTTGGCGTTGAATCCCTTGAGTCAAAGATACTTCTGCGCCGCATCTAATATTTCCTGAGAGGTAAGCTCTCGATCTGATGCCACATAGACCACTTCATGGTCACCTGTTAAAGAGGGAAAACCTGCTGACATTATCTGAAGGTTTATCACTTCTCCATTAGGATATTCTTCGCGTATTGATGTTACACCTTTAAGCACAGTGATAACTTTACTTGGCTTACCATTAAAAAAAATGATTACTTTTTTCATATATCACCATGTATTTTGAGGGCTTTTAGCCCCTGCAGGTGTTCGAAAGGGGGCTGTTTGTTCATTTTTTTTTGCCTCTATCGAAATTAAAACAAGCATTATACTGACTTAACGTGTACTGTAACGGTCCATTTGAACTGGAGAAGTCTATGTCAGCACGTAAAAACACTCAATTCCGCCGAAATTATTTAGTAAAATGTCCTTGTCCAAACTGCTCAAAAGATTCCGAACATAGTTACAATCGTGTACAAAAGGGGGCTCAATTGGTGTGCCCATACTGCTGTGCTTTATTCAAATCTTCCCAGCGCTTCTAAAAAAATTAAAAAAATAAGAAGTGATGCTTTTAGAGGCTGCCTAACCTCTTACGCACTTTAATATTTTATAAGCAGTTAGCTTCTGCTTTGAGACTGTTCATGCAGCAGTCCTGCATTTCATCACATCGGTCAGCAAACTTGATGGTAAGTAAATATGCTGGCCTGTTGTAATGATGTGCGTAACCGAACAATCACCTTCCACTGATAAGTCATGCTGGCTAAAGTAAACCATCTAAAAATTATCTATCGCAAAGTGTTACCTTGGCAGCGATTGGACCTTTAGTTCCAGCTATGATAGCGAATTTGACTTTTTGTCCTTCAAACAGAGTATTAAATGTTTCTCCCAGCAGGGAAGAAGTGTGAACAAGAACATCTTTACTTCCATCGAGTGGGGAGATAAAGCCAAACCCCTTATCTTCGTTAAACCACTTAACAAGGCCTATGATTTTAGATGACATACAAACTCCGTTTGAACATTTCAAAATGACAAGCAAGCTCATGATAAGAAACGTATGCTGGTATATGTATGGACTCAAGAGGAGGAGGTATCAGAGATAACACCTGGTTATGAGAACGGCTTTTGGAAAAGTTAGATTCATCATCGCAACGAATCAGTCAAACCATTAAGGCACATGCTGAATGATTAAGCAAATTTTATTTTAGCCTTCCGGAAGGCCAATAAAATAGGATTAGCTATTATTAACCAATCCTGTATAGTCAAATCTGGATTGCCATTAGGAAAATATTTGTCTCGTAAAATGACAGGAATTGTCAAAAGTTTTGACTTCAAGAGCGGAAAGGGATTGATTATCCCATCAGATGGCAGAAAAGATGTTTTTTTACATATTTCTGCATTAAGAAATAATGAAAGCCAAACGTTAAAACCTGGCGTTCGTGTTGAATTTTATCGTATAAATGGGCTTAGTGGTCCGATGGCTGCAAATATATTTCTTTCTTAAAGTGAGATAATATTGAACCAAATATAAAGTACACA
>SKER01001339.1_pt1 | contig 20472 bp, 23 predicted proteins | sample 4826961 | NCBI WGS metagenome assembly SKER01 (sample SAMN11008804, study PRJNA524170) | human gut metagenome | biome: Human fecal sample; material: Feces; isolation source: fecal sample from pouch patient p47 | host: Homo sapiens | place: Israel: Tel-Aviv | collected 2016-11-16 | reverse complement strand
GCCGCCGCCACCGGATTTCGCTCGGATATCGCCGCACTTCCCATCCTGCAACCACGAGAGGGGGCGACGCTATGAGCATCCGCGATTTGATTCGCGAGGCACTGCACTCGCTTGAATCCAACAAGGGTCGAAGCCTGCTTACCATCTTGGGTATCGTCATTGGCATCGCCTCGGTCATCGCCATGACGTCGCTCATCGGCGGCATCCAAAACGGCCTTATCAACAGTCTGGGTCTCAATGCGGCACGCATGATCCAAATCTATTCATCAGAAAACCTCACCGATTCGGATATCGAGAAACTGCGTAAGACGATTCCCCAGATCGAGCAGATAGGCATTATCGACAACGCCTATACCGATTATCAAAAAGGCGACACCACATATAACGTCTCAACTGAGGGCATGGACATCTCCGTACTCAAGATTAAGGGGTATGACGAGCCCCTCTGTGGACGCTCCTATACTGAGGCCGAGGCCAAGACCGGCGCGCGCGTGGCAATGATCAGCCGCAACGGCGCTGAACAACTTTTTGGCCAAAACATGGAAGACGCCTTGGGAAAGACAATCAAGGTATCGAGCGGCGAAGTGCGCATCATCGGCGTGGTCGATAATGGCGCCGAATCCCTGGGATCGCTGTCGCTCATCATACCAAGGGCGACAATCGCCGCGCTGTTCACGGACTCGAATAGCGTATTCCCCAACGTGACGGCCCTCGCACGAGAAGACGCCGATATCGACGAGCTGTGCAATACCATCAAGACCAAGATTCAGGAATTCAAGGGGCTGAGCGGCGACGATGAAAGCGGAGACGTCATGGTCAGCTCGATGAAAAGCGCTATCGACGCCATGAACTCCTTTATGGGGTCGTTCTCGCTCATCATGGGAGCCGTGGCGGGCATCTCGCTTTTGGTGGGCGGTATCGGCATCATGAACATGATGCTCACCAACGTTACCGAGCGCATCCGCGAGATCGGTATCCGCCGCGCACTCGGCGCGAGCAGGCGCGATATCACAGCCCAGTTCCTGGCCGAATCCTCGGCGCTGTGCATCACGGGCGGCATCCTGGGCGTTGTCATCGGATACCTGCTTGCTTGGGCACTGACGCTTTTTGCCGCAAACTCCGGCATCCTGAGCGAGCTTGGCGCAAGCGGAGGAATCGCCCCGAGCTTTTCCATCACGACGGTACTGCTCGCCTTTGCGGTATCCGTAGGTATAGGCGTGATCTTTGGCTTTTACCCCGCCCGCCGTGCAGCAAAGCTCGACCCGGTGGAATGCCTGAGGTATCAGTAGGACGACTGTGGGTGCGGGCGGTCACGGGCGTTGGCATTTTCGTACGCTGGCGAGCGCGCGGACTGGCGATTGCCGACGTGGGCGATTGCGGGCGTTGGCACATGTGTGTGCAGACGATTGCCAGCACGGACTCTTGCAAGCACAGGCCTCTGCGGGCACGAGCGCGCGCTCGACACTCGATCGCCGCTGGATATGAAATGGCCACCCGACGCACAGCGACCGCCTGACGGCGCCCATACATCTCCCCCCCGCATGACAGTGCACCGCAGGGCGCCGTCACAGCTCCAAAACGGGACCAAGGGGTCTAGGCACACAAAGCGAGCCTGCGCATACTTGGTGGTAACAGCCCAAGCGTTAAGGAGGCTCACCCCATGGACGAGTTCTTTGCCATCAAGTGCCAAAACTGCGGCGGTCCCATGTATTCGCACCAGGCCAGCCGCTCATTTGAGTGCGCCTACTGCGGAACGACCATACCGTGGGCCCCTGGTGCTGGAGAGCCCAAGAGCGCTCTGGGCATTCGGCATCAAACGCTGCAAGTTGTCGATGGACTGCTCAAGCTCACCCATGTCTCGCAGCTCGAAACGCCCGAAAACCCCGATTGGTATTTCTTCAATCCCCATTGGCGCAACCAAACGGTGCTCGAGCATCTTCTATGGGAAGACCGCGCCACCGCTTCTGAGTACCAAGAAGCCGAGCACGTGACCATCCCTTGCCCGTTTTGCGGTGCGGCCTTTGAGGGCTCGTCGACACAGCGCGTGTTCGAGTGTCCGTCATGCGGCAATAAAATCGGTGTCGCCGACCTGCTCAAACCCGGCGCATTCAGCAAGCGCCTGACCATGGGCGTTGGTGCGGAATACGTGCCCGAACAGGGAATTTCATGCACGATTACCGAGCAACAGGCACGCGCCAACGCTTTACATCTCGTCCATCAATACCCCGATGCCTTCGCAGGCCACAACGTGGAAGACGCCATTCAAAACGACATGATGCTCTTCTACTTCCCCATGGCGCTTGCCGATCTGCGTATGATGGCGTCCTTCCCAGGCAAGGGCCTGAATAAGGAAGCACTGGTGTATTACGAGGTGCTCGACTGGGCGTACCCCCGAGCCAATTACTTGGATGTTCGCCTTATGGGAATTCTCGAGCCCTGGGATTTCTCGAAAGTCGCCCCGTTCGACCCCGCAATGCAGGAGGGCGACTTCCGCGTGGTTGCCGTCGATGCCTCGACCAAAGACAACGTCGTTATCGATAAGTTGGCGCTCGATATCGCGGGCAATGACGCCGAGTCTGCCCTAGGGTTCAACAAAAAGAGCATCCGAAAGTGGGCACGCAAGGCGCGCAAGCACAAGGACGGCCTGGTCATGGTGCCTGTGTATTTTGTCGACCGTCCGGCGGAAGATGATCGAGACGGCGAACAGGTGCGCATCGCCGTCAATGGACAGACCGGTCGCGCGGCAGCAGTGGTGTTCAGCGAAAAGCGCGAGACGCACATTGTGGCGCCCCTCAATCCGAGCCTGCGCCTTTCGAGCGAGAGCACCGTGCACGCAACGCCTATCGAAGTCAAGTACGTCAAGTCGCCGTTCTTGTACCAGATCGTCCGTCGAGGTGGCGAGGGTACCGGACAGCAAACCGCTGCGGCAAGCCAGGGTGCGTATCGAGAGGAAAAGACCAAGCGCAGGGGCCTCTTCGGCGCAATTTTTGGAAAGTAGCCGACTGACCCGGCAGAAAATGGGACCAGGACGCCGCAGCGCATCTGCCAGCGGCGCCCTTTTGTTGACGGCAGCGGTTGCAGCGGCTTGGAGCGGTGCTGGTTCGGAATGAGTGGCAGGTTTGCCGCGGCCACGGACATACCGACCATCGAGAACGATGCTGTTCCTGGATGAGTGGCGGTTTTTAATGCACTTGCGAGCACGACACCCGTTTGGGCCATTGCATCGTTTCAAATGAGTGGCGGGTTTTCCAACATTTTTGAACGAGTGGCGGTTTTTGAAACGGCATAGCGCCAGATAGGTTCTGATTCTGCACGATTATCCGCCACTCATTTCAAAATGCACGATTCACCGCCACTCGTTAACGAGAAAAGCAACCCGGAACGCCATCCGCAAGCACCCTATCCGCACCGCCGCGCTACGCCTCCAGAAAGGCACCCGTCTGACGGCCCCACAGGCTCACATACTCGCCACCCGCATCCACAAGCTGCGCGTGTGTGCCGTCCTCCACAATCTTGCCGTCGGCAAGCACCACAATGCGATCGAGCGCCGCCACCGTGGAGAGGCGATGCGCCACCACAATCGAGGTGCGCCCGCGCATGAGGTTCTCGAGCGCCTCCTGCACCAGCGCCTCGGACTCGCTGTCGAGAGCAGATGTCGCCTCGTCAAGCACCAAGATCGGAGCGTCGGTCAAAATGGCACGCGCGATAGCCACGCGCTGGCGCTGCCCGCCCGAGAGCTTAACGCCGCGCTCGCCCACCATGGTGTCAAAGCCCTGCGGCAGACGGTCGATAAACTCGGTCGCATTAGCCAAGCGAGCCGCCTCGCGAATCTGCTCGTCGGTAGCGTCGGGGCGCCCGTAGGCGATGTTCTCGCGAATAGAACGATGGAACAGCAGCGCCTCCTGCGGCACATAGGCAACCTGACGGCGCAGGCTTTGCTGCGTGCAACGCGAGACGTCCTGCCCGTCCACAAGCACGCGCCCGCCCTGGACGTCGTCCAGGCGAAGCAGCAGCTTGGTGAGCGTCGTCTTGCCCGAGCCCGATTTGCCCACCAGCCCCACGCGCTGGCCCGCCGGCACGTGCAGCGTAAGGTCGTCAAACACGCTCTCGCCCGATGCAGCATCGCGATAGGCAAAGTTCAAGTGCTCGAAATCAATCGCGCCCTCGTCTACCTTAAGCTCGGGAGCGTCCTCGTCATCTGCCACCAAGCGCGGCTCGTCCAGCACGCGCGTCATCTCGGCGGCGTCGCCCAGTGCACGGTTGATGCGCTGCATCATGGAGCTCACGTAATTGAGCCGCATGGTGAGGTTGTACGTGTAGGTAAAGATCATAACGAGCGCACCGGCCGAGATGCCAAACCACGCGTTGCCGCCCGCCACAAAAACGCTCACCACGGCCATGGTGATAACGATAAGGCCGGAGATCGTGAAGTTGCGCTGCATCATGGCGTGCATCGAAACCGTCTCGGCATCGCGCGCGGCACGGTCGGCGGTGTCGAATAGATCGCGTTCAAAGTCCTCTCGGCCGCAGGTCTTAACAGCCAAGATATTGGTCACAGCGTCGGAAAGCACGCCCGAGAGCTTGTTTTGCGCAGCGGACGTGGCGGCCGATAACGGCATGATGCGCTTGTACATCACCCATACAAAAGCGATGTAGACGATCATGATGAGGACCAGAATCGCCGTGAACAGCGGCACCACCGGCGCCAGGGCCGCAACCGTGCAGATAACCGAGGTAATCGTGGGAATGAGCGAGTAAACGGTCACATCCACCAGACCGGTGTAGCCGCTCATGAAGCGACTCGTCTGACTCACGAGCGATCCGCCAAAACGGCTGGTGTGAAACGTCATGGACTGGTTGGAGAGCGTGTCAAAGCACAGGTGCGCCAGATGATAATTGCCGGCAATCTCGAGCTTGTAGACGGTATAGTCCTGCAGCTTGGAAAGAATTTGGCCCACCAGGTTAACGAGCACGAGCGCGAGAATATACGGTCCAAAGACCTCGAATACCCGATCGCCCGCCACAGGGCCAGCTTGAACACGATCGACGATAAGCGCCATGACATAGGTGTTAGCAAACGTAAGCAAGAAGATGTAGCCCGCAGACGAAAACACCGAAAGGAAGACGATCAGCGGCTGCGTGCGCGTGACGTCCCAAAATCGCCGCAGCGTTCGGCGCACGGTCGATCGCTTGAGCGGGCTGATGCTTCGCTGAGACATGGGCTTCCTTTCGCTGATGATAGGCAGTGGTTATTGTTGCACATTGGAGGGTAGCGCGGATGCCGGCACAGCGCCGACGGCCTGCCGGCATCCGCCCGTCCCCACCAAGTTCCGCCGTTATTCTCCAGAAACAACTTTGTGTCACAATCCAAAGCAGCGCAATCCAGATATGGGGGGGGCGAATCGCCTTGGAAATACAAACGAATGACGATGTGACGCTGCGCGATATTCGTCAAGAAGACATCGCCGACTACATCCGATGGGAAACCATCGAGACCGAATGGCAACTTTGGGATGCCCCCTGGCTTTACGAAGGGCGTACCCCCGAGCAATGCGAGCGCGAACTCAAGGAATATATCGAGAAACTCGGGCGCTGGGTTTCCGAAGCATCCGAGTATTCCGATTCGAGTATTCGCAGCCGTTTTGAGATCGACTATCAGGGCGAACACGTGGGCTCCTGCGCGAGCTATCTGATTGACAGCGACTGCAATATCTTGGACGGGTGCGATACAACGTCCCTCGGCAGGGCGATTGGCATCTGCGTGTTTGATCCCCAGTACCGCCGGCACGGCATTGCCACCGCGGCGCTCACGGGTCTTATCGATTATCTAAAAGCCCATGGAAACCAGCGCATCTTCACCCAAACCTGGTCGGGCAACGAGCGCATGATCGCGTTGGCGCAAAAGCTCGGCTTCGCAGAGCACCGGCGAAAAGACGGAATACGCCAAGTGCGCGGAGGCGTCTACGATGGATTGACTTTCGAGCTGATGCGCTAGGCGAACGGCGCCTCAAGCCGTCCATCTACGGCAGGCACGACTCGATAACATCCTTGCCCTTGAGCGCATCCACCCAGCTGCTAGGTATGCTATCGAAACCGTAGACAATACCAGCAAGGGCGCCGGCAACGGCAGCGGTCGTATCGGTATCGTCGCCAAGGTTGACAGCCGTCAGCACGCACTCCGCGTAGCTCGACGTGTTGGCAAGGCACCAAAGCGCCGCTTCGTACGTATGAAGGACATACCCGCCAGAACTGATCGAGCCACGTGGTTTCCCTGCATCAACCCCGCCCATGGCCACGGCATCGCCAACCGACATGCCGTCGACGAGCGCCCTGGCAACGTGCACCATTCGCACGCATGCCTCGGTTGAAGTCGGATGCGCATGAGTAATGGCGGAAACGGCGCGGACTTCATCGTCCGTCACATCAAAAAACGCCAAAGGAACCGTGCGCATAAGCGAGCCATTGCCGTTATCGCGCTCGCCAGACAGGCCATGACCTGCTATAAGTGCACGCGCCGTCGCGTTGCCGATATCGAAAAGCCCGTCGCACGTATAGGCGCCGTCGCGATACCACGCCAGAAACCTCGTACGGATGTCGTCAGTATCGATGCGGCCCAGCTCACGATAGCTGTCGCATATCGCGAGTGTCATAGACGTGTCGTCGCTCCAGGTGCCCGCCGGCTGTCCGTGCGCGCCAAAGCCGACCATCCCGGTGCACTCGAACGCATCCCGCCCACGAAACTCAAACGGAACCCCCAGCGCATCGCCAACGGCCTGGCCGTATATACAGTCTCGAACATTTGCCATGATGATTCTCCTTGCCCTCGACAGTTTCTTTCCGGTCTCTCATCGACAATCAGACAAGCACTACCCCAAAGCAACAATGTCCGTGTAAGTGAGACAGTGCCAACCGTCGCGCCGCCTGTCACCATAAGAATGGGTGTCACCTGGGATAAACATGGACATGCTTGCGACTCCTCGTAGGCAAATCGTAAGCCCTCGCGCGGACAAGAAATGCAATGAGCGCACAGCGGTCGTGCGCCCACGCGCCGTCAGGCCACCGCCCCGCAGCGACCCAAAGCCCCTTAAAACGGTGCCTTTGTCACACGATGGAGACGAATCTCGTCGCAAACGGCATCGCTGCGATGCATGAGCAGGTACTCCGCCGCATCTGCAACGTCCTCTGGCAAAATCATGGGCGTCCCCACAATCTCGGGACGTACCTTGGCAACCATGTCGGTCAGAACGCCTCCCGGGGAGATGAGATGAACGCGAACGCCGTCTTCAAAGACCTCGTTGGCAAACGACTTGGAAAGACCGCACAGGGCATGCTTGCTCGCAACATAGGCGCTCTGATTGGGATAGCCCTCATGGGCAACGACGGAGCAGACGTTGATAATCTCAGGTGACGGCGATGCCTTAAGGAGCGGCAACGTCTCGCGCATGAGGATGAACGGCGCGCGCACGTTCGTTGCCATCACGGCGTCGAACTCCTCAGTCGACATGCCCTCCAGCGGCCCCGATTGCACGATGCCCGCGTTGTTCACCAGGATATCGAGCCCGCCAGTTGCGCGGATGTACCCCACGAGCGCAAGGATGCTGCTCTCGTCCGTAAGGTCGCAGGTGACGGTCTTGGTGGCGCCGGGGCAAAGGGCAGCGGTCTCGTTGAGCGTGGCACCGGTCCTGCCCACCAGGACAACGTCGCAGCCAAGCTCGCTCAGCCGCTGGGCAACAGCCCTGCCAATGCCCGAGCCCGCGCCGGTGATCAAAGCTCGACGCCCCTCGATGCTCGTTCTCATTTGGACTCCTCCCGCTTGAGGCTTTTTGATAATTCTGCTGAATGCATCATAGGGCCGGCAACCTTTCTTTTTATTTCCAACGTCAAAATTGCAAGAAACGCTGTGGAAGCAGCCAAGTGGGTTTGAAACGTCGCTCGATTAAACTGCTAGCTGTACGGCAGCAGCATCGTCTGAACGGCTCCCCCGCTCCCGCAGCTCAGGCAACCATACCGGACGCCAGAATTATTGCCCGGCCCTCCGCGAATTGCCCTGTCCCGCCTTTGTCGCGTGCCCCTTGACAGCTCCATCGGGCAACCGATGGGGATGAAGGAGCATGCGCGCGAAACCGGTAGCTAGAGCATCAACCTAAAGCGGAAGCCTCATGCATAGGCCCCTCAGGGAGCCCAACGTCAACCGTGTCGAAGAAGAAGCTCATGTCGTGGGAAGCGAGCTGCAAGTTGAGAAGGTCGACGGAGTCAGTGACGTACTCGCTGTATTCACCGGTCAGGTCGTTCGCGTACCTTATCCCAAAGTGCGTCATAGCAGCCCCCATACTCGAAAATCCAACCCTAGCGTTCTTTCCGACGCTTGGTTACCAGCTAAATCAGCACTTTCCCATAAGAGTATCTGTGTCGAATAATTTGCTATCCGTCCTCTAGCATCCTCTTTTTGAATTTTGTCGTGATCTCCCGAGTAACCTGCTCGCGAGTCTTTTCGCCAGACGCCATGGCTCTTAAGTTCTTATAACAGTCTCGCGACAGCGGCATGTTTTCCAGGGCCATGGTCGCAGCGACCTGCTCAATCATCTTTTCCTGTTTAGCCCCTATGCTTTCGCTTGCCATCGCAGGCCCTTTCTTTTCAATTCGCTTGGATACCAGATGGATCGATGCCGCATGCCAAACATAACCCGGCAAAAGCAGAATTGCCCGCATCCCTCGCGGGGCACTTCGACTCGCCATGATCATCCGCAAGCAGACTCTTTTGATATATGCATGATAAAACGCGGTGCGGACACGCCATTTAACGGCAGACAGTTCAACGCTCTATCGAAAGGCTACCGTCATTCGATCCTCGCTTCGGCGAAAGCCATTTCGTACATTTCAGGCGTGACGTTGAAAAGTCCATAGTCACGTTCGAGAGACTCTGCGATATCGCATTCCCTGAGGAAAATATCTCGTTGCTCATTGGTCAGCGAATCGACGATGGCGTCGTAGCAGTGCTGCTGATCATCATTGCTGGTCTTTTCCGCTTCAAATCTGACGTTAACCAATGGCAGAACGCCAATGTTGACACCCGCTCTCATCGTTTGATGGCCACCCGGCCCTGCACTGCTCCAAAACGTATTCCCCGACTTCTCGAGGAGTCTCCTCGCATCGAACGCGATAAAACCTCTTAGTACACGATTTGGTTGGGCTTCCAGGAGTAGTTCGCCTCTATCATCTTCGCCTCGCCATAATGCTTCGCGAGTATCTCCTCGGCAGCCTTGAAAAGGTCTATAGTGCGACCAACTTTGCCAGAGTACTGCGGGACGCAGAACCCCTCTCCAACGACTTCCTCGACTTCAATCTCCTCAGGCGTCAGATTGCACGAATCGTCTGAGCAGGAGAACAGCCTAACTCTGAAACGCCGATCTCCGCTGGCTATCTCGTATATTGCGTGGTCTTTCATTTTCATCCAAACCTCCCGAGCATCGAAAGCTCAACCGCCAGATAAGCGGGTGCCACAGAGCAATACACGACCCAACAGGGCATTGCAAGACATTGAACCCATGCTCAACCTTTAGCGCTTAACGTACTCAAGTAGCGATTCGCAAGCCACCACGTATCCGGACCCAGGAATGGAAAAATAGACAACACCATCCGCGTCCTGCCATGCGACGATGCCGTCAACGCCCGTTTGCTCCAAAACATACCAAGTAGGATCAATGTCGGGGCAGTTTCCACGCTCCCTCTGCGTTGCTCCAACAACATCAAGCCTCGGCGATTTACAGATACCCGTGAGCTCGTGCCCATTGACGCTGGCAAAGGAGCAGGACTCGAGGTAGCTTCTATATTCCTTCGAAAAGCTCAACCCCAGCTTTGCCTCAGCCTCGGTAATCGCGCCGGAGTCAGCCGCGCCCAGACATCTGAAGTTCGGGAGCCCAGAAAGGCCCTGGTATACGTCGCTCATCCCAATACCCTACTATTCCAACACCTGTGCCATGTACTCCCAGAAGGCTTTTCTCTGGGCGTCCCAGTTGTTCCCTTGGGCGTGTACGCCGGACTTCGTCAACTTATGCCAAATCTTCGAGTTCCCTCCGAGCCTATGCTCCTCCTGCGTAAGGATTGCCAGGGTCGAGTCGACCTGTTGCCCGATATGGTGCAACTCGTAAGGCTCCCCGGTAGCGGGATCGAGTGCCGCTAGGCCCTCCTTCATCCTCTCAAGGTTCGTACGCCCCATCTCATCAGTAAAGGTGAGATCGATATCGCGAATAAGAGCCGTCTTGCCGTTGACCATCTTGGGGGTAAGCCCTGCGCTTTTGATAATCTCGTACTGATCCATGCCGTTAAATTGCTTGAGGACATCGAGCGGGAGCCCAGACTCCTTCTGAATGGACGCGACTTGGTCCATCGTCAAGCCACCGGTAGTGGCATCCCTTAGAGCCAGCGTCTTCTCGGCGCCTCTGCACAACGCCCCACCAATCGCGCCCCACATGAAGCCTTCGCTGCCGCTAAGGACGCCAGCCTTCAGGGCCTCATCCATATCGCCCGTCTCGATACCCTTGAAAATAGCCGCGGAAGCGCCACTGATAACGCCGGAGGACAGCGCGACCACGGCGCCAGACTCGGCCGAGGCCGCGAATATCATGCTCGCCGCAGGCGCCCCGGCACCACCAGTAGCGGCAGATATCGTGACGCACACAAGAATGACCCCCGTGCCTACGGCGACATTCCTCACCACCTGACCGTAGGTATCGTCGTAGCCCTCAAATGCCTTGACGGCAATCTGGCCGTCTTCACCGAGCGTGAAGACGTAGCGCTCGCCACCGAAGGCTTCTTCAAGCTCCGCAAGCGTGTAGCCAAAGTAGATGTTCGACTGAGTGTTGTAGGAAAACTCCTCGAGATACTCTTTCGAAACATAGGTTGTCTGAACGTTCTCGACGTAGTACTCGTCGGAATCGATCTTCTGGACAAGGTCGGAATAGACGGCGTCCGCCACGTAGCGTTGGAGGTCAGGATCGGAAAGGTCCTCGAACTCGAGGCCTGCCGTCTGAATAGCGGCAACCTTATTCGCCGCTCCGGATGTGCCCACATCAGATGACCCTCCGGACTGTGCAGTAGAGGACGCACAGCCCGGAAGCCCCGACGTTGCCATCACAAGGGCGAGAATCAGGGCAATGACTCGCCTCATCGTTCATCACCGCTTTCCCTGCCATCTAGATCCATATCAGGCACAGCAAGCTCATGTTTGCTGGAAGCGTTGGCGGCAGTCAGCTTCTTACGTCGGGTTATCGTGATGAACACGAAGATAAGAACGACAACCACGGCAAACAGGGCAACAACGGGGCCGCTCATGCCAGCAACGCCCCCGTTCTTGCCGAAAATCTCATTAGCTGTGGCATCGGTCTTTTCCGAGGCGGGCTTGAGCGACCCGTCGTCCGCGACGATCGCGCCCTCCGCAATCTGCTCCTGGGCCTCGGCAAGCGTTATGTTGTTGGCGACCGATGCCTTCATAGCATCGTTGGTGCCCACATAGATTCTCTTGGTTGTGGTTTCCTCACCTGTATTGGGGTTTTTCACGGTCACCGTGTAGATGCCTTCGTCTTCAAACACCGCACCGTCGGTCGCTGCCTTGTTGAAGCGCACGTCCTCGGTAAGGCCGTCGCCAGTGCTGTTGAGGACCTCCTTCTTCACGCTCACATCAAGATAGTGCGACCCAGCCATGTCGATCCGGAAGCCACTCGAGGTGACGGAGCCGTTGAACAACTCGTTGTTCGTCACGGAGTCGAAGAGGAACATCATGGTGTTACTGTTGCGTACCTTGAACCTGAAGAAGATACGGTAGTTGTTATAGGCCGGCTTGAACGGCAGAAGACCGGGCGACTCGATCTCGTAGTCAAGAGCCACCTCGTAGTCGCCTTCCTCGTACATGTCGATATGGATGACGGCACCGACCTCGATACTCGAAAGGTATTCGGTACTGATGGTGGGCTCGGCCGAGGCGTTCTGATAATCGGTGTGCCTGGTTATGAGGACACCGCGACCGAAGTCCGTCTTAGGGATGCCAAAATACTCGTCGTATCCGTTTCCATCGCGGGAGATTTTGATACTATTGTCCCCGTTCAGCGAATCGATGCGCTGATTGAGTTGAAAGTTAAGCTCGACCTGGTCGCCGCTATTCTTGAGAAACACGGGGACGTCGTCACTCGTCCTGCTCGTAAAACCACTGACGACGAACCTGCCGAGCTTCCATCCGAAGTGGGGGTCGCCTTCTTTGATACTGTTTGATTCCGAATAGCCGTTGTCCAGACCGGTATTGACGACCTTGTCATAATAATACTTATTGTCCTCGGAACCGTTACCAGCTGAATCATCCGCCAGCGCGGTAACAGGCAACGCAACCGATAGGGCAACGACGGTGCACAGCATAGCAAACAACGTGCGTGTCATTCTCATTCAAGCGCTCCTAGCACCCGTTTCGACAATTTAAATCATTCTACAAGATACTGCTGGCACATCGAAAGAGCGAGGGAGACAGCGGCCGAGTAATCCCAGGCACGGCACGCGCTGAGAAGGGCAAACGATTTGAAAAGTGACCAACACTGCAGATAGAGAGCCCAGCAGCCAGCGCCATCGGCCTCGACCCCGGACTACTATCAGAAGCAAAACTCCTGCAAGCCCTCGCATGCAGTGCCGCTCATTTCGAGACGTTCATATACGGCGCCGGGCACAGGTTGATCGCCCAGCACCCGGCAAGCCAAGTAGCGTCGCCTTCGCTCACCAACTGGCGCATTGCACCTCTTTGTCGATGAAATAGTGGGCGGAAGCTCCTACCGAGGAGCGCGAGAAGTGCGGCGGGCCGTTGGGTGCCGACACCTCGGTGTCGGCGCAGTGAGCAACAATTTTCAAAATGCAGTTGCCCTGGCACCCGACGGGAAAACTCGTTGACTTTCCACTCAAGCACCGCGCTGCCGCGCAAGCTAGACGTCACGATGCCCGTCAGGGGCAACGTACCTCCGGCAATCGCCACCAAGATCGACTCCACGCACAAATCTCCCAAGCAAGACCGATTCCATTTACCGCTCTCACCATCCAGAACGGTCGGAAATCAGCTGGGCGCTGAAAAAACAGTAACAGGCACGGGGTAAAATTAACTATCATAGCGTCGCTCAATTGAAGGACTCTTGCAATGGGACCATTTCTCAACAGAACGGTTCAGCTGCTCAGCAAAAGCTGGAAGAAGCTAGCCAAACCAATTACGGCCATAGCCAGTTTGCTCGGTGCGGCAAGTATCGGAGCAGGAATGGGCGCGTTCTTCGAACGCCGCAGGGCCAAGAAAGAAAAGGCTAAGTTGGAAAAGGTAATTCGCAAGCACGAAGCAGCAATTCTCGCACTCGAGGCAAAAAGCAAAAAGAGCCTTATGGACAAGCGACGAATCAAGAAGCTCGAAAACGAAATCGAAGGGTTCAGAAGACAGATTGCCTCCGCAAAGGAAACGCTGCAAAATGATTAAGTTCAAAAGAAAGAAGCGGGACGGCCTGGAAGCAGTCCTCCTGGATCAGGACAAGCGCCTAAAAAAACTTCTTGCCAATGCGAACTCTTCAATCTCCGACGACTGCGATTCGCCCGTCCTCCCCGATGAAAATCCCAGCATGGCTTCCGTTGCCGATGAACCCGTCCTCATAACCGTTCCATCGTGGGAGCAGATGGCTTCTAATGCCAACGGCATTCTTCCCGAGACCAGAACAATCGACGATATTCTTTCCCAAGAAGACCTCGAAAATATTGACGTCCAACTCGCAGAACTCAACGACGAGTTCGCAGCTAAATATAGACTCGACAAATACGATGTCGCCCTCGCCGTCATGTCTGGCATTCTTGCCGCCGCAGTAGACATGTTTCTCGTTGGCGTTCCCCGGCGAACGAGCGAAGAAGGATTGCGCGGGGGAACGCTGGAGAACTACATACGAGATAAGTTCAAGGAATGGCTCCCTGAGGGCGAGATGAGGAAGCTCGCCGTCTCCGCAGGGGCCAAGGTTCCTTACGACGCCCCGTACAACATGGGGTTCACCGAGGAATGGGTCGAGGGGCTGAACCCCCATATGCACAGGCTCTATTCCCTTGGTCACGACCCTCTGCTTGGGTTCGTGATAGGGCTCGGCGACATCTTGAGCGGATCCATTACCACTATCGATAAAAACGGCATCGTGGGGGTTCAGCAAATAGACCGATACTCCGACCGAAAGGCCTCGACGGTAGTTGAGGCTCTCATTCGGCAGTTCGTCCACCTAAAAACCGACGTCAACACGTCCATGGGACTTCCCGCACCACTCATGGGATTGTTCAGTCTGCTTCAGTTCGGCGAAATCGGTGAGGAAGAGCTCACGGTCGCCGAAATTGTTCAGGGTATGTACTACGAGGGTTACGACTTCGAGCATTTCTGCACCCAAAGTATTCCGGTGTTGCTTGCAGGGCTGTCTACCAGGCTTTGCTATCTCGGCAAACGGCTCCATGAGGGACACTCCCTCTCAGAGTCGTTTCCGTTTTCGACGGACAGGAACAAGCACCCCAAACTCGCGACGATGCTCTTTCTCGCGCATAGCGTTGCAGCGGGCATTGATACCGGAAGAGTTTATTTCTCTAAGAACCCAATGGAACTGAGCTATCCAGAGATGGTCGTCTTCGCGAGCCACGCGATAAAGCAGCTCAAATGGGCTGCTGTTGAAAAGCCCGCCTTGCGGCATGAGTACATCATGGACGCTCTCGATGTGGAGCTTGAAGAGCTTGTCGATTCATCCGACGAGCTATTAAAGGCAATGGAGGGCTTCGAGTTCTACTTCGCCTAGCGCCGCCAATTTCCCAGTCAACACCAAGGCCCGCGACCCACCCGGAGCGCAGGCCTTCTCATCACCCAGCCGTCAAATACCCCACGGCCCAACGGTATCCATCTGCATCATCGCATACCCATAGTTTAACGAGCCGTACGCCGCAATTCTTACCGGCAGCACTCGCTTGCTGAAGTACGCCCACGGATTGCGCTGGACACCGTTATGCTTGGTGTTCACACACGCCAGCCCCCGAGCAAGAGCCTCCCGCCCGACGGCAGAAGTGCCGCCGCCAAACAATTCGCCGTAGAACCAGCGCCACAAAGGCGCGGACGCGTAACCGGCCGACGACCGCTTCGTTGCCTCCTTGCGGGTATCGCCATCGGCCGCTCTATCGGGGGCACACGGGCTGACGGCGAAGCCGTCCTCGAGGTCCCCACAAAACTCGAACTCCTGGATGACAATCACCTCAATTTCTTCATTGTGGTGAAGAGGACCAGGCAGAGTCATTTCACCACCGGTTCCCCTCGAGACCGGCTCACTTATCTCCCGGCGTCTCGGCATTGTCACCGCCACGTGTCTCCATGGCGAAACTTGTCAGACTTGGCCCTGTGCCGCTGAAACTCACGTAGCCTGCGTCGATCATCCCCATTCAATACCCTTCTTCTTTGTCGCCGATTGAGCCCTTTTGGCACTTTAGTATGAGCGCGGCTACGTTATAAAGCCGATTAAAACTTAGCAGCGCGAAGAAATTATTACAGATGGGTATCGCCGCGCTCCCAAAACGACCTCTTGAGGCTACTCCTTGATTATCAGCTAGATCGGCACCGCTCCAAAACCCTTACGCGTCTCGATGCCGAAGTGCCTCCGCGCCCCCATAGAATCACCTACTTAAACAAAAAAGCCACCCAAAACGGATGGCTCGAAAGCAGCCTAAAGCGTACCCTCAGAAATTAGTTCGCCAACGTCTTCAGCATCAGGACTGAGGTCAAAGAAAATCGGCGCGTAATTCAGCGCCTTCGCATCAGACTTGCGAATTACAATCGGACTGAAATCTCCCCCGACATGAATATCGCCATCATCGCATTCGAATACAAAGTAGTTCCCATACTCCTCATAGTGATTAATCCTGTGAGGGTACAGTGACCGTGCGATATTTAGAGCTTCGCAAAAAGTCGTTGCCATAATCACGCCTTCTACCTTGTGGATAGATCAGCACTGCTCCAAAACTTAAAACTGGTCGACAGCAGAAGCTGCACCAGCCGCCGCATCAACGCGGTTCCAAGCTATTCTTTAGACGCCTGGAGCAACAGGGAAAGATCGAACCCGTCAACGAACTCTTCGGGAAGAGTCTCGAGGTACCTTCTGCGATTCGCGCCATCCATGTCCAATAGAAGGAGGAGATCGTCGGCGCCAGGGCGTTCATCGATGATGATACCGCCGAAATACTCCCGATTCGATTCATACAAATCCCAAAGCGTTAGAGCTTTTTCACCCTCAGCCATTTCTCGACCCCATTTCTTCCCCACAGCTCGTCCAGACTTGTTAACCAGCCAGATCGGCACTGCTCCAAAACGCTCACACCACTACTCAAAACGGATCTCCTTGCCGATGAAATCTCCGGAAGCGATGATATCGACGGCGTTCCTTTCCTTGTCCATGACTGGGAAAGCGTCGTATCTCACGCCGCCAATGATGGCAGAGCGGAATGCCCTAACCCCGGGATCACGCCATCGAACCAGATCGTTGTCACGGGCCTGCTTCCAACGTCAACCGTGACGCAATCAGTGATTTTCATCGTCGCTCTCCCCCTAATCTCTCTCAGCCTGTCCCAACGGTCCTTGAGATTCTTCGTTTAACCACCAATTGGATTAGCGGCACTTCAAAACAGAAGCTCAATCGGTTCATCAATGGTGCGGTAAAATTCGTCGTAAGAGTCTTTTGCTTCTTGCGGAGCATCATCCTTGATGTGATATCCACGTCCATCTTCGAAAAAAGTGAAGTCGATTCCTTCGCCTTCTGGCGTTGTGTACCAATCTTTGTTTTGGAGGAATAGCGGTTCGGTCTTCATTATCGTGCACCTCGGTTCGGCTATAGCTTGTTGGCCTTCAGGTTTGATTATCAGCTAGATCAGCACTGCTCCAAAGTACGATGAAGCTACACGTCAACCATTGAGCGGCGCATCAATACCTTATGTACGGGCGCCATTCATAATGAGACTCGACCATCCTGGCACTGCCATAGTGTTCAGCGAGAATCTTCTCGGCGGCTTTGAATGGGTCGACTCTTCCGGCTACCACGTCGTCCATTTTCTCGTAGCCGTTGCGGATGACTTCGCGAACCTCGATTTCGAGCGGCGTCAAATCTGCGGCATCGCATGGTCTGATGAAATAGCGAACTGTTAGGTTCTCTCGCTTTTTGGCAATCTCATATTTTGCCATTCCGCCGCTCATGCGGAAAACCTCCCAAACATCGATTTATCATGCAAGGCAAGAAAGGCCTCCTCCTGCTCCCCTGATCTCTTTCAACTGCATCTCCCTCGCGAGAGACAGCCATCGAATTCGGCTTTCACGTCGGCCGGCGCTCCGTCACGGAGAGGCCCCAAGGAGCACCTCGACCCGCCAGAAGCCTCCACAAGAAGGCTCCTTTGCTATCTGCATGATAAAACGCCGTGCGGACACATGCTTAACGGCAGGCGCCAGGGCGCTCAACGGGAACTACACTCCCGCAGCCACGACAACCCCTACCCTCGCAATCAAAAAATACGGTTATAGGTAGGTTGATCCAAAAGACGCAAATAGACCCCGCCCGCAATGACCATTTTCCTGCATAAACACGCACACAAACTATCCCCTACTCATCACTCCCTCTTCAACCTACCTATAAGCGGTTTTTCGCCCAGTCACCCACCCAACACGCACGGCAACCCCAACCAAAACGCAAAAAAGCCGGCCCCTTTGTCCACGCGTCCGCCGCAAAGAGCGGCACATGAACAAAAAGGCCGGCTAAAACCAACTCATCAGGGCCGGGCAACGCGCCTCAAACCCATCAGCACCTACAGCTTGCCGAGGTACTTCTCAAACTGCGGCTTGAAGCCAATATGATCGGTCGCCTGACTCGGCATTTGCGGGAAGGCATCGTGACCAGGCAGGTTATTTGCCTCGATGAACAGCGGGCCGTCCTCGGTGATAGCAACGTCCCAGCCCACATAGCCCATGCCCGGGATCTTTGCTGCAGCCGCATGGCACAGATCCATAACCTTGTCCCACATGGGAATCTGATAGCCAGGCAGCTCGGTGCCGGAGCGCGGGTGACGCTCGTACACATGGAACTCCTTGTCGCAGGCAGGGCCCGTAATCTTTCCCGTCTCCAGGTCCACCACGGCGTACATGCCACCAGCATTGATGTTATCTACGGGGCGGTCGCTGTTGCCCATGCGGATGCACGCATAGATCACATGCGGCTCTCCGTCCTCGGGGCGCACCGTGTACACGCGGATGGTATTCACCGAACCCGGATAAATCTTGGCCATAGCAGGATGCTGCACTACCACGTCCTCAATCAGGTCGGCGCCCGAGCCCTTTAGATAGTCATACAGAGCATCCAGCGAATCAAAATCCGCCACCTTGAGCTTTTCCACGCCCTGGCCACAGCACAGATCGCTCGGCTTGGCGATAATCTGCTCGCGTCCCTCCATAAAGGCAAGGAACTCCTCCTTGGAGCAAGTAGAGAAATGCAGCCATCCGCGATGCAGATACTCGTTAAAGAACTCATAGAACTCGTTCTTGTTATCCACCAGGTGGTAGTACTCAGGATTATTCAGACGGCGCACAATGGTGTTATTAACCCCTCGGGTCACAAAGGTGGCGCGCTGCGCATCGTTCATGTTGTAGAACTCCAGCAGCGAGTAATCCTTGTAGCCGGCACCAAACTTAAAGCCGCACTTCACCACGTCGGCAAACAGCCATACGCGGTTCTTCCCGCTCTTGTCATGGCAGTCCCCCACCGTCTGAAACAACGCACCGTAATCCATGTGCGCGATACAACGAAAGATATAACCCAATTTGCCCATAATGGCTCCTCGAATGCTCAGATAACCCAATGTGAGTATAGGGCGCCGTCCGTCAGCGCAACGCGACAGCGCGCACCCCTAATAGTCCACGGCGCCTTCGCTTGCCATCCACTCGCTTTGGAACTCGGCATAGCGTCCCTCGATAATCGCTTGGCGAGCACGGCGCATCAGGTCCAACAGGAAGTAGATGTTGTGCTCGGAAAGCAAGATGCCGCCAAGCATCTCCTTTTGCGTGACCATGTGACGGATAAGCGCGCGGCTGTAGCCGCCCGTGCACACCGGGCAGGTGCACTTGGGATCGATGGGGCCATCGTCGTGCGCGAACTTGGCGTTGCGGAAGTTCAGGCGACCCTGGCTGGAAAACGCCGTGCCCATGCGGCCCGTGCGCGTAGGCAGCACGCAGTCGAACATATCGATGCCCACGCCCACACCGCGCACGAGCGTGGTGGGGTTGCCCACACCCATAAGGTAGCGAGGCTTGTTGCGCGGCATGTACTCAGAAGCAAGCGGCGCAAGCGTCTCGAACATCGTCTCGTGGTCTTCGCCCACAGAATAGCCGCCGATGCCGTAACCGGGAAAATCGCCGCACTCTTCCAGATGCCTGAGCGAGCGCACGCGCAGGTCCAGATGCATGCCACCCTGCACGATGCCAAAAAGAGCCTGGTCGGGGCGCGTATGCGCGGCGTAGCAGCGCTCGGCCCCCTTGCTCGAAAGCTCAACGGCACGCTCCACATAGGCGCGCGTTGCCGGGTAGCCCGGGCACTGGTCCAGCTGCATGCAGATGTCGCTTCCCAGCTTCATGGCAATCTGCATGTTGTCCTCGGGCGTCCAGAACACGTGGCGGCCGTCGTAGTCGGTCACGATAAAGCGCACACCGTCGTCAGAAAGCTTGACCGCATCGTTATGGCTAAAGACCTGGAAGCCGCCCGAATCGGTAAGGATGGGGCCGTGCCAGTTCATGAAGTTATGGAGCCCGCCCAGCTCATCAATCAGGTCCTCGCCCGGGCGCATGCTCAGGTGATAGGTGTTGGCAAGCACGATCTGCGCGCCCAACGCCTTAACCGTCTCGGTGGGAATGCCCTTGACGTTGGCCTTGGTTCCCACGGGCATAAAGATAGGCGTCTCGATATCGCCATGCGGCGTGTGCAAGACGCCCGCGCGTGCGTGCGTCTTGGGGTCCTCGGCAACGATGTCGTATTTGAAGAGGGATTGATCCATGTATTGGAGCTCCTTGTTGATATGCATGTACGTGCAGTAGTTTCGCACACAAAAACGGCGCGGGAGCAAAACCCGCGCCGTTTACATAGCGTTTCTGGTTGCAAGGCAATCGGCGGCGAGACGCCGGGTCCTCCGTACTCCCCTACGCCGAAAGCTCGTCGGCAAGCGTCGCGATCTGCGCGCGCGAATCGTCATCGAGCGCACCCAGGACGGTAACGCCTGCCTGGGTAAAGGTGATGTCAGAGAGCTCGGAAAGCTGCTTCTTCATAACCTTGGCCGCCATGGGCATCCAAGAGCCGCCCTCGACCAGCGCGATCGTGCGGTTCTGGTAGTTATGCTCGGCCAGCGTGTGGATAAACGTGCTCATAAACGGGAAGATGC
>SKER01001328.1_pt1 | contig 20572 bp, 14 predicted proteins | sample 4826961 | NCBI WGS metagenome assembly SKER01 (sample SAMN11008804, study PRJNA524170) | human gut metagenome | biome: Human fecal sample; material: Feces; isolation source: fecal sample from pouch patient p47 | host: Homo sapiens | place: Israel: Tel-Aviv | collected 2016-11-16 | reverse complement strand
GACCCCTGGCGAGATGGGGCGTACCCCGCGCTTCTGGGTCCTTATCATCACGTTTGCCTTTGCGGCTACCGCGGGCACTCTCCTGGTGGGCAAGGTCGCATCCATCGCAGCCGTGCAGCTCTTCTCCGATCCGGCCTCTGCTGCTGCCGTTGCCCTGGGTGGCGTCGTGGTCTCGGTGAACACCTGCGCAAACTTGGTCGGCCGTCTCTCCTTTGGCCAGATCATCGACAAGATTGGTGCCTACAAGTCGCTGCTTATCTCGCTCGTGGTGACCATCGTGGCACTTGTGATTATGTCCATGAGCTTTACGCAGGCCATGTTCTTTGTGGCGCTGGCCCTTCTGGGCTTTAGCTTTGGCGCCCTGCTCGTCATCTACCCGCCGCTGACCGGTGGCGCGTTTGGTACCAGCAACCTGGGCGTTAACTACGGCATCATGTTTTTGGGCTATGCGGCTTCTACCTGGATCAGCCAGCCCATCACGGCCGTTCTTTACCACGCCGAGGCCGGTAGCGCCGCCTATCAGCAGTCTTTCTACGGCGCGATCGTGATCGCAGCCATCGCCGTCGTGCTTACGGTGTACATGATGGTTTCTGACAGCAAGAAGAAAACCGCCTAATTTCGCTTATCCCTTGCCTTTGGCGCGGCTCGTCCTCCTCCTACGCTGCATCGTGCAGCCGAGTCGCGCCTCCTGTATAGCTACTTGGCAAAAGTGTTTTGCCTTTCGAAAGGAGCCCCCATGTCTGGCGAGAAGACTCCCGTGCGCATTGCCGTCGTTGGCGCTGGCGCTATGGGCCGCAACCACATTCGTTTTATTACCGAGGAGGCCGAGGCCGAGCTCGTAGCCATCGCCGACGCCTTTGAGGGTGCCCGTGCTACGGCCGAGGCCGCCGGTGTGCCGTTCTATACCGATCCCGCGGCCATGATGGACGAGGTCAAGCCCGAGGGCGTGATCATCGCCACCCCTAACGGCCTGCACCTGGGTGTTGCCCGTGAGGCTATCAAGCGCGGCATTGTTCCGTTGGTGGAAAAGCCCATCTCCGACGATCTTGTCGATGCTGAGGCGTTTGCTGCCGAGGCCGAGGCCGCTGGCGTGCCCGTGCTTGTGGGCCAGCATCGCCGTCACAATCCCTTTGTGCAGAAGGCTAAGCAGATCATCGAGTCTGGCGAGTTGGGCCGCCTCACCGTTTCGAGCTTCCACTATATGATTTACAAGAACGACGAGTATTTCGATGTTGAGTGGCGTCGCAAGAAGGGCGCGGGCCCCATTCTCGTCAACCTTGTTCACGACGTGGACCTGCTGCGCTACCTGCTGGGCGAGCCTGTTGCCATCCAGGGTATGCAGTCGAGTGCCGCGCGCGGTTTTGAGACCGAGGACTCCGCGGTCGTAAATGTGCGTTTTGCCGACGGTTCTCTTGCGTCCATGACCATCTCCGACGCCACGGCGAGCCCCTGGAACTGGGAGGCTACCGCCCGCGAGGACCCGCAGTACCGTCCCTTCGACGCTGATGCCTATTTCATCGGTGGCACCAAGGGCGCTCTCTCGCTGCCTCGTCTGCATCAGATGAGCTACGATGGCGCTTCCAGTTGGCATAAGCCGCTGCAGATGGATATTCCCGCCGTCGATCCCGCGCTGCCGCATAAGATGCAGCTCAAGCATTTCGTGCGTGTCGTGCGTCGCGAGGAGGCTCCTGTGGTCACGCCGGCCGATAACGTCAAGACGCTGCGTTGCCTCAACGCCGTGAAGCAGGCTGCCGAGGCTGGCCAGCTCGTGGAGCTCGCATAGTCTGACTAACAGCTGAATAGAGCTTAATTGGAAGTCCTTTGTCGTTCCAGGCGAGGGACTTCTTTTTGGTGTGCAGACAGCGCGGACCGGGCCGCGCTGGGCCCGGTCCGCCGGCCTTCCCGTCTCGATATTGTGCTTGCATTAAGGTTGCCACGCATGAAAAACCCTCCATTTCCCGAGTTCAAGAAATGGAGGGCAGTCCAAGATGCATCAAAGGAGGCTGCTGAGTATATACCAAGAGCAACCGACCGGTTTTGCGGCGCTACTTTATACCAGAGCGGCCGCAGCTTCCATGGCGTTTGCCTCGGCAAGCATGCTCATCGCGGCGTTGCCATCGCCCTCGAGGGCCGCAAGGCCGCGGTAGAGCCAAGCGTTGATGGTTTGATGCGTGGCCTCTTTAGCCTGAAGCTGACACGCTATATCCGCAAGACGGGCGAGCAGCTCCTTTTTCGAGCTGGAGAACTCCTTGACGTTGGCGACGGAGTGTACGGGCACGCCGCGTTTTTCACTTACGTGATCGATGAGCCCGCAGACCGACTCGGTCTTCTTGCTAAGCTCTTCATCGGAGAGTCTGGCCTGGAGCGAGGCGAGGCCGTCGATGACGACGGTCGCAGGATGCCCACAGGGGACAAAGCCATCAATCTCATCCATGGCTTGGTAAATCGTTCCACCAAGGCCGACAAGCGCTCCTGCAAGTTGTGCGTTTTCATTCTTCATCGTTGGTATCCAATCTAGGGGGGTTAGGGCCTAAACGGTTGCTTGATAGAGTAACTATTCTTCACATGGGAACAAACTTGTTCATATTTTTGTCAACAAGTTCTCGCAGGCTCTTCACGAAATATCGTTGTTATATTTCAAATTTGTTAAGAACGTGCTGGTCCAGAGGCTGGGCGGACGCATGTGTGATTTGGCGTGCGATTGAGGCGGCATGCAGTCGATACAGAGTGCAATCGAGACAGAGTACGTTCAAGCCAACGTGCAATCGAGCCGGTGTGCGTTCGTACCGGTGTGCGCTCGAGTCGATGGCTCACATCAGAAAATGATTGGCGGTAAATCGAACATTTTGCGATGAGTGGCGGTAAGTAGTGCATTTATGTGCGAAATCTTGCCCCGAGACGTTTCAAAAACCGCCACTCGTTTACAGATGATGGAAAAACCGCCACTCGTTTGGGGCGTTCCCTACTTGAGTGGCGGTGTTTCATACGTAATGCGATAGTTGTTGTTTCTCATGTTTGAAAAACCGCCACTCGTCTTGCGGTGCTGTTGGGACGAGTGGCGGAAAGACACGCAGTCTTGCTGCGACTGCCATCGGGAATCGAAGGGCTGCCACGCATTTGCAGCTCAGATACGAACGGGCGATAGCGCCGCTGGTTGGCGCGCCGGGGCCGGTTGGCGCGCCGGGGCCGGTGGGCGCTGCCGGCGCTATCCGATAAACGAGCGGATCGCCTCGAGTTGTCGTTGCGCTGCCTGCCTGCCCTGGATATACAGGTCGAGGAGCTTGGACGCATCGCGTTCAACGTGCTTGACGGTGACGGGCTTTGCGGGCGCGATGACGAGTGCACGGCCCTGACGCTCGTACTCCCAGATGTGTTCGCGCTGCTCGTTGTAGCGATCGTGGCGCGTGGCGATGGCGTCGAGGAGATAGGGGTACTCGGCATAGCGGGCATTTGCTGCCGGCATGAACTCGTAAGAGCCCTTTTTGTAGTTGCGATCCTGGGTGAGGATTACGATTGCGCGGTCGAAGCCGGCATCTTCCAGCACGTGCTCCACAGGCACGGAGTCGGCGATTCCGCCATCAAGGTAGAGATGCCCGTTGAGCTCGACAACAGGGGTGACAAGCGGCAACGACGTGCTGGCGCGTACGGCGTCCAGGTCGAGGGTCGAATCCTTGACGGGGAGATAGTCGGCGGTGCCAAAAACAACATCGGTGACGGTGACGTAGAGCTCGAGGGGGTTGGCCTTAAACGTCTCATTATCAAAGGGGTCGATGTGATCCTGGATGTCGTTGAACAAGAAGTCGTAGCCCACCATGCTTCCGCTTTCGGCAAAAGACTTGGTGCCTACGTAACGCGAGTCGCCGCAAAAGGCGAGGTTCAGGCGATTGCAGCGGCCAATTTGCTTGGATTTGAAGTTGACGCCGTTAAGAGCACCGGCGGATACGCCATAGCAGGCATCGACTGTGATGCCCTTCTCCAAGAAGACGTCGAGTACGCCGGCTGTAAACTGCCCACGGAAGCTGCCGCCTTCAAGTACCAAAGCGGTCTTTCCCGCGTTGTTTGCTTTTTCGCTCATCGTGGCCCCTTTCGAAGTCTGTATCGGGCAAGGTGTGTTCCTGGGACTTCTTCTACCACAATGGGACGTTCTCAAACCAACTTGGGTAAATCTCAGAGCAATCTATTCGGCAAATCGCTTTGATTGCCCTGGGCGATAAGGCTCAGCGAAGATCTAAATGCTCGAATAATAGGTATAGAGATTGCCGTTATAGCAAGTGAGTGTGTATCCAAACGGCACAAGTTTTCCCTCGCGTCTGGTAAAGGTGCTGTGCGAGGCGCAAAGCAGGGCGATGTCGTTTGCCTCAAGGAGTTCTTGCTGTTCTGCGGTGGGCAGCTTTGCCGTATAGGATGTTCCCTGATACTCTCGCTCGATTCCTTGCGAATCGAGGAAGGCGTAAAACGACTGCTCCAGGCATTTGACGTCGATTGCGGGGACGATTTTGGTGGATATGTAGTTGTAGCTGATGGCGATGGGCTTACCGTTGCCGGTGCGAAGGCGTATGAAGTAGTGCAGCAGCTCGTCATCGGAGAGCTCGAGGCGCTGAGCGATCTCGGGCTTATCGTGCGCGCGGATAACCTCATACGAGATAAGCTTCGAGCCGGCTACAAGGCCGATTGCCTTCATGTCTTCGGTGAAGCTGCGGGCGCTGTCGGTGGGCTTGGAAACGCGCGTGGCGCAGACGTATGTTCCCTTGCCCGGCTTGCGCTCGATAAAGCCGTCGTTGCTCAGGTTGTTGAGGGCCTTATTGATCGTCATGCGCGAAAAGCCAAAGTGCTCGACAAGTTCCTCCTCGGTCATGATGCGCGTTCCAACGGGATACGTGCCGTTGATAATGCGATCTTTAATGAATGACTCGACTTGTCTATATTTTGCTACCTGTGACATAGACAGCCTTTCTAGCTGCTTAAATGCAATTTCTCGCGACCATCTTAACGCCGTTCAAGGCTTGCTTGCCTACCGATTAGGTAATCGGTAGGCAACATTGTATATATAAAGAGTTTACTAACGAGCTTTGTATGTATAATTCGAGCTATCTGCTACATATAGAAGGGAGTCCGGATGGTCGAGCTGTTGCGCGTCGATGACAGGTTGCTTCATGGCCAGGTGGCATATGCCTGGTGCAAGAACCTGACGGTCAATCTCATTGTCATTGCAAATGATGAAGTGACAAAGGACCAGGCGGCGAAGAATGCCTTCGCGCTTTCGAAACCTGCTGGTGTCAATTTGGTTATTTCGACAGTTGAGAAAACAATTGCTTTTTTGAATTCCGCAAAGGGCCAGAAGTACTCCGTTCTTGTTTTGGTCAAGAATGTGGCCGATGCCGCGGCGCTCGCAAAGGGCTGCGAGGGCATCGATGCCATCAACGTGGGCGGCATTCGCGAACATGGCGATTCTCGCCGTTACACCAATGCCGTATGCCTGGATGCGGCGGATGAAGAGGCGATCAAGGATCTTGCCGCTGACGGCGTCTTGGTCTATGCACAACAAGTTCCCGCCGATGGTAAGACCGATCTTGCCGCGATGATCAAATAAGGGGAGAAGATGAACATCATCCAGATGGCCCTTTTGGGCCTAATCGCTGTTTTTGGCTGGTGCGAGTACGTTGACGGTATCAATAAGTCCACGAGGCCTATCGTTATGTGTACACTTGTCGGCCTTGTGCTTGGGGATCTGCCGCAGGGCATCGTCATCGGTGGCACGCTTGAGCTTGCGACGATGGGCATGATGGGAATTGGCATTTCAATTCCCGTCAATATCACTATCGCGGGCGTGCTGGGCGCAGGCTTTGCCATTTCGAGCGGGCTTTCGCCCAAAGCCGCAGTGGCGCTTGCCATCCCCATTGGCATTGTCTATCGACTCTTGGAGCACTTGGCAACGACGGGCTATGACCTTGTTGCCGCAAAGATGCTGTTTGATCATCCCGAGCGCAACACTACGCGCCGCGTTACCCAGACGTTTTGGTTGATCTTTGGTCTTTCCTGCGCCTTTATGTTCCTCACCGTGTTCTTGAGCTTGCTTATTGGCGCCGATGCCGTGGCCGGCGTTGCCAACGCTATTCCCGAGAATATCCTCAATGCAATCGGTACGGGAACCAACCTGCTCGCTGCCTTGGGCTTCGCGATGCTGTTCAACCTCACGCGCACGCCCAAGACCATGGCGTTCTTCTTTATCGGATTTGTTTGTGCATCGTATCTCAATATGCCTACGATGGCAGTTGCTATTGTCGGTGCGGCATTTGCCGCTATCGCATACTTCTTTACGGGTAACGAGAGCGCGCCGAAGGAGGCTGCCGAGGAGATTTTCGACGACTTCGATGCGTTGGACGACGATCCGGAGGAGATTGCCGCCGCCCGCGAGCACCTGCTTGGCAAGCGCGAGCTCAACCAGGTCTTCTTTAAATCGTTTGGCCTGGAGGGACCGTTCATTTACTCCCGCCTGCAGGCTATCGGCTGGTGCCGCTCGATGCTTCCGGTGATCGAGAAGCTCTATACGACCGAGGAAGATCGTTGCGCAGCCGTTAATCGTCACCTGGAGTTCTTCAACTCCAATCCGGAGTTCTCCACTGCCATTATGGGCATTTCCGCCTCTATGGAAGAGCAGAACTCGGTTGATCCCGACTTTGACACCGCGAGCATCAACAGCGTCAAGGCTGGTCTGATGGGTCCTGTCGCGGGCATCGGCGACAGCTTTTGGTGGGGCATCGTCAAGACGGTCGCATCGGGTATCGGTTGCCAGTTTGCCATGCAGGGCAGCATTTTGGGACCCATCCTGTTCCTTCTTGTTTTCAACATCCCGCATTGGGTGATTCGCTACATCCTCACCTTCAAGGGCTACGAGCTGGGCGGTCGCGTTCTTGAGTCGATGGCCGAGAACAACATCATCGAGAAGATCTCGCTGTGCGCGGGCATCCTGGGCATGATGGTGATCGGTGCCATGACCTGCAGCATGATCAGCGTTACCACACCGCTCGTGTTTAACATGGCCAACGGCGTGACCCTGACCCTTCAGGAGACGCTCGACGAGATTTTGCCGAACATGCTTCCGCTGGCTTCCGTGTTTATCGTTGCCACTCTGCTTCGCCGCAAGGTCAAGATTATTCCCTTGCTCTTTGGTCTTCTGGCCTTTGGCATTGTGTTTAATCTGCTGGGAATTATTGCGTAGGAGTAGTTCATGAGAAGTATGTATACCTATATCGAGCAGGCTCCGGCGATTGCTCGCGAGATCATCGCGCGTCGCGAAACGCTGGTGGGCCCTCTTGTCGAGCAGTTTTGCGGCATGGCACCCAAACGCCTGCTGATCGTCGCATCGGGCTCGTCTTACGACATCGCAATGTCGATGAGGCCATTTATGCAGCAGACGCTGGGCATCGAAGTAAGCGTCGAATGGCCTATGAGCTACATCCTGTATAACCATGCTCAAAATGGCGAAACGTTTGTTCTTTGCATGTCGCAGTCGGGCCGCAGCACGAACACTATTGAGGCAGTTCGTCGTGCCCAGGCGTGCGGGCATCACGTTGCCGTGCTGACGTGTAATCCTGACGCTCCGATGCGTGAGTACTGTGAACACGTGTATGCCTACGGTAGCGGTACAGACGACTACTATGTGGCAAAAGGATTCCCAACCAGCTGCGTCTATCTAGCGCTTTTTGCCATCGAGGCCGCTCGCGTGCTTGATGTAAGGGGCGATAACGATTGTGCGACGCTGCTTTCGGACGTGTCTGCGGTCGTGGAGGATATGCCCAAGGCTTACCGCGCTGCGCGCACATTTGCCGAGCAGCATCTGGACGCGTTTGTCGATGCCCGACGCATTATGTGCGTGGGCATTGGGGCCGGATACGGTGTTGCCTTGGAAGGCGCACTCAAGCTCAATGAGATGATCGGTGTCGCGGCAAACGCTTATGAGATGGAGGAGTTTGTACACGGACCGACCTACGAGATTCGCCGTGGGCACGTTGTTGTCCTTGTTGATTTGGGCGGTCCTGGTCATGAGCGCATGATGCAGCTCTATCGCGCTTTGCACGTTCTGACCGATGAAGTCTATGTTATCGATACGGTTGGGGAGGGACTTGCTCAGTCCAACGAGAAGACGTTTGCGCTGAAGCCCCTTATGGGGTGCGAACTCGACGCGCCTCGCGCGGTTATTCCGTTCCAGGTTCTTGCCGAGTCCATCTGTTCCAAGCTCGATCTTTTAAGCTACAACCTCTCCAATTTGGAGTTCGAAAAGCAGATCAAGAACAAAGCCAACTGAGGCGGCCCTGATGTTTGCACTTCTTGATGGGCAGTAGAGAAGTGAACATTGACGGCACATGAATAGCATGGCGCTCAACGTGGTAGAATACAGGTCCGCGTTGAGCGCGTGTTCTTTGAAAAGGTCGATGTTGCTGCTGCAATTGTGCTATGCAGCAACGCCATGACCTCTCGATTGAGGGGGTGACTGGTTTCGACACGATAGCCTTGAGAGAGGAAGCAAGCCGAGGTCTCCTCGCCTCGTAAAACAGGGGTACCGTCAAATTGAATTGACAACAACACTTCTTATGAGCCCATGGCTCTCGCTGCTTAATTTATAGCTGGCGCGTCAACCCGGTGATTTCCCCGACACCGGTGCGACGTCATTTTAGGGGAATGCTCCCGCGCACGTAATCGGTATGGCGCGGGCTAAGACCGAACCGGTTGGGATGCTGCGAGCGTGTCGCTGCGCGCAACGCGTCCGAGATTAAATCAGCGACTGAGCTTGGAGATGCCGATCAGGGGGCTTTCGTGGACCGGAGTTCGATTCTCCGCACCTCCACCACATGGAACAAGCAGGTAGATATGGGTATCTACCTGCTTTTTTATTGCTGTTAAGTCTTGCGGGGGGGTGCGGACAATTCCTTGGACCAGCCTAAGCGACCAGTCCCTTGCTTGACCGATACTGCCTAGGACTCATCCAGCCGAGCGATTGCTTCTTGCGGCGCTCGTTGTAGAAAACGATGTACTCGCTCAGCAGTTCCATGAACGAGTCCACGGTGACGCCATCCCAGTCCCGATAGTAGAAGAACTCGTTCTTGAGGCGGCCGAAGAAGCCTTCGCAAGCCGAGTTGTCCGGGCTGCAGCCCTTCTTCGACATGGACCGGGTCAGGCCGTTTCCCTCGCATATGCCGATCCAGCCGGGCCATCTGTAATGGCATCCCCTGTCCGAGTGGCAGACCGGGTGCTGGCCCGGGGAGAGCGTCCCGCACGCGTCCTCCAGGGAGCCGTTGGCGAGCGCCGCGTTCGGGCGCCTTCCGATCCGCCATGCCACGACGAGGCCGTCGTAGCAGTCGATGACCGGGCTGAGGTACGCCTTCTCCTCGCTGGGCAGCTTGAACTCGGTGATGTCGGTGAGCCATGTTAGCGTCAATCTATTTTTCACCAGTTTCGCTAAACAGGCGCGCCGTTCGCGCAAAGGCGGTTTCACCGGTTGCGCTAACGTATTTTCACCGATTCCGGTCACGGCTTGACGGGGCCGTCCCTCGGCAGGTCCTTCAGCCTGTAGGACCTGCCGGTTATCTTGACCAGGTGGCAGTGGTGGCACACCCTGTCCGCGATCGCGCTCGCCGCCACGTCGTCCCCGAACACCCTGCCCCAGCCGCTGATCCCCACGTTGGTGGTGATGATCGTCGAGCGCTGCTCGTAGCGCGTCGATATCAGCTGGAACAGCAGGTCCGCGCCCGCGCTGCCGACGTCGAGGTAGCCGAGCTCGTCGATGATCAGCAGCCTCGAGTGGGCGTAGTACTTGAGCCTCTTCTTGAGGATGCCGCGCGACGAGGCGTCCTCCAGGTCCTCGACGAGCCGGGCGCAGTCCACGAACCTGACCTCGCGCCCCGCCCTGACGGCCTCGATGCCCAGCGCGACGGCGAGGTGCGTCTTGCCCACGCCGGGGCTCCCCACGAACAGGACGTTCTCGGCCCGCTCGACGAACCTCAGGGTCGCGAGCTCCTCGATCTCGGCGCGCGGGACCGACGGCTGGAAGTCCCAGTCGAAGTCCGCCAGCCCCTTGACGTAGGGGAACCCCGACGACCGTATGCGCTGGTTGGTGATCCTGACCTCCCGGGCGGCGACCTCGACGCGCGTCATCTCCTCGAGGGCGGAGGCGAAGCCCCGCTCGCCCGCGGCGACCATCCTCACGTAGTCGGGCAGGGACGCCGCCATCTCGTGCAGCCCGAGCGCGGAGAGGTTCGCCTGCGCCCTGATCGAGGGGCTGCCCTCCGCGACGGCGCCCATCACGCCCCTCCGAGCGAGTCGAGCAGCGCGAGGTTGGCGCGCGCGGCCTCGGCGATGTCAGCGTCGGCCCGGCCCCGCTTCCCCTCGAGGGCCTGTCCGTAGTGGTCGGGGTCGTAGTTGATGGGCCTCGACGGCCCGGACGCGGCGTCGTGGACGGCGACCTCCTCGCCGGCCATCCTCACCACGACCTGGCCGCCGGGCATCGCCACGACGCTCACGCGCCGGCCGATGCAGCGCCTGGGCACGGACCACTCCCTGCCGGCGGCCCTGACGAGCATGGTCGGCGGGACGGTCTGGACGCTCACGTCGCCCACCATCGACTCGAGGAGCCGGAGGTTCCCGATGGGCCGCAAGCTCTCCTTCTCCCGCATGAACAGCGCGTCGGGCGGCAGGCCGGTGGTGCGGTTCGGCTCCGAGTTGGCCTGGGCCTCGACCCGGGCCACCGCCTCGGCGAGGCCGCCCCACCCGGTGAACTCGCCGCCGTAGGCGAGCAGGCGGTTCAGGAAGCGGTTGGCCGATTCGTCCTTGCCCTTGGTCTGCGGCGAGCGCGGCGCGCAGAGCCTGGGCTCGAAGCCGGCCTCCCGCGCGAACCGCCACGCCCTCTCCTGCCTGGTCCTCCTGCGGCCCGAGACGGTCACCAGGCACGACATGTTGTCCGTGATGCACTCCTCCGGGACGCCGCCGAGGCGGGTGAAGGTGGCGAGCAGGCAGGACAGCAGGTCGTCGAGCGTGCGGCTCCTGACCGGTATGAAGCGGTGCTTCCGGGAGTAGCCGAGCGTCGCGGTGAACACGCTGAACTCGAAGACCTCGCCCTCCGAGTCGACGAGCCTCATGCCCTCCTTCCAGTCGAACTGCAGCTGCCTGCCCGGGGGCGTCTCGAACCGCGGGTGCGGCTCGCGGCCGCCCGCGCCCCCGAAGGGCACGTCGCGGGCCCGGCACCACGCGGTGAATGCGCCGTACCCGGGCAGCCCCTCCCCGCGGCCCTCGTGCAGGAACGCGTACACGGCCATCTTGGTCATCCCGGGCAGCTGGGCCTTCGCGCGGATCACCTCCTCGAGCGGGTCGAAGGCGCTGCCCCTCGCGGACCTCCCGTCGGCGGCGGACTCGCCCTCCCGCCAGTACTTGGCGACCGTGTGCCGGTCCATGCCGTGCCTCCTCGCGATCTCGCTGAAGTTCGGCTTCGCGCCGGACCCCCTGTAGACGTTCAGCTCTCCCATTACGTTTCGCTCCATATCCCGCTCCTCCCGGGTCGGATACCCGATCGGAGCATAGTTCCGTTAGCGCAGTTGGTGAAAGTACGTTAGCGGGGTCGGCGAAAGCGCGTTAGCGCATTCGGCGAGATGCGTTTGCGAAAGTGGTCAATTTTAGATTAGCGCTAACAAGCCACAGCTTGTTCGGCGCGTCCGCGTGGAAGTTGCGCCTCACCAGGTTGGGGGGCGCGTCCGATATCTCCCCCTTGTAGGAGTTGTAGCGCCGCTTCCTCTTCAGGTAGGCGACCTTGCAGCCCTCTTCGGCCATCAGCCTGCGCACGACCTTCTCGCTGACGACGACGCCGCCTTCCCGCAGCTCGTTGTGCACGTACCGGTAGCCCCGCGTGCCGCCGGCGCCGTCGAATATCCTCCTGATGTCGATCCTGAGCTGGGCGTACTTGTCCTTCGCGCGCAGCTTCGCGCGGCAGTACTCATAGGAGCTCTTCGAGATCCTCAAGGAATCGGTGAGCTCTCTTAAGGGGCGGTCGGACTCCAGCCTCAGCTTGTCGATCAGCACGGTCTTCTCCATGTTGCTCATCGAGCCGAGGCTCCCTGCTTTTAAAAGATCGACGGCTCCCCTCAGGATGTCGTTCTCCAGCTCGAGCTGCCGGATCCTCTCCTCGAGGCCGCCCTCGAAGCCGGCGTATGCGGGCTCGTCGCCCTCAGGTGTTCTTGCCCGGCCGCCCATCCGCGCCCCCTTCGTTCCGCCGCCTTTCAGCCAATAGCGTACAGCATCGGGGCTTCCGATGCCGAGCGCTTCCGCGATGCCCCTGCAAGATGCGCCTTTTCGCGCCATCTCCATCGCCTTGCCCCGGACCTCGTCGCCGTAGGGCTCGAACTTGGCTCCGCAGGTCCTCTGCTGCGGCCCGGCCGCGTTTGCCGCCCAACGGCGCAGGGTCCTGCCGGAGATGCCGGACATCCTGGCGCTCTTCTCGAAGTCACCGGTGAGCGCCAGCATCTCGAGGGCCTTTTTTCTTGCGGATTGACTGTACACGCGAACTCCTAACCGGACCGAATGGTCCAACTATTCGTCCGCACCCCCCGGAGAATTGACAAAAACAAGACAGGTTTATTTTGTCACATGGGGTACCTAACAAAATGCACCCCGGTTACGCGGGGCCCTCCGGGTGTTGAATATAGGAAAGAAAAACGGCGGAAAAGCCTGCAAATCATGCTTTTCCGTCGTTGCGTAGATATTGATATGTGGGAGCGCTGCGAACTAGTCCAGGTAACGGGAGAGGAACTCGCGCGTGCGGGGGAGTTTGGGCGCGGTGAACATCTCGTCGGGGCTCGATGCCTCGGCAATGACGCCCTTATCCATAAAGACGAGCTCATCGGAGACGTTGCGGGCGAAGGCCATTTCGTGCGTCACGACAACCATCGTCATGCCGCCTGCGGCAAGATCTCGCATGACGCTCAGTACCTCGCCGGAGATTTCGGGATCGAGTGCGGACGTGGGTTCGTCAAAAAGCATGAGGTCGGGCTGCATGCACAGGGCGCGGGCAATTGCAACGCGCTGCTTTTGGCCGCCAGAAAGACGGGTTACATCGGCGCGTGCAAAATCGGCAAGACCCACGGCTTCGAGATGGCGCATAGCCGTCTGCTCGGCCTCGTCTTTGCTCATTTTCTTGAGCGTGACGGGAGCGAGCGTGCAGTTGTCCAGTACGTTCATATTGTTGAAGAGATTGAACCCCTGGAATACCATGCCGATTTTCTCGCGCAGCTTGTTTACATTTACGTGGTCGGCGGCGAGGTCTGCTCCATGGAACCAAACATGGCCGGCATCGGGGGTTTCCAGCAGGTTGAGGCAGCGCAAGAGCGTCGACTTACCCGATCCAGAGGCGCCGATGATGGTAACCACCTGGCCGGGCATGACCGAAAGCTCGATGTCGCGCAAAACGACGTTGCCGTCAAAAGACTTGCGCAAGCCCTCAACGCGAATGACGGGCTCGTTTGCAGAAGGCGAGAAAGAAGTTGCGTCCAAAGCCATGACTAGGCCTCCGTTCCAAGAGAAAGGGGCTTTGCGTCCGAAGTGCTGCCAAGGGGCTTGCTCTTAACGTTGAGGCGACGTGACAGACGTCCCAGTAGCCACGATGCGATGGCAGTCATGATGAGATAAGCCACAGCGGCGACCAGATACGCGTTGAGCTGTTTGTAGTAGATACCCGCAACAGTGCTTGCGGCAAAGGTGAGGTCGAACACGCCGATGACGGAAAGAACCGAGGAATCCTTGATGTTGATGACGAGTTCGTTGGAAAGACCGGGGATGGCAAATTTAATACCCTGGGGGAAGACGACCTTGATCATTGCCTGCCATTGCGAAAGGCCAAGCGAGCGCGCTGCTTCCATCTGACCCATGTCGACCGACTCGATGCCGCCTCGCAGTACTTCCATCATGTAGGCGGTGGAGTTGAGCGAAACCACGACAAGGCCTGCGGTGAAGCGAGACCAGATGTTGTTGACCTCGGTAATGCTAAAGCCAAAGCTGCTCACAACGGCGATGCCCAAGTAGTAGATAATGACGCCCTGCACGAGCATTGGCGTGCCGCGCACGATAGTGGAATAAAACTTAGCAAAGCCCACGCCGACCTTCTTGAGGAAGCGTGTGAAGTCGTTATCGGACCGATCGATTTCCATGATGCGGATGGCAACCAGCAAAATTGCCAGGAAAAATGCGATGACCGTACCAAAGACGGCAAGCTCGATGGTGGTGACGACGCCGGCGATATAGGTTTGCTTGCCCTGCTGGAACATATAGAGCACCTGGACGAGCATATCCTTGGGCATAGAGGTTGCGCTGGCTGCGGCTACCCATGCAGAGGCGAATCCCAGGACAACGCGATCGACGACGAGTATAGCCACCATCGCCCAGATGACATACGACCCAAGACGGAGGGCGCGCACGACGCCCGGTTTGGTAAAGGGTGCCGTTTGCGCATAGGTCTTCCAATGCGTGAATTTAAACACCAGCGCCACGGCAGAAAGAACGATCCAGGCTACGAGCAGGTAATACATCACGAGTTCAACAGTGAACGCGTGGGCGAGAAAGCTCATAGGGGAGCGGGGCTGGCTGGAGAGCATCATGCCGATTGCAGCGATCGCAGAGGTGCCGAGCAGCACGTAGCGATGATCGCGGCGGGCAAATGAGGCGATGCGTGAGAATGCGGACGCCATAATAATCCTTAGTGTAAATCAAGAAAGGGCGAAGATGCGATCTTCGCCCTGCAGCGTACATACAGTATGCGGCGATTAGGCCGGCTGGCGATCCATGCAGTCCTGCCAGATCTGCAGGCGCTCTTTTTGCGAGATATCGCCGATGATTTTATTGAGCTCGTCGAGGATGTCGTCTTGGTCCTTTGCGATGGCGGCGTTGTCGGGGTTGCTCGGATCGGAGAAGCCCTCACCGTCGGCCAGCTCGACCTTCTTAAGGTCGGGGTAGTTTTCGAGCAGGTTGGGCAGCGACATGGAGGAGAAGGTGATGGCGTCGCAGGTGCCGTTCTCGATGCCGTCGACTACAAGCGGTACGGTAGCAACCGGCGTAAGATGATTGACCTCGGGAATCTCGTCAATGAGCTCATCGTAGAAAGTGTCCTTCTGGCCAAGGACGGTGGCGCCGGTGAAGTCGGAGAGTTTGGTGGCGTTGGCGTACTTGGAATCTTTCTTCACGACCATGATCACTTCGTCATCGATATAAGAATCGGTGAAGTCGGCAGACTGGGTTCGCTCGGGCGTGACCGACATGCCAGCGCAGATGATATCGATGGTGCCGTTGCCAAGAGCGTCGACGAGCGCGCCAAACTCCATCTTGACGGCGACGGGCTCCATGTCGAGAGCTTTAGCAATGCGCTTGGCGATTTGCACGTCATAGCCGTCGGCATAAGCGCCCGAGACGTTCTCGATGGGGATCGTGGTGTCGGATTCGGCAGACTCCTGCCAGTTGTAGGGGGCGTATGCGGCCTCCATGCCGATGCGCAGGGTCTTGCCGTCACCGAGCTTGCCGACGGCTTTCTTGGAGGAGCTGGATTTAGAGGAACCCGTGTTGGAGCCGGTGGTTTGTGCCGCAGGGCCGCAGCCGGTAAGGAACGTTGCACCCGCAACGGTGAATGCGGTGATGCCGCTGAGTTTGAGGAAATCGCGGCGTGAGCATGCGCGACCAAACGCGCCGAAGTTTTTCTCCATGATGAGAGCCTCCAAAAAAGTTGTGTTACCCCTTCCACACGACGCAACCGGAAGGGACTCATTCCCTTCCCCCTTGCAACCTAATGCGAGAAAGTTACGCGCGCTAATCAACTAGAATACGACGAATGGAGCCGCTACCTGCAAAAAAGCACAGACGGAAACAATGCAGAAACGTTAGGCGCCGTGCCAGGTAGCCGTAGCACCAAGAATAACCTGTCGTTTTGGCACGTGGGGTTCGTGCTGTAGGCGCCGACGATCAAGTGGCTACCAACCGAGTAGTGGTTTTGGCGCGCTTCCGGGTTCGCTATTTCCGGTTTGTGTGACGGCGTGTCCTGTCGAGTGGCGGTTTTGGTGCATTTCTAAACGAGTGGCGGTTAATCGTGCATCCGAGGGGACAAATCGTTCGCAAAACGTTGGATTATCCGCCACTCATTTTTGAAATGCACGTTTTACCGCCACGGGTTGGCCTAGTGGTGAGTGCGGGCGGCGACCGAAGGGCGCGTCGGGGGGGAGAATCTTGTCGAGGGGCGAAAAAGCCGCCAGCGGGCGCGCCGGTGACACGAGGGGAGTATGGTGAGGTCGTTGAGCGCATTACAGAAGAAACCGCACTTGGCCGAGTGGCCATGATCGCTTGCATCCTATGGGCAAAATGCAGGCACCATCCTTCATTTTCATGGCCAATGCCTCGGTGGGCATGGCACTCGTCAAATCGCAATCGCGCCCGTGTTGATATTCCCCTCTGTACCAGTGCGACCACTGCTGGCTATGCGCGTTTTCCTGCGCTGATCGTGCACTGAGACAATCGTCTCAAACCGTTATTGGAACGTGTGTCACCTGATATGGCCGCCCCCTTTTCTGAATAATCAGACTAAGGATATCTGGCAAAAGAAAGGGGGCTCGCTATGAGCAAGAGGATGAGGGGATTTGCCATGATGGCGCTCGTCTTGCTGCTGGCTCTGCCGGCACTGGCGATGGGCGCTGCCCCAGACTCAAACGCTTCTCCTGCAAGCGAAGGGGGAGGGGTACAGGCGACCGCAAAGGTCGATCCCGATACCCGCGATCGCTGGCGCCATTGGGCGGCGGGTGGCGGCAACGAGTCGCACATCTCGACGCAGAGCGTCGGGCGTATCTGGACCGACAAGACCGTTCGAGTGGCGGATGACGAGAAGTCCGACTTCCTAACCACGCTCTCGGTCATGTCATCTACCTCCGATACCACCACGACTGAGGTCAAACCTCTCGACATTGTACTGGTGCTCGACGCCTCCGGATCGATGGACGATCCGATGGGCGGCCACGACAGAACTAAGCGCATCACGGCGCTCAAGGGTGCTGCCGGTGACTTCATCGACACGATTGTCGAGCAGAACGAGGGCCTTCCCGCCGAGAGGCAGCACAAGGTTGCCATCGTCAAGTTCGCGGGCAAAAAGTCCAGCAGCGTGGGCAACGACAAGTACCGCAGCGGCGGCCTTCTTTTTTACGATTATTACAATTACTCGCAGGTCATGAAGGAACTCACGCCCTGCGATACGGCTGGGGCGAAAAGCCTCAAGGACACCGTTGACTCAATTAGCCCCGCGGGCGCCACGCGTGCCGACCTTGGCCTTCAGCTTGCGCAATCGCAGCTTTCGAGCAATGGACGCGCGGACGCAAAGAAAGTCGTCGTCTTCTTCACTGACGGTTCTCCTACTAACAGCAACGAATTCGAGAGTGAGGTCGCCACGAGCGCCGTCAAGTCCGCCAAGGCGATGAAGGATTCCGGTGCCACCATCTACACCATCGGCATCTTTAGCGGGGCTGCGCCCACTGACGATCCCACGAAGAGCGGCACGAGCAAAGAGAACAGGTTCATGCACGCGGTGTCGAGCAACTACCCGTCCGCCACATCGTTTGATACCGAATCGCTCGGCTCGCGCGCACAGAACTCCAATTACTATCAGTCTGCGGTCACGACCTCCGAGCTCGAGAAGGTCTTCAGCGGCATCTCAAGCTCTATCACCACGGGGGCGGGCTATCCCACTCACATCGAGGACGGGTTCGGCCCGCATGAGACCGGCTACATCACGTTTACCGACACGCTGGGCGACTTCATGCAGGTTGACGGCTTCCACAGCGCTCAGATCAACGGCACGTCCTTCTCGGTCGCCGGCATGTCCACCGAGGGCAACACCGACACCTATACGTTTGGGGGTACGGCAAAGGACCTAGTCGTCACCGTCGAGCGCGCGGGCGAAGCGAACCCGCGCCAGGGCGATAAGGTTACCGTCAAGGTGCCGGCATCACTCATCCCACTGCGCGAGTACAAGATCGATAAGGCAAAGGGCACCTTTGAGGTGGCGGACATCGATGCCGTCAAGCCTCTGCGTGTGACATATGCCTCGAGCGTCAAGGACGTCGTGCGCAACAACCTTTTCACGCCCGCAAACGTCGCCGGGCTCACTGAGTATATCGATGCCAACAGAGACCACGACGCCAACACAGTAAGTTTCTTGGCTAACAAGTGGTCCGGCGGAGACTTGGGCGATACGTACGCCAGCTTCCGTCCGTCTTCTGCCAACAGCTACTACTATCTCCAGAAGGTGACGCCTCTCTACACTGATGAGGCGTGCACCCAGCGTGCAACCGGGAGCCTCGAAGGCGCCGCGACGTACTACTACAAGGACGAGTACGTTATCCGTGGTGATGACGGAAAGCCAAAAGATGCCTACACCGCGGTTGCCATCGGCGGCAGCATGATCTCGAGCTTTAAGGGGGCCCTTACCTCCGACGGCACCGGCTATGCGCTTGCCAAGGGCACCGCGCGCCTGCTCTTCATCGACCAGCTGCACACCGAAAAGACCGCTGTGGGTGGTAACGCCACCGGCACCGCCCGCGATGTACTCAATCCCGAGTGGAATGACAGCTCGAGCCTGGCCGGCGCAACGCAGGTCAACGCCCATCTGGGCAACAACGGCAAAATTACGTTTGGTTTAGGCACCACGCCCGCCGCGCTCGATACCAAGGCAAGATTCGGCCTGACCAAGGTGCTCGAGGGTCGCGCGTGGACCGATGCCGACAAGTTCACGTTCGAGATTGGTCTCGCGTCCGGTGACCGCGATGCCCAGAGTATGCCTAAGACAAGCGTTACCTTGACTAAGAGCGACGCGAACGGACAGGGTCACGCCGCTATCGACTTCGGCACCATCACCTATACCAAGGCCGGTACCTATGTCTACGAGGTCTCTGAGAAGTCTGGAGACGCGAGCGGTATTGATTACAGTACCAACCGCGCCAAGATCACCGTGGTGGTCACCGTCGATAAGGCCGGCGTGCTTTCTGCATCCGTCGCTAAGGTCGAGAATCCCACATTCACCAACACGTATACCTCCGAGTTGAGCTATTCTGCCGCCGGCGGCCTTGTTATCACCAAGACACTCAACGGTCACAGTATGGCGAAAGGGCAGTTCGCGTTTACCGTGAGACCCCAGGATGCCGCTTCTGCCAAGGCGCTTGGCCTGTCGGAGGGCGACAACACGTTCGTGACGCCAGCTGCCGCTGATGGCGCGACGGTATCCATCGATATCCTCGGCGGGCGTGACGTCACGTTTACGCAGGCAGACGCTGGCAAGACCTATAGCTATACCGTCAGCGAGAAAAATGACGGCGCCCTAGGCTATACCTATGACACCGCCGAGCGCATGATAACTATTGCCGTGACCGACGACGGTGCGGGCAAGCTCACGGCTACCACGACCGTTACCGGTGGCGCCATGGGCAGCAAGACCTACACCTACGCCACAGGCGAGACGTCCGAGGCGGCAAAGGTCCCGTTTACCAACAGCTACTCCGCCTCAACCGATAACCAGGGCGGATCGACTGCGGCTATCATCGCCGTCAAGGAGATGAAGGGACGCCCGCTTACTGACGGCGAGTTCACGTTCCATCTGGCCTATGCCGGCACCACTACTCCCCTCCGCACGGTACGCAACAACAAGGACGGCACCGTTGGCTTTGGGACCTTCTCCTATGACACCGCCATGCTGGCAGACCTGGTCAAAAGCGGCCACGCGACCAAGAGTACGAACAAAGACGGCAACTTTGAGTGGACCGTTGAGTACGTGGCATATGAGGATGAGTCCAGCCTGCCCAAGGGCGTGAGTGCTGAGCTTGCGAGCTTCACCGTGATCGTGCACATTGTTGACAATGGTGACGGCAGTCTTAAGGCGACAGTACAGACTGAGGGTGAGGGCAAATGCGTATTCCGCAACGTGTACTCCACGGGAAATTCAGTGACCATGCAGCTTAACGGCACCAAGGTGCTGAAATCGGCCGATGGTCTCACGCCGGCGAGCATCGAGGGCAAGTTCACCTTTACCGTGAAGTCCGAGGAGGCCGGAGCGCCCATGCCCAAGCGCACGAGGGTAACGAACGATGCCGACGGCGACATCGAATTCGGTGGCATCACCTTCACGCTCGCGGATCTCAACCGTGCCCTTGGCAACAATGGCACGGCGGATCAGGACGCTTTGGAGCTTGATGAGGCGGCGAACGGTGATGAAAGTGCCCAGGCGCTCGACGGCGCCGAAGGTGCTGCTGCAACAAGCGCACCTGCAGGGGACGAAGCGAGCTTCGAGCTCGAGGGGCCCGTGGCATCGGGCGAGGCTTCGGTGACCGACGCTCCTGCTACCGATGAGGGCGACGGCGTGGCCTCGGCCCCTGTCGAGGAGCCCGGTCCTGTTGGCGATACGATCATTGAATCCAATGGACCCATGTTGCTCGGCATGCCCGAAATCGAGACCGTGTCGTACAAGACTGCCGATGCCGCAGCACCTGCGGCGACGAAGTCCCGCTCCCATACCGTTGTC
>SKER01001326.1_pt1 | contig 20599 bp, 26 predicted proteins | sample 4826961 | NCBI WGS metagenome assembly SKER01 (sample SAMN11008804, study PRJNA524170) | human gut metagenome | biome: Human fecal sample; material: Feces; isolation source: fecal sample from pouch patient p47 | host: Homo sapiens | place: Israel: Tel-Aviv | collected 2016-11-16 | reverse complement strand
GTGCTTCTCTAATCTCTCCCCCTAGTCCTCCCCGTCCGCCCTGGTCTCGATCGTCGCCCTGGTTCGTCCTCGTCCCGTGCTAATTTTAAAAGAGGGCAGATTTTGCCCCCTTGTTTTTCTATGCAATTCGTACCGGACACAGCAAAGCGTCCATTTTTTCCCCCTCCAGCAGCATGGGGCGAGTGCTGGCACTCCTTTTCCTATTATGAAAATAGCAAGTCATCTCTTTGATTTTGAGACTGTCTGCCATGAGCAGAATTTCATATAAGTTTTTGAAATCCACATGAAATGCTCCTTGCTTCTTACCTTGGACAAGCTCAATTGTTTCCCCCACTACAAAATGGATTAAGCTGTTCCCGTTTTTGAAATTCGTTCTCTCTTTTCGGATTTGCTTAAGCAAATCCTTCACTGAGATTTTAACCTCTTCTCCTTTTGGGAAACCGTCAAATAACTTTGCAGCGTCAGGATATCCCTCTGACTGCTCAAAAGGTTTTACGGGGATATCTTCTTTAAGAATCCCGTTTTTGAATTTTAAAGCAACGTGAGTATTTGTAAAATATCCCACATCACCATCGACATGATATTTGTTTAATTGTGTCCTTATCCCTTTATGGACTTTACACAGACGTTTGCCAATCGTCTGTAATTTCTTTTCTTGTGTTTCGGTCAGTTCCATAATATCGAACTCCTTTGTTTAGTGTTGTTGTTAAGGTTTGCCGTTCCTTAACTATCTATATTGTAACACTTTATTTATATTTCGTCAACTCTTTCATTATTCTATTATATGCTTTTATATTATATTATATGCTTATATATTCTAGTTAATATAAATAATATTCTTATTTATTCTTTTCTATCGGTTTTCTATTGCTTTATGACATATAAAAATAGCATAGGCTTTACCTATGCTATCCCCTTAAATTTCAAAATCTTCCCTCTCCTCACGGAAAGAATAATATGTACCTTTCCCGATAATTAAATGGTCAAGAAGACAAATGCCCAAATCATCGCAGGAACGTTTGAGCTTATCTGTAAAATCAAGGTCATTCCGACTAGGATAAGTCTCGCCAGACGGGTGATTGTGAACTACAATCAAGGACGTTGCCATGAGATGACAAGCGTAGTGCAGAATCTCACGAGGTTCAGCAATAGAACGCCTTACCCCTCCGATAAATACCGTTTTTTGTTGAATAATACGGTTCTGCGTATCCAAATAGATAGCTACCAAATGTTCTTGGCGTTTATCCCCGATATCCAGCATCATACGACGTGCGACCTGCTGACTTGACATGATTTGCTCCGTTCTCGACAACCCAGCTTTTTCTACCCTCTTTGATAGCTCTAACGTTGCCTTAATTTGCAACGCCTTTAGTTCGTCAACGCCTTGGATATCTTCCAGCTCTTTGACAGACAGGCTAGACAAGTCTTCCAAACTCACCATGCTATCGAGGGCATTTTCAGCAATCTCTAAGTCACTGACCTCGCCTTTACCTAATACCACACCAAGAATCTCTTGGTCGGTTAGTGTTTCCACGCCATAACACACTAGGCGTTGACGTGGGGAAATAGCTTCTTCTGAAATAACGTTATACATAGATAACTCCTTGTTTAGTGTTGTTGTTAAGGTTTGCCGTTCCTTAACTATATTTAGTATAACACTTTATTTATTATTCGTCAATATCTTTCTGCTTTTTTAGAGGATTAGACAACAAAAAAAGCTATCAATCTGATAGCTTTTCGCACTCTCTTATTGCACAAAAAAATTGCACTTTTTCCTTGTTTTTTACCAAAAACCACTTGACGAATACTAATTAAAGAGTTATAATAGTTATAATCAATAAGGAAAGGAGAGAACGCTATGCAGGTCTTCGAAATTATCAAAGACATTGCTCAAGGGATTTTAACTTTGTACGGTTTGTTCCTTACTGTTAGATACAGTAACAGTAAGGAAAATCGTCAAAAAACGGAAGCTGAAGCTAGGAAGCTAAACGCTGAAGCTTCCCTTCTTGAACTCGAATACGAGAAGCAAAGAAGAGACCTTGAGCAATAGGGAACGGTAGCAGAGAGGGGCTACCGCCCCTTTCTGTTACCCTCTTTACAGTATAGCAAAGAAATAGAGATATGAGCATTTATTTTATTGTTGTTGTGCTGGGCTTACTGCTACTTTCACCACTTATGCTGAAGGGTAGCATGGCAAACGTCAAAGCCCACAAATCAAAATGGCAAGCCCAAAAGCGTCTGAAAATCGCAAAGAGGAATCTAAAGAACCTCGAAAACATCGAAAAGCACAGTCACTAGGCGTTTTATGCCGTGAAAGTTCCTTGGTAGTAAGCTAGGCGGATTTATACTAGGTGTTCGAGTTGTAAGGCTTGAAAGCCTGAGACTCGCACGCCAGTAATAAAACAGCCTAGGTTACTTACTACCAAGGAAACATGGAATAAATAGCCGTATGGACGGTAAAAAACCGTTATCTAGGGCGTTGATGACCTTTTGAAAAGCCCAAAAGCTTTGAAAAAGGTGAATCAAGTGTTTTCTGACACGTGGCGCGTGCCAGTGCCTGCTTTGTCCTTATAATCACCTATAGGCTTGTTATGGGCTATTGTAGTGTCTTGCTACTCTAGTAGCATACCAATAGACCCAGTGGACAGGAAACAAGCTACTATAGGGCGTTAGAGGGATTTAAGGCTTACCAGAAAACGTCTGGGCTTTTCGCCAAACTGTCACAATCGCCCACCTTGAAAATATTAGAACAGACAAAAGAGCTGACCCCAAAAGGTTAGCTCTTTTGCCATTGCAAGCCTAAAAGCTTGTAATGGTACTTGATAGCGTTGACCACGTGGCGCGTGCTTTGGATATTTAATAGGCTGATATGCTCATATAAGGCTTATATAAGCCCTTGTCATTGATAGGACGGCTAAACACCCACCCTATGCTGTTGAAAGCTACTTTTAGGGATGCTATGGGCTGATATGACCTTGTTTGGTCGTTATCTAGGATAATCATTTTGACAAATAATTGTAGCGCTTTCAAAAATGCTAGTTTTACCATTGATTTTTAAGGCAACAAAAAGCCCCTTCCAGCAATTGCTGAAGAGGTTTTCCTTTATCTGTTTGTCATCGCTATAAGCACGCGCCCCCTTGTATTTTATACCTTGACCGTATTTTATACCTCAGTGGTATCTTATACCTCGGTTGTGTCTCATGCTTTGACTGTATCTTATATCTTGGTTGTCTCTTATACCTTAATTGTATCTTGTGCCTTATGCTTGACTTACCCTTAAAATCGCTTTTACTTTTTCTTTGCTCATAGGCTGCACCAACTTTTCAAGTTCCTTATCGATCACTTTTAGGACCTCTCTTAACAGTCTTTGCTCAAAGTATTCTGCTAGCTCCTTAAAAACTATTTCCTGGGCACTATCTAGGGGCTTATAATCCTTGTAAGTAATGCTGATTTCTTTTTGTTTTTTAAACCACAAAAAGCGTTCTCCCTCTCTCACTACCTCTTTTTTTCGTTCCTGCTCTCTAGATACTGCGATAACTCCAAAGTCATCACCATAATAAGCCCAATCATGCCAGATACCTTGCTTATCGCACTCAGCAATAACTGAAGGCACTGCTAGCGTTGTGCAATATAGCTCATGGCTTGCCCTTTGTCTGCTCCAGCGGTTTTTAGTATAAGTCAGCTCAGCCTTAGCTAGGGGGACCAGTTTTATATCGCATCCCCTTAGTTCCTCTAAAACCGACCATGCGGTAAGGTTCGAATAGCCTTCTTTCCCGTCTACCAGAATAATACTGCTAAACAAGGGGCGAAGACTGTCCTTTTCTTCTCCCTCATAAAACTCTCTAGAGGTCTTGTATTTCTTATCACAGGACACCTCCAGGCGTTCTAACAGCTCACTATAGCGAAGATTGAAGTTGTAATGGCTAACAAAGTAACTATCATCAATTAGCAGCACCTGCTGAATACCCCCTAGGAAGGGATTTTCAACGGTAATTCTGGCCATCTTTAAGGCGTTCCTTAACTGACCTTCTAAATAGTCCTGAAGCACCTTTTCTTGTTCCTGGGTTGTGACAAATGATTGAATCATAGTTATCACCCCCCTATTATTTCCAGTTAAAGCTTAGCCCCAATCCGTCAATGTGGTTTGTTTTCTCGGGATTGTTATAAGCTTCTTCTTGCTGCTTAGCAACGGCCACTACCTGGTCAAATGTCGCAAGGTCTGAATCTTTAAGGTCCTCATAGTGCTCAAAGTCGGGAAAATCCCCGTACTCTTTCACCTGGTAATAATCCCGATTAAAGTTAATAATATAACTTTGCTGATCACGGCTTAAGCCCCAAACCTGCCAGTCTTTAATAAAGACAACGTGGGTAGCATCGACAATAACGCCATAACCGTATCTTGTTTTGAAGACGTGGCCAGCAGCAATTTTCAAAACAGCGTTATTGCCATCCTCTGAAACATGTTGGCCCACTAGCTCTTTATATTGATTGCTGAGTTTTTTAACTTGTTCAGCTTTAAAGCCCTTGTATTTATAGTTCCCATCGAACTCTGAAAAGACGAATTCGTCTTTGCTATTGAATCCTGAATATTTACGTGCCATGTTTATATAGGCCTCCTTGTTTAGTGTTTTGTTAAGAGTTTGCCATCTCTTAACTCTGGTTATATTGTAACTCTTTATTTAGCACTTGTCAATGGTTTCATGTAAACAAATGCTAAAAAAGCAACCTTTTTGGGGTTGCTTCTAAAACTTATAGCCTACGTCTCCAGATAGGTAAGAACGGGCAATTGCCTGTTCATCATTTAACCAACCATTTTCCATACAGCGGTATAGAAACATCGTTTCATTGATAAACGTATAGAGGGCATGGTCCCAGGCAGTGACAAAGGCCTCAGGGTGTCTAGATAAGAACGAGTCCCCCAGGTATTTGACGTTAACTGACTCCAGGTCACTTGCCATAGCACCTGCAAGTCGGTGGTTCCCGTCAATGACGACCCCTTTTCTACCAGGATCATTTCTAATAGTAGCTACCAGGATTGTCGGGGGCTCTGTCACTCTATCGAACTCGCCATCTGCTACTGAAGTGTAATTGATTTGCCCTTGTCCTGGGCCAAACGTCTTTAAAGGGACCGCAGACGCTTGTTCATCTTCTACCAGTTTAGATATGGCATCGATATTAAACTGAATGCGTACATGGACAGCATCGAAAGAGATAAGGAAGCTGAAACACTGTAGCGACTGAATCACCAGCGTTTCTCTTGCCATTGCGGCATCAATGGCCTTTAAATGATTAATCCACCTAGAAAAATACTTTAGGCGCTTGTTAGGACTCTCAAAGATAGGGAACTGCATCATATAAACAAGCATAGCGTTATAATCCACGATTTCATATCTCTCATCCTCTAGTATAAACGGCATTCATTTTCCTCCTTTCTCGGCATCTTATCGCACGCGCAGCCAGGTTGTTTCCCTTATCAGGGATTTTCTCCCTTATTGTTTCGGTATCGATCTAGCGCGTGATTTATTATTTATTTACCTTTGCTGGTTCCGCTTTGTGGTATTGCCCCTCCTGAAGGGAGTAGCCTAATTTCTCCAGCAAGGCGAACCTTAAGACCTCACTGAAGTTATAGCCAGCATCTGCCGCCTCAGTAGCTAACCAACGTGGCAAAGAAGTATTCTTTCGAACAATTTGCTGAGCTGCTTTGTCCTGTAGCGGTGTAAGCCAAACACCTACTGAAACGACTGTTTCACCTTCTTGAGCTTGATTAGAAAATTCTGGTTCTGGTAGCTCTCGGCCAGTTTCGAGATATTCCGTAACCATCAATTTCAAGACGCTCTCTGCGCGTGTAAGAATCTCTTCGTAAGTTTCAGCATCTGTAAATACGCTACCCTTAAAATCTGGAAAGTCAGCATAATAGCGTTTATCTTCGTTATCGTAGCTGATAATAGCTGGATAATACCTCTTCATTGTTGTTCTCCTTCTTTCCCATTGGTTACTTGCTTTAGTTAATTTTTTACTTGGTATCGATATGGTCAATTACGTTTGTTAATTAATTTTTTACTTGGTATTTCGTGATCTAGTTGTCTACCATAATGGCAGACAACTAGCCAGTGTTGACAATAGTTGTCTCTTGATTAGTCATTACATTACTCCTCCTTTCATTAGTTTTTTGTTGCTGGGATTAGTTATTTTTCTTTTTTTGTTTCTCGAGCTCTTTAAACATATCAATCCCAGTTGCTCGAGATACATTCTTCAAGGTCCCTTTAGGGACAGTCTTTTGTTTGGCCAACGGGAACGTAACTCCGTCATCGTTCTTAAAGAGTTCGTGTCTTCCATTGAACCTAACGCTATAAAAACCGTGTTTTTTTAACACTTTTTCGACTTCACGTCGATCTGGTAAAAATGCCATATCGAATACCTCGTAAAATTATTTTTTGTTGCGTACAATTTATGCACGTCTTATACTTATATATTACACCATATCCTTATTCTTGTCAATAGTTTTTGCGCACTTTTTTTGCACTTTTTTCTAAACAGCTATTTTCACGCGCAGCCTTGCTGTTTAAAGGCAATGTCAGCATGACAACAAAAAAGAGCGACGACGTGGCCACTCTCTCCTGGTTAAAATATTCTGTTTTGTTCTTCTAGTCGCTTCAGTAGCTCTCCTAACGTTAGTCGTTCATACTTAAGTTGTTCTAACTGTTTATAAAGCTTCTGCCACTGCTTTAATTGGTCTTGATACTCTTGTTCATCTTCTGCATCCCAGGGAAGGCCTGCGCTCTCTCTAACGGGTTCAGTTGCTGAAAAATAGTCTGTGATAAACTCAGCGTCAATTTTTCGGCCATCTACTACCTCAAAATAAGAGTATATGGCAAATACTTCATCTTCCTCACCAAATAAAGCGATATCTTCCAGGACCTCTTCAATTAACTCTTCTGACTCATAAGATACTTTCATTCTGATTCCTCCTTTAAGCGTTCAGAAATTAGGGCCTGAAGTTCCTTTAAATCCTCTTCTGTCGCATTGTTTCTGATGAAACTACGCGCAGCCGAACGTTTTGACAGATAATTTCTGTGTGCCTTGTTTTGTTCTGCCCATTTCTGATTCGCTTTTTTCTGTGATTCTGATACTGCCATATTGTTTCCCCCTTATTTTGCTAATAACCACCAGGCAAGTAAAACAACTGCTACACCGATAAGGAACGTGACTTTTTCCCTTCGTGTGGTTTTTCTGACTGTTACTTTCATGTGGCCATTCTTATAAATGATCTTGCCGTTGTTTTTCATTTTTTCTTATGTTAGAATACACTAAACAATAGCTAGGAGCTTTCGCTCCGAACTATCATTTCCAAACGATGGTTATTTTGATGAAAAAGATATTAATTTCAATGCTTAACTCTTTCATTTGTAGCCATCGTTTTTTATTGTGTTTAGCCATTCTATTTCCTCCTATTTTTGTTAAGGTTGCCTGTCACTCAACCTTACATTTATATTATAGTACATGTACTATATAAAGTCAACCCCTTTTTTGATTTTTTTCTTGTTTTTATAACTTTTTTTCTAGGTATTACATACACTTTTATAGGATATTGCTACGTGTGTGATATAAGGTAGCTCTTTATAGGGGGTATCAGCAGAGTTCTAATTAGGTTATGTTATCAGTCTAGGATATACAAAAAGCCCCAGGCTAAACCTGGGGCTACTGTCGTTCTTGAAATATAAAGCGAGTTCTTTAATATGGCATTTTGAATTCACCGTTTAAGCAGTAACAGAATACTCACACTATTTTCGGTGAGCAGCGCCATTACTGCTCTTAGCGGTATAACCGCTTTTCCTTCTTTAACCATAAGTGTCAGAACTTATGGTTTATTGTTACCTTACTCAGAAAGCAAATCGATGCCAGTAACGGCAGCGATACGTTTCAGAGTCCCCTGGTGAACGGGGGCGTTTTTCGCAAGGGGGAACGCCTTCCCTTCTTCGTTACTAAAGAGTTCGAAGAGTTGATTGGTACGAACAACTTCGTAACCGTGTTTGTTAAGTTTTTCGACGATAGAACGTCGGTTTACAGCTTTTGCCATAAGAATACCTCTTTCTTTATATTTAATTAGCAAAGGACGACAGTGCAGGCGTGCTTATTGCATCACGTACCTACGTTTTTTATCATACCACGTACAGAATAAAAGTAAACCCTCCTTGTGGATTTCAGGTAATTTAAACCACGCGCGTGATATATGCTTTCTCTTTGATTGCTTTATTATCCCTCATAGGGGCTTATAGCTAGCACCTTCTTTTGGGGCAGTGTTATCGGACCAGGGAAGTCGTTCACACGCAAAAAAGGCCCTTTCTGGGCCTCTAGTGAGCATTTAAGACCTTATACGTTCCTTCACCTCTCTATCTATCCCCTCTTTGAGAATAATGGCTTTATAGGGTGCCAGATAGCTTTCTAGGTCTTGTTGTGTCATGGTCGTTAGATAGCCTATGCCGTTTTTAGCTTGCTTGTCGTTGACTAGGCAAAGATAGCCCAAGGATGGTGCTTGGTCTAGCGATAGTTTACCAGCTTTATAACTATCCTCTAGAATGGCTAGAAACTGGCTGGAGTCGCTTAATAGCTTCTCTTCAATCAGATAAGTCAGCAATCGATCAAAATATTCTGGTTGATCATCAGCACCATAAGGATATACTTCTGCGATTCCAAAACGGTCTGTTTCCTCGTAGCGTATCAGCTCCCTAATTTCGGTTTGATATGCTACTGTATCTTCTATCAGCTCTCTAGTGATTACTTGTCCTTCAGGGTAGTTATACGGCTCTATAGGGGCGTTCTCATAGGGTGTATAGCTGTAGCTATGATATAACGTTGTCATGGTGTTACTCCTTTATCTTTGATGATAAGAGTATCTTAGACTATTCCATTGTCTTTTGTAAGGGAGTGACATAGGTTGACTTGCTGGAAGGCTGAGCGGAGTAGTTAACCGCTCTTTTTTTATGCTCTTTATAACTTCAGTTAGTCTGGCTTGGGTTTAAGTTTATCACGCGCGTGAATGTGGTTCTAAGGCGTTTAAATGCGATAATATAGGCTAGTCAAAGATTGCACGTGCGTAGTGGTCTGACAGCTCTTGATAGCGACCAGCAATGATTACAGTCGCTTCTTCCTCGGTCAGTATTCTATCCGTCTGTATCAGTTGAAAGAGCTTATAGAACTTACCTCGATACTCAATATAGACACGGCACCAGACTTCAGGGCCATAGGTGCTACGTCCATAGTGGTCTATTTTTACTCGTTTTATAGTGATCATTTTCTGTCCTCCTGCTTATCTATTCGTATTAACTTAGAAAAAGCTGGAGGCTTTTTGATAAAAAGAAAAAACACCCGTTGGGTGCTCGTTTTTACAGTCTTTCTGTCAGCATGTTATGCTTACCAAGAATTTCCAGGATTTCATCTTCAGTGACTTTCCCAAAATACTTGTAAGGCCTTGCTGCCAAGTCAAAAGAGTGTTCCTGAAATGGTTCTGCATAACCAGTGACATGTGGGTTATCTGCTGTAGTGGTTAAAGCTACCGTCAAGTCATCATCAAAATTGACTGATTGAACAAGCACTGCCTTAGCTAAACCAGTAACACAAATTGCTGGGTTATTACTGATGATCACGGCTGGATGATAGTATTTCTTCTCTCGGTTCCCTCGTTGGTTAGACGTGGTTACATCGAGCTTGATGATATCACCTTGTTCCAGGTTCCGATAATATGTCTTCTCCTGCATGGTCTGGCTTGAAACAGCATCTGATGGCTGTTCGTCTGGGTTGGTTTTAATGAATAAGTTATTCATTTATTAGAAAACCTCTCTTCCCACTGGCTCTATGTCAATGGGCTTTCTATGATTTTTATTTATCAGCTGAAAATCATGTTTTTCAGCGATATCACGAATATTAAAGGTTGGCACTGGACGTTTTTCCTCTTTTTTTTCCAGTACCAAGGTGTTCTGGTCAGTCAGGTGCATTACAAGGTTATCACCTGCTGTCAGGTCTAGAGTGCTTGCAACCTTTGCTGGGATAAGCACACCTAACCCATTTCCCCACTTGCGGACAGATTTCGTCTCTGTCAGGACGGTTTTACTCATAGCCATTTTATTTCTCCTTATGTCCTCTTATAGTTTATACTATGTTTAAACATTTGTCAAAGAATAACCGTGGATTGAAAACCATTAATAGAAATATCACTTTAGGACTCCTTTAGTTGCTTGATATTAATGACTTTTCAGCTAGTAATAACTTTCATCTAGCAATATCTGACTTTATCTGACCTTTAGGGCAAAAAAAATAACGCTAGTAACCACTCCAGCGCTAACATTTATTCATTAAAACCATCTTCAGTATAGCATGGAAAGAGGGATCCTACAAGGATATTCTTAAATTTTCTTTGTTTTTAGTTGTTTTTTGAGGTTATTTACCCTGGTCCTAATCACGCGCCAAATAGCTATTTGAAATCTTATAGATTTCTTCCAAAAACCTGCTATAATACCTTTGTAGGCTTAATCCACCTACTCTTTAACTTTTTCCAGTCTCTTTGTTATCTCCTTAATGCTTAGAGACTCATCGACTCTCACTCACAATCCTAATCTCCTAAAGGGAATTTTTTGAGAGTATCATCTTAAAAAGCTAGGTTTCTTTTTCTCCCTAGCTTTTTTTGTGTCTGAACTTAGGGGCTTGTTGATTGATGCCTTATGAAGTGCTTACGCTTGCTGGTGCTTCTTTCAGCATTTACTGACTTTTTTAACCTGGTTTAAAGAGGCAATATCAATTACGTATTTATGCTATAATATCCTCGTAGGTTATTAGCCTACTTCATAAATCAAACTTTTCTTTTGTACCTGGTTGACTCCGTGCTTTTTCAGGTACAACTTAATCCAGGGACGGCCTTCCCTGGATTTTGTTTTTTCTACTAATCATCTTCTTGAATCTCTATTATATCTCAAGACTTCCACGCGCAGCCTGGTAGTTGATTAGGTGTTTAGTCTAGGTATTTAACCAGGATCAGGCCAATTTCTTGGATCAGCTGACTTCTAATTATTCTCTCTTTGTTCATCTGACAAAGGGTTGATATAATAGCGTTGTAGGCCTTATCCGCCTACCCTGTAAATCAATAAATTTCTAGTCTCTCGGATTATATCCTTAAAATCCTAGAGACACCTCCTACTTACCTTCACTAATTCCAGTCTGTGATCGTCTTAGAAGCACCCAGGGTAATCTCCCCCAGGTGCTTTTTTGCTTGGTAAAATCATCTTTGAAAAAAATAGAATACCTACCAGTTGCAATTGAATACCACAAAAGCGTAAAAAGGCTTAAATGTGGGATGCAGTCACATCGATTAAAAACCCCTTTTTGTTTCTATTCTTTTAGCGATGGCTAAAACCTAGTATCGCCAAGGAGTTATAGCTCTTTTATTTCAGGAATAAAAACCCCCTCCAGCGAATAGGAACCCTGCCAGTTGCAATTGAATACCATAAAAGCGTAAAAAGGCTTAAAAGTGAGATGCAATCGCATCGATTAAAAACCCCTTTTTGTTTCTTTTCTTTTAGCGATGACTAAAACCTAGTATTGCCAAGGGGTTATAGCTCTTTTACTTCAGGAATAAAAACCCCCTCCAGCGAATAGGAACCCTGCCAGTTGCATTTGAATACCATAAAAGCGTAAAAAGGCTTAAAAGTGGGATGCAATCGCATCGATTAAAAAACCCTTTTTCCGAATAGAATACCTACCAGTTGCATCTGATATAGCTCTTATTCCCTCCTGGTGGTCCTTTTTTAAAAGGTATTGACAAAGGTAGCACCTTTTTGATATAATCAAGGTAAAGAAAGGGAGAGCACAAAAGGTCTCAAAGGTAAAACAAAAATGGCACAAATTAAAGACGGATGGCATAAAGTTTATGGCGAAGATGTTTATGTTGAAAATGGCAAAGTTGAAAGGGGAATTAAAAAAGACATGAATAATTCCGAAGTCCCTTGCTGGCCTTATGAGTATGATAAAAAACTAGGTGGTTGGGTTAATATTACTGGGGAAGTAACTCTATCTACTTATAGGGCAGGACTCAAAAAAGGCACTAAGCGAATGTGGTAAACCTTTTAAAATATGCTTAAAAAAATAATAAAAACGAGGTAAAAAAACAATGGCACAAGAATTAAAAAAATCAATCTACTTGCAAGGGGGAGTTATTGACGTTTATACCGAAACACGGAATAAAGAACGTCCGCAAAGTTTCAGCAAACGAATGGGACAAATAGTGGATCGTTACCATCTGATTTTGGACTCGGTAAATACTCCAGAATTAAGTGACAATGAAAAGTACATTTTGGGAGTAACTATTCAAGGTTCTTACATCGATAAACTTTTTATCAAGTATTTGCATGAAGAGATTGACGATACCGAACTAGATGGGGCTTCTGATTTGGCTAAAAAAGTTAAAAAGCTAGATTTTCTTCAAAGGATAAAACTAATCGAAGAAATGAAACTATAAACCAACCCTCGGCATTACTGAGGGCTTTTTCTTTTGCTAGAAAGAAATTTTAAAATAAAAACACCTAGGGCAATCTCCCCCAGGTGCTTTTTGCTTGTTAATATCATCTTTGAAAAATAGAATACCTGCCAGTTGCATCTAATATAGCTCTTATCCCCTCCTGGTGGTCCCTTCTTCACGCGCTGGCACGTTTACCCTCTAGCTGGCCAAAATAGGCTGTCTGCTTGTATCAGCGCCCAAGAAACAAGCGCAAAGCGTTTATAACTAAATCTAGAGCATTGATCAACAATGCTTCACTTACTTCCTTCTTCTGAATAGAATGTTTAGCGTCGTATTTCGACGACCTACGAGTAACAAGAGCTAATCTTAATAAAACAATGATGGTCGCTAGTAAACATAGAAGTGTTGTTGCTAACTCTAAAAACTGAAGTAAATTCTTGTTGTGTTGAATAACTACATTCAACAAATCTTTGATAAAATCTGCCATTTTGGCCTCCTTACATTGACAAATCTATTATGCTCGATTTTATTTTGAAAAAAGAAAATTTTTGGAACCATAAAAATTTATTTCTTCTTCATTGCGTTTGTACTTTTGATTCTAACCGTTTTTTAGCAAACCATTTTAAAACTAACTTTAGCCAGTCTTATAAATTCTGCCATAAAAATCACACTTTTTTTGCCAACATTATTATGCTTGATTTTTTCCAGGAAAAAGAAAATTGTTTAAACCATAAAATTCTTTCTTCTTCCATTGCGTTTAGCCTTTAGTTTTTTGTCTCTGAACTTAGGGGCTTGCTGCTTGATACCTTCTGAAGTGCTGGTGCTTCTTAGCAGATGACGTTTAAACTGAGATAGCCCCAGAGCAGCACGAAAAGCCTTGGTGATTTTGATACAACAAGGCTCTAATTTCGTCTCAAAATCGTTTCTAGCACGCGCAGTCCTATTCCCCTCCCCTTTCGTTTTAGAGGGTTCTATAGGTCTGTCTGTACGTCTGAGAATGTTTAAAATGGGTTAGTACAGCTATCCAACAAGTCCTATGATTAAATCAATAAAGTCAAAGATAAGTTTGTAATCAATCTTAGTCTGCTTCTTGATGATATGTTTTCCCTGATATTGTTTTGATTGATACAAAACTATCAAGTCATAAGTTATTCTTGCCAACTTAGATAAGATTGACAAGATAGTTCTCCAGTCCTCACGACTTAAATTTTTGATTATGTTTATAGTATTTTCTTTCATACGACATTTTCCTTTTCTTTTTGTATTTCTGCTTGTCCTCATTCTAAGAGATAGTCAAACTTCAAGCAGTAAGATGACATCTCAAGTCTGGTTGATATACCTATTACATTTGCATAAGTCCCCTTTCGTTATTTTGTGTTACTAATCGGATGATTTTTAGCACACTATATATAGATCAATATGGCGAATTTCGAAATATCATTTCGAATTTTGTTTTCCACTGCTTTCTCGGTGTTTTAGTTTGCTTTCCTTTGTTTTAGGTTGCCTTCCCTTGCTTTAGCTTGCTTTCCCTTGTTTTAGGTCATCTCACTTTGTTTATTTGTCGTTTGACTGGTATAATATCTTTTGTAGGCTTAAGCAACCTACGGACTTATACTTTTTTCATAACGTGTCCTCTATGACACAAAACAACAGCAATCTTTTTCTTTTTAGATTGATGCGCCCCTTCGACCTCTTCAGTCCTGGGGTTTTCATAACAACAAAAAAAGGCTAGTGCATTTGCACTGGCCTTTTTGATTATGCTTTTTTGTCAAAATAAAAAATCACGCGCGTGATTGGCTCTTATAAGCCAGTCTAAGCGTGTGATTTTGCCTGGGGTAATTGTTTTTTAACAAGCGCCTTACTTGGGTTGTCGTCCATAGACCCAAGCATTGTCAGAAAACTTAGCGTTGCTAGAGACCACAGCATAGCCATAGACCCTAGCGTCGCCAGTGACCCAAGCATTGCCAGAAACCTCGGCGTTGTCATAGACCCAAGCGTCGCCTGAGACCCAAGCGTCGCCTGAGACCTTAGCGTTGTCATAGACCCAAGCGTTGCCTGAGACCCAAGCATTGCCATAGACCCTAGCATTGCCAGTGACCTCAGCGTCCGAGACCTCAGCATTGTCATAGACCCTAGCGTTGCCAGTGATCTTAGCGTTGCCAGTGACCCAAGCATTGTCATAGACCCTAGCGTCGCCTTTGACCTCAGCGTCGCCATTGACCTTAGCGTTGCCTGAGACCCAAGCATTGCCAGAGTGGCATAGATTGCTCTCTTTTTCTACATACCCCCCTAACTCTCCTTTTTTAACAGCGCCAAAACTAATCAACGCCTTAATTCTATATAGCGTGACATCACCGAGAACGATTGTGTCGGTGTTTAGCAACTCATATTTTTTACTTTGTTCCATTTTGTTTCTCCTTTTGTGTCTATCCACCCTTGAACTTTTTCAACTGTCTCAAGAGTTAAATTTTTCCTAAGTCAATGTACCCGCATACATCAAGTGTGTCAATACGTTTCTTAACTTCTTCGGATTGGCAAGCATAGTTGCCACGGAATACCTCGTAAGTAATGTCACCAACGCTTGATTCAAATTTTAGAAATCCATCAAAGACAGAACTGCAAATAACTGGGTCACTAGCACCGTCATTAAAGATAATTTCATCAAGTGCTGTTTCTGCTGAAATGATTTCATATGTTTCATGAATATGGTTTACTCGAATAATAATGTTTTTCATTGTTCTTACCTCGTTTAGTGTTGGTTAAGAGTTTGCCGTCTCTTAACTTCTTTTTTATTATAACTCTTTGTTTAGCTCTCGTCAAGTGGCTTTTGCTTTTTATTTTATTTTTTTTGTAGATCAAAAATACAGAAAAAACACCATCTCCTGATGGTGCCTCTAGGTTATTATTGACGAACTTCCAGCCTATCTTTCCTTGTTCTAGAGTGTTCAGGGGTTAGATTTCCTTTGGCAGAAGAATATCCAAGCCCTAAAAATGATCTAAAAAGCATATAAAAATTTCCACCTATTAGGGTGCTACCCAATAATTTTACTAACATATTCTCGCTTAAAGCCATATAGCCAAACAGGCACATCAATATTGTACTTACCATAATTGCTGTATAGGTAACAAACAACCCTAGTCGATCTAATGACAAATTATATTTTTTAAATAGAATATGACTTGAAGCCATTCCTGCAAAAATTAGGAATAATGGTATTACACCTAATAAAATATTAGTGATGAATTGAGATGGTGTGCTTTTTTCAATCAAAGCGTGATCTCTTAGAGTATTATCACTCAACGTTTGAGTAAAATTTATGTGATAATCGTGAGCTGTAATTCCTTTCATCGCTGAAACAAATACAGCGATGAAAACAAATAATGATATGGTTACAAGTACCCCTCTTATACTAAATTTAACAACCTTTTTCATTAGTTTCTACCTCTTTTCTGCTTGTTCATTTATTTTCTAAAATAAAGACTTCAAAACTATTATTAGCCATTTATAAATCTCTCTTGTCCTGGTGCTGCTCCTCAACCTCTTCTTGATCGTAGAGGTTCTTAACCTCTTGCATCTTTAGGGTAGCTAAGCCAATAAGTGCTTCGCTTATTGATAGAGTCATAACGATAGCAAGACCAGAAATCGGTTTTAGCAAGCCTACGAAACCTAAAGTCCCTAGAGTAAGAATGATTACTCTGAGAGTGTTTTCGAAAGCCTTTACTTTTTCCTGGCGTTCTTCAAATGTCAGTTCCAAGCCCCCAATTTTACGGATATTTAAGTAGACAACTGCTAAGGTCGCTACTACGCATATTGCTGCGCCATACCATGTTTCTCCTAAAACATGGCCTAATTTCCCTATCGTTTCCATTTATTACCTCTATCTCATTGTACGTATTAAGTTATATTACTTTCGCCTATATGGTAACACATAAGTCCTCTTGTTGTCCCTTTGGCTAGATCATCAACCTTCAATCTTCTTCAAAGCAATTATCGGCTTCAAGTAGTCCTTACATTGCCTACCAATAAGAAGAACCTAAAGTATTTATATAACTTCACTTAAGTACCATCTCTCAACTTTGTTGTTCACAGCTACTCCTCTAGGAAATTGATTTCCTTTAACCTACCCATCAGCTATTGCATCAAACTTTACCCAAACAAATATCGGAATAACAATACCAAGAAAAAAGCAAATATGACATAATGTATCGGAGTCATCACAAACCATAAAAACTTGTTAAAACCTGATTGTTGTTTTCCAAAGTAAATAGGATGACATACAGCTATGTTAATGACTTTAAAAGCTTCAGTTATTAAGAACCTATAATAAAGAATTGCCAAAATACAATACGCTCCTACTAACAAAGTAATAAAAAGTGGAAATACATCCGATGCTAACATATCAATTTTTTCAACGACTAATTTACTATCCATAAAATAAACCTCTCTATCTTCTAAAACTATATTTTAAAAACACTAATAAACTAAATTACTGCGTCATCATAGATAACATACGCCTCAATCTTCTTCAAAGCAATTATCGGCTTCAGGTAGTCCTTCCGAGAATATAATTGAAATACCATTACTAAACTCAATGTCTGTCTTGCTAAGGATGCCGTTCCAAAAGTCCTTAATGATCTCGTTTTGAACATACTCACGATCTGGATTCTCTACCAGGTAGTTATCGTAGTAAGCCTCGACGTAATCAAGATAAATGTTGTAAACCTGATTGATACTATAACACCCGTAGAGAGCCATGAGTTTGTCACTACGCTTTTTACTGAGGCGACGTGAGAACTCTTCTAGCGTCATGGCTTCATAACTAACCCACCAGTAGTAGCAAGAGCGTGAATCTCGTTCACCGTTATCTAAAACAGCTTCACGCCACTGTTCTTCTGTAGCTAATTTGTTTTGGTTGTCATGAAATTTCTCTAACATGTTCTCAAATCGCTCATAATCATCTTCATATTGCTCTTCCCAGAAAGCCATATTCAAGCTTTCATAAAGCTCACTCTCAACTGTGTTCGAAATAGGATAGTCAGAGATTCCATAGACATTATCGTTAATCTCATTCTCTATCAGACTCGTTATATCTTCATAAGTATTCGCATACAAATAGACATCTGTTCTGTGTCTGCGGTCAAAATTCCTTGTAAATCTTACAATTTTTTGGGTTTTCATAGGCCCCTCCTTGTTTAGTGCTGATTTAAGAGTTTGCCTGCTCTCAACTTCCTCTATATTATAACCCTTTAATTATTTATCGTCAAGTGTTTTTTCTTTTCAATAAAAAACCCAACTTTGAAGCTGGGCTGTCTTATCATATTTTTAAACTAGGGGGAAATGGGGAAAATGGGAAAATGGTTGTTTAGTTATTCTTTACGCTTTACGTTTAACACCTGCCAATGCTACAGCTGAGAATAGAGTAGCAATACCAGCAGTTACCGCAAGTCCTGTCTCAACTTCACCTGTTTGTGGCAACGCTGGAGCTTGATAAGTAACTGGTGCTTTTGGTGTTTCAGACGGTGTGTAAGTGACTGGTGTTTTGGGAGTTTCAGTTGGTGTAGCTGGTTTAGCTGGTGCTTCAGGTTTTGGAGTTTCTTTAACTTCATAATAGTGAACAGTCACAGCTACTTTTGGTTTCCCTACAGTCACTTTTTCAAGAGTCAATACTGGTTTTGTTGGCTCTACAGGGATATTTGAATCTTCCCCAAAGATACCACCAACGATAGATGTGTTGTTTCCTGATGTTGCGTGCGTGAATGATGCTTTACGTGCTTTGCTATCACCGTATACCCAACGAATACTGTTAGAATCTAGTTTGCTTCCAGCAGCCTGTGTTACGTCACCAGCGCCAGCACCATAGGTTCCTGAACCTATGGTTACATTTGCACCAGTTTCTACTGCTGTTCCATCAAATCCTGAAAGATCTGAGAGTGTTTGATCATTGTCTAGGTCATTAAAAGTAACAACTTTAACACCTTCTGATGTTTCTAGAGCCAATTTATAGCTGTAGATATTAGTGAGTACGATATTTCCAGCACTACCAGCGCCAGATGCACCTTCACCAACGCCACCACCAGTATTAGCACCATTAACAAGGCCAAAGACTGACCAAGCAATACCGCCGTTTGGTGCACCGTAGATAGCTACATAATTTGAAGTAGCTCCAGATGATTTGATGTCAGAGAATGTCAAATCAACGTCACCTTTAGTAGTGTTTTTGACTTTCACTGTACCAGTTCCATTAATTTTGAAGATGCTGTCAAAGTTTGCATCTGTATTCTGGTTTAGATATGTTCCTTGAGTGGCATATTTAGCAGCCGTTTTCAATTTTCCATCGGCCCAATCGATGACTTGTTCGTCACCAGACTTGAACTCTGCGCCTTGGCCAGCTTCAAGCTGAACTCCGTTAGACCAAGTAAGACCTGTTGAGCTCACAACGCCATTCTTGAAATCTGTATAAGATTTAATGTAGTTGTCCAACTCTGTTTTAGAAGTTGTAGCTGTTGACGATTGCTTAGCTACTGCTGAGTCAACGGCAGTACCATATTTCTTAGCATTGTCATTGAGTTGTTTTTGAAGTTCTTCTGCTGTTTTAGCATTAGTTTGATACTTAGGTGTGCCATCTGATGTCTTAACATTGACTGTCACCCCTGCTTTTTTAGCATCTGCTTCTACTTGATCAACAGCTTTAGTTGATGTTGCCAATTCTTTAGCTTTGGTATCAACTGATTCAACAGCTTTTTCTGCTGTTTTGATTGTTTTGTCCTGCTCAGTCAAATCCGTTAAAATCTTGTTAGTTTCGTCTGTAGCAGTTTCATCTGTGATTGTTACTTCTGTTTTATCCTTCGCTTCCTCAACTGTGACACCCTTTTTCTCAGCTTCAGTAGCATCTGCTTTCAAAGTTGCTTGTGCATTATCTACAGTTTTAACTGCTTCAGCCTGAGTTACTGACTCAACTTTAGCAGGAATTTCTTTTGGAGTTTCCTGAGTTGTAGTAGGTGTTGCTGGAGTATTAGCATTTGTTGTAGCTGGAGCTGTAGTTGCGTTTGATGTTGTATCAGTTTCAGTTGTTACAGCGGTTGTTGGGGCATTAGAAGATGTAGCATTTGTAGCTGTTACTTCATCTGCTGATGCACTTCCACCGATAGCTACAATGGCAGCAGCGGCCAATACAACGCCACCCAAGCTTTTAATAGCTTTGTTTTTACGAACTGAGAAAGTTTGACTTTGTTTGCACATTTTAATATAATCTCCTTAGGCAGGGAAGTCCCCTGTTATTTTCATTCATTGCTAGACACCCAGGCCAGTGGGTGTCTTTTTTAGTTAACATTAGTTAGTTGTTTTTTTCTTACCAAACAAGGCTAAGCCCATTGCTGTCATAATAGCACCTACCAGTGCAAATACACCAACTTGGCTATCTCCTGTCTCTGGAAGTGTTTCTTTTTTGCCTTCACTATTTGTAACAGTGTATGTTTTATCACTGTTCTTAGTTGCACCAAGATCTTCCAATTTAGCTTGTTGACCGTTATCAAGTGTCGCCACACCATTTTGAACTCCCGTGATAACTTGTCCTTGACTTGTTACGACAGGGTTCGCTGCGCTAACATTACGAACTTCTTGATTTGTGACAGGCGATACTTCACCAATTTGAGTAGCTACTGTTGAAGCTTCTTCTGTGCTTTCTGATGGCTTAGCAGACTCATCTGATTTTACAATCTTATCTGTAGAAGCACCTGGCTTAAGCACAGGAGTAGCTGCTGTGTGATCATTAGGTTTGACCTCATCTTTATCAGAAATCACAACATCACTTGGTTTAGTGTGGCTTTCTGAAGGCTTGCGGTTATTCCCTGTCTCCTTATCTGTAATAACAACATCACTTGGTTTTGTGTGATCACCAGTTGTTGGAGCTGGTGTTGTTGTCTCTGGAGTCGAGATAACAACATCGCTTGGTTTCGTGTGATCACCAGTTGTTGGAGCTGGTGTTGTTGTCTCTGGAGTCGAGATAACAACATCGCTTGGTTTCGTGTGATCACCAGTCGTTGGAGCTGGTGTTGTTGTGTCTGGACTTGGAACAACTGCATCACTTGGTTTAG
>SKER01001325.1_pt1 | contig 20623 bp, 17 predicted proteins | sample 4826961 | NCBI WGS metagenome assembly SKER01 (sample SAMN11008804, study PRJNA524170) | human gut metagenome | biome: Human fecal sample; material: Feces; isolation source: fecal sample from pouch patient p47 | host: Homo sapiens | place: Israel: Tel-Aviv | collected 2016-11-16 | reverse complement strand
ATGCCCGCGCAGCGCCGCGAAGCCGGGCGCACGCGGGCTGCAAGTTGCGGGGCCTGGCGGAAGGGCGGTCGGCTTGCACGGGCCGAAGGTCGCCGGGCCCGGGGCTGCGGCTGGAAAGCGGCGGGGCCCAGGGTTCGCACGGAATGCGGGGTTGCTGCATAGCGCCTCCGAGCCGCTTGCCGGCGCCCCGGCCCCGTTTGTGCGTTCTACGGTTTTTCCCCGCAGGCGTTTTCAGGTTTCGCCGCGCCCGGTCCCAAGCTGCTAAACTACACCTCACGAGATTCGTTTAAAGCAACGCCCGCCTTTTGCGCGGGCGTTTTCGCGAAGGCCTCCGGCAAACGTCGGGGCCGGTTTGAGAAAAGGAGAAGTCCCATGGCTTTGTACACTCCCGCGTATCAGCCCACCGGCGACGAGATCGCCGTCATCAAAACCTCCAAGGGCGACATCCGCGTACAGCTGGCGGGCAAGGACGCCCCCATCCACGTCGGCAACTTCGTCGAGCTTGCCACCAAGGGCTTCTACGACAACCTGAAGTTCCACCGCTACGTGCCGGGCTTCGTCATCCAGGGCGGTTGCCCCAACACGCGCGATCTTGATACCGACCAGGTCATCGCCGCTGCCGGTAATCCCTTCGCCGGCCTCGGCACCGGCGGCCCGGGCTACTGCATCAAGGAGGAGTACTCCACCAACCCCAACAACCACCATGCCGACGGCGCGCTGGCCATGGCCCGCAGCCAGAACCCCGATTCCGCGGGTTCGCAGTTCTACCTGTGCCTGGGCGCCCAGCCCATGCTGGACAGCGGCTACACCGTGTTCGGCCAGACGATCGAGGGTATGGACGTCATCGCCCAGCTTCGCGTCGGCGATGTGATCGAGGGCATCGAGATCGAGAACGCCGCCGAATAACCTGCTAACCGCAGCATTCCGAAGCGTACAAGATAGCGAAGGATCCAGATGAACAACCAGTTATTCCAGCAAGCCCGCGCAGCGTATGCGCAGAAGGACTTCCAAGGCGCCTTGGAAGTCTACCAGCAGTGCTTGCAGGACGAGGCCAGTCCCCTTGCCCCCGGCGAGATGGGCCAGCTGTACCACCAGATGGGTAACTGCCTGGTGAAGCTCAAGCAGCCCAACGAGGCAATCCAGGCCTACGGCCAGGCCGTGGCCGACGAGGCCTACGATGCCCGCGGCGGCGTGCATTACAACCTGGGCATGGCCTACGCCGCCCTGCACGACTACGAGGATGCCGTTGCCAACTTCGAGGCGGCCGCTTCCGATGCGAAGTACGATTCCGCCTACAAGGCCTACACGGGCATGGGCAACGCGCTTCTGAAGATGGGCAAGACCGCCGAGGCAGGCGTGGCGTTCCGCAACGCCGCCCTTGACGAGGCCAATCCCGACCCCACCAAGGCCCTGCTGAACCTGGGCGTGTGCTTCATGGCCCTCAATCGCGCTGCCGATGCGGTGTCGTCCTACGAAAGCGCCCTGCAGTTCGACATGCAGCCCGAGATGCGCAACCGCCTGTACGCCAACCTCGGCCAGGCCTACGTCGCAACCGGCCAGATGCAGAAGGCCGTCAACGCCTTCGAGGAGTCCATCGCCGACAAGACGTATTTCCTGTCCGACTCCGCAAGCGTGGATTACCAGCGCGCGGTGGCGGCCGTCGCCCAGGGCACGTCCGAGATCACCCAGGTCATGGCCCCGGTTTCGGTTCCCGGTGGCGCAGCGCCCTCCGATTCGGCGGACCTTTCCGGCATCGATGTGGCAGCCGACGGCTCCGCCATGTACGCCGAGCAGGACCCCTACGCGGCCCAGCAGGCCGATCCGTACTATTACGGCGACCCCTACGCCGCCGATGCCGGCCAGTACGGCGCGGCAGCGGGCGACGATCGCTTCTTCAGCGCCTCCGACGAGGAGCTTGAGCAGTGGTCCAAGGGCGTTGCCAAGCGCGATCGCAAGCGCCGCAACGTGGGTCTGAAGATCTTCGTGGTCATCATCCTGCTCGTGGTGGCGGCCTTCGGCGGCGCGCTGTTCATGTACACGCAGGGTTGGGGCTACCCCAGCCAGGACAGCGTAGCAACGCAGCTGTTCGCCGATCCGGATAACGCTTCCGTGCTGTATTCCGCCGAGGTAAGCGAAACGTCCGCCGCTTCTATGACCAACTCGCTCGTGAAGGATTCCGCACCCACCATCAACGCCGTGGAGAAGTCCATGACCGATTCCACCGTGTACGTGTCCGCCGAGACCGAACAAGGCGGGCAGATGCAGTACAAGCTGTCCATGGTGCGCGACCTCATCGGTTGGAAGGTCAGCAACGTGGAGCTGTATTTCCCCAGCCAGAACTAACGGCTCGACGAGCTGAGGACTTCGCGTCCGGACCTGTTGCCAAATGGCTTGATGCGCAGTCAAGCATCGAAGCCGCAACCAAGGTAACCTGCGCCCGTGGAAACGGGCGCTTGGGATAAGAGATAAGAAGAAAGGTACCAATCATGGCTATCCAGAAGACCTACAGCATGATCAAGCCTGACGGTGTGCGCAACGGCCACATCGGCGAGATCGTCAACCGCTTTGAGCGCGCCGGCCTGACCGTCGAGCGCATGGAGCTGGGCATGGTGACGCTTGACCAGGCCAAGGCCAACTACGCCGAGCACGAGGGCAAGCCGTTCTACGACGGCCTCATCTCCTACATCACCTCCGGCCCGGTCGTGAAGATGGTCATCTCCGGCGAGGGCGCCGTCGCCAAGGTGCGCACCCTCATGGGCGCCACTAATCCGGCCGAAGCTGCCCCCGGCACGATTCGCGGCGATTTCGGTCTGATTATGGACGAGAATGTTATTCACGGCTCCGACTCCCCGGAGTCTGCTGAGCGCGAGATCGGCATCTTCTTCGCATAAGCCGACCGGCATCCTGCAACTGTGGAGGCCCTTTGCCCGCTCAAGCGGGCAAAGGGCTTTTTGATTAGGCGGGATGCTGGAATACTGTTCGCGCGTGTTGCCATCGGCACGCTGCCTTAAGGGGGTGGCAGTGCCGCCTGCAAGCGCCCTGCGGGTGCTTGCGATATCGGAGCCCGCAATGCCGTAAGACGAGAAACGGATGAAACATGCTCTATCGAGTTTTCGACGCCGCGGAGCTACCCGCATTGGTGTCGGCATTCATGGACGGCTACGAGGTCGTGGCCCCCGTGAAGCGCGGTGCGCACTATTCGTTCGAGGCCATCAGCTCGCCTGATGAGATGGACCTGGCCTACGATACCACGCTCGCATCGCCGAAGCGCTACTTCCTTCCTCCCACCGAAACGCTCATGCGTTACAACGCCGCCACCAACGAGGTGGCCGATTTCCAGGAGGAAGTGGTCCCGCGCGTGATCTTCGGCGCCCATGCGTGCGACATCAACGCCATCAACCGTCTGGACCTGGTGTTCCGCGACGGACGTTATCCCGATCCGTACTACAAGGCCCGCCGCGCCGCCACGTTGATCGTGGGCGTGTCGTGCAACCCCGACTCCGATTGCTTCTGCAACCTGTGGGATGCCGACGAGGCGCGTTTCGGCTACGACCTGTTCCTTCATCGCCTGGGCGATAAGTTCCTGGTCAGCATCTCCAGCGTCGAGGCCGCCAACATCCTTGAGTCAGCGGTCGACCTGCGCGACGCCACCAACGAGGACCGTATCGAGTTCCGCCATGCCACGCGTGCGCGCCAGGCGGCGTTCAATCCTGACATCCCCGAGATCCAGGACGTGGCCATGCTCATGGACGCGTTCCACTCCGACCCGTTTTGGGAGGAGCTGGGCAGCAAGTGCCTGGCCTGCAACGCCTGCGCCGCCGTGTGCCCGACGTGCTTCTGCTTCGATATCCAGGACGTGCTCGACCCCGACGGGCAAACCGGCGAGCGTCAGCGCATCTGGGATGCGTGCACCTCGCCGCAGTTCGCCGTGGTGGCAGGTGGGCATAACTTCCGACCCACGGGCCGCGAGCGCGTGCGCCATCGCATGTACCACAAGCTCAACGGCTTTCTGGCTACCTACGACCGCATGCTGTGCGTGGGCTGCGGACGCTGCGTGAAGGCGTGCAAGGCCGACATCAACCCCATTCGCGTGCTGGAGTTCTTCGAGAAGAAGGGGGCTGAAGGTGCCTGCTAACACCGATTTCAACCCCGTGGTCGTATCGCCGTACCACGATGAGCCGGCAGCCATGACCGGCCAGGAGCTCATGGCCGCCAATCCGTATCGCCCGTGGCCGGCGCGCATCACGTCCATCACCGAGTTGCCGGCAACCGAGAAGCTGTTCGAGTTCCGTTTGATCGACGAGCGCATCCGCGAGGCGTTCCGCCATGAGCCGGGCCAGTTCGTCGAGCTGACCATCTTCGGCGTGGGCGAGGCTCCCATCTCCATTTCGTCGAGCCCCTCCAAGCGTGGCTTCATCGAGCTGTGCGTGCGCCGTGCCGGTCGCTTCACCGAGGCGCTGCACAAGATGCAGTGCGGCGACATCGTGGGCATCCGCGGGCCTTTCGGCCGCGGCTTCCCGTTCGAGGAGATGAAGGGCCACGATATCCTGTTGGTCGCTGGCGGCCTGGGCATCGCGCCGCTTCGCAGCCTCATCAACAACATCCATGACGAGCGCAGCGACTTCGGCAAGGTAACCATCATCTACGGTTCGAAGAACCCCTCCGAGGTCATGTTCCGCAACCAGTTCGAGATGTGGCGTCATCGCAAGGACTTCGACCTGTACCTGACCGTCGACAACCCCGACGACACCTGGGATGGCGAAGTTGGCCTGGTCACCAAGCCCTTCGAGCATCTTGAGATCAGCCCGGCGAACACCTTCGGCGCGGTGTGCGGCCCGCCGGTCATGTATCGCTTCGTGGTCGCCGAGATGCGCAAGAAGGGCATCAGCTACGACCATATCTACATGAGCTTCGAGCGCCATATGAAGTGCGGCATGGGCAAGTGCGGCCACTGCCAGATCGGGCATCAGTACTGCTGCATCGACGGGCCCGTGTTCAACTATTGGGAAGCGAAGAATATCCAGGGGTCGATGTAGATGGGAGGCACGAACATGGGATGCGGAAACGACGAGCGCCAGGCGCGTGACCTTCCCCGCGTTGTGGTGGTCGGGCTTGCCAGCTGCTTCGGCTGCCAGCTTCAGATCACCAACGTCGAGGAGCACCTGACCGACGTGCTCGGCCAGATCGACCTGCGTTACTGGCAGCTGGCTTCCAGCGAGCCCATGCCGGAGGAGTTCGACGTGGCCGTCATCGAGGGTGCCGTGACCACCGAGGAATCCGAGGCCACGGTGCGCAAGCTGCGCGAGCGCGCCAAGTGCGTCATCGCTTTGGGCGCCTGCGCCGCAACGGCGGGCATCCCGGGCATAGCGTCGCGCAACTTCTTCAAGCGCCCGAGCCAGGTGTACAAGGACGTGCCGGCGGCGTGCGGCTCCATGGTGGTGCCGCGCCCGGTGGGCGCGGTCATCGATGTCGACTACACGGTGCGCTGCTGCCCGATCGACACCATGGATTTCATCGACGTGCTGCAGCGCGCGCTGTACGGCTCGAACAAGTTCGACCGTACGGGCACCATGTGCGGGCAGTGCAAGCGCAACGGCACCGACTGCTTCTTCGACCAGGGCCAGCTGTGCCTGGGCCTGGTGACGGTGGCCGGCTGCGGCGCGAAGTGCGTGAACCTCGGGCGGGCGTGCAACGGCTGCCGAGGGCTTTCCCCCGACGCCAACCTTGAGGCCGCGCGCGCCGCGTGCGAGCGCGCGGGCGTGGACCCGGACGATTTCGACGAGGCGCTGGCGCTGTTCAACCAGGTTGAACGCGTGCAGTCGGCGCGCGAATAGGAGGCGAATCGATATGACGAGGACCGCCATTTCGGTAGACCATATCGCCCGCGTTGAGGGCCATGGCAACGTGCATCTGTCCATCAAAGACGGTGCGGTGGAAACGTGCGAGATGAACGTGGTGGAGCCAGCGCGCCTGTTCGAGTCCATGGTGGTGGGCCGCAAGTTCGCAGACGTGCCGTATATCGCCAGCCGCGTGTGCGGCATCTGCTCGGCAAGCCATGTGATCACCGACATCCTGGCCATCGAGCGCATCTTCGGCGTGGAGGTCACCGACCGCACGCGCGCCCTGCGCGAGCTTCTGGTGTACGGCAGCTACCTGCAAAACCACGCATCGCACCTGTTCGTGTTCGCCGCGCCCGACTTCCTGGACATGGCAAGCGTGTTCCCGCTGGCCAAGACCAACCCCGAGCTGTTCGACCAGGCGCTGGGCCTGAAGTCTTTGGGCAACCAGCTGTGCAACCTGGTGGGCGGGCGCTCCATCCACCCGATCACCGCGGTGGTGGGCGGCTTCACCCACGAGCCAACGCGTGACGAGTACCTGGCCATGGCCGACAAGCTGGACGCCGAGCGCGAGTTCGCCCGTGCGGTGGTCGACCTGTTCAACGGTTTCACCGTTCCCGATATCGCCACCCAGGGCGACATGATGGCCATGGTGGCCGAAGGCCGCTACCCGGTGGCCGACAGCCGCTGGGCGCGCTTCTTGGATGCGGGCGTCACGTTCGATGCCGATAGGGCTTGCGAGCAGGTTGAGGAATACGAGGTGTCGCATTCCGCGGCGCTGTTCGCCCGCTGCAGGCAGACGGGGAAGACCTACTTCACCGGCGCGCTGGCGCGCATCAACGCATCGTGGGGCGCGCTTTCGCAGGAGGCGAAGGTTGCAGCCGCCAAGGCCGGCCTGCGCCCGCCCGAGCGCAACCCGTTCCTGAACAACGTCGCCCAGGCGGTTGAGGTGCTCGATGCGCTGGGACGTTGCGCCGATCTGTGCCGCAAGCTCGCCGAGCCCGACGGTCCGTTCGAGGGCTGCAGCACCCCGGTGCCGTTCGAGGTGCGCGCGGGCGTGGGCACGGGCTTCACCGAGGCGCCGCGAGGCACGGTGTTCCATCAGCTCGAGCTCGACGACGCCGGCCGCGTGGTGCACGCCACCATCATGACCCCCACGGCGCAGAACTGCGCGAACCTGGAGGCAGACATGCGCGTGCTGGCCGAGAAGCTCATAGCCGACGGCGCGGAGGCGCCGGAGGTGCGCGCCGAGGTCGAGAAGCTCGTGCGAGCCTACGACCCCTGCTTCAGCTGCAGCGTGCATTAAGGAACCGAATAGCACGAACGAAGGCGGCCCGCGGAATGCGGGCCGCTTGGCGCATCGGCGAAGTATGTCGCCAGGCTTTTCCCTCACCGTCCCTAATGCGTACCCCTGATGGATTTCCATGCGTAGGGAAACCGGGTAAAATCGCCTGTGATAGAATCTGGTTTCACTAGAAACGTAGCACAAGGGGTTTGCCTACATGTCATTCTTGGATTTCTTCTCGGGTCTCACCGGTCAGATGTCGTGCGACATGGCCATCGACCTCGGCACCGCGAATACCCTGGTCGCCATTCCCGGCGAAGGCATCGTCGTCAACGAGCCCTCCGTCGTCGCAATCGAGAAAAGCACCCATCGCGTCCTGGCCGTCGGCCACGAGGCGAAGAACATGATCAACCATACGCCCGACGCGTTCTCGGCCGAGCATCCGCTGCATGACGGCGTGGTGGCCGATTACGACGTCACCGAGGCTATGATCAGCGCCTTCATCAACAAGGCCGCGCCGCGCAAGTATCCCTGGCAGGCCAAGCCCCGCATCGTCATCTGCATCCCTTGCGGCGCCACCTCCGTTGAGAAGCGCGCCGTGTTCGAGGCCGCCGTGCAGGCTGGTGCCCGCCAGGCGTACCTGATCGAGGAGCCCATGGCCGCTGCCATGGGCGCCGACCTGCCCGTCACCGAGCCTACCGGCTCCATGGTCGTCGACATCGGCGGCGGCACCACCGAGGTGGCCGTCATCTCCTTGGGCGGCATCGTCACGTCCTCCAGCCTGCGCTTGGCCGGCAACCGCATGGACGAGGCCATCGCCATGCACCTGCGCGACCTTTTGGGCATCAAGATCGGCGAGCGCACCGCCGAGATCATCAAAATCAAGATCGGCTCCATTCTGCCGTTCGAGGACGGCCGCGAGCGCGACATGATCATCTCCGGCCAGGACGTCATCACCGAGCAGCCCAAGGAAGTCACCATCCAGTCCGAGGATGTCCGTCAGGCGCTCATCGCCCCGTGCGAGGAGATGGTGGTGCACATCAAGGAGACGTTCAAGAAGACCAACCCCGACCTGGCGTCGGACATCATCCAGAACGGCATCCTGCTCACCGGCGGCGGCGGCCTGCTTTCCGGCTTGGACCGCTACCTTACCGATAAGCTGGAAATCCCCGTGTGGGTGAGCGAGACGGCTTTGACGAACGTGGTCATGGGCTGCCTGAAGGTTCTCGAAACCCCGCAGGCGCTCAAGCAGACGCTCATGCGATCGAAATAGGACAGCCTCAACGTTATGGCTCTTAATTTTCAACAACAAAGCTCGGCGCTTATGCGCCGAGCGCTGCTTATAGGCTTGATTGCGGCCAGCATCATCATGGTCACGGCTTATAGTCGCGAAGGTTCGACCGGCCCGCTGCACACGCTGCAGTCGGCGGTGTCGGGCGCCGTCAGCCCGCTGCGCATCGTGGGCGGCTCGGTGGAGGCCGCAACCTCCACGGTTGGCGACACCATGGAGAACATCACGGCCGACCAGAACACCTTGACGGGCTTGCGCGAGTACAACAGCCAGCTCGAGCAGCAATATGCCCAGATGGAAGAATATAAGCAGGAAGCGCAGCGCCTGCAGAAGCTGCTCGATTTGAAGGACAACTACCAGATCGAGGGCACGGGTGCGCGCGTCATCGGCCGAAGCTCCGAGGCGTGGAGCCAGACGGTCATCATCAACAAGGGCACGAACGAGGGCATCTCCACCGGTCAAACGGTTATCGGGACTTCCGGTGTGGTGGGCCAGGTGGTGTCGGCTAGCGGAAGCACCGCAACGGTGCGCTTGCTCACCGACCCGCAATCCGGCGCCGCGGCCATGGTGCAGTCCAGCCGCGCCGAGGGCATCCTGCGCGGCAGCCTGATCGGCCTTCTGTATCTTGAGGACCTGGATGCCGATGCCGAGGTGAACGTCGGCGACGTCATCGTCACCTCGGGTTTGGGCGGAAGCTACGCGCGCGGTCTTATCATCGGCACGGTGGTGAAGGTGGACGCCCAGCAGGGCGATACCAGCCGACGCATCGTGGTCTCCCCGAACGATTCCATCGACACGCTCGAGGACGTGCTGGTGGTCTCCAGCGTGGGCGCATCCGATGACGACGATTCGGGTTCCAGCAGCTCTTCGAGCAGCTCCGCTTCCGCAAACGGCTCCAACAACTCCAGCGGCTCCGGCACGGGAAGTTCGAGCAGCTCCTCGTCAAGCTCGAGCAGCTCCGATAACTCCGGCAACGGCAATTCATCCAACGAAGGGGGGCGCTAGCCATGGGCGAGAAGAACAACCTGGTGCTGGTGGTGGGCGCTATCGCGGCGTTCGTTCTCCAGATCGCCCTGGCCCCGGCCGTGGCGCTGTTCTCGGCGCAGCCGAACTTCCTGCTGGCCTATGCGCTGGTCGTGGCCATCGTCATCCCCACCGAGGCGGGTCCGGTGCTGCCGTTTGCCATGGGCCTGCTGTACGACCTCACGGGCACGGGCCCGGTGGGCGGCATGGCGCTTCTGCTGGTCATCGCATGCTTTTTGGCCTCCCGCGTGTTCTCTCTCATGGATAACGACACGCTGTTCATGCCTCTGGCCATCTTTACGGCCTGCGCGCTTCTGGTCGAGCTTTCCTACGGCATGCTGCTCATGGCGTGCGGGCTTGCCGCCAACCCTCTGGAGGCGCTGTTCACCCGCGCCCTTCCGTGCGCGCTGTACGACTGCGCCGTGGGCCTGGTGGTCTACTTCGTCATGGCGCGGCTGCTTGCCGGCGGCGCCCAGGACCGCGGTCTGCGCACGCCGAAATTGCGATAGGGGGCGCGCATGTTCGCAGCTATCGTAGCCGGCTTCGTGGCCCTCTTGGTGGTCGCCGCCATCCTGGTGGCGGTCTATGCGGTGCTTCGCAGCCGGAAGACCGAGAACGTCAGCGTCAAGCGAGACGTTCGCTCCATCCAATCGGTGGGCGTGAGCAGTTCGCTTCCCGATTCCCACCGTGTGCCGGCTGGCGGCGTCGCCCGCGGAGGAACGCCCGCTCAGCCGGTGGCAAACCCCGGCGATAACCTGAAAAGCCGATTCACCGCCGTGGGCGTTGTTGCGGGCCTTATCTTCGGCACGCTGGCCACGAAGCTGTTCAGCATGCAGGTGCTTGCCGGCGAATCATTCAAGAAGGAGTCCGAGGACAACCAGTACACTACGGTGTACACGCCTGCGCCGCGCGGCTATATCTTGGATGCCGACGGTAACGTCATCGTGAAGAACCGCACGTCGCTGACGGTGCTCGCCGAGCCTGACGTCGCCAACGACCATGACGTGGTCGCCCGTCTGTCCACGGTGCTGGGCGTACCGACCGGCATCGTGCGCAAGCGCATCGCCGATGCGACGAGCGGCGCGCAAAGCCAGCGCGTGGTGGCAAGCGACGCCAGCATGCGCAACGTCGCCTTCATCGCCGAGCATGCCGATGCGTTCCCGGGCATCACCGTGCAAACGCGCACGGTGCGCGATTACCCCCATGGTGCCCTTGCGGCGCATGCGGTGGGCTATACCGGTAGCGTGACCAGCGATGACATCGCAAGCGTGGCCGAAGGCCGCGACCTTGAGCTGGGCGACTCGGTGGGTCGCAGCGGCATCGAGCAGATGTACGACAACCTGCTTGCCGGCGACCATGGCGAGCGCAAGGTCATGGCGGACGCGCAGGGCAACGTGGTGGAAGTGGTCAGCGAGACGCAGCCCGTCAAGGGCTCTGATGTGCATACCACTCTGAAATCGCATGTGCAGTATGTGGCTGACAAGGCGCTTGCCGATATGATTTGCCCCGATGGCGGCGCCATCGGATCGGGCAAGGGCACGGGCGGCGCGGTGGTGGTCATGGACGTCACCGATGGAAGCATCGTGGCGCTTTCCAGCTATCCCACGTTCACGCCCACCACGTTCGTGGGCGGCATCACGCAAGACGAGCTGGACCTGCTGCAATCCTCGGCCGCGTTCAGTCCGCTGCTCAACCGCGCCATCCAGGGCACCTATCCGGCAGCATCCACGTACAAGACGTTCACCGGCTTGGCGGCGCTTGAAAACGGCATGGCCACGGCAACCGAGACCTGGGACTGCTCCGGCAGCTGGGACGGTTTCGGCTCGGGCGATGTTCAGAAGTGCTGGAAGAAGCAGGGCCATGGCACGCTCGATTTCCGCGGCGGCATCGTGAACTCGTGCGACACCGTGTATTACGACATCGGCTACAAGTTCTGGGACGCCGCTGCGAACAAGGGCAAGTCGGCAACGTTGCTGCAGGATTTCCTGAAGCGTTACCGCTTGGACCAAACCACCGGCATCGACCTTAACGGCGAAACCTCGGGCCGCATTCCCACGCCCGAATGGAAGCAGGAATACTTCCGCGACACTCCCGAGGATGCCCAGTGGAAGGGCGGCGACTATACGAACATGTGCATCGGCCAGGGCTACGTGCTGGTCACGCCCATGGAGATCGCGGTAGCCTACGGCGCCATCGCGTCTGGCAACATCGTCAAGCCGCATCTGCTCAAAGAGGTGCGCAACGCCGGCGGCGATGTGGCGCTTACGTATCAGCCGCAGGTTCTGGACACGCCTGACGTCTCCATGGCCGACCTTGCCGTGGTGCGCAATGCGCTTCGCGGAGTGACCACCGACAACGAGGAGATCGCCAAGCTGTTCAACGATCAAGGTATCGACCCGGATACGGTTGCGTGCAAAACCGGTACGGCCGAATACACTGATATGGAGGACACGGCTTGGTTCGCCTGCTATGCCCCCTATGACGACCCGAAGTACGTGATCGCCTGCGTCGTCGAACACGGCGGCGGCGGTTCATCGGTAGCGGCGCCGATCGGCGCGCAGGTCATGGCCGCGGCGCTTTCGTCGACCAACGCCTCGGATGGGGAGGTCGGCGATATAGCGGGCTCCTCGGGCAAGTCGGAAGCCGGTGCCGGCAAGGGTACGTCGAGCGGACGTTCGGACTAACGGGAAGGAGGCGCTATGGCGCAGTTACCGCAAATCGATTCGCTTCGCCGCCCCAACGCGGCGGCATCAGCTGCATCCAAGCCGCGCCGTTTCCCGTGGCTGCACCTGCCGCTTGCCATCGTGATCACGTTGCTGGTGGGATACGGCTTGATCATCGTGTATTCCGCCGTCCGCGCGGACGGCGATTACCAGTACAGCCGCCAGCTCGGCGGCGTTGCCGTGGGCTTGATATTCATGATCTTGGTGTGGCGGTTCGATTATCGGCGTTTGTCGGATTACACCACGCTGTTCCTTATCATCAACGTGGTGCTCATCATGTCGCCGCACATACCGGGGCTTGGCACCGATGCCGGCATGGGCGCGAGAAGCTGGATCAAGCTGGGCATGCAGATCCAGCCCGGCGAGTTCGCCAAGATCACCGTCATCCTCATGGATGCCGCGGTCATGGCGCGCTACGGCGGCAACCTGGACGATCCGCGCGAGTATGTGAAGGCCTTGGGCATCATGATGGTGCCGTTCGTGTGCATCATGACGCAGCCCGACCTGGGTACCGGCCTGGTGTATCTGTGCATTGCGGCGTTCGCCCTGGTCATGGGAGGCGCTAACACGAAGTACCTGCTGATAACGCTTGGATTGTTCGTGGCCGCCGTCGTGGCGGTGTTCGCCATAGACGAGGTCATCAAATCATCCACGGGCGAGTATAAGCTGCTTAAGCAATATCAGCGCAACCGCCTGCTCGTGTTCATGGACCAGTCCGGCACGGCGACTACCGATGAAGGCTACAACCTGCAGCAGGCGAAGGTCGCCATCGGCTCGGGCGGCCTGTTCGGCAAGGGCTTGTTCCAGGGCACGCAACATTCGTTGGGCCTTCTCCCCGAGGCGCCCACCGACTTCATCTTCTGCGTGCTTGCCGAGGAGCTCGGATTTTTGGGCGCGCTCGTGCTGCTCGGTTTGTACATCGCGTTGGTTTTGATAAGCTTCCGTATAGCCCGCAGCTCCGGCGACCTGTTCGGCATGGTCATCGTGATGTGCGTCGTGGGCATGTGGTTGTTCCAGATTTTGGAGAACATCGGCATGGACTGCGGCCTGATGCCCATCACGGGCATCCCGTTGCCGTTCATGAGCTATGGATCGTCGTTTATGGTGGTGAACTTCGTCATGCTGGGCATGATCGGCTCGGTGTGGTCCCATAACGCGACGCTCAAGCAGCATTAAGCGAAAGGATGCCCTATGCAGCTTCCTGTTGATATCGGCGCGCTGTTGGAAGAGGCCGTTAACGTAGAGTCCGCCCGCGCCACGCCGCTTTCGGTAAGCGTCTATGTGGACGAAACGGCGCCGGGCGATGTTGCCGCGCATGTGCGCCAGGCGTTCGCCAGCGCCTCCGATACGGCACGCGTTTCGCTCATCTACCTGGATGGACGCGAGTTCGCGCCCAGTTCCGGCGACGATATGGCCTGCATTGTCGCGGGCCTGGACGAGAACGTGGGCGCCTATGCCCGCGCTTGCCGCAAGGCCGGGGTGCCCGCGATGGTGGTCACCACGCTCCCGCAGCTGGTGGGGGCTATCGCCAAGGCGGCCGGCTGCGCCATCCCCGAGGCGGACATCGTGGCGCCCAAGCTCACGGCGAAGGTGTACGAGCACGTGTCCACGGCAGCGGGGCAGGGGCCGGCGATCACGGCTTCGTGGGGTACGCCCAAGCCGCCGGAAAACGGCGATGTGGGCATCTACGAGCCCATCGAGCTTATCGACGACGCGCGGGCCACGCTCGACGCGCGCATGGGCCAATGGGTGTGCGCGGCCTGCCGTGCCAAACGCCTGGCGTTCGCGCAGGCCTTCCCGTTCGTTCGCCGTCCGCTGGCCTTGGAAACGGTCAACGCAACTGCCGTGCAGAACGCTGGCGTGGGGTTGCTGTTCCTCATCCCGGGCGCCGACCTTCCCGTGATGACGCTCAACCAGGCCAAGATGCTGCTTCAAATCGCGGCGGCCTACGGGCAGTCCATCGACGCCGGGCGTGTGCGCGAGCTTGCCGCCCTGGTGGGCGGCGCGTTTGCATGCCGTGCGGTCGCGCGCCAGCTGGCAGCGGCCGTGCCGGTGCTTGGGTGGGCCGTGAAGGCCGCGGTGGGCTATTCGGGCACGCTCGCCATGGGCCGTGCCGCCGTCGAGTTCTACGAAGGCGGCCCTACGGTGGCGAAGTTCGCCGAGTACGTTTCGGCAGCGCGCGATAAGGCGATCGCCGCCGCCGCGAAGCAAGCGGCGGGCGCCGCAGCCGATAACGGCGCGGCCGCCGTGGAGGCCGTGCGCCAGAAGGCAACCGATGCGGCCGCGGGCCTGCGGGCCCGTATTTCCCGACGTTAACGTTGTTTCCTAGGGGGTAACAGTGACAGATCTGTGGCCGCGGCTCGAGCCGCTGCTTGCCAACGCCGAAAGACCGGCGCGTTACCTGAACCATGAGTTCGGCTGCGTGTACAAGCCCGAGGCGGATTTCCGCTTCTGCATGATGTATCCGGATACCTACGAGCTGGGGCAGGCAAACCAGGCCCTGCGCATCCTGGTGAACGTGGTGAACGCCGTGGACGGCATGGTGGCCGAGCGCGCGTTCCTGCCGGCGGCGGAGTTCTGCGACACCATGCGCGCCGAGGGTCTGCCGTTGTTCTCCATCGAAAGCTGCGCGCCCGTGGCCGAGTTCGATGCGATCGGCATCACGCTGTCTCACGAGCTGGTGGCCACGAACGTGCTCGAGGCGCTCGACCTGGCAGGTATCCCGTTGCATGCGCAGGACCGCGGCGAGGACGACCTGTTCGTCATCGGCGGCGGCCCGTGCTCGTACAACCCCGAGCCATACGCGCCGTTCTTCGACATCTTCAACATCGGCGAGGGCGAGGAGGCGCTGCCCGAGTGCCTGCAGGCCATCCGGCGCCTGCGCGCCGAGGGGGCGTGCCGCGCCGACATCCTGCGCGCCATCGCGCGTATGGACGGCTTCTACGTGCCCAGCCTGTATCGTTGGCGCGATGAGGAGCAGGCGCAGCAGGCCGGCAGCTGGATCGAGCCAGTGGAGGAGGGCCTTCCCACGCATATCCAGAAGCGCGTGTTCGAGGGGTTCGCGGAAAGCCCGGGCTGGGAGCCGTGCATCGTGCCGTTCACCGAGGTGGTTCAGGACCGCCTCAACGTGGAGGTGCTGCGCGGGTGCGCCCGCGGTTGCCGCTTCTGCCAGGCGGGCATGATGTATCGCCCGGTGCGCGAGCGCTCTGCCGACAACATCGTGAACTCGGTGGTGTGCGGCCTTGCGCAAACCGGCTACGACGAGGTCAGCTTGACGTCGCTGTCCTCCACCGACCACTCGCAGATCGCCGATGTCCTCACGCGCCTGAACAAGCGGTTCCGGGGCAAGGGCGTGCGCATCTCCGTTCCCTCGCAGCGCCTTGACAGCTTCGGCGTGGATATGGCGGGCCTGGTGGCCGGTCAGAAGAAGGGCGGCCTGACGTTCGCCCCCGAGGCGGGCACGCAGCGCCTGCGCGACGTCATCAACAAGCAGGTGACCGAGGACGACCTTTTCGGTGCCGTGGACGCGGCGTTCGGAGCCGGTTGGCGCCGCTGCAAGCTGTACTTCATGATCGGCCTGCCCACCGAAACCGACGACGACATCAAGGGCATCGCCAGCCTGGTGCAGCGCGCCTACGACAGGGCGAAGAAGGCCGTGCCGGTCGAGCAGCGCGGCAACATCCGCATGTCGGTGTCGTGCGCGCTGTTCGTGCCGAAGGCTCAGACGCCGTTCCAGTGGGATGGCCAGATCGCCCCGGAAGAGGCCCTGCGCCGCGTGTCGCTTCTGCGCCGCAGCGTGAAGTACCGCGCCATCGACGTGCACTGGCACGACCCGTCCACTAGCTTTGTCGAGGCCGTCATGAGCCGCGGCGGGCGCGCCGCTGCCGCTTGGGTGGAGTCGGCGTGGCGTCACGGCGCGCGCTTCGACGCATGGACCGAGCACTTCAACGAGCAGGCGTGGCGCGATGCCGCCGAAGAGGTGGGCCTTGATCCTGCCGCGGTGGCGCAAACATCCTACGACACCGGCTACGTCATGCCCTGGGAGCATATCTCCACAGGCGTGTCCACGCGCTTCCTGGCGCACGAGCGTAAGAAGGCCGCGGCGGAGAAGACCACGCCGGACTGCACTTTCGAGCGCTGCGCCGCGTGCGGCGCGTGCCCGGGCCTGGGCATCGACAACCAGCTGGCGCAGCCGCGCGTCGCCGGCGGGTCGAACGCCCGCCCGCAACAGGCTGGCGAAGAGGGTGCGGCTGCGGCCGTGGCAGCCGGGCAGGCCGCAAGCGGGCAGCCCGCCGCCGGTCCGCAAACCGCCGAGGAAGGGGAGTAGCATGGCAGAGCAGCAGACGTTCCGCATGCGCATCACGTTCGCCAAGCAGGGTCGCCTGGCGTTGCTGTCGCACCTTGAGGTGGCGCGCGCAATCGAGCGCGCCGTACGCCGTGCCCAGCTTCCCTTCGCCGTGTCGCAGGGCTTCAGCCCGCACATGAAGATCGCGTTCGGCGCCGCGCTGCCCGTGGGCGTGGGCGGCACGCGCGAGATGGTCGACCTGCAGCTTCTGCGCTATGTGCGTCCCGAGGAGGCCCTGCTTGCCCTGCAGAAGGAGAGCGTGCCCGACCTTATGGTGAAGGAATGCGTCTACATCGAGCCGAAGGCGCCTGCGGCTTCGGCGGCGTTCCCGCTGAGCACGTATCGCGCGCTGCTGTCGGCCGCGCCGGCGCAGCTGCCGGTGCCCGAGCAGGTGCATATCATCCGCAAGAAGAAGGAGAAGGTGCTCGACGTGGCCGACTTCCTGGTGGGGGAGATGCTCCTCGAGGGGGCGTCGCTGACGTTCACCTTGGAGCAGAAGCCCTCGGGAAGCCTTCGCCCCGACAAGCTGCTGGCCGCATGCCTAGATCAGGTCAACGCGCCCGATGACCAGGAGCAGGAGGTTCCGCTGGCGTTTCTGGTGGACAATGCCTGGACGCAGTCCATCGAGCCGCCCGCCGACGACCAGCCCCTGCGCGTGCTGTCCATGACGCGCATCGATCAGCGGGCTAGATAGATCGAACGAACGATGAACGCCCTTGAGCCGCCTCCCATTTCTCGTGTATTACGGGATGGGAGGCGTTCTTGCGCGTATAGCCCTAATCAGGGTCGGGCACGATGCCGATGCCGGAGTGGTCGACGCTAGGACCGTCGCCAGGAGGCTGTTCGATCTTCGGCCTGGGTTTGGCTTCCCTACGCGGGCCCGAATCCGCCGCGGAGTGTCGTTTCGGGCTGAAAATCGCCGGACTGCCAATTTTTTGAAAATAGTACTTGCATCGGATCGTTAACTGCTGTATTGTACTTTCTCGCAGCTGAACGGGGTGTTAGCTCAGTTGGTTAGAGCGCCGGCCTGTCACGTCGGAGGTCGCGAGTTCAAGTCTCGTACATCCCGCCATCGATTGTTCAAGCCCAGCCATTCGGCTGGGCTTTTTCTATTCCCGAATAAGGTTCGCTGTAGCCGTTAAGCAGTAATCAAGGTGAGGATATGCGGGCGATGGGCATGTTGCTTGCCTTTGTCGTCAAGCATTAATAGGGGTGGGAGCCCGTCAGGCGACGAGCGAGACGGGCTCATTCGGTCCATGAACGGAACTCTCTGTTGCTTTCCTTCGTTTCCCCAGGTGTCTGCGTTTCCGGCAGCTTGGCGGATGCGGTATATGGACTTTCCAGCATTCTTTCGATACCTCGATGGCAACTCCTTTAATGATGCTATGGTTTAGGGGCTAAACATTAAGCAGCTAAACAATTCAGTATCGAAAGGAGATTCGCGTGGACGATACCGCAGCTGGATTGCGCCGCCGTTTGTTCAATGCCGCAGCTCGAATGCGAAAGCAACGTCAAGAGCCGCCGGCGCCCAAGGGCATCACGCCGGCGGAGATGTACGCGATTATGGCGGTTTCCCGCCTTGAGGGCGAGGGGAGGAAGGTCCGGCCCGGTGACATCGCCAAATGCGGACAGGCAACCCCGAGCGCTGTGTCCCAGACCTTGAAATCGCTTGAGGAGAAGGGCCTTATCACGCGTCAGCGCGATAAGGGGGACAGCCGTGCGGTCACGGTGCACCTTACCAAGGAGGGCCGTGCCTTCAGCGCACGCGGCCGTGAGCTGCATGAGCAGATGATCGATGGGGTGCTCACGTATCTTGGTCCAGAGGATGCCGAGCATCTGGTGCGCATTGTGGAGCGCTTGGCCGATTTCCCTGCAAGCGAGGCAGTGCTGGCGCAGCAGGGTGGCCGTGCGCAAGCCGGTAGCTCAGCAGCGGGCGCTAGCGTAAGCCCCGTTTCCGGCGCAGACACCGGTCAAGCGGGTGCGGCCTCATCCCACGCGGTAGGCACGGCTATGGACGCGGGTACTGCCTTTTCTGCTGCTGACGCCTCTTCGCAAACCGCTTCCGCGGAAGGGGGCGCGCCATGCGCATAATCAAGAACCTTGCCCAGCACAAGCTGGTGGTGCTGATGATCGTGGTGCTGCTGTGTGTGCAGGCTGCGTGCGACCTGGCCTTGCCCAACTACACCTCCGATATCGTGGATACGGGTATCCAGCAGCAGGGCGTGCAGGACGTTGCCGCCGAGCAGCTTACCGGGCGCACCCATGACCTGGTGGCCATGATGCTTCCCGAACCCGAGGAGCAGATGTTCGCCGACGCTTATGCGCAAAACGAAGACGGCACGTATTCGCTGACGGAATCCGGCAAGCGTGATCGCGCCGCGCTCGACGACGCCATGGCGCTTCCCATGACGGTGACCTGCTATGCCGACCAAATCGCCGAGCTGGACCTTGACCAGGTGAAAGCCGCGTACGACCAGGGCATGATCGGCAAAGACGACATCCAGGCCATGCTCGACCGCGTGCGCGGATCTATGGGCGATATGGCCGATACCCTTATCGCGCAGCAGGGTTTGGCCGCCGCTCGTGCCGAGTATGAGCAGTTGGGCTACGACCTTGACGCCATGCAGATGGACTATTTGGCGGCAACCGGCGCGAAGATGCTCGGCCTTGCTGCGCTCGGCATGGTCATCGCCGTCATGGTGGGCTTTTTGGCGTCGCGCACGGCGGCCAAGGTGGGACGCAGCCTGCGCGAACGCCTGTTCAACCAGGTTGTCGGCTTCTCCGATGCCGAGATCCAGTCGTTCAGCGCCGCATCGCTGATCACGCGCGGCACCAACGACGTGCAGCTCGTGCAGATGGTCACCGTCATGCTGCTGCGCATGGTGCTCTACGCGCCTATCCTGGCTATCGGCGGCATCATCATGATCGCGCGCACCGACCTGTCCATGGGCTGGATCATCATCGCGGCGGTTGCCGCCATCGCGGTGATCATGGGCGTGCTCATGAAGGTGGCCATGCCGAAGTTCAAGATCATGCAGAAGCTCATCGACCGGGTGAACCTGGTGTCGCGCGAGCTGCTCACGGGCCTGCCGGTCATCCGCGCGTTCGGCCGCGAGCAGCACGAGGAGGCGCGCTTCGATGAGGCGAACACGCGCCTGATGAAGACGCAGCTGTTCACTAATCGCGTGATGACCTTCATGATGCCGCTCATGATGCTCATCATGAACCTGGTGTCGGTGGGCATTATCTGGTTCGGTGGCCACGCCATCGATGCAGGCAATCTGCAAACCGGCGACCTCATCGCGTTCATCACCTACTCCATGGTCATCATTATGGGCTTCCTTATGATCGGCATGCTCTCCATCATGCTGCCGCGCGCCGATGTGGCCGCTCAGCGCATCGATGAGGTGCTCGAATGCAAGCCCTCCATTGCCGACCCCGACCCTGGCAAGGCTAAGGACGCGCTGCTCGGCGCTAACGGGCTGCCGGGCGCGCGCATCGCCTTCGAGAACGTGAGCTTCAGGTACTCCGACGGCGCCGAGTGCGTGCTCGAGGATGTCAGCTTCACGTGCGAGCCGGGCAAGACCACGGCCATCATCGGCTCCACGGGCAGCGGCAAGTCCACGGTGCTCAAGCTGGCGGAGCGCTTCCATGACGTCACGTCGGGCCGCATCACCGTCGATGGCATCGACGTGCGCGATGTCAGCCAGCATGCCCTTCGCACGCAGTTGGGCTATGTGCCCCAGGCGGCGTTTTTATTCAGCGGCACCATCGCCTCCAACGTGGGTTACGGCGTCGACGATGCCGATGAGGACCGCATCCGCGCGGCCGCCGATGTGGCGCAGGCGAGCGATTTCATCGCCGAGCGCCCCGAGGGGCTGGCAACGCCCATCTCCCAGGGCGGCACGAACGTCTCGGGCGGTCAGCGCCAGCGTCTGGCCATCGCCCGCGCGCTTGCCACCGATGCGCGCGCGTACCTGTTCGATGACAGCTTCAGCGCGCTCGACTACAAGACCGACGCCGCGCTTCGTCATGAGCTTTCCAGCCGTTTGGGCGGGAAGACCGTGGTCATCGTGGCGCAGCGCATTTCCACGGTGCTCAACGCCGACCAGATCGTGG
>SKER01001318.1_pt1 | contig 20778 bp, 17 predicted proteins | sample 4826961 | NCBI WGS metagenome assembly SKER01 (sample SAMN11008804, study PRJNA524170) | human gut metagenome | biome: Human fecal sample; material: Feces; isolation source: fecal sample from pouch patient p47 | host: Homo sapiens | place: Israel: Tel-Aviv | collected 2016-11-16 | reverse complement strand
AAAAAATTGGAGGCCTTAATTCAAGAACGGAAGAGCCAAGAAAAGAAGAATTAGCTCGTGCAATCACTGAATTAAGGCAAGAATTGCGGCTTAGCGTTAAGTACATTATCGACGTTATCAATGCCAATCCTGGATTGCCTCATATCTCAAGAAGTAACTATTACTATCAGACCCATAAGCCAGATAAGGATTCTGGTAACCAGAAGCTGATGGATAGAATCAAAGAGATCTATCATGAACACAGCCAGCGCTATGGGTACCAGCGAATCTATGGACAGCTTCGCCGTGAAGGCTATGAGATCAATCATAAGAAGGTGCAGAGGCTCACGCAAAAGATAGGTTTATTCGGCATCTCAATCCGCAAGAGACGTAAATACAGCAGCTATTACGGAGTTCAAGGCAAGATCAAGCCAGACTTAATCAAGCGCAATTTCTACGCAATTATTCCCGACAGACAATGGTTTACCGACGTGACAGAATTCCATCTCAAAGATCAAAAGCTCTACCTTTCTCCAATTATTGATGGTTGTACCCAAGAAATCATCTCCTACAATATTTCTAGGCACCCAGACCTTAAGCAAGTAATGACCATGCTAGATGATGCATTCGAGAAGCACCCGGCTCTTAACGGGCTTATTTTTCACTCAGATCGTGGATGGCAATATCAGCACTATGCATATCAAGCCGCTCTAGCTAATAGAGGGATCGATCAGAGTATGTCCAGACTAGGTAATTCTCTAGATGACGGCTTAATGGAGGGCTTCTTCGGCATTCTTAAGCGGGAGATGTTCTACGGCCAAGAACATAAATACAAGGACTTAAATGAGCTTGAACAAGCTATTCACAACTACATCGATTACTACAACAACGTGAGAATCAAGACAGGACGAAAAAACATGACCCCGATTGAATATCGGAATCATGTTTTAACAACCTTAACGGCGTAATACTAAATTGTCCCAATTTTGGGGGTCATATCAGGCAGATCCTTTTTTAGTTTATGTATGTTTGTCAGAGCTTCAAACCAAGCCAAGAGCCGTAAAAGATAAAAGCAAATAAGAAGATAGCAGTGACTACCAAGGCCAAGATACAGCTCAAAAACAGGCTAACTGAGTGCTTTTGCCCCCACGCAATCAGCCAAAACAGCAGTAAAAGATCGCCAATATCTTCTAGAGCATAATATAGCCAGGCTTGATGAAAAATGGAGTAACAAGCAGAGTCAGCAGCCAGAAAGGCAAAAAGCGACCGATCCAATGGTAGCTTTGCTCATCAAGAAACTGTCTACGCATATTGATATCGCCTGCCTTTTTCATCTAAACTTTCCTTTTAATTGTAGTCCATCAGACAAACTTTTCCAGATCAATCACCCGGTCAGCTTGGGCAGCTTCCGCGAGATTGTGGGTAACCAGCACGATTGTCTTACCCTGCTGGCTTCTCAAATCCAGCAATTGGTTAAAAGCAGCTTGAGCCCGCTTGGCGTCCAGTGCTCCCGTCGGTTCATCCGCTAGAACGATCTCCCCAGGCTTCAAAATTGCCCGGGCCAAGGCACAGCGCTGCTGCTCACCACCTGACAAGGTCTGCACCTTGCTCTGCTTGACTTTGCTTAAATCCAGGCTTGCCAGGACCTGGTCAATCTCTTTCTGCTTTTCCCTCTTGCTTTTCTTGACAAAAGCCATGGCCAAGAGCAAGTTTTCCTCTACTGTCTTGGTTTGAATCAAAGCAAAAGATTGAAAAAGATAGTTCAGTTGCTGACGCCGCAATTTGGTTGCCTGCCGGCTGTTGACCTTAGGCATCGGCTTGCCCAAAAGCTTGATCTCCCCCTGGTCAACTGCTTCAAGCAAACCCAGCATGTTGAGCAGGGTCGACTTGCCTGAATCCGACGGGCCCACGATCGCTACGAATTCGCCGCGTTCAACCGCAAAACTTACATCCTTAAAAATAGTCCGCTGCCCGTACTTTTTACCTAAATGACTGACCTCAATAACTTTTGTCATACTACTCTCCCTTAAACAATTCAACGACGTCATTGAAAGAATCCTTGATCACATACAGATAGAAGAGGCTCAGCTGCAGCAGGCAGATCAGCGGAAGAACAAATAGGCCAACCTTACTTCTCAATAATCCCGCGGCAAAAAGCTGCCCAGCTCCCGTCAGAAAGATCACTCCAAGTGGCAAGGCATACAGCTGGCGCGGGCTGAAGCCGAGAAACTTCTTCACGGCTATTTCCTCCCGGTTGAGCTGTTTATAAATCATAACCAAGATCAACAAGAGCAGAAGCAAAAGGACCAGCAGAATTGCCAAAGCCGCGCCAAACATGATAACCGTCTGCCACAGGCTCTTCTGCAGCCTGTCTATATAGGAAGAAACACTGACAAAATTGGGCTTGTTATCGCTCAGATTGAAGCGGGCCGACAGGGCCTTGTTCGTGTATCTCTCCCGCGTTTTTTGGTCAGCAAATTTCAACTAGCCATTCATCCCGCTGGCAAAAATCCCCCCGATCTCAACATAGGTCATGTTTTCTGGAACCGCCAGATAGATGACTGGATTCCTAATCTGGTAGGGTTCTTTCACGTTATTGTTCCACGTGAAACACCATCCCTCCTCCAGGCAAATTATTCCTCTATCATATAAAAAATCTTTTTGGACAAAAAGCTTGCTAAGGCACTATATCTTGCAATAAACTATTAGAGCAACGTAGATCTAGTATAGTATGAATAGAAAGAGTGTGATCACCGTTATTGTCTTAAGTGGCCCAATTGGAGCCGGAAAATCCAGTTTAACCAGTATCCTCGCCAAGCACCTTGGCTCAACAGCATATTACGAAGAGGTCAACAACAATCCGGTTCTGCCTTTGTACTACAAAGACATGAAGCGGTACACCTTCCTTTTGAACACCTACTTCTTGAACAAGCGGCTGGCTGAAATCAACGCCGCTGCCGGCAACCACAACGACGTTTTAGACCGGTCCATCTATGAAGACCTGCTCTTCTTCAACATGAACGTCGACAGCGGTGTGGCCGACCCGACTGAATACCAAATCTACCACGATTTGATGGACAACATGATGGAAGACGTGCCAGGCAACCCGCGCAAGAAGCCGGACCTCCTGATCTACATCCACGTCTCCCTTGACACCATGCTCAAGCGGATCGGCAAGCGGGGCCGGGAGTTCGAACAGCTCGACTCCGACCCGGGCCTGAAGGAATACTACCAGAACCTCCTGCGCTACTACGAGCCCTGGTATGAACAATATGACGTTTCACCAAAGATGATGATCGATGGTGACAAGTACGACTTTGTCGACAACATCGATGACCAGGACCTGGTTCTGGACATCATCGACAACAAGCTGCGCGAAATCGGTAATTTATAGTTAGTTGTTAGAAGGAACGTGATGACCGTTATTGTATTAAGTGGGCCCGTTGGAGCCGGTAAATCCAGCCTAACCGCAATTCTTTCCAAATATCTGGGGACCAAGCCTTTCTACGAAAGCGTCGATGACAACCCTGTCCTCCCGCTTTTCTACAAGGACCCCCTCAAGTACACCTACCTGCTGCAGCTCTTCTTCTTGAACACGCGCTTCCACAGCATTAAAAAAGCCCTCAGCGACGACAACAACGTCCTGGACCGGTCCATCTACGAAGATTCTCTTTTCTTCCATATGAACGCCGACATCGGCCGGGCCAATGACCTGGAAGTCCAGACCTACGACGAGCTGCTGGAAAGCATGATGAAGGAACTGGAGCGGATGCCTAAGCGCCATCCTGACCTCCTGGTTCACATCAATGTTTCCTATGAAACAATGATCAGACGGATCCAGAAGCGGGGCCGGTCTTACGAGCAGCTCAGCTTCGACCCGACCCTGGAAGACTACTACAAGCGGATGCTCCGCTACTATGAGAAGTGGTATGACGACTACGACTACTCACCAAAGATGATGATCGACGGCGACCACTACGACTTCATGGCCAGCGAAAGCGACCGGACTGAAGTCCTGGACCAGATCACCCAGAAGCTCAAGCAAGTGGGCAAGCTGCCAAAGAACTGGCAGGCCGGTGAAATTGCCACCGAATCAATCGAATTTTCATCTTAAGAAGCTCCCCTGACGGGGGCTCTTTTATTTAGGCTAAATTCTTTGTTTAGTTAGCTTTCAGCCTTGTAGAACGATTTTTTTAATTCTTTATGGGGTTTCACTTTAAAAAGAAAATTGGTACCGGTTGCTTTTATCCAAAGATAAGCTGTATAAAATAAACCGTTTCTAAAAAACGTGATACAATATTGACGATCTGCTTTTCTAGCGGAAGAAACTATTTATGAAAAAGGGTGAAAAGATAACATGCATTTAAAGAAACTTCGCAAACTTCTCCTGCTGCCAGTCAGCCTGCTCATCGCCGCGCTGTTCTTAACGGCGCCCAAGGCCCAGGCTGCTAGCAAGAAGACTTACATCATCGGTACCGACCAGACTTTCAAGCCCTTTGAAATCCAAGACAAGGATGGTACCTACAATGGCAAGAACCCGGGGATTGACATCGAAATCCTCCGGGAAATCGCCAAGCACGAAAACTTCAAGTACGAGCTGAAGATCATGTCCTTCAACGCCGACGTCCAGGCCCTGCAGTCTGGCCAGATCGACGGGATGATCGCCGGCATGAGCGTGACTGAAGAAAGAAAAAAGACCATCGACTTCAGCAACTCCTACTACACTGACGGGGTCTGCCTGGCCGTGGCCAAGGACAGCAAGATCACCAGCATGAAGGACCTCAAGGGCAAGACGGTTAACGTTAAGACCGGGACTACTTCTGCTATCTATGCCAAGTCCATCCAAAAGAAGTACGGCTTCAAGCTGAAGTACTACACCAACTCCAACACTTCCTGGGCTGACGTCAAAGCCGGCAACTCTGACGCCTGCTTCGACGATGGTCCGTCCCTGCGCTACGGGATTGCCAACGGGACCGGCCTGCGCATCGTCGGCAAGCAGGTTTCCAACGCCCCTCTGGCTTTTGCCGTTAAGAAGGGGGAAAACCAGGAACTCCTCAAGATGTTCAACGACGGTCTGGCCTGGCTGAAGAAGACTGGCCGCTTAAAGAAGATCGTCAACAAGTACACCAGCAAGAAGGCTGTTAAGAGCCAAGTCGTAGCTGATACTTCAATTTTGGGCTTAATCAAGGACAACGCCGGCGCTCTTCTGCAAGGTCTGTGGATGACCATCGAACTCTCAATCGTCGGCATCCTGGCCGCCCTGGTCTTCGGTTTAATCCTCGGGATCATGGGGATCGCTGAACACAAATTCTGGCATGGCCTGGCCAACGTAATCATCTACATCTTCCGTGGGATTCCAATGATGGTTTTGGCCTTCTTTATTTACATCGGCATGCCAACCTTGCTGGGCCACAAGCTGCCCCTCTTTACCGCCGGCATCCTGACTTTGATGCTGGACGAAGGGGCCTACATCGGGGCCATCGTCCGCGGGGGCTTCGAATCAGTTGACGTGGGTCAGTGGGAAGCGGCCCGGTCCCTGGGTCTGCCTTACTACAAAGCCCTGTGGAAGGTTGTTGCCCCGCAAGGCTTCAAGCTGATGATTCCATCCCTGGTTAACCAGTTCATCATCACTCTTAAGGACACGTCCATCCTTTCCGCCATCGGGGTCATGGACTTGACGCAAACTGGTGCCAACTTGATCGCCCAAAACTTTCAGGGCTTCAAGATGTGGCTGATCATCGCCGTAATGTACCTGATCATCATCACCCTGCTTACCTGGCTGTCCAACTACATTCAAAAGAAGATGCAACATTAGTTAAAAGGAGGCTTTTCCCATGGAAGAAAAATACAAGGTTCAGGTAACTGACCTGCACAAGAGCTATGACGGCGTTCATGAAGTCATCAAGGGCGCCAGCCTGGACGTCGCGCCAAGCGAAGTCGTCTGCATCATCGGTCCGTCTGGTTCAGGCAAGAGTACCTTCCTGCGCTGCATCAACAAGCTGGAAGACTTCCAAGACGGCCACATCTACTTGGATGGCGTTGACCTGGCTGACCCAAAGGTCGACATCAACAAGATGCGGGAAAAGATCGGCATGGTCTTCCAGCACTTCAACCTCTTCCCGAACATGACCGTCCTGGAAAACATCACCCTGGCTCCGGTCGAACTGGGCAAGGAAGACAAGGAAACGGCCATCAAGGAAGCCCACAAGTACCTGCAGATGGTCAACATGGATGACAAGGCTGACGTCAAGCCGACCACCCTGTCCGGCGGCCAGCAGCAGCGGGTAGCCATCGCCCGGGCCCTGGCCATGAAGCCGGATGTCATGCTCTTTGACGAACCGACCAGTGCCCTGGACCCGGAAATGGTCGGCGACGTTTTGAACGTTATGAAGAAACTGGCCCAGGAAGGGATGACCATGATCGTGGTAACCCACGAAATGGGCTTCGCCAAGCAGGTGGCTGACAAGGTTGCCTTCTTCTACGGCGGCGTGATCAAGGAACTGGGGACGCCGGAAGAAATCTTCGACCACCCGCAGGAAGAAGAAACCAAGAACTTCTTGAACAAGGTTTTGAATATCTAAGCTGAGTTTAGATTTTTTAAAAGCAAGTGAAAAATTAAAAGGAAAGCGCTTGAGTTGCCATGCTCAAGCGCTTTTTAGCGGCTAAAAATAATAGAAACACACTTTATGATCACTAGCAAAATTATAATTCGTATTTACATCCGGTTAATTCCATGTTAAGGTAGAAACATCCCCTTCTATTGGAGGAAATTCCGAACATTACCTACTGGAGGATCAAATGGAATTTATTAACAAGTATTTCGAGCTCGACAAGCTCGGTTCAAACTCTAAGCGGGAGTTCATCGCTGGTCTGACGACCTTCTTCGCGATGTGCTACATCCTTTTCGTCAACCCTAGCGTCTTGGGCGCCAGCGGGATGGACAAGGGCGCGGTCTTCACGGCAACTGCCCTGGCCAGCGCGCTCGGCTGTCTTATCATGGGTATTTTTGCCAACTACCCGATCGCTACTGCCCCGTCTTTGGGTCTTAACGCCTTCTTCGCTTACACTGTCTGCATCGGCATGAAGGTGAAGTGGCAGACTGCCCTGGCCGCTGTTTTCCTGGCCTCAATCATCTTCATTTTGATTACGGTCTTCAAGCTGCGGGAACTGATCGTGGACAGCATCCCTAACGACTTGAAGTTCGCCATCTCTGCCGGGATTGGCCTCTTCATCGCCTTCCTGGGCCTGCAAAACGGCAAGATCGTCGTTAACAGCGCCTCAACTCTGGTCACCATTGGTTCCTTCAAGAACCCAGCTGCCTGGGTAACCATTTTTGGCTTGATCGTAACTGTCATCTTGATGATCAGAAACGTTCCAGGGGCAATCTTCATCGGGATCGTTCTCTCATCAATCTTCAGCGTCTTGATTGGCCAAAGCCAAATGCCATCCGGCATCATTTCTCTGGCTCCAAGCCTGAAGCCAACTTTCGGCCAAGCCTTGTTCCACTTGGGCGACATCAACACCGTTCAGATGTGGACCGTTGTCTTGACCTTCCTGCTGGTAGCCTTCTTTGACACTACCGGGACCTTGATTGGTCTGGCTCACCAAGCCGGTTTGGTTGACAAGGACGGCAAGATGCCTAGAATCGGCAAGGCCATGACTGCTGACTCAACGGCCATGATGGTTGGTTCCGTGCTTGGTACTTCACCAGTCGGCGCCTATGTTGAATCTTCATCCGGCATCGCTGCCGGCGGCCGGTCAGGTTTGACTGCTGTTTGGGTTGGGATCTTCTTCCTGCTCTCAATGTTCTTTAGCCCGCTTTTGAGCGTGGTAACCACGACCGTAACTGCTCCAGCCCTGATCATCGTTGGCGTGCTGATGGCATCCAACCTGGCCAAGATTTCCTGGAACAAGCTGGAAATCGCCGTTCCTGCCTTCCTGATCATGGTTGGCATGCCTTTGACCTACTCTATCGCTGACGGGATGGCTTTGGGCTTGATCACTTACCCAATCACCATGGCTGCTGCTAAGCGCGGTAAGGAAGTTTCACCAATGATGTGGATCTTATGCGTGATCTTCATCATCTACTTCTTGATCTTGAACGTTTAATTAAACTAGATAGTAAAAAAGCATCGAGCTCATGCTCGATGCTTTTTTGCATAGAAGTATTCTCTTTATCTCTCGTTCATAACTAATTTTTTGTTTTGAGTCAGCAATGCACAGAGCACGATAAAAAGCGTTGCTAAGATGGTAAACAGTATCCAACTTACTTGAGGCGTTTGCATATTTGCAATACTAAGAAAGAGTGCCTGACCCACAGGGGCTCCTATCAAGACCGACATCTGCATAAATCCAGAAACGGCAGCAATTTTCTCGTTAGGAATTTCTCTAACCATTAAGGCACTGATTCGGGGGTTGACTTTACCAGCTATGTAGCCCGCTGCAAAAAGGCTTACTGCAGCTAAGATTAAAGCTTGGTGCCAGATAAACGACACTCCTAAAGCTGCTAACGAAGCTCCAGCCAATAAAAGCAACGTTAGTAAACGACTATTTTTCAAGAAATCATTCATTAAAAGACTTCCCAAAATGGTTCCAACTGACAAAATAATGTCTAATAAGGCTACTGTATTCCCATAATTGCCAAGCCACATAGTGCGTTCACCTAACAAGGCGACATTAATCAGCCCATTCATTGAGGCACCGAGGAAATTGATTATTACTGCTAAGGCAATAGTCAACAAAATAAAACTATGTTTTTTCAATTCAAGCCAGGCATCAGCAATATTGCTCAATAAAGATTGATCTGGCTTTTGTGATAATGGAATCTCTTTTTCAGCTTTAATTAACCTTGGCCAGGTTAATTTTAAGGGTAAAATTGCTAAGCAAAAAGTAGCCGCATTAATCCAAGCAAAGGCAGAGTAATTGTAAGCCATGGCAACAATCAGCGCAGCACCAAGACCTTGAAAGATAATCTGCACCGTGGTCGTGGCTGCAGTTTCTAAGCCAAAAGCAGCATTTAACTCATCCTCAGGCAGCAGTCTTGGCAAAAAGGGCAAAGTTAAACCGTTAGCGTAACTGCCAATTGTATCTGACACGATATTAATTAATAGTAAGAATAGAAATAAAGGGAATGACTGTGGTAGCTTAATTAAACCAGCTAACAGCACAAAGAGAGCTGCTTGAATCATTCTAACGATAATTACGCTTTTAGCTTTATGATGGGTCTGATCAGCCAGGCTGCCAGTTACTACAGATAAAAGAGACGGCAGTAAGGTCGCAAACGAAGCTAACGATACTGCTAGTGATTTATTGGGGACACTTGCCGCATAAATGATAAAAACAATATTATACAGACTATCTCCAATTCCGCTTAAAACTGTTGAGTTAATTAAGGCTCGATACCCTGAGTTTTTCAGATACACTTTCATTCGTATTCATCCCTTTACTTGAATAAGCCATAATATTTAAAGACTTCCCAATCCTCAACTTTTCCATTCCCACATGTAGGACACTTATCAGGATATCTAGGCCATGGCTTATGCGCAAAGGAACTGAAGTTTTCATAGTCAATTTCTAATTGTGTAGATAGGCTCCTTGGTTTAGCATATCCCGTCAATACTCTAACAGCTTCATCTACAACAACGGATGTTAATTGGTATATTGCTGGCCCGTAAGCAATTGACTTTGGTCTAAAGCCGCTTTTAGCCGATCCAATAAATTGTTTCAAAAATTGTTTATCCGTCAAAGTATAGTGAATATTAAGGCAATCAAAGCATCCTGTAATTCCTGGAATAATAGTAAATACACGCCCATGGTTCACTTGGGTACCTGCGAAAACACAAGGTATATTAGCTTTAACAATTGCCTCGTTAACAACTCTAACTATCTCGAACTGAGGCTCATCAATAGCACTAATTACCATATCTACAGACTCCAAATATTTCTGTAAATCTTCCGGCTCTTTTATCTTAAGATTATGTACCTCAACTTCAATTTGAGAATTAATCTGATTGATTGCCCTTCGTGCTACATCTGTCTTCATCAAACCAATATCTGCTTCACTATAAAGGAATTGCCTACCTAGATTTTCTTCTTCAACCATATCATAATCAATAATTTTAATTTTTCTAGGACCTAATCCAGCTAGCAACGTTAATATATTTGTACCACCTCCACCAAGTCCGAGCAACAAAATCGTAGATTCCTGTATTTTTTTCTGAACATGGAATCTATCATTAGTAGAGTTGATATAATGACTAAAATATCTAACATTTGGCATATACCGTGCGTTAAGGCATTCTTCTTCCTTTAAATCAGTTTCTTCCAAAAAGCCTTCTTGATCTAGCAGATTAATCCCATCAAGTATGTAGTCATCTGACAATTCTAAGTCAGGAAACCGTCTTCTCTCTTCATCCAATACATCCTTCAAAGAACGACCATCTAATATAGTGGCTAGATTCCATAATTGTTCTGTAGGATCATAAAATTCTTTAGTAATTCCAATTTGTGCACCGATTCTAAAGTGCTCTTGGTCTAAGCGATATACCGGATATATCTCCTTAATTCGTGGTCTTTTATACATATCTCGTCCTCCATAAAACAAAAACTGCGGCTTTAATTGCTGCAGTTTCTTACTGCTAAAATACAGTCCAAACAGTGTACTTATCGTTGTTCAAGTTTCTCTTAACTTCTACGAACTTGCTCATTACGCTCATCTCTTTTCAAAGAACTAGATCTGACACAACAATAAAATTAATTTTTTATTGTTGCGCTAATAGTATTATCATTTTAAGCTTTTTTCAATCAAATTTGCATATTTGCAAAAAAATAAAATCTTTTCGCCGATTGTAAAATCAAATTGAACACTGTTCCGATCCAGTAAGTGAAAATCGTTTTTACTGGATCGGAGCACAAAAAATCCATTTCAACCTTCTGGTAGAATATGAATTACCACAAAACATTTCTAGAGAGGTTAAAATGGATCATTCATATTCTAACACTAAACTACACCAAAAGGGAAAGCACCTTTCAAAGGATGATCGAATTACAATTCAAGTGATGCATTCTATTGGCTGCTCAAACCGTGCCATTGCTAGAGAGCTTAACTGCTCGCCAAGTACAATCGGATATGAGCTCAAAAGAGGCACTGTATCCCTTTATACTGGCAATGTGAAACGATACAAAGCTGTCAAGGGACAAATGACTTACGAGCGCCATAGACGCGAATGCGGCCGTAAGAGCTTGTTCCTTCGTCGAAGCAAGTTCATCAACTATGTTTCCCACTGCTTCCATAAGCGAGGCTGGTCTCTTGATGCCTGCGTTGGCTATGCTTTAGCCGAAGGTATCTTCCCAAAGGATCAGGTCGTGTCTACCAAGACTCTATACAACTACGTTGACCTTAGCCTTATGGACATCAAGAACATCGACCTCCCAGAAAAGGTAAAGCGCAATACCAAGGCTCGTCGTGCTCGTGCAAACAAGCGCATTCTGGGCCGAAGCATCGATGAACGCAGTCCTAGAATCGATACCCGTAAGGACTTTGGACACTGGGAATGCGACCTGGTTCTTGGACACAAGACCAAGGATGATGATGTGCTGCTTACTCTGTGTGAACGAAAGACACGTCGCTTCTTCATGATCAAGATTGAAGATAAGACTTCATCCAGCGTCATGAAGGCATTTGACAAGCTTCGCGAGTTTTATGGATCCAAATGGAACAGAATCTTTAAGTCTATCACAACCGATAACGGCTCCGAGTTCGCGGATCTATCAAATCTTGAGCAAGTTTCCAAGACGCTTGTGTACTATGCTCACCCTTATACATCCTGTGATAAAGGTAGCGTAGAGCGGCATAACGGGCTTATCAGACGCTATATTCCTAAGGGAGATCGGATGGATAAGTACAGCGTGGAAGACATTGCTAAGATCGAAGTATGGTGCAACTCTCTTCCTCGAAAGATCTTAAATGCTAATTTCCCAGGATTTTACAACTCAAACCATACGGCTGACAGATTTTCTGCCAGCCGTATTTCTTTTATGCATGACTTTCCAGAAACGCGAGGATCTCAGCTTTAGTTCGGGTACTTTTATCAATAGCTTTTAGTAATTCCTCCTGCTCCCGGTGCTTCTTGAGCTCATAGAGAGCATCTAGTTTCTGCGATACTTTATCGCAGCGCTCTTTAAGGCGCCGGAGTTGTTCTTCGGTTTGGGAGATCTCGGCTTCAATTGTCTTAATACTCTTCGTTCTCGGCATCTTCATCATCATCTTTCTGTTCTTCTGGCATTGCGGCGTTCTGGATATCTTTTCCAATCAGTCTTGCCTGTGCCTTGATCCATTCTTCGTCCAGTCCAAAGGCCCCTAGTATTACTTTCTGGGTAGCTGTGACTGCGTAATCTAGCTTATAATTGCCGTTCGGTTGGCGTATCAGCTCAATCTTTTCGAGCTCTTTCAGTGCTGAAGGTACGCTCAAATAGTTAGGCTTGCCCGGCATTTCGGCTTTGCGCTTTCTCAAAAGCGTGTAGATTCTTGCACGGATTATCAAAGCGATGAACTGAATGAAGATCTTGGCTTCGGCTGCTTGACTGCTTGCGACTCTGAATGAGCGATTGCCAAGGAAGGCCTTATCACTGCCAAACAGCTTCTCTGAGATATCGCGGCTCTTGTAAAGATTCAAGGCTTCAGAGGCCGTCATCTTTTCGGAGGTCACGATTGCGAAATAGCCGCACAGCTGCAGCTCTCGTTCGATGACATCTTCCCGTTCCTCGTAGCCATAGAACTTGTCTTTGTGGTAGGTGAGCTTGAAATAATGCTCGTATCGCTTTGGAAGCTTGTATTCTCTGCCTTTTATCTTGTCCATCTCGGCTTCCATTCTGTCCAAATCAGCTTCCAGTCTAGCACGCTCGCTAGCCTGCTTCTTGGCCTTGTAGTAGATGTGGAAATAGCGGTCAGTGTCGTCATCCGCGTACAGCTTGGCTTTAACCGTTATGCCATAAGTCCGGTAAGCCTTGATGGAGCAGGCTCTCTTTGATTCGAATTCACCCATGTGCTCCATGATCAAGCCGTGTACAAAGGAGGCCCTGCCTTTAACCATCATCACGAAATCATAGTCGCACGAGTCCATGAATTGGATGTTAGCCTTACTGAAGTATCCGCGATCAAGGATGAAACCTATCTTCTTATAGCCGTAGCCGCGAATCTTCTCCAGCATGTATTTCAGCTGCGAGACATCAACTATACTGCCTGGGTAGCTCTCGTAAAGCAAGGGCTTCTCATTGGTCATGTCGTAAGCAATCGAGTAGTTGATGATTGGAGCGCCAACGTCATTCTTAGGGTGACCGTATTCCGCCATCTCAATATCTCCAGCCTTGCAGTTCTTGTTGGTGGAGTCATAGGAAACGTAGATTTTCTCGTTCTTGTCGTGGGTGGCGTTCCAGCTGTTCAAGAAGTCGACCCTGTCATTATCATCGATCTCGCGAATGAAGCGCGAGATTGTAGAGTCGCTGTAAATCTTGTTCTGTGGCGTCATCAATGGGTGGTTGTAGGCATAATCCGGGAAGTGCTGAGCCACGTTGCTTTCTGCGATAACTGAATACGCGGCGAGATCAAGAAGCAGCCCTTTTCCCCGGTCATCCCAACGCTTCAAATGTTCAGCCAGCTTGTAGTCTTCAATAATTCGTCTGACTACAGAGAAGGCACCAATGCGGATACAGCTGCTTCTGGATTCGCTGACTGGCTCAGCCGCCGTTCCTTCGGCGGGAATCTCGATATCTGGGAAGAACTTTTCGAAGTTGGGGTTAGGAAACATCATTCCAGGATGATCTGGGTCAGCTTTCCCAATGGTCGTTCTTCTAGCAACGTTGTATTTCTTCTCGGGAAGGTACTCTCTAGCATAAGTGTATTCGATGTAGGTAGTCTTACCCCGTTTATTTCTGGAAATTTTACCAGTGTTCTTAGGAATATTAACCAGGCAGTTGTAGTACATGATGGCCTCCTTTGTTGAGTATGATATCATACTCAAATTATAACATAGAAAAGCACATCAATGCAAGCAAAGATGTGCTAAAAATACAGTATTTTTGCGGGTTTAGGGCACTTTCTCAGAGGACTTGAGTTTGATTGCTCTGGGAAGTTAGCATTAATGCTAACTTCCCAGGATTTTACAACTCAATGTCTAAGAAGCCTACTATTACGGCTTTTTTCGAAGTTTAAGATAATATTTTTTGAGTTATAACTTAAACTTCCCACACCAAAAAGAACTATGAAGCCTTGAAAACTCAATAGTTTAGCCAGTAAATATTCAATTAAGCTACTAGTGATGGCGATAATGCCTCTTGCATGTACTTTGGAAGGCGAGAAATGAATGCTTTGGTGAACCTTTCCATCTGCTCTTCTGTCGGTTGGAAGATCTCTTTCACGCTCTCGAACATGGCTTCTACCAGGATCTGAAGAGAGTGATGGAAAGTTATGTCCGCAAGCTCGTCTATCATGCAGTAAAACATACTAACCTAGTGTTGGATGATTACTCGACGGAGTAGTCGTTCAACACTTTTTCTTTTACTATGTAAAGTGGAGATGAAGCCAATGCCGTTCTTTTTTTGGACACACGATGTCGTAGGCAAAACGGGCAGCTTCACCATTCAATTGTGAATCTCGTCTAAGTATGTTGGCTGTTAAAGTCCTGTTGAGAAAATTAGATCTGATTGGATTAGGTGGAGGTAGCTCATCTCCGAGTAAAGCGGAGGTTTATTCTTATGGATTTATTGAAAACTGTTTTCGGTATTGATGTTAGCAGCCGAAAGTCTAACGTATGCATTATGGTCCATGGCCAAAAAGTTAATGACTATGCCATCTCTAACGATATGGTAGGCTTCAATCAGCTGCTAGGTGACCTTAAGCAGGTTACTAACCCACAGATTATCTTTGAAGCAACTGGCGTCTATTCCAGAAGACTCCAGGCATTCTTGGACATGCACGAATTGCGCTATGTCATGATGAATCCGCTAGAAGCCAAAAGAAAGACAAAGGATGACCTGCACCAGAACAAGACCGATAAGCTTGATGCCTTGTACCTTGCCAAGCTGCAATCTGAGCATCCGCAGCGGCTGGCCTACGTTCAAAGCAAAGAATATCAAGAATTGATGGCCAATAACCGCATCTATGAGCAGGCTTCGCACGATCTGATAACCAACAGGAATAGACTGCACAAAGCCATTCAGCTCACTTTCCCAGAGATTGAGCACTTAATGGTTAATCCGAGAGGGAAAAACTACTGGAGTATTGCTCTCAGATTCCCACACCCAGATATCGTACTAGAAACAAAAGAAGCCGATATCATCGACTTCTTAAAGGGCTTAACCGGTATTGGTAAAAAACGCGCTAACGACATAGCGCAAAGTCTTATTCGGTTGGCTAAAGTCGCATGCCCAGCTGTCAAAAAGAACAGTGCTCATATTCGTGGCCTCAAAATGGCTATTAACAACATTCTGAGCGCTGAAGAAGAGTGCCAGACTGCTTTACAGGAGATGGCAAAGCTGGCTCCTAAACGGGATCTGGAGATCCTCACAAGCATTCCAGGCATCGGCAAAAACACTGCTCTAAGAATCATTAGTGAGCTTGGAGATATCAGACGTTTTAACAACCCTAGCCAATTAAATGCCTTCGTTGTAGTAGATATCTTTGATAAGATCTTTTACTTCGGCGTACTTATCCTTCTTAGCGATTCTTTTAAGGTTGTCGTAATAAGTCTTACGATTGAGATTAAGAGCTTTAAACAACTGTTTTAACTGAAATTCTGGGTGGTCTGCCCGGATATCACAAGTTATCTGTGTCTTTTGTCGATTGGATAGCGTGGATACCGGGCGGCCACTTTTTTTGCGATGATGAGCTCCAATTCTAATTCTTTGATTCTGGCATCCTTTTCCAGAATTTTGGCCTCATATTTCTGCTTATCAGTTAGAGTACCTATTTGCTTATTACGCTTGGCTTTCTCGGTCTTCTTAGGCATTTTAGCGGGTCTACCTTTCTTGACAGGAAGGAGCGCATCTGGACCGCCTCGCTGGAACTTCTTAGTCCATGAATACACTTGTGACGGACTAATATTGAATTTAGCAGCTACCAGATTACGTCCTACATCGGATTTTAGATAGTAGCTTACCACATCCAGTTTAAAGTCAACAGAATATTCTCTTTTGGTTCGCTTAACTTTTAAGCTTTCCAATCCATTAAGTTCAGCGGCTTTCACCCACGTACGAATTATTGACGCAGCGATATTATACTTTTGGCTTAATCCATTGTATGAGTCTCTTCCGTAAAGATAATCAGAAGCAATTTGTACTTTTAGTTCAGATGAATATTTGGTCATAAAAATACCCCACAATCGTTAGATGTCTATGTCTAACAATTGTAGGGCACTTCACAATACATTCACGAGCTCTTGTGTTTTTAATTTTAGGATCAATGGTAAAGCCTTGCATCAAGCGCATGACTTGCTCATTGGACAACTACCGCACTTCATCTTCATTGTTTGGCCAAGCGTGCTTCCGTTCTCTAAGCGTTTATAGAGTAGCTAGAAGCCCTGGCCATCCCAATAAGGTGCCTTGAAGCGGTCCTTTCGACTGCCACAGAAAAGAAAGCACCCGGAAAAGGGATCGAGATGGAAGCTCTTCTTAACTATGTAAGCAAGCGAATCGATCCCTCGATGCATGTCGGTCTTACCGCAAACAATGAACACGCGACCCAGTTCTGCCAGATTAATCATGGCTCAAGAACCTGTCTACGACTTCGAGCATAAGCTCATTAATGGCATCACTGTAAAATGACAGCTCAACCCCATTGGACTTCAGGTTAAGAACAAGCCGGTTCTTTCCAGGCCTACTCTTAGGTCTGATTCTGTCCTTTGGCAACTCGAGCTGTACGATTGGATGTTCAGTCATAATATCGTGTTCCTCCATATTCAATTGTTAAGAACAGTATATGACTATTGAACAGAGGTCGATAGATACCGCGCTATTGGGTGCGTACTGACATTCTTATCATGCACTAATGTATCACAAAACCAATAAGCAGGCAGCAAAAAAGGCGGATGCCCTCAATTCTTGAGATCATCTGCCTTTTTCGGGTTTATTTAGTTTTCCTTCTTCTTGCGCTTGAAAGCACCCAGGATGCCGATCCCGCCAAGGATGGAAGCAAGTCCTAAGCCAAAGGCGGCCTTGGAATTGTCTTCACCGGTTTGCGGCAGCTGGTCTTGAGCTTGCGCAGACTCCTTGATGCTGATCGTCTTGGCCGGTTCAGCGGTCTTGACAGCCTTAGGTGCCTTGACAGGAATGGCTGGCTTCTTGGCTGGCGCCTTAGGCGTCTGTGCAGGCACGGCCTTCTTGACTGCCTTGTAGGCAACGGTAATCACCTTGTCGGCGTCGGTTGCCTTGTAGCTTTGCGCCGGCACGATCTTCTTGTCAGGCACAAAGCCCTTAACCTTAGGAGACTTGACAGCCTTGGTGGACTTTGGACCGTCCCAGTCGGTGTAGGACAAAACGGTTCCGTCAACCAGGTCGACCGTGGCGCTTCTGCCGAAGGTCAAGGTTTGGACGTTAGACTTGGCAGCCTGCTTCCCTGAAAGCTCAACGTACTTGATGGTTTGGTGAACCTTCTTGGTAAGATCATCCGTCATGTCGTTGCCGTTTACCGGGTTCTTAGGGTCATTTGGCGTCACGACGCTGGTTCTGTGTGCCAGGTGGACGGCGTAGGCTTGATCGGTCTTGTCATCGTTGTCAAAGACGATTTCCGAGCCGGTCGTGTCATCGCTGACCAGCTTGTAGCCCTTGTTTTCCAGATCCTTGATGGTAGAGATGGTAGAGTAGCCGGAGTGGGCGTTTGATACTCCAGTCAGGGTCTTGGTCTCAATCGTCTGCCCAGTCTTGTCGTCGATGTACGCAACCTTTGCCTTTTGGGCGTCGGCATCGTAGATAACGACGACATCGATGTTCTGGGCGTCATGTGCCACGTTCTTGTTGGAGACGGTCTTGACCCTCGGAGTGTAGCCAGTAACGTCAGGACTTACCACGTCCTTGAAGTCTTGGTTCTTGCTCCACTCGGTAGAGAGCACTTCGCCGGTCACCTTGTCGATTTCCTTGGAAGCGGTGAAGGTCAAGGAATCCTTAACGCTGGCTGGCGCCTTTGACCCATCGCTCATCTTGTAGGAGATCGTGCGGTCAACGGTATCGGTCAAGCCTGCCTTATCGGTGCCGTCAGGGTAGATGGCGCTTCCCTTGCCTGGGTTGATCGGTTCGCCAGGCTTGCCTGGGTTTTCCGGATCAACGGTGATGGTGTCGTGGATAAAGTGGACGGTGTAGCTTTGATCCTTGCCGTCTTCGTTGTCAAAGACGATTTCGGCGCCCTTGGTGTCGTCGCTTACCAGCTTATAGCCCAAAGCTTGGTAGGTCTTGATTGAATCGGCGGTGGTGTAGCCAGACTTGGCATTCGTTACGCCGGTCAGACTGTCGGTCTTCAAGGTCTTGCCCGTCTTGTCGTCGATGTACGCAACCTTTGCCTTTTGGGCGTCGGCAGTGTAGACAACTATAGTATCTTCACCTGGATCAGTTGGAATGAAGCCATCTGGACCTACAGGTACACCATTAATCTTTGGTGTATATCCTTCGTATTGAGGAATAACAACCTTTCCGGCTTTATTCGGGTCATTAGGATCATTAGGATATTGGGTTGGTGTGTTCCCCTTGAATGGATTATTATCCTCATCAACAAGGACAGTATTCCCTAACTTTTTATATACATACCTAATATCAGTTGTCTGTGGAACGTAAATACTTCTCAAATAGATATTGCCCACGCCTGAATATATGTCACTATCTCCAGGTTTAATAATGATCGGCAAGTTGACAGGAGTTCTGTTGCCTTGTCGGTCTTCACGATACATCTGAACAGACATATCACCGGCATTGTTGATTTGCGTAAATTCGGCAATGTAGCCATCGTGCCAATTCTTTTCATACTTGCTGCCAATCTTACCATAAGGTGACATTGTTCCCTGAGCATTAGACGGCACTATAGCATAATAACCATCGATGACTTTCGTATCAGTAGTTGTATACTTTTGGCCGTCTAAGCCTCGCTGGACAACCGATTCGATCTTTTCCCCGTTGTTATCAATGATGTCATTACCATCTTCATCTTGATATGAGGTTACTTGAGTATTCAGCCGCGGCACAATAAAACTGATCGCACTATATGGATAATCACTCTTGCCATCTGAAACCTCATATTTTAGTACCCATTTTTGTAAGCCGCCTCTAACCAGTCCGGCGTATTCGTCGTTAAAGTATGTGGCTCCCGTCCATTCGGACGTGCGGTTTTGATTTTTATCCAAATCAAATGAATTGAGGACGGTGTTGCGCCGATCCAATTCAAAGACGTGAATTTGGCCATTCCTATTAGTTGAAATTACAGTTTGGTAGCCATTACCTGTCTGGCCAACCCAGAGGAATGAATAATGTTCCGGATTTGGATCGCGATACATTTCACTGGGATATTCTGGATCCGTTACTGAAAAGCCAGGAACGGCTGTAGTGTCTGCATTTGCTTTCGCCAACTTCGTTTTATTCTCACTGATAGAGTCAGCCAGACTTGACATAACCATCTTCTTGGTGACCGTTGCCACAGTAGACGTCTTAAAGGCATGGCTTACGTCAAGGGTAGTTGATTCGTTCTTGGCACCTTCCGTCGCAGCATCAGAGCTGTTTGCTTCAGGATTTGCCGAATCCTTCTTTGCTTTAGTAGTGGCGTCAATGGCTGCACCGGCATTTGCAGAACTATTCGTTTGACCTTCAGTCGCTGCAGCAGAAGCTTGACCAGTAGTTTGTTCAGCAGTTGAAGCTTGTTCTTCCGCTGACGCTGGGGCTGAAACTTGAGCTTGCGGAGCAGTTTGCTGACTTTGAGCAGCAGGTTCTTGCTTTGCCACGTCAGCTTGTGCATCGTTTGCAGCTGTCGTTTGCGCTTCAGCATTGGCGCTGTCGCCTTCTTGTGCTTGCTTGTTTTCAGCCTGATTTACATCAGCCACTGCTGCTTGAGCTTCCCCGTCCTGCTTTTCAGCACTTGCTACGGAAGCTTGGCTAGTTGACTCGGCAGTCTGAGCTTGCGTTTGATCCTTATGCGTCTCTGATGGATCTAACTTATCCTCAACTTTTCCGGCAACAGTTGTGTCGTTAATCGTATCAGCATGCGCTACAGAGCCATTAGCACCCATCCACAACGTGGTTGAAAGCAGAACTGACGCTACACCAACGGACAGCTTTCTCAAGCTGTAGTGTGGTGTTTGATCAGCACTGTCAACGAACATCTTACTTTTCTTTCTTAGCATCATTTGCTTGTAACTTTCCTTTCTAAAACATAACTGATTTAATACTCAAATACATAGTTTAGAGAAAAGCAAGAATAATTAATATTGGTTAAATAATTAATATTAGTTATTAATTTTGACAAGCCAAAGTTAATATATCTGCTAATTTGACCCTAGCACTCGCCGATTGTGAAGTCAAGTTGAACACTGTTCCGATCTAGTGAAAAAAATCGTTTTTACTGGATCAGAGCACAAAAAATCCATTTCAACCTTCTGGTAGAATATGAATTACCACAAAACATTTCTATACTGGAAGCCAAAAGAAAGACAAAGGATGACCTGCACCAGAACAAGACCGATAAGCTTGATGCCTTGTACCTTGCCAAGCTGCAATCTGAGCACCCGCAGCGGCTGGCCTACGTTCAAAGCGAAGAATATCAAGAATTGATGG
>SKER01001315.1_pt1 | contig 20793 bp, 14 predicted proteins | sample 4826961 | NCBI WGS metagenome assembly SKER01 (sample SAMN11008804, study PRJNA524170) | human gut metagenome | biome: Human fecal sample; material: Feces; isolation source: fecal sample from pouch patient p47 | host: Homo sapiens | place: Israel: Tel-Aviv | collected 2016-11-16 | reverse complement strand
ATCTGGTGGTACTACTAGAATTAATAGTAAAGAAGTACATAATATAGAGAATGGTCGCATTTATGGTGGAAAAGTAGCGATACAAACTGAGGTACTGGAAAATCGTAAGAATGTGGCGTTAGAATCTAAATTAGATGCTGCTATGGCAGATATGAAAGCAGCAGAGGATAAGCTTGAAGCAGCTTATGCTATAGATACTACAGCTTTTACATCAAAAACTGAACAAGATGAATATTTGAACCGAATCAAAGAACTATCCCAAGTATATGATGAAAAGCTTAAGATTGTTAAGTTAGTACAAGAGGAATTATCTGCTCATAAAGGGAGTACTGTTGCAGGTCGAGATGATGTAACTATTGAGGCGGATTCTATCTTGAATAGAGAGAAGTCTCTTGTGTATAGTGGTGGCACTATGACATTGGATGGTCGAGACACTTTGCACAATATCGGTGGTACTATTGAGGGAATTGGAAAAGGTGTCATCCGAAGTAAAGACTACCAAAATAAGAACTCTTCCTTTACAGCAAAACGTGTTAGCCCTGAAATTGAAAAAGGTCTTTCTGGTGCAAGTAATGACGCTATGCTGACAGAGCAAGAAGATCAAATCCTGATTACAGATAAAAATCATAGTGAGCATGGTCAAGTTTTTAAAAAGTCTGAATTTATCAAATAAGCTACATGTATTTGGGCCCAATGCGAACTTTACCTTACCAAAATCTGTTATTTATGAAGGTGAGTACACACCACAAGAGCTTCCAAAAATGATGAATTTTAATTTTGGATTAATCTGGGATGGCATATCTACCAAAACATGTTCGGGTAGTTATGGACAATACCTGCGATTTAATGATCCACACAAGACTTCTTTATACTTGAGTACAGGGCTGCCAGTCATTGTATGGAAACATGCGGCTATTGCAGATTTTATTTTAAGAAATAAAGTTGGTAAAACAGTTGGCAACTTGAATGAGCTAGACCATTTATTGGATTCAATTTCAGAAGCAGAATTTACTAATATGAAAAAGAACGCAATTACTATTGGTAGGAAAATGAGACAAGGATTTTATATAAATTCTGCATATAGTAAATTAAAAAATGAACTAGGCTTGTAGAATAGATCGTTATTTGAGAGGCTAACTATGCCACAAATCAAGTCTGGTAAATGAGGATACTATACTTTGATTTTATTTGGCACTATAAAAATTTTCATTTTAGTTTTTCGTCAAGGAATGAGCTGTGTCTTAAATTTTTGATTTCATATTAATCAAATTGAATAACGATATTAAACCTTGACGAGTATATACCTGCTATCTTTTAATGGGAGCTTTAATTTTTTGAAGATCAAACGGTTGATATTGTCAGGAAAGCAGCTTACCGCGTACAGCGTAAGCTGCTTTTATAGTTATCATACAATTAGTAAAGATTAGGGAAATAACTACTCACCATATGCTTTTTATAACTAACTCATAATGATCCTTAGCGTGTTGAGTGTCCATGACAAAAATGATACAATCATATTGTTCATCATTTGAAAGGAAACTGATTAAATGAACAGAAGCCTAATTGACTTAATGCAATTAAAATTAAGAAATCCTGATATTACCCAACGGGAGCTAGCAAAAGAGTTGGGAATGTCATTGGGGAAAACTAATCATGTTTTGAATGAATTAAAACAAACTGGTTTAGTTGATGCTCAATTTGCTTTGACTAGTACTGGTCGAGAATACATCACCAGTCATCATCCCCAGCAAGCAGTGATTTTAGCTGCTGGTTTTGGTATGCGCATGGTGCCGATTAATACTGAGGAGCCTAAGGGACTATTAGAAGTTAATCAAGAACCACTGATTGAGCGTTTAATTAAACAACTGCATTCTAAAAACATTCGAAAGATATACATTGTCGTTGGATTTATGAAGGAACATTATGAGTACTTAATTGATAAGTATGACGTTCAATTAATCGTAAATCCACATTATCACGAATGGAACAATATTTATTCTCTATACCTTGCTAAGGAACATTTGAATAATAGTTATGTTGTACCTTGTGATATTTGGCTTAAGAACAATCCTTTTTCAGAGGTAGAAGATCAACCGTGGTACATGTTTTCTGACCATCAACATGAAGACAGTCATTGGAAAGTGACCAATCGTGGAACAATTAAGTACGTTGGCGCGGGCGGTAATAAAATGGTTGGCATTGCATATCTGAATGCGGAAACTGGTAACCGTGTAAAGCAAGAGTTAGACAAACGAATATCTCAACAATCAAGACTGGATGAATTTTGGGAATCTTTGTTAATAGGTGGCGACCGCTTTAAATTAAATAGTTATTTAATCAAAGACAATCAATTTGCAGAGATCAACTCCTATGAAGAATTACGAAATCTTGATAGTAATTCTGATCATCTCAGAAACGATGCCATTCAAGCAATTGTGAATACTTTAGGCGTTAAGAATACGGAGATTCATGATATCAGAGTTTTGAAGAAGGGAATGACGAATCGCTCCTTTATTTTTGATTGTCAAGGTGATCAATATATCATGCGAATCCCTGGGGCGGGGACAAAGGAACTCATTAACCGTCAACAAGAGTATGATGTTTACCAGGTAATAAAAGACTTACCGTACGTTGAACAAACCTTATATTTGAACCCAGAAAATGGTTATAAGCTGACCAAATTCATTAAACATTCTCACAATTGTGACCCTAATAATTGGAAAGAAGTTCAACAAAGTATGCGTCTTCTGAATAAGATGCATGCAAGTCATTTAAAAGTTGATCATACTTTTGATTTAAGGGCACAGATCAATATGTATGAAAAACTACGTAAAGCTCCTTCAGCATATCGTGATTATGCAGGAGTGAAGCGTCGGATCGACCAACTATTAAATTACGTGGATCAACTAGACAAGGACTGGACTCTTTGTCACATCGATGCTAACGCTGATAACTTTGTGTTTGATCGGAATGGTAACGAATTTCTGATTGACTGGGAATATGCTGGTATGCAGGACCCTGATGTGGATGTGGCAATGTTTGCCATTTATTCAATGTATAATCAAGAACAAATTGATCATCTTATCGATATTTATTTTGGAAAATCGACTAGTCAACAGAATAAAATTAAAATTTATGCCTATATTGCTATATGTGGGCTGCTATGGAGCAATTGGTGTGAATACAAACAGTCCTTGGGCTTAGATTTTGGTGAATACTCGTTAGCTCAATATCGTTATGCAAAGGAATATAGCAAGAAAGTGCTCAAATACTTGAAAGGATAGTTATATGACAACGATTGATAATGCAATCATTATGGCCGCTGGATTTGGAACGAGAATGCGTCCGTTAACATATCAAACACCTAAGCCATTAGTAAAAGTGGCAGGTCAACCTATGATTGAATCTGTCATTGAAGGACTACATGCTAATCATATTAAAGATATTTCCATCGTCGTTGGGTATTTAGCAAATCAATTCAATTACCTGGTTGATAAGTATCCAGGCGTTAAGTTAATTAATAACCCATACTATGAAAAATACAATAATATTTCATCGTTGTATGTTGCTCGTCATGAACTGCGTAATACGGTTATTTTGGATGGCGACCAAGTTATTATGAATCCACGTATTTTGAATCGAGAATTTCAAGGATCAGGATACGCCGGGGTTGCTATTAATACTTTTACCGATGAATGGATTATGCATGTCGATGCTGAAAACAATGTTGTAACTTGTGACCGTAAAGGTAATGATCATGGTTGGCGCTTGTATAGCTTGTCTAAGTGGAATGCTAAAGATAGTGGGCAACTGAAAAAATTACTAGAGATAGAATTTGAGCAGTTGCATCATTATGATATTTACTGGGATGATATTGCAATGTTTGACTATGCAGATCAATTTGAACTGAAGTTGCTACCGATTAATTCTGGTGACATCATTGAAGTAGATAGTTTAGCACAGTTAGATCGGTTAAATACTGAGTTAGGTAATAATAAATGATTAAAAGTAATCTACGAAAAATTGACTGGTCATTAGTCCTTATTCCAATCTTAGCTATTGTGATGATCAGCTATCTTTTGGAACAATTTCCTCAATCGGCACATCACATATTAACTTCCATTCGTGTTTTCTTTAATGATCAGTTAACAGTTATTTATATTTTAGTGGGGCTATTTTTCTTTCTTAGTACTCTTTACGTAGCCTTTTCTAAAATTGGTCATAAAAAATTAGGAAACAAAGATGATCATCCTGAATACTCAAATCTTCGGTGGGGAGTAATGATTTTTACCTCAACAATGTCAGCCGATATTATTTTTTATGCGCTATGTGAATGGATGATGTATGCTCAAGAACCATTTATTCAAAGTAAAGGTAACGTGATGGAATGGTCATTAACTTATTCACTGTTTCACTGGGGACCTATTGCATGGTCTTTCTATATCATGTTAGCAGTTGCGTTTGCTTATATGTTGTTTGTAACTAAGAATCAGCGACAGAAGTTTTCTGAAGCATGTCGTCCAATATTGGGAAAATATACTGATGGAATTTTGGGGAAATTAATTGATTTAATCGCTATTTTTGCTTTGCTGGCAGGGACTGCGACGACCTTTTCCATGTCAATGCCGCTTCTTTCGGCAGTTGTCGGCCATTTATTTCATATTAATAGTCTTACTAGACTATCGCTTGTTCTAATAATTATTGTAGTACTGATATACCTCATTGCTTCGGTTATGGGGATGAAGGCAATCTCCCGGTTAAGCGCTATTTGTTACACTTTCTTTATTGGATTATTGCTATATGTATTATTATTCAGTGGGAATGCCAACTTTATTTTAGATTCGGGACTACAAGCAGTTGGTAACTTGACTCAAAACTTTATTGGAATGGCAACAACCACCCGAAACCATGACTTTACTCAAAACTGGACAATTTATTATTGGTCGTACTGGATTATTTGGTGTGTTGCCACTCCGTTCTTCATTGGTAGTATCAGTAAAGGACGAACTATTCGCGATGTTGTTATACGTGCCTATGCCTGGGGATTAGGTGGTACTTTCTTAGCGTTCATTATTCTGGGTAACTTTGGGATGTCTTGTCAAATTCATCATTTGATTAATGTTAGTCACTTAATTGCTTCTGGAAATAGCTATGCACATGTAGCTTTACTGATCATGAAAACTTTGCCGCAGTATCGTCTGGCACTAATTTTATTAGCACTAGCAATGATTGGATTGTATTCAACTGTCTTTGACTCGATTACGATGGTTATTTCTAAGTATTCATATCGTCAGTTGAGTTTAGACGAGGAGCCAAGCAAGTTGTTACGTGGATTTTGGGCCATTGCCTTTATGATACTCCCCACTGCGTTATTAGTGAGTCACAGTAATATGAATAATATTCAATCAGTTGCGATTATTGCTGCTTTGCCCACGATGATCGTTATGATATTAATAGTAATGAGTTTTTATAAAGAAATTAGGCGAAACAGTTGAAACGAATATTTGTTAGCTCCATAGGTTAATTTATCCTATATGTTAGAATAATTACGGTATTTTCTATATTACAAATGAAAGGAACAAGTTTCATGTCATCAAAACAACTTGCAGATGCAGTTAATAAGCGGCGGACATTTGCCATTATTTCCCACCCGGACGCGGGTAAGACCACTATTACGGAACAACTGTTACTTTTTGGTGGGGTTGTTCGTGAAGCCGGAACAGTTAAAGCACGAAAAACCGGTAACTTTGCAAAATCAGACTGGATGGAAATCGAAAAGAAGCGGGGGATTTCTGTTACATCTTCAGTTTTACAGTTTGATTTTCAAGGTAAACGAATCAATATCCTGGATACACCAGGACACGAAGATTTCTCTGAAGATACTTACCGAACTCTAATGGCGGTGGATTCTGCAGTTATGGTGATTGATTCCGCAAAAGGAATTGAGCCACAAACTAAAAAACTTTTCAAAATTTGTAAGATGCGTGGGATCCCGATCTTTACATTTATGAATAAGTTTGATCGTGATGCACGTGAACCATTGGACTTACTTAACGAAGTGGAAGATACGTTAGGTATTGAAACTTACCCAATGAATTGGCCAATTGGCTCTGGTCGTCAGTTTAAGGGAATTTATGACCGTTATAATCACCGTGTTGCTTTAACACATCCTAGTGATCCTAAACATCCTTATTTACCACTCGATGAAGACGGCAATGTCAAAGGAGAAAACCCATTGGCTGGTGATGGTGAATGGCAGGATGCTCTTGATGGGATGGAATTAGTTGAGGTTGCTGGTAACCAACTAGATCGTGACAAGATCGCTGCTGGTGATCAAACACCGGTCTTCTTTGGATCTGCGTTAACTAACTTTGGTGTTCAAACGTTCCTGGAAACATACTTGCAGTTTGCTCCTGCACCAAGTTCCCACCATACTGAGAATGATGGAGATGTGCACCCACTGGATCCTGAATTTTCAGGTTTTGTTTTTAAGATTCAAGCTAACATGAATCCTCGTCACCGTGACCGAATTGCCTTTGTCCGTATTTGTTCCGGGAAATTCGATCGGGGGATGGATGTTACGCTAGAGCGGACCCAGAAACCAATGCGCTTATCAAACGTGACTGAATTCATGGCTGATACTCGTGAAAACGTTGAAAAAGCGGTTGCTGGGGATATTATTGGTTTGTATGATACTGGAAATTTCCAAATTGGTGATTCTATCTATACTGGCAAGAAGGATATTAAGTTCGAAAAGCTGCCACAATTTACTCCAGAACTCTTTATGCGCGTTTCTGCTAAGAACGTTATGAAACAGAAGTCATTCCACAAGGGAATTAACCAGTTGGTTCAGGAAGGAGCAGTTCAACTGTTCCGTTCGTATTCTACTGGCGATTACATTTTGGGTGCAGTGGGTCAGCTACAATTTGAAGTCTTTAAGTTCCGGATGAAGAATGAATACAATTCTGATGTCATTATGGAGCAGATGGGTAATAAGACAGCGCGTTGGATTGACCCAGATCAATTAGACGAAAAGATGTCATCATCACGAAATATCCTAGTTAAAGATATTCATGACCAGCCACTCTTCCTGTTTGAAAATCAATTTGCTGAAAATTGGTTCAAGCAAAAGTACCCAGATGTGAAGTTAACGAGTAAGTTGTAGAAAAAGTATTAAAGTGATGAGTAGCATGTGGAAGGATCAAGGTATGAAAAGAGATAGTAGATTTGAATTATTAAGGATCATTAGTATGTTCATGATAATCATCTTCCATTTTGATTATTTTGGGCAGAAATGGAGAGTTCCTTCAATACATTCATTTTGGGACTATACTTTGCTGTCGTCATATTTGAGTCTTGGGAAACTTGGGGTATACCTTTTCATTATGATAACGGGGTACTTTGTTGGTAATAAAACATTTCCCATATCAAAAAGCTTGTTAAAATCATGTAGTATTTGGCTTGAAGCGTTCTATTACTCTGTTGGTATATATATAGTTTTAAGTTTAACCAAGTTAACTACTTTTTCCTTTGGACAACTTATCAAGTGTGCTTTACCCTTTATGACTGATCAATATTGGTTCGTTGATGCTTACTTAATATTGCTATTATTGATTCCATTCATTAATATTTGTCTTAATCAATTGTCTAGAAGGCAATTTTTCTATTTGGTAATAGTAATGAGTTTTCTATCTAGTGCTTTAACACCTATTAAAAGCGTTATTTTTTCAACTGAAATTCAGTTTGGCTATATTTTACCTGCATATTTAATTGGCGCATATATAAAGAAATACAATATAAGAATAGCGTTCATAAAATCAAAAATTATAATTATATATTTGTTCACTATAATATGCGCAGCTGGGTGCTATCAAACTGGTAAAACAAACTATATAAATGTTTTCTTCTTTGGAATCCCTCAATTACTGTTAGCAACTTTAATCTTTATAGAGGTAACGCAAGAGAGATCCTTTGTTAACAGATATGTCAATAGTATTGCAAAAACGGTTTTTGCAAGTTATTTGATTACAGATAATTTATTAGTGAAGGGATTATTATGGAATTTACCAGTGTTTCATAATAACAGAATTTCTATGTTCCAAATAAATGCATTTGGTATAGTGTTTGTTCTGGCTTTATTAATGGCATGTTCATTAATTGACTATTTTCGCATACTGCTATTCAGTCATGTAAACATCAATAATATATTTACAAAATTTCTATCAAAAGTGAGGAGTAACTTATAGTGGAAAATAGTAAGAGACAAATATGGCTTAATATTACTATGTACGCATTATTTATTGCGTTATCAATTATTTATATATGGCCGTTTGCTCATCGTGGAGTTATATTTGGTTCCGGAGATTTAATGTTTCATGTGAATCGTATGGAAGAATTATATCAAGATATCCAGCATGGTGTATTTATTCCTCGCATCTCTGCCTTTTCTTTTAACCAGGTTGGAAGTGGTATTAATTTCTTTTACCCATGGTTACTACTTTATCCTTTTGTTATATTACGTTTAATTACGAATAATCCCGTTAGTGCTTTTTACATTGGCATTGTGTTAATGAACTTTTTAACATTATCAGTAGCCTATTACTCTATGTTAAAGTTTTCGTTTTCCAGAAAAAGATCCTTTGCATTTTCAATTATTTATTCATTTGCCAATTACCGCCTATATTTAGTATTTAATCAAAACGTGTTGGCAGAAGCTTTGGCATATACATTTATGCCGCTTGCATTGTTGGGATTTTATGAAATTTTCTTTCATGATAATCATAAGTGGCCTTTGTTAGCGTTGGGAATGACATTTTTAATTTATTCGCATATGTTGACAACAGCATTAATTGCACTCTTCTTACTAGGTACTTTAGTTATTTTTTGGCACTTTATTGATCACAAAAGCCAGAGATTTTGCTCAGCAATTAAAGCGGCCTTTTTGGCACTTTCTTTGTCGGCTTTTTATCTTTTACCATTTATCGAACAAACTTTATCTAACAATTTAGTCGCATCATGGAAAGGGTTAGAGTTTGTTCAAACCCCTAGTGATACAATCTTAAAGTCACTTAATAATAGCCCTTATCAATATATTGGCATAGTTTTAATTATTACATTGTTCTTTGGTGTCCTTTACTGGAATAAAGCCAGTTTAGCTGATCGATATGTATATATTGCTGGGACATTGTTAACAGTATTAACAACAACATTAATTCCTTGGAATAAATTTATTCAAACCCCATTATCAGTAATACAGTTTCCATATCGTCTTAATGGATTAGCAACGTTATTACTTTCAATATATTTATCGCGAATTGTCCAAGTATGGTTCAGTAATAGTTATAGTCATTACCGGATTCCCACTATTTCCTTGTTGGCTTTGACTTTGATTCCAGTAGGATTGGTATATTCTGGTGAGCAACAATTAATAACTGCTAGAGAAAATATCCCTTATTTAAGCAAACGTCCCACAGTTCGACACTATTACCCACAACAAAATGGGACCTCGTATAATGTGACGATGTCAGAATGGAATAATCAGCTTCATTATTATGCTCATAATGGATCATTTGATTACTTTCCCAAAGCGGTTGGGGATAAGGTTACTCAAATTGCACTCCATAAAGGTATCATAAATGGTAAGGCAGTTCCATTAGGCAAACAACTAACGTCGAGCCCTAATCAACTTAGGTATTACCTGTCAAATATCAAAGCAGGTGAAAAAGTTGAATTACCAATTTTGTACTATCAAAATGATCTGGTTAAGGTTGGTAATCAAGAGTATCGTAAGCCAATGGTGACAAATCATTCATTAATCCAGATTACAGTTCCTCAACATAATAAGTATGTAACTGTAAAGTATAAGGATTCTCTCGTAGATATTATATCTGTGTGGATTTCTGTTCTGACATGGTTGGATATAATAATATATTATCTTGGATATAAGATTAGGAGTATGCAATGAGAGATTACATTAAGTTAATGCGGCCTTTTCATTGGGTTAAAAATCTATTAATTTTCGTGCCATTATTTTTTAGTGGCCGCCTATTTACGTCTAATAAAATTACAGACTTGATCATAGCATTTTTAGCTTTTAGTTTAATTGCTTCTTCGGTATATGTTTTAAATGACATTAAAGATGCAGACAAAGACAGGCTACATCCTAAAAAGAAATATCGTCCAATTGCTAGTGGTCACATCAGCAAAGCACATGCTTTAATGCTTTGGGCATTATTGATCGTGATCAGCATTTGTTTGATGGCCCTCATTGGTCAGAGTATTGATAGCTTTTATGCTGCTTTAAGCTTACCAATTGTTTATATGTTAATTAACGTTCTATATAGTAATGGTTTAAAAAATGTCCCATTGTTAGATGTGGCAATTATTGCAGCTGGATTTGTAATAAGGTTATATTATGGAGCGGTAGTTTGCGGTATACTCATTTCTGATTCTCTGTTATTAACAGTAATTTCTGCTTCCTTCTTCTTAGGGTTTGGGAAGCGGAGAAATGAATTAAAAAAGGGGACAAGTACGCGTAAAGTCCTTCAAGCTTACAATATTCATTTTTTGGATAAAATTATGTATGTATTTATAGGTTTAACGTTAGTCTTCTATTCTTTGTGGACAATTACACGAGGAAATAACTTAGTGTATACAGTCCCATTTTCGATGTTGATTGTTGCAGACTACTGTTTGATCATTGAAAGTAATAGCTCTGATGGTGACCCAGCGGAAGTGCTAAAACATTCGAAAACTTTGATGTGTCTATTGGTACTTTTTGTTGTTTTCATGTTTATTTGTCTTTATGTTAACCCATAGTCAAATATTATTATGTATGAAGTGTAACGAAAAAAGTAAGGGAGTAGGTATACTTTTAAAATAATTAATTACGGTCTTACTAATAACTAAAATTTATTGTGGCATATTTTAACTACACCATTGTACTTTTAGAATAATTGAAGAGTTGGTCCACTGTATCTGTAACAATTGAGCTTAGATTGTATGGAAGATGACAATTTAATAAGATGTCCAGGTTTCTGTCTTTTTGTTTACTTACTTTATTTTTGATAGTAGATGGTGTCAAGTGAAATTTAGAAATGTCATAAAAAAGCGAAATAGAATTGTATGATTTGGGCGGTTTAGAAATTGGTAGATGCTAAACGATAGACTTGCCTTTGAATTTAATCATATGTGAGTGGTAGACAAGGTAATCTAAAATTATCAACTTATATAGCTTTGTTCCGTCTTCTAACATTTAATGAATTTAACATCGTAGCTTTAACCTTAATATTTGAGTTATTTATAGCTCTTCAATCTGGATTGGTGTAAAATGAACTTTACAAAAACAATTGATTATAGTAAATAAGGAGAGTTATTCATGAACAATGAACATGTTCATTCTTATAAATTGAGAAATACAATCCTGTTAGCTAGTGTAGCTTTAACACTAGGTATTTTTGCTTCAACGACTAATACTTACGCTAACGATAAAACTCCGGTAGTTAAAACGACCACAAATAACAACAAGCCAAATACTGATGCTGCCAACCCAACACCAACTGCATCTACTTTGGATACTACATATGCTTCTGCTAAAGCAGCTATTGATGCTACTTCCACCGAATCAGAAGCTAATAGTGTAGCAAGTCAACAAAAGGAGCAGGAAACAAAGGCGATTAGCGATTATTACGTTAGTCAAAAAAGCGCCAAGTCTGCTGCATTAGCTCAAGAATATAATGCTAAAAGTGCGCAATTTACGAAAGAATACACTTCGGATGAAGCAGCTGTTTCTGCTGGAAATTCCTTAACGATCAAAGGAATTAAAGATGCTTATGACACAGCTATTCAGGCTAATCAAGCAGCCTCTGCGGCACAAAAAGGCTATGAAGATTTAAGCAATGCTGTGGTCAAAGATCAAGAGGCAGTTAAAGAGGCCCAAAAAGAAGTTGATGAAGCTTCCGCAGCTGTAAAACCTGCAAAGGGGAAGGATCAGAATAAAGAACAGGATAGTAAGGCAGACAATTCAGATAATGATGCTCTAGTTTTAGCTAAAGGAAAGTTAAAAACGGCTCAGGATCAACTTAAATCTGACCAAGATGCTTTAACAAAGGCTAAATCTAAGCTTGACGAAGCTAAAAAAGGCGTTGTAGATGTAGCCGCTATTGCTTGGAAATATTTGACTGACTTAAAATCTACTAATGATGCTACATTGGCAAAGTTGAAAGAGGAAAATCAAAAAATCCTTAATCAGTATGATACAGATGCTAGTGCAGAGATTAGTCATATGAACACAGTTATCGATGGGTATCTCGATAACCATGTAAAGCAATTTAATATTGATACTCCAACTGGAAAAGCTAATACATGGGGTGAGCAAAAGTCCAAAGATGGCAAGATATCTTGGTACTACTATGGTAAGAATGGTAAAGCTGTTCAAGGATGGAATTTGATTGGTGACGATTGGTACTATTTTGCCAAAAGTAATGCCGAAATGTTTGCTGGTATTAAAACAATAAATGGTAAAGTTTATTACTTTAACCCTAACCATGATGGTACTTTTGGTCGCTTATTGACTGGCTGGCAAAAGGTTAATGGGTCATGGTACTGGTTTGCCGGTGATGAGGATACTAAGAACAATATTCATGGTGGATATGCTAAAACCAGCTGGCAAAAGACAACTCCTGCTAATAATTGGTACTATTTTGATGATAATGGTAAGGCAGTTACTGGTTGGTTCAAGTCTCCAGCTTCAGGATTATGGTATTACTTTGACCCAGTAAATGCATGGGCTGTCACAGGTTGGTTCCGTTCTGGCGCGGGACTTTGGTATTACTTTGATCCGGTAAATGCATGGGCTGATACTGGCTGGCAGAGCATTAACGGACATTGGTATTACTTTGATCCAACCAATGCCTGGGCAACAAAGGGTTGGTATCGCTCTAACGCTGGTAATTGGTATTACTTTGACCCAGTAAATGCATGGGCTGTCACAGGTTGGTTCCGTTCACCAGCGTCTGGATTATGGTACTGGTTTGATCAGGATAATGCTTGGATGGTTACTAATGGTTGGGGATTTAACCATGACAATGGTCAACGGTACTACTTTGATGCAGCTGGTCATCCAATGACTGGATGGCTGAAGAGTTACGATGGTACTTGGTACTATTTCCAACCAGGTAGTGATGCAGCATTAGCTAATGGTCGTTACTGGATTGGTGGACGCCAATATAGTTTTGGCGCTACTGGTAACTGGCTGCAGTATTAAAGTAAATGGGAAGATTGGTAGTATAATCTATCGATCTTCTTTTTCATTTTTAATCAAATATATTTATTGATCACTCAAGTTATTGTTGAGATATATGATTATATAGGAATAATCATCTACTTGACAAAATTGATTAGTACCTATATATTTAATGATCGACTTGATATGTATATAATTATGGATATAGTTGTCTTTTAAATGGTAGGGTGGAATATGAATCATAAAGTTACTTATGAGGGAATTGATTGTTTAAAAGTTGTGGCAGCCATTGGAATAGTTGCAATTCATACGCATGTACCTTTATTTGAAACAATAGGTAGGTTAGGATTGCCTTTTTTTTCAATCGTTACGAGTTTCTTTTTCTTTAAACACTATTTAAGACTGAATAGTCATGACGATAGGAAGCATTACTTAAAGAAGTTCGAGGTTAGGTTACTATGGTTGTATGGCTTGTGGCAGATTATTTACCTTCCTTTAGCGGTAAAAAATAGTTATTCGTTCTTCAGAACTAATGGTTGTCATGTCTTCAGTTTTTTTAAATACATTTTTGATTTATTATTCAAACTATGGCCCTCCAATGTGAATGGATGGTTTCCATCCTGGTACATAATTGGGATGATAATTGCGCTTCCCTTCTCCTTATTTGTTTATAAATATGTTTTTAGAAAAAACAAGTATCTTTATGGAATGTTTTGTATTGTATTAGAAATATATTTTGTTTTATGTAGTGAACTTGGATTCTTGAGACTAATTAAATTAGAGTTGATTAATTCTGATTCATTTCCAAGATTGATAATTTATATTTTTATTGGGTATTTACTAGCGAAAAACTTGAATACCGTAAAGGGTTATAATTTGAGTAAAGTATCTATTTTAATGTGTGTACTTATCATTTGTTATTATCTGGAAAATCTTATAGTGAGTCACTTAGGTGGTTGCCTTAGTAATGATGAAACTATTTTGACTATGCCGACTAGTCTTGTTATTGTTATTTTTTCGATAATATATATTCCTAGGATTAATGAAGTACAATCAGAAAGTTTAAGAAGGTTCAGCACTTTTCTGTATTGTTTTCAAGCATGGTCATTAGCTGTTTTTGATTATTTAAATAGTAACAAATTCCACATTACTAGTTTCACTACTACTGCGGTTATGGACTTTATTTTTGTGATGATTACAGCTTGTGTTGCATTCTTCATTTATGATTACGTTGCACGTGCAACACATTGGAAATTTTGGAATTACATGGTTTAAATAAAAAAGACGAATCACAATTGTGATTCGTCTTTTTTATTTATGTAAGAATTAATGCTCATGCTCAATTGTTACATTAGATGGTAAGTAACCTGACCAATCTTGGTATTTCACTTCATTACTTCCAGGAATAGTCATTCGATCCATACCATCAGAGTCAACGTGATGGGTAACTCCATACTCGTCAGTCCAAACAGCAATATCACCTAATCCTAGCTGAACATTGCTGTGCGTACTTGACACGATCTGCGCGTTAGCTGGTAGTGGTCCTGACCAGTCCTGGTACTTTACTTGATCGCTTCCAGGAATAGTCATCCGATCCATTCCATCAGAATCGACGTGGTGAACTACACCATATTGATCAGTCCAAACAGCGATATCACCTAATCCTAATTGAATTGAGCTTGATTGTTGTTGAGGTTGATTCTTAATCTGTGCAGACTGAGTTTGGCTGTTGTTTACAAACGATTGACTATTAGCATTAGAGATGCCGGTTGTTGGTTGTTGGTAATTGCCAATACTTTCTGATCCGGATGAACTTGTTAAATGAGTAGATTCTTCACTTTCTGTGGTAGAAGAACTTACAGAGGTTGAGCCATTTTGAGCATATTTATTAGATTTTGTAATAGCTTTATGACTACCGCTATGTTTGACAACCTTAGCACTAGATGGTTGATTATTTTTATGAGTTGTTGTAGCAGATTGGCTGATACCACAACCACCAAGACCTAAGATAAGTGCAATGGCTAGGGAAGTGTTTAGTATCTTCTTACTTACTTTTAGCATTATGATGCACCCCTTTCATTCTCCATAGTTTCCTCTTCATATTTATTGTAACATTTTTGCAACATTATCGTAAGGTGCATGAAATATAACAGCTGATAATTTATTGAGACTGTGTTTATCATTTCTAAATTACTAACCTTTTACTTTATGACAAAAAATTGCACTAATGTTACAAAGTGACTACATTCTATAACAAAGTCGCGACATTCCTTATTTTTCTAAAAATTAAGAGTATATTAATAATCGTTGTGAAACGGAAGAAAAGTAAAGGAGCTGTTTTTAGTTTTATGGAAAAGAAACGTTTTAAGTTATACAAGAGTGGTAAGCAATGGTTGAGCATGGCATTAGTTGCTGTTGCTTCTTTAACCCTTGGTATGACGATGGCTACTATTGATGGCCAAGCAGATGCTTCTATCCAAAACGATACAGTTGTAACGACACAGGTTGCTGATCAAAATATCCAACAATCTGCCAATGCCACTACTTCAATGGCTACTGCTAGTCAAACAACTGCAGGTAACACTACTACTGGTGTAAATCAAGCTGACAACTCCGCTAGTAATGGTGAGGTTAAACCAACTACTACTGGTTTAGTACAACGAAACAATAGCACGTACTACTACAATGCCAATTCTCAAAGCTATGTTACAAATACATGGGAAAACGTTAACAATAGTTGGTACCATTTTGGCGACGATGGTTCTGCAACTACAGGCTGGTACCAATCTCAAGCAGGGTTATGGTACTATTTCCAAAATACTGGTGTTGCTCAAACTGGTTGGTTCAAGTCCCAAGCCGGACTTTGGTATTACTTTAACTCAACTAATGCCTGGGCTGATGAAGGCTGGCAAAACATCAATAATAACTGGTACCACTTTGATGAGACCAATGCGTGGGCTACTACAGGCTGGTACAAATCTAATGCTGGTAACTGGTACCACTTTGATGAAACTAATGCCAACGCCACTACTGGTTGGTATAAATCCCAAGCCGGACTTTGGTACCACTTTGATGAAACTAATGCTTGGGCAAATACTGGTTGGTTTAAGTCCCAAGCAGGACTCTGGTATTACTTCGACCCAACAAACGCTTGGGCTGATACTGGATGGCAATCTATTAATAATGTTTGGTACTACTTCGACCCAACAAACGCTTGGATGTTAACTGGTACGCAAACTATCAATGGTAAGACTTATCACTTTAATGCTGATGGTTCATGGGCAGACGATCACAGTGCTGCTGTTGCTAAGGCAATGTCTGTCCGTGGTACTGCTTATGTTTGGGGCGGAAACAACCCATCGACTGGTTTTGACTGCTCAGGTTTAGTACAATGGGCATATGGACTTGGTAGTAACTACCGCACAACTTATACCCAACAAACTTTAGGTGCACACCATTATGATGTTGCTAATGCTCCAAAGGGTTCTTTATTATTCTTTGGTAGCGATAGTGCTCCTTACCACGTTGCTATTTCCCTGGGGAATGGTGCTTACGTTCACGCTCCGCAACCAGGTGATGTTGTCAAGGTTGGTTACACTAAGTACTACGCAGCAAGTTACTACGTTGTTTTATAATTGAACCGTGACAATGAAGGAGAGTGTCAACATGCCTAAGAAATTACTAACCCTATTTGCCGCAGGTGCAATGACCATGGCATTAGCTGCTTGTGGTAACGAGAATACTACCAGTCATAAGTCGGCTGACCATGCTCGTAGTGAAAAAGTTGTGAAACATTCTAGCTCAGTTACGAAGAGTGAATCATCTGCTATAACAGCTTCATCCCAGAGTGGAAGTACCACGACTAGTTCTAAAAATGCTGCTGCCAATTACTCAGTGGCTAAATCAAATGGTGCTACCTCCAGCAAGGTTAAGTCCAACCAAACTGCTTCGACACGGTCACCAATGACTGCTCAAGATGCTAAGGACATTGTTAAGGAACACTTATTAGCTGTTATTAACGATGCTGGTATCAACGGTAAGCCGAAGCCAAATGTTCCATCAATGGACGAAATCGATTCTTACACAACTACTCAAAACGGTATGAATGACTGGACAGTTAGTGGTAATGGTCATACTTACCACGTCACGGCCACTTCAGTTACTGAAGAATAAAGATAATGTAAGCTATTCCCATTTGTTGGGAATAGCTTTTTTTATCAGTGATCTATAGTAGGTACTCTTAAATTGGTAATAATAAAGGGCACGCATGATGTAAGTAATATATACGTAGTTTTGATTAGACGATCGTTTGTTAGCAGTTATAGTTATTTAATGTAGACAGTGTGCATGTAAATGAAACTCATATTTGTTAAAAGGACAGGTAGCTGGATTATACTTATTTACTTGTTGATGGTTTTTGACTTGTAAAAAATTCGTTCTTTTATTTCACATGTAATTATAATAAAGTGTATCTTATAAAAAGACTTCATTTCATTAATGAAAATGGAAAATCATAATATATCATTATTCAAGAGGTTAAACATGCAACGATTTAAGCCCATTTATTGGCAATATTATTTGTTATTTTTTTTAAATGCTTTAATAATTTTTATTTTAATTTTCCGACAAGGAATAATTTGTGGATGGGATCTCCAATTTCATCTCAATCGAATTGAAGAATTACATTACAGTCTTTTAAGTGGACACTTACTAGCTTCAAACGGTAGCTTTACCTTTTCAAAGATTGGTTTAGCTGTTAGTACATTTTATCCATACCTATTCCTATATCCATTTGCAATTATGCGGAGTCTAATAAATCCAGTTATCGCTTATAATGTTTGCTTGTTTTTTTTGACGTTGCTATCGTTTATTGTTTCTTATAAAGCCATTAACAACTTCCCCAGTCAAAATAGGCATACAGAATCAGGTGATTTGGGGTTTCTATTCAGTTTAATTTACAATAACAGTGGTTATTTATTGCTACAGTTTACCCAACGCGGAGATATTCCCGAATATATTGCTTTAATCTTTTTACCACTGCTTTTAATGGGGTTACTAAGTCTCCTTAAGCAACCTAATTCGAAAAAATGGTTGTGGATGCCTATAACATTTGTATTTATTGTTTATAGCCATCTTTTGTCAGCTTTTATATTTACTTTGTTCATAATTGTGATATTATGCCTTAATTATCGTCAATTAGACAAAATTAAACTTAAAAAGTTGCTTTTATCTGGAGTAATAATCTTAGGATGCACTTTACCCATCACACTAAATATCATAATCTCAAATCACAACAATAAAATAGTTGCACCAATTGTTCCTGATACATTACAAAACGAAGCCCTTAAATCTAATGACCTTTTAATTAATTCGCTTGCCAATCTTGTTCCTGGGCCACTTTCGACAGTAAACTTGGGATTTGTAGTGTTAATTTGCACATTTATTAGTTTATTTATTCTACGTGGCTATAACTCGTTAGGAAGACAGTTAGCAGTTATTGGCTTATTTGCTCTAATACTCTCGACCAATCTATTCCCTTGGTTTATTTTTCAGCATACGCCATTACATATAATTCAATTTCCATGGCGCTTTCTGGGTATCGCCACCTTCTGCATTGCATATGATGCTTCATGGGTCCTTCAGCCGTTAATAAATAAAAGGGGTATCTTGTTTCTGATTTTTATAACCATTAACTTCATCACGTTCAATTACATTCATAATTATGTTCATAATGGTAATCAGATTATTGCGTATAAACAAATAAGACAATATAGGAAAATGGCCACTGATGCAGTTTATACTGATTACATGCCAGAGCAAACTCTGACTGGTATGGATAAAGCAACTTACTTTAGGAAAAAGTCTGATATTCACCGACATGTTGCCGTTATCAATGGTCATAAAGTTAAACTTTTTCAACAACAAATAAAGCCAGGGTACAACCGCATTAGTTATACATTGACTAGTTTAAAGCCGGACCGAATAAATTATGTTACGTTACCGTTATTGAATTATGGTAATAACCATGCTAGTCATGGAATTACCGCGAAACAAACAAGCCGGGGTACTACTATGATTGCATTTATCCCTAAAAGTGATAAGCAAGTAGTAACTATTTATCTTCATTAATTTAAGGGCAGTATTCTATACTTTTCAAAAATAAGAATATTAATTGTACTAATTTATTATTAGTGATTGATTTAGTCATATTTGTTATATAATATAAACGTATTTTTTGTGGTTTTGGGAGGAGAATCTTATGAAAAAACGCAAGGCACTTTTAGTTTGTGTGAGTGTATTAGCTGGTCTCACTTTAGCAAATGCAGTTCATGCAGATAGTAATAATTCAAATATTGATCAATCGGCAGTGACAACTAGCAATGTTAAACCAGTTAATAGCTCTGTTATTTTAAATAATGTTGCCAATGGAAGTTATGCTGCAGCTTCAGATGGTGAAAATGTTGATACTAATACAACTTCTAACCAGGAAGTAACGGTGACAGCCAGTACGCAACAAGCACGGGCAGGTATTGCAACTCATATATATTTTGATGGGAAAGATGCTACAGCTTGGAGTTCAGATACCGATGGCTATCATCCAGTAGCTTATTTGTATGATGAATCGGGTAATTTGGTAACTAAACCAGGTTGGCACCATTTTGACAATGCTTTCTATCATGTAGGTGTTTATGACTCAAATAATCCGTCCCAGTATGACGATATTGTTAAATATGGCGCCTGGTTTTATGTTTTCGAGAATGGTCAAGCAGCAATTAGATGGCAAAAGATTGATGGAAATTGGTTTTATTTCTCTTATGGTAAAGCCGGTTGTGGTGAAATGTACGAGAATGGGACATATGTAACACCAGATTCTAATAACTATTATGTAACATCAGTTTTAGCTACTTTTGATCAGAATGGTCATTGGATTGGCAGCAAGAGTTTGGATTCATCTGACGATACTTCGTCTAATAATAATCCATTTAATGATGATTCATCTGATAGTAATTCCTCTTACAATAATGATGGTTGGAACAAGAATAATGGTTCTTGGCAGTATCTACAAAATGGTCAACCAGTTACTGGATGGAAATATATTAATGGTCACTGGTACTACTTCAATGAAGATGGTAATGCGCTAACAGGATTTAAACAGGTCAATGGTCACTGGTATAACTTTGATAGTTCAAATACCAACACTACTACCGGTTGGCAGTATATTAATGGTCATTGGGTATACTTTGATCCTCAAAATACATGGGCAGACGAAGGCTGGCAGTATATTAATAGCCACTGGTACTACTTCCAAGGGAACAATAATGAAGCTCCTTCAGCGGTAACAGGTTTGCAAACCATTAACCATCATCATTACTATTTTGATCCCACGAACACCTGGGTAGTGACTAGCTGGCAAAAGATCAATGGTCACTGGTATTATTTTGATCCCACAAATACATGGGCAGTAACCAGTTGGTTCCGATCAGGCGCTGGCAACTGGTATTACTTTGATAGTAATGGTGAAGCGGTAACCGGCTGGCAAACCATTAATA
>SKER01001314.1_pt1 | contig 20795 bp, 20 predicted proteins | sample 4826961 | NCBI WGS metagenome assembly SKER01 (sample SAMN11008804, study PRJNA524170) | human gut metagenome | biome: Human fecal sample; material: Feces; isolation source: fecal sample from pouch patient p47 | host: Homo sapiens | place: Israel: Tel-Aviv | collected 2016-11-16 | reverse complement strand
TGTCTCCTATCTTGTTTCTTTATGCAAGGTATATTTTTTACAATTTTTACAAAACTTGTTCACTTCTAGTCGTGTTGGTTTGGGAGTGCTACTAACACTAATCGAGTAGTTTCGGTTCCCACAATCTGCACACGCTAGGCTTGCTTTTTTTTGTGCCATAACGCCTCCGTTCTTTCTATCTTACCACTTTTAAACTTAATTGACAAGCTATCTGAATAGACCTGAGAAGGAGTCTGAGATCTTATCCCATAGGCTACTTGCCTGGTCTTTGACATCATTCACAACGTCAGAAGCCTTGTCTGTCCATGACTTATTATTGCTATTACGTGAATCGTTTGGATTTGCTGTATAATCTAAGGTTTGACCATCAGCCGCATAAGCATTTTCAACAGTAAACTCAGTTCCTGGTGTATTTGGCAAAACATCTGCAGCGATATAGCTGAAAATAGTTGAAGCCGTTCCTGAGCTAGCCCCTGTCAAGTAGTGACTCTCATCGGTCTTGTCAAAACCAATCCAAGTTGTCATGACCACATCAGGCGTATAACCAATCACCCACTGGTCACTGGTCAAATCTTTGTTAAATTCTGCCTGAACAGTACCTGTCTTACCTGCCATAGTATAACCTGTATAATTGGCATTAACAGCAGAACCATTTGAATAGGTTCCAAGCATCATGCTGGTCATTTGATTGGCAACTGACTGGCTGATAACACGTTTAGACTTCTTACTATGAGTAGCGATGATATCTCCACTGGCATTTTCAATTTTAGTAATGAAATAAGCAGTGTTCATCTCACCACCGTTGGCAAAGGTCGCGTAAGCCTGAGCCATTTGAAGAGGACTAGCTGTCACACCACCACCAAGGGCAACTCCCAATTCTTCTGGGACATTGTCAAAGTTAAGACCAAATTTCTGACCATAACTAATTCCTTTTTGAATACCGATTTGATTAAAGAGGTAAACTGCTGGGATATTGTACGAATTAGCCAAAGCTTGATACATGGGCACATCCTCTGTCTCAACACCACCGTAGTTGGTTGGCGTATAGCCGTTGTAGTCAATCGGTTTATTTGGAAGGTCCTTGTTAATACTCCATCCCGAAGCAAGAGCCGGGGCATAGACTACCAAAGGTTTGATGGTCGAACCAGGACTACGCTTCCCTTGGGTGGCATAGTTGAAGTTACGGAAGGTTGTATCACTGGTACCACCTACACGACCGACTAAACCACGGACTGCTCCAGTTGACGGATCGAGGGCCACACTGGCTGACTGAGCTGTACTACCATCACTTTCTGATGTTGGGAAGAGATAGGTATTTTCATAGGTCTGTTGCATATTAGCCTGTGAATTGGCATCCATCTCTGTATAGATTTTATAGCCGTTCTTAACAATCTCATCCTCACTCAAGCCGTAGGTCTTAGTGGCTTCTTCGATGACGGCATCAAAGTAAGAAGGATACTTGTAGTCATCACCAGTTCCTTGATAGGTATCATCCAAACGACTCGCCATATCTACTCCAGCAGCACTGTCAGCGTCAGCCTGGCTCAACTTCTTGTCATCAACCATGTTGGCAAGGACTGTGTTTCGACGGTTGGTCGCATTTTTGATATTGTCAATGGGATTGTAAATTTCAGGTCCCTTAAGCATACCAGCAAGGGTAGCCGCCTCATCAACGGTTAGATTAGCAGCACTCGTACCAAAGTATTTTTGGCTGGCATCTTCAACACCCCAAACCCCATTGCCAAAATAAGCATTATTAAGGTACATGGTGAGGATTTCTTTTTTGCTATACTTCTTGGTTAATTCCAAAGAAAGGAAGAATTCCTTGGCCTTACGTGTCACTGTCTGCTCTTGAGTCAAAAAGGCATTCTTAGCCAATTGTTGCGTAATGGTTGAACCACCACCAAAGTGTCCCATAGACACAATCGCCAAGAGGAAACGTTGAACATTGACACCACTATTTTTGTAGAAAGTCCGGTCTTCTGTTGCGATAACAGCATTTTCCAAGCTATCGCTAATGGCATCAAGCTCCACATAGGTTCCTTTTTGTCCAGACAAAGAACCGGCTTGATTGCCGTCTTTATCATAGATAACCGTAGTTGCCTTCAGAGCATCTTGAAGATCTGAGACATTGGTTGTCTTAGCAATGTAAAAGAGGTAGGAACCTATAGTCAGAACCAGTATAGCCACTAAAATAAAGAGAATCTTGCCAATATGATAGCGACGCCAGAAACGACGAATAGGATTTCTTGGTGAAAGGGTGAATTTGCTCAAGAAAGTCTGAACCTTACCCAGTGGCTTGCTTGTATCAATAGGTTTCTTTTGCTTAGAACGTTGATAACGTGAGGTTTCTTGATTTTCTCGAGACATATCTAGGTCTTCAACAGCCTGTTCGACCTCATCAGGCTTCTTGGTGAAAAGACCCTTAATCTTGTCTTGAAAATCCTTGGATTTTCCTACAGATTGATCATTCTTAACCCTTTTGCCATTTTCTTCTTTAAAAAGTTTGTTTTTTAGATTATCAAAAAATGTCATAACTTTATTATACCAAGTTTTAAGGGATTCTGTCCTCTTTGAAGCGTTCATGATATAATGAAACCATGACTTTACACGTAGATATTATCAATCCCTATCCCGCAACAACGGTCAAAGACCTGCTTGAGTCAAAACTCCTTATTCCTCGTAAAATTCGTCATTTCCTACGCACTAAAAAACACGTGCTCATCAACGGAGAGACCATTAATTGGCAAAGTCCAGTTGAAAAAGGCGATAAAATTAGCCTGACCTTTGACACAGAGGACTATCCTGATAAAACTATTCTCATGGGGGAAGCCAGTCTTGTAGAGCCTCTCTATGAGGATCAGCATCTCATCGTTGTCAATAAACCCGAGGGGATGAAGACGCATGGTAATGAGCCTACAGAGATAGCCCTGCTTAACCATGTCGCAGCCTACTGTGATCAAACCTGTTATGTTGTTCATCGACTAGACATGGAGACCAGTGGGGCTGTTCTTTTTGCTAAAAATCCTTTTATTCTACCAATCCTCAACCGACTTCTGGAAGATAAGCTCATCCAACGTCAATATTGGGCTTTGGCAGAAGGAAGGTTTCAGACTAAGGAAACCGTTTATAAAGACAAGATTGGTCGTGACCGCCACGATCGCAGAAAACGTGTGGTGGACCCTCGAAAAGGACAGCGTGCTTATACGACGGTCACGCGCCTCAAGACCTTCAATGGTGCTAGTCTGGTCAACTGTCAGTTGAAGACCGGGCGTACCCACCAAATTCGTGTTCATCTAGCCCATCATGGGCATGCTATCTTGGGAGATCCACTATATAGCCACCGACATGCATCCCGTCTCATGCTCCACGCCCACTCCCTTAGTTTCACCCATCCCTTAACACTCGAAAAAATCACTGTGCAGGCTAGATCAGAAAGTTTTGAACAAGGGTTGAGAAATCACAAACCATAGAAGCAAGCTCATTCTCAGACATGGTGCATAGAGATTATCCTAATAATCCTCTAGTTAATAAGATAGTGGAAGCTTGCAAATAAGTTGCTTTTATTGACTTCAAAAGCCTTACCCACCTTGAATCTCCCTAGACATTATGTTAAGCTTTACATATCATATAAATTAGAGGAGTATTTCATTATGAATCCAGCAGATCAATGGTTAGCTATCAATGCCAAGTATTTCCCAGCAGAACAAGTTCAATATATTCGCCAACGTATTGAGGCTCTTCCAGAGGCACAAGTCCAATTGCTCTATACACTTAGTTTCCAAGACCCAACCATGATGTTGGTTATCTCACTTTTCGGTGGATCTCTTGGAATTGACCGCTTTATCTTAGGACACGTGGGATTAGGTGTTGGTAAACTATTGACAGGCGGTGGCTGTGGTATCTGGACAATCGTTGACTGGTTCCTTATCATGGATGCTACTCGTCAAGCAAATGCTCAAAAACTTTATTCTCTTATCGGCTAATGAAAATTTATTTCACACGCTTGTGGGCTTACCACCAGCGTTTTTTTAGACTGTACCTCTTACTTTTAGTGGCTATCTACGGAATTTATCTTCTACACCTTCCAACACCACTCAGCCTTATCCTTAAACCTTTTGGCATAAAAAGTTGGAGTGCCGGATTAACACGGGCTAGTGTTAGGCTTTTTCACCTAGATTGGCAGGGAGCTTGGGACTATAATCCCCTAATCTATCCTCTGGTGATATACATCTTTGCCTATGTCTTTCTTTTTCCTATTTTCAGCGATAAGAACGTTAATACAAAAGTGCCAGGCAAATAAAGTAACCATTCCTATATGACTCCCATTGCACATCATTAACACTATTGCTATAATTGTAATTATCAAATTTTATAATCAACTCAAACGGAGGTTAAAAACATGAATCAAAAAGATTGGATTGATTTTTTCCAGGCAGTTAACGGACGCAATCCAAGTATCCAAGAAATGGCTGACGCAGCCAAGAGAGGCGAGTTTGTCCGAGAAAACTCTAAAAGACAGGAACAACCTGTTGAAGCAAACAAACTTGAGGAAACGGTAGAAATCAAGGAACCCTTGGCACCTGTCGAACCAGCCAAAACTGAAAAAACAGTAGAAACGACACCCCCTAAAGAAGCCGCAGAAAGTATTGAACCTGTCGTTGAGAGCTATGATGTCGCTGAAGAACCCTTAGTTGATTCTAGTATTGAAAAAAGACAAACTTTCCAAACTCCTAACCTAGGTCAAGAAGCTCCAACAGCTAACTTTCAAGCGCAAGTAAATCCAATACAAGGCACTACTAATAAGTCTTTAAATTCCTTTGCAGAGCAAGCTAATGCAAGCTTCCAACAAACAAATAGCACCCTCAACCAGCCTTGGAAGAAACCAGAAAAGAAATCCCCAACAAACCTCATCATGATAGCCATCGCTACCATCCCTGTTATCCTTTGGGCTCTTGGGATGTTCATACTTGGAGTTGTTGGAGACGAGTCTAGTATGGGCTTGGGTTTGGCATTTTGGACTTTGATTGTGGGTCTACCAGCAATCATTATTGACATCCTACCAGCACTTCTAAACAAAACAGATAAGAAATGGCTAATCTTTGTTTTCTCAATACTATTAAGCTGGACTTTCCTTGGATGGATCATCTTACTCATTGTTTCCATCAACATGAATAAGGAAGCAGAACGTCTTAAACAGCAACAAATGATGATGCAGATAACAGGAGAACCCGGAAACACTGCTGCCTACAATTCCTTCCAAACACAAGCAAGGACAGCGCAACAATTCCAAGATGCTTCGTTTGGCCCTAACTCAAATCCAAATAATAATAACTAAATTTCCTTAGTTGACACAAAAAACCTAGAAAAGTGAAAACTCTTCTAGGTTTTTATTGTTTATTTCTTAAAATCTTAGTAACCCATCATACCTGGATCCATAGCTGGCGCTGCTGGAGCCTCTGGTTCAGGCTTATTAGCAACGACTGCTTCTGTTGTCAAGATAAGACTAGCTACAGAAGCGGCATTTTGAAGGGCAGAACGTGTTACCTTAACTGGGTCAATGATTCCTGCTTCAACCATATCTACCCACTCACCGTTGGCAGCATTAAAGCCTGTACCAACTGGACTATTCTTCAATTTATCAATGATAACTGAACCTTCATAACCAGCATTGAAAGCAATTTGACGAACTGGTTCTTCCAAGGCACGAAGGACAATGTTACGTCCTGTAGCGTCGTCACCTTCAAGGTCAAGTTCAGCTACCTTAGCAATAACATTGACTAGAGCTGTACCACCACCAGCTACGATACCTTCTTCAACAGCGGCACGAGTGGCATTAAGGGCATCTTCGATACGAAGCTTCATTTCTTTAAGGGCTGTTTCAGTAGCTGCACCAACCTTAACGACAGCAACCCCACCTGACAATTTAGCCAAACGTTCTTGAAGTTTTTCACGGTCAAATTCAGAAGTTGTTGTTTCCAATTGAGATTTGATAAGGTTGACACGGTTGGCAATAGCTTCTTGGCTTCCTGCTCCTTCAACGATAACTGTGCTATCCTTTTCAACAGTTACTTTCGAAGCTTGACCAAGCGCTGCCATAGTCGCATCCTTAAGCTCAAGGCCAAGGTCTTCTGTGATGACAGTTGCTCCTGTCAAAACGGCAATGTCTTCCAACATCGCTTTACGGCGGTCACCAAAGCCAGGGGCCTTAACAGCTACGACATTGAAGGTTCCACGAATCTTGTTAAGAACAAGTGTTGGAAGAGCTTCACCATCCACGTCATCAGCAATAATCAAAAGTGGACGGCTTGTCTTAAGCACTTCCTCCAAGAGTGGAAGAACATCTTGGATATTTGAAATTTTCTTGTCAGTCACAAGGATAAATGGATTATCAAGGTCAGCTACCATTTTTTCATTGTCAGTCACCATGTATTGAGAAAGATAACCACGGTCAAATTGCATACCTTCGACCACTTCCAGTTCTGTCTCCATACCACGAGACTCTTCAATAGTGATAACTCCGTCATTACCAACACGTTCCATAGCTTCTGAAATGTATTCACCAACTTTTTCAGAGCGAGATGAAACCGCTGCGACTTGAGCAATAGCTTCCTTATTGGCAACTGGTTGGGCAATGGCTTTAAGCTCTTCCACAGCTGTAGCTACAGCTGCTTCAATCCCACGACGGATACCAATTGGATTAGCACCAGCCGTTACGTTTTTGAGCCCTTCACGGACAATAGCTTGTGTCAAAACGGTTGCTGTGGTTGTTCCATCACCGGCAATATCATTCGTTTTTGAAGCCACTTCGCTAACGAGTTTGGCCCCCATATTTTCAAAGTGATCTTCAAGTTCAATTTCTTTAGCGATTGTCACACCATCATTAGTGATAAGAGGTGATCCAAAAGCCTTTTCCAAAACAACATTACGACCCTTAGGGCCAAGCGTTACCTTAACTGTATCAGCTAAAGCATCAACACCACGCACCATTGCTGCGCGTGCATCTGATGAAAATTTAATATCTTTTGCCATAGTTACTCCTTCTTTATCTTAGTTTATATTCTGATTAGCAATGCCTAGGCTAGGACTGCTAAAATATCTGCTTCACGAATAATAGAAACGGAATCATCACCGTCTTTAACAGTGACACCTGCACCATTTTCGACAAGGACTTTTTCGCCTGCTGCAACACTAGGTGCAATCAATTCACCAGTAAGCGTACGAACGCCTTCACCTACTGCCAAAACCTCTGCAGTCTTTGTAGCTTCATGACTAGCTCCTGCCAATACAAAGCCACTGGCTGTTTTTTCTTCTGTTTCTTCAAAACGGACGACGATGCGGTCGCCCAATGGTTTCAATGCCATACCAATTACCTCCAAATGTTATTTCGTATAAGTAACGTTTTAAACGTTGTTTTTAGCACTCGTACACGATGAGTGCTAATCTATATATTCATTTTAGCACTTGGTCAAAAATAGTCAAGAAAAAACTACCCAAAACATAAACTTTGGATAGTTTCTTTTCTAATCTCTTAACCAAGTACCAAGGCATCGTCATTGAGGACCTGTCCACTATTTTTATGGAAGAGATCCATAAGTTCTGCCACAGTGAGGTTTTTCTTTTCTTCACCACGCACATCTACGACGATCTTACCATGATAGAGCATAACTAGACGATTTCCATATTCAATGGCGTGTTCCATATTATGGGTAATCATGAGAGTCGTTAACTCTTGTTCTTCGACAATCTTACGAGTTAGGTGCATGACCATGTCACTTGTCTTAGGATCTAGCGCCGCAGTATGTTCATCTAAGAGCAAAATCTTTGGACGGACTAGGGTTGCCATAGCAAGTGTTAAAGCCTGGCGTTGACCACCTGACAAGAAATTGGCATCGGTCTTCATACGATTCTCAAGACCAAGACCAAGGTCTACCAAGGCTTCCTTGAAAAGTTGGCGTTCACTTTCGGTGATTGACTTTTTAAAGAAGCTACGTTTCTTACCACGACGGTAGGCAATCGCCATATTTTCTTCGATAGAAAGGTTGGTCGCTGTCCCCATTCGAGGGTCTTGGAAGACACGGCTAATATCCTTAGAACGCACATCTACAGATGCTTTCTTAATAGACTGCCCTTCTAATAAGATATCTCCCTCATCAATGCTGAGGACACCAGCGATGGAATTCATCAAGGTTGATTTACCAGCACCATTTCCTCCGATAACAGAGATAAAATCTCCTTGTTCGATGTCAAGATCCAAACCACGTAGGACGTGATTTTCATTGACTGTCCCTTTTTCAAATGTTTTATGAATCTTTTGTAAACTAAGCAGAGCCATTACTTGTCACCTCCTGGAGTCAATGATTTATTGGGCTTGATTTTCAATTTTCCTCGCACTTCAGGTACATAAAGAATGATAGAAAGCAAGATAGCTGAGGCCAATTTCAACATCTGTGCGTCAACGTTCATAGCAAGGATGATAACCAAAACCAAACGATAGAGAACAGCACCTAGGACAATTGACCAGAGACGTTTGCCAAGTGGTAAGTACTTAACAATAACTTCAGCCAGGATGATAGCAGCCAAGCCGTTTACGATTGTACCAGTACCCATGTTCATATCTGCATAGCCATTATTTTGGGCTAAGAGGGCACCTGAGAGGGCAATCAATCCATTAGAAATCATGTAGCCAAGAATTTTCATACGGTCTACCTTGATACCATTGGCTTCACCCATAGCAAGGTTATCACCGGTCGCACGAAGAGCTAGACCAACCTGCGTATTGAGAAGAACAACCAACATGAGCACGACTAGGCTAACAAAGATAAGCCCGAGTAGAATGACACCATTTAACTTAGACAAACCAAGCCCCATAACCATGGTCACGAGCGTGTTATGCCCTGCAAGAGAGACGTTGGCGCTACCAAGAACCAAAAGGTTAACTGAATAGAGACCGGTCAAGGTGATGATCCCCGTTAAGAGAGCCGGTATTTTCATTTTGGTATGCATAAATCCAGAAACAGCTCCTGCAAATATACCAGCTACAAAACCACCAATAGTCGCAAAGATTGGGTTAATCCCACGGATAATCATGATAGTTGTTGTCGCAGCACCAAGTGGGAAAGCCCCTTCAGCTGTCAAATCAGCAAGGTCCAAGATACGGAAGGTAATGAACACCCCAATGGCCATAATGGCCCAGAGAAGACCTTGAGAAATAGCTGTCAACACCACATTCGATAAACCATTTTTAGATGATTTCTTCACTTGAAGCTTGATGACACCCTTGTCTTTTTTAGCGATAGGTTTGTCATCTTTCATTGCAGAATTAGATTCCTCATCACTAATACTAGACATATCAATACCGAGTTCCTTGGCCATGTCATGGTTAATCACAACATTCAAGGTCTTAGGATATTCGGCATCTACATCCTTGATTTTCTCACCTCGGATAACACGACCTGCCAACTTACCGGTTTGGCGACCAAGTGCTTCATAGTTCGTTCCGTAGGTAAAGAGAACACCTTTTTCAACACTTCCAGCATCACCACCGACAACTGGTATCTTCGTCTCCTTCGAAAGGTCGACCAAGGTATTGATTGCACTAACAATGGTATTGTCAGTCGGGATAAAGATAACTTCTGTCTGACTCATTAAGCTCTTGGCTGTATCTTGGATATCATTGGTTGATGAAATTCCCTTAACAACTGTCTCTATACCAGCTTTCTTGAAGTATTTCTTGGCTTCTTCAACCTGAACCTCTGAATTACGCTCACTGGTCGTGTACATAATCCCAACTTTTTTAGTATTCGGAAGGACCTTTTTCAATAATTCAACTTGTTTATTGATAGGTGACATATCACTCGTTCCGGTGACATTGCTACCAACATTGTCCATAGACTTAACCAACTTAGCTGAGATTGGATCCGTAACAGCCGTAAAGAGAATGGGCTTGTCCTTTGTCAAACTACTTAAAGACTGGGCCGCAGGGGTTGCGATAGCCAACATGAGATCGTTATCTTCAATGAGCGATTGAGAAATCGTCTGTAAGTTAGACTGATCTCCTTGCGCATTTTGATAATCAATCTTGATGTTCTTACCATCGACATAGCCTTCCTTTTTGAGTTCTTCAATGAACCCCTTACGTGCTGCTGACAAGGACGGGTGCTCCACATATTGGAGAACACCAACGTGAACCATTTTTTTGTTAGAAGCATTAGAACATGCAACCAAGAGGACAGCTGTGAGAACAGCCATCATGCTGATCAAAAATTTCTTCATCTTGTATACCTCTATTTTTTATTCTATCTATTTTCGATTCCTTTTTCTGAAGCGGTCAGACTACAAACAAGCGTCTTCGTCGTTTCATTGTTCACTTCAAGGAAGCACTTTCCCAAGTCATCTATCAAGTAAACACAGGCACGCTTCACATCTCAGCGACAAGTAACCAAGATATAGAAAATGCGTGTGGTAAAAAGAGATATCAAAAATAGACCACGGCATGGAAAAACCAGCTAGGACAGGCCCAACTGGTTTTCTACATCTTGACTAGCACAAGCTAGCTTATGTCACCGGTTAGACCTATTCATCTAATCGGCTAATCCACCACAAAATGCTTTAGCTTCATAGATACAAACTGACTGACGCTTGTATCCTGAAACACAAACGTCCTATCTAAAGAAACTAAAGTAATAAAAAGCTTTAAGATTTCCCAAATGGGTCGCTTTATTAAGCATGTGATGCCTCCGTAGTTAAGATAGTTTTAAGTTTACACTATTTAGACAATTCTGTCAAATTGGAATTTGTCCTCTTTCCCCTCAACTCATCATTGTCACCCCAAAAGAAAAATCTTTTCCTGCCTCTGCAAGAAAAGATTTTTAAGAATTAAGCATTTTGTTCTGTTGTCAAGATAGCGAGTGTTTCAATCAAGTTATCTGCGTTAACTTCAATAGTATCACCAGTTGCCTTAATTTTAACTTCAACAACACCTTCGCTGGCTTTTTTACCAACTGTCACACGGATTGGAAGTCCAATCAAGTCACTATCAGAGAATTTAGAACCGACACGTTCGTTACGATCATCCGTCAAGACATCATAACCTTCAGCCGCAAGCGCAACCTCCAAACGGTTTGTCAATGCATTGGCATCCTCGTCCTTAGTATTTACTGTAATCAAGTGAACATCATAAGGCGCCAATTCTTTAGGGAAATTAATACCCCAAGCATAACGGTATTGACCTTTTGGTGTCTTGTTAACAAAGAGACGTGCATGTTGCTCGATAACCGCTGATAAGATACGGCTAACACCGATACCGTAACATCCCATGATAATTGGAACTGCACGACCATTTTCGTCAAGAACATTAGCCCCCATACTTTCAGAGTAACGTGTACCAAGTTTAAAGATATGACCAATCTCGATACCACGCGCAAACTGAAGAACACCTTGACCGTCTGGCGAAATCTCACCTTCTTTTACTTCACGAATATCCACGTACTCCGCCTTGAAGTCACGCTCTGGGTTAACCCCTGTCAAGTGGTAACCATCTTCATTGGCTCCAACAACAGCATTAGCCACGTCTTGAACCTTACGGTCTGCAATGATACGAACATTTTCAGGAAGGTTAACTGGACCAAGAGAACCGAAGTTAGCACCAAAGACTTGACGCGCTTCATCTTCTGTAGCTGGTTCAAGGAAGTCAGCTGCAAGGTAGTTTTTCAACTTCACATCATTAATTTGATCATTACCAACAAGAAGAGCCACTACTGGTTCGTCATCAGCGATGAAAAGCAAAGTCTTAATCGTTTGTTCTTCTGGAACATTCAAGAAAGTAGCGACGTCGTCAATTGACTTGCAATTTGGTGTTTCAACACGAGTAACTTCTTCTTGTGTCACAACCTTGGTCGCTGGTGTGTAGGCGTTTGTTGCCATCTCAAGGTTAGCGGCATAGCTTGATTCTGTAGAGTAGGCGATTGTATCTTCACCCGATACCAACCATGATGTCAATTCTTTCTTGATTTCTTCCATGACATCTTCTGGGATTTCGTCCAATGAAGCAATTGACTTATCAAGAACGACCCAGCGATTAAGGTCTGTACGCTCAGGAGTAACCGCCATAAATTCTTGAGAATCCTTACCACCCATGGCACCACCATCACCGATGATACCCTTAAATTCAAGACCAGCACGTGTAAAGATAGCCTCATAGGCCTTACGGTAGTCTTCATAAGTGACATCCAAATCTTCATAGTTTTGGTGGAAACTATAGCCATCTTTCATGATAAACTCACGTGTACGGAGAAGACCGTTACGTGGACGTTTTTCATCACGATATTTAGATTGGATTTGATAAAGGTTAAGTGGCAATTGTTTGTATGATTTAACCGCATCACGAACCAAGGCTGTAAAAGTTTCTTCGTGAGTTGGACCCAAGATAAAGTCAGATTTATCACGGTTTTTCAATTTATACAGGTCTTCACCATAGGTTTCATAACGACCTGACTCACGCCACAAATCGGCTGTCAAAAGCGCTGGCGCCAACATTTCAACCGCACCGATTTTTTCAAATTCCTCACGCATGATAGCTTTGAATTTTTCGATAGCACGATTTGCCAATGGCATATAAGCATAAATACCAGCAGAGATCTGGCGCACATAACCCGCACGTACCATAAGGGCATGACTGATAACTTGAGCATCACTTGGCATTTCACGAAGTGTTGGAATCAACATTTTACTTTGTTTCATCATTTACATACTAAGGAGGCTGGCCCTTAGGTCAAGTCCCTTAGACTTCCTTTCATTTCATTTTTTGTTTCTAATTAAAAGAAAGCACGCATAATATCATTCCAAGTAACAGCAATCATGAGGACAACCATGACCACAACACCTGCAAGTGTGATATAGCTTTCAATTTCTTGATTAAGGGGTTTACGACGAATGGCTTCAATAATGTTCATGACAATTTTACCACCGTCGAGGGCTGGGATTGGAATAAGATTGAAAATCCCCAAGTTAATAGAGAGCATTCCCATAAGACTGAGAATATCAACCAGCCCATTTTCAGAAGCTTGAGCAGACATCTGGAACATGGCAACCGGTCCACCAAGCTTGTTCAAACTAAAGTGAGTAATAAGGCCCTTTAGCGCCACAAGAATGGTTGTTGTCCCTTCCCAAGCCATTTGGAAACCACCAAAAATCTTATCTTTTAGACCTGTCTTTAAGGCAGGAGAGACACCCAAAAGATAGCTACCTTGGCTCTCCTTCGGTTTAATAGATACCGTTTCTTCTTGACCGTTACTTCTCTTAACTGTTACAGAAAGGCTGTCTCCTTTGGAGAATTTTTGAGTATTACTTGTCAAAGCTACTTTTAAACTATCCCAATCCGTAACCTGGTCCTTATTGATAGCCTCAATGGTATCTCCATTTTTCAAGCCTGCTACCTGAGCAGCGCCACCATCAGCCACTTGAATACGATTGGTTGATGTGTCGTGGATACCTCCTTGAACAAAGGCTAAGATAATAAAAACAAGCACTCCAAGAATGAAGTTATTCATAGGACCAGCAAAGTTGGTTATTAAACGTCCCCAAATGCTAGCATTTTGATATTGGACGTCCTTTGGAGCGATACGAAGTTCTGTACCGTCTTCCTCAACAATAGTAGCATCATGATCAACGTCATAAGTCTTGGTTTCATCTAGAACTAAACCAGTAATGGTCAACTTATCTTCTAAATCATAGGCAGTAACATTCATAGGCAAAGCTGTCTGGTCAACCTGACGATTAGAAAGATTAATGCGCCTTACCTTACCATCAGTCCCAATCGTTAGACTAGCAGGGCTACCCGTCTTAATCTCAGTTGTATCTTCACCCCAACCAGCCATACGGACATAACCACCCAAGGGGAGGATACGAACAGTATAAACAGTACCATCTTTACCAGTGTGGGCAAAGATTTTCGGTCCCATTCCGATGGCAAATTCACGAACCAGAATGCCCGAGCGTTTGGCAAAAAAGAAATGGCCAAATTCATGGAAGACGACAATTACACAGAAAATCAGTAAAAAAGTAATAATAGCTTTCATTTAGACACCTCCACCCCTAAAAAAGTCCTAGGAAGTGCATAATTGGGAAAACGAAAATCCAGCTATCACAACGGTCCAAAATACCACCGTGCCCAGGAATGAGATTGCCTGAGTCTTTAACGCCGAAATGACGTTTAATGGCTGATTCTACCAAATCACCAAATTGACCGAAAATACTAAAGAAAATCGTACAGATAAGCAACCAGAAGAAGTTGTGTGGGGCATAGACTCCATGGCTAATCAAACCAAAGACAAGCGCTACAATGATTGCTGATAAGATACCACCAACACTACCTTCAATGGTTTTGTTTGGTGATACTTTGGGCAACAACTTATTCTGACCAAATTGGCGACCAAAGAGGTAGGCTCCAATATCTGTCGCCCAAACAATGAAGAGGGCAAAAAGAACTTTTTCCCAACTATCCAAACGTGCCGCAATAAGATTTTGGAATCCAAAACCAACATAAAAGGCAGATGCGATCGGATAGGCTGCATCGTCAAAAGAATAGTGGTCGCTATTAAGGACAATCCCCGCTAAAATCAAAAAAGAAATAATAGCAAAGCCTGTCACACTGGCATTTGTCGGAAGACTGATAAAGTAATGGTCAATCGGCACTGCCAAAATAAAGGCTGCCAACATAGACAAAATACCTTCGATAGAGAAAATCTCCAAGTGCTTCATACGAAGCATCTCAGACACTGCAACCATGGCCATAGCCCCAACCAAAAGTTGGAAAGGAAGACCACCGATAAAGAGCAATGGGAGGAAAATGGCTGCTGCCACACCCCCGCCAATTAAACGTTCTTGCATGAGAGGTCCTTTCTAGACGCCACCGAAACGACGGTGACGTTTGTTGTAGTCAGAGATAGCTTGGCGTAGCCCTTTCTGGTCAAAATCTGGCCAGAAAACATCTGTGAAGTAGAACTCACTGTAGGCAGACTGCCAAGGTAAGAAATTACTTAGACGAAGCTCACCACTGGTACGGATAATTAAATCTGGATTACGATAGAGGTACGGCAACTTATCCGTCATCAAATGCTTTGCAATAAGATCTTCATCAATAGCCTCAGAACTAAGTTTACCTGCTTCAACTTCTTTAGCAATGGCTTGAACAGCAGACACAATCTCCGCACGGCCACCATAATTAAGCGCAAAGTTAAGAACCAGACCCGAATTATGTTTAGTCTGCTCAACCGCCTTTCCAAGAGCCTCTAAAGTCTCCTTAGGGAGACGACTGTTGTCCCCAATCGTTAAAATACGAACATTGTTTTTATCTAATTCTGGTACATATTTGTTAAAAAATTCAACTGGCAAATTCATGATGAATTTTACTTCATCTTGTGGGCGTGACCAGTTTTCAGTTGAAAAGGCATAGACCGTCAACACCTTGACTCCAAGTTGTGACGCTTCGATGGTTACCTTTTGCAAAGCATCCATCCCAGCCTTATGACCCATCACACGTGGTTGCAGACGTTTTTTAGCCCAACGGCCATTCCCATCCATAATAATACCAATATGGTTAGGAATATTGTCTAGAACCTCTTGATGAGATTTTTTTCTAAATTTAAACATGGAATATCCTCTAAATATAGTTTACCCTTTATTTTACCATATTTTTAGAGGTTCTGAACAGTTTTTAACACTGAGGAGATTAGAAAACGTAAAAAGAGGCTGGAACAAAAGTCACCACCCTCTAAATTGTAATAATAGGTTCACAACTTACTTTTCATCAGAAGACTCAATGGCTGAATCTTCTTCAATGACAGTCTCTTCACTGGTTTCTACTTTTTCTGAACTTGGTGCAGGCGTAATCACTTTCATGATTGAACGACTCAAATCGAAGGTCAAGAAAACACCTTCAGCATCCAAAACGATACGATTATTTTCTTTATCAACCTCATCAACAATAGCGATCAAACCACCGATTGTTTCAACTTCAGCACCTTTAGCAAGACCTGAAAAGCGGTCTTCTTGAGCTTTTGCTTGGCGACGACGGCTATAAGCGATATAAGCAATAAATGCAATCACATAAATAGCAAGAATAGGCATCATTTTCATATTTCGTGTTCCTCCAATAATTCACTTGGCTACTACTATATCAGATTAAATCAGGACAAGCAAGACAAATCTTAAAACAAATCACATAAAAAACACTTTCCTCAAAACGGAAAGTGTCTAATCATATTACAAGTCTGCTACGTTGTGATAAACTTTTTGAACATCATCATCCGCTTCAAGAGCATCAATAAGTCCTTCGAACGTCTCAAGGTCTTCACCTTCAAGAGTAACCTCAGTTTGTGGAATCATTTCAAGTTCTGTCACTTGGAACTCTTCCTGACCGTTAGCACGGAGAGCTTCCAACGCCTTATGAAGATCTGTTGGCTCAGTATAAACAGTGATAGTACCATCTTCTGCTTCTACATCTTCAACTTCTACATCAGCTTCAAGCAATTGTTCAAAAATAGCGTCTGCATCTTCACCTGCAAAAACGATAACACCTTTTTTATCGAACATGTATGATACAGAACCTGATGCACCCATGTTACCACCGTTTTTACCAAAGGCAGTACGTACATTAGCAGCTGTACGGTTAACGTTTGAAGTCAAAGTATCTACGATAATCATAGAACCATTTGGTCCAAAACCTTCATAACGCCCTTCAACAAAGGTTTCATCGGTGTTACCTTTGGCTTTATCAATGGCCTTATCAATGACGTGTTTTGGTACTTGTGCTTGTTTAGCACGTTCCAAAACGAATTTCAAAGCTGAGTTTGACTCTGGATCCGGCTCACCTTGTTTAGCAGCTACATAGATTTCAACACCAAACTTAGCGTAAACCTTTGAGTTGGCACCATCTTTAGCAGTTTTTTTAGCAACGATATTAGCCCATTTACGTCCCATGGGATTCACCTCTTCTAAGAGACATTCTGACATCTCCGATTTGTTTTTTCTTTTTTGAAAATAGCAAAACATGCTAAATTCACAATCTCTTATATTATAGCACTTTGACTGCCGTTAGTAAAATTGAAATAAATCCTAAGCATTTATCATATGAAACATTTACTCAGTGCCCTCTCCCAAGCGAATAATCTCATCAAAATATGGTTCATTTTCCTTTATAAGATGGTGGGTAACCGTGATATAAGTGATATTAGGATCACTTAATAATAGGTGCTCAATACGAGTAGCATTTTTATGGTCAAGATTTGCAGTGGCTTCATCAAAAATCACAACAGAACTTCCTTTTAAAAACGCTCTTATAAGACCTATTCTTTGTTTTTACCCCTCCGAAAAGCTTCCGTCATTTACTTGCTCATCTATACGACTTAGGAAAGATAAAAGATTAACTCTTTCAAGAGCTTCCTTGATGTGCGTATCAGTAATAGCATCATTCCAAAGAGTTAGACTATTCCTCAAGGTGTCATTATAAATATGAGTTTGACTCCCAACATAGGCACATGCAGACACGATTGAATTCTCATCAATCTCTTTTGACTCCAATTTTCCAAACAAGATTTTTCCTTCATAATCTTTAAGATTTCCTAGGAGCAAATTAAGCAGGGTTGACTTCCCACTACCTGAGCATCCAGTAATAGCGTACTTTCCTTCCTCTTTAAAGGTTTGAGTGAATCCCTTAATAATAGCATTTTCTCCAAAATGATAACTTACATTCTCAAAACGAACATCCTGAATAGTCGCTATGCAAGTCTTTGGATCCTCTGGAAAATCGTGAAATTTTCTTAAGATAGGTTCAACAGACTTAATGGTTACTTGTAGCTGATTAATAGTTGATAGAGAGTTAAATATGTTACCTGAAATCTGACCCACAGAAGCAATGGTACCTACGGCAATATTCCCAAAAATAATTAACAAACCAGTTAGAAGAAGTATCAACATCTGAGCGGCAACTGAAAATAAAGACATCAGCGTCTCTGTGCTAGTATTTCTTTTTGTAAAAATAATTTTTTGTACAATATATTCCTCAACAATGAACCTCACTTGTCTAAGAAATACCTGTTTACGACTGCCATAATAAACATCCGCATATCCATATAACTGGTCACTTATTCCTGAGACAAATTCCTCATTCACTTTGGAAAATTTCTCCATTGATTTCTGCATTTTAGTGGTAAATGGTTTGGGAAGATAGGTCAGACACAAAGTTAAAAAAATGGCTAACAGAACAATTCTTACATCATAACTTAATAAGGCAATAATTGAAAACAAAGTAGTGAATACTGTTGAACAAAGGGTATAAATACTTGTAAAGCCATTTGATTCTATCAATTGGATATCATTATTTAATACAGAGAGATGCTCTCCAATATCACTCTTTCTGAATTCACTAAAAGAATGGTGAGTAATTTTACTAAGATAAGACTGCCGAATCACCAAAGACATCTTCTGAATCAATTTCGCCTGATGAACTGTGATAATATAATTCAAAACTAAATAAATAACGTAAAGTCCTACCTCCAGACCTAATAAGGCCAAAAAAGATTGAATTTACTTCGATACCAGCTGATTAGTCATTAAAGCTAAAGTAACCGAAGCACTCACAAAGATAGCAGCATTCAACGCTAACAGTAAGATATGAACTAAATTTTCATATTTGTATTTAAGAATATAGGTTCTCATAGATTTCCTCACAATCTAAATCACCTTGGTATTTAGTCAGTTGGATAAATTGAAGACATTGGAACTCCATATATCCATTGAAAATTAAAAACCATAGTGATATCGTACTATGGTCTTAGTTTATTCTATTTTTTAACTCACTCTATAAAATTGTCATATAGTGGAATTTAACAATTCTTGATACTCTGATTCCTTAGTAAGCAATAAATTTTCCGCACCTAAAGTCCTAAGAGTTTCCAAACACCCCTCAATTAGATTTCTCCCTTCAGTAACTTCACCTGACTTTATCAAGTAGGTTCCCATTACAAATATCAACTCATGTCTTTCATATAATAAAACCTCAGGAATTCCACTATCATTGACTAAATCTAAGTAGTATTTCGCAGAATCTAATTCATCACGTCGTAAAAATTCATAAGCTGCATTAATAAGAAGACTAAGTCGAATTCTTTGATTTGAGTCGCTCTTTCCAAAAAGGCTAGTTCTATACACAATCTCCTTGGTCAAAATATTAAGTGTCTGGGTGGAAATAAACGACATACTATTTCCTAATATGATTAACTCTCTTTTTCCCCATTGTTCAATGCTAAAAAGATAGTCTGTTAATTTCCTTACCTTATTTTCATTAACTTCTTTATTTGAAACACTTACCAAAAAAGATTCTAGCATAATACTGTTATAGAGAAATGATTTGTCTTGTGTGAGCTCAAATTTATGATGCTCTTCTCCAGCGTACTTCTGTAACAATAAAATATCGTTTTGATAATAAACCTTACTAGCACTTTCTAATAACTTTTCAGTATGAGTTGGATTATCTTGAGATAAAATACCATAGAACTCTTCAATACTGACATCCAATTTATCTAACAAAAGAAAAAATCTAGATAATGAGATATCAGATTCTCCACGTTCAAATTTTGATAGGAAAGATACTGATAAATAATCACTAGCAAGTTCTTTCAATGTCAAATTCTTTGATAAACGAATTTTTTTCAACAAAGCACCCATTTCAACAGGTCCAATCATGATCCATCCTCCTATGCTTGAACTAATTATAACAACAATCATTTCTAAATTAAAGAGCCACAAAGCCCAACTAGCCAGTCCAAAACGTCTAAAATAAAAATTCGTAAATTAACCTACAAGATATAATGGCTCTATAATTTCTGTAGTGGGTAAAACCACTGTAGAGATTATAGAGCTTTTTGAGTGTAAACAAAAAGTCCCATAAGAACTATAATGAAAAGCAACCAAACCATCATTAGGAAGAACTTATGAGACTTATTAAGATACCACAGAATTAATCGGAATTAAAGACCAAAATATCAAGATTTCACTTGTTTTCGAAACTGACACTCATATCGAGATTCAAGCAAAACTTGATTATTCTGCACCACCATGCCCTCATTATCAAGGAATAATGATCAAATATGACTTTCAAAAATCTTCTAAAATCCCTCTTCTTGAACAAGCTGGAACTCCAACACTACTACGTCTGAAGAAACGTCGCTTCCAGTGTAAAGTGTGTAAGAGAGTAACGGTGGCTGAAACCTTAATCGTTGAGAAAAACCACCAAATCTCCAACCTTGTCCGACAAAAGGTTGCACAACTTCTAACTGAGAAGGTATCACTAACGGATATTGCCAGAAGACTTCGTGTATCGACGTCCACTGTCTATCGTAAACTTGACCAGTTTACTTTCAAGGAACATTATGACAAACTCCCAGCTGTTATGTCCTAGGATGAGTTTGAGTTCAAGAAAGGTGAACTTGCTTTTGTGGCTCAAAACTATGAGACCAACAAACTCACAACTATCCTTGATAATCGCCGTCAAACCACTATTCGAAACTACTTTGTGAAGTATCCATTGAAAGTACAACAAAAGGTACGGTTTATCACGATGGACATGTCAGGAGCCTATATGCCACTAGCTCGTGGACTTTTCCCAAACGCCGAAATCATTATTGATCGTTTCCACATCATCCAACACCTTGGTCGAGCCTTTTTGAAGACAAGAATTGCCATTATGAATCAGTTTGATAAGAAGTCACTACCCTACCGAACCTTGAAAAATCACT
>SKER01001305.1_pt1 | contig 20903 bp, 19 predicted proteins | sample 4826961 | NCBI WGS metagenome assembly SKER01 (sample SAMN11008804, study PRJNA524170) | human gut metagenome | biome: Human fecal sample; material: Feces; isolation source: fecal sample from pouch patient p47 | host: Homo sapiens | place: Israel: Tel-Aviv | collected 2016-11-16 | reverse complement strand
CCCGCTGGTTTGTGCGGCATATAACGCCGACTTCGATGGTGACCAGATGGCTGTTCACGTACCGCTGACGCTGGAAGCCCAGCTCGAAGCGCGTGCGCTGATGATGTCTACCAACAACATCCTGTCCCCGGCGAACGGCGAACCAATCATCGTTCCGTCTCAGGACGTTGTACTGGGTCTGTACTACATGACCCGCGACTGTGTTAACGCCAAAGGCGAAGGCATGGTGCTGACTGGCCCGAAAGAAGCAGAACGTCTGTATCGCTCTGGTCTGGCTTCTCTGCATGCGCGCGTTAAAGTGCGTATCACCGAGTATGAAAAAGATGCTAACGGTGAATTAGTAGCGAAAACCAGCCTGAAAGACACGACTGTTGGCCGTGCCATTCTGTGGATGATTGTACCGAAAGGTCTGCCTTACACCATCGTCAACCAGGCGCTGGGTAAAAAAGCAATCTCCAAAATGCTGAACACCTGCTACCGCATTCTCGGTCTGAAACCGACCGTTATTTTTGCGGACCAGATCATGTATACCGGTTTTGCATATGCAGCGCGTTCTGGTGCATCTGTTGGTATCGATGACATGGTCATCCCGGAGAAGAAACACGAAATCATCTCCGAGGCAGAAGCAGAAGTTGCTGAAATTCAGGAGCAGTTCCAGTCTGGTCTGGTAACTGCGGGCGAACGCTACAACAAAGTTATCGATATCTGGGCTGCGGCGAACGATCGTGTATCCAAAGCGATGATGGATAACCTGCAAACTGAAACCGTTATTAACCGTGACGGTCAGGAAGAGAAGCAGGTTTCCTTCAACAGCATCTACATGATGGCCGACTCCGGTGCGCGTGGTTCTGCGGCACAGATTCGTCAGCTTGCTGGTATGCGTGGTCTGATGGCGAAGCCGGATGGCTCCATCATCGAAACGCCAATCACCGCGAACTTCCGTGAAGGTCTGAACGTACTCCAGTACTTCATCTCCACCCACGGTGCTCGTAAAGGTCTGGCGGATACCGCACTGAAAACGGCGAACTCCGGTTACCTGACTCGTCGTCTGGTTGACGTGGCGCAGGACCTGGTGGTTACCGAAGACGATTGTGGTACTCATGAAGGTATCATGATGACTCCGGTTATCGAAGGTGGTGACGTTAAAGAGCCGCTGCGCGATCGCGTACTGGGTCGTGTAACTGCTGAAGACGTTCTGAAGCCGGGTACTGCTGATATCCTCGTTCCGCGCAACACGCTGCTGCACGAACAGTGGTGTGACCTGCTGGAAGAGAACTCTGTCGACGCGGTTAAAGTACGTTCTGTTGTATCTTGTGACACCGACTTTGGTGTATGTGCGCACTGCTACGGTCGTGACCTGGCGCGTGGCCACATCATTAACAAAGGTGAAGCAATCGGTGTTATCGCGGCACAGTCCATCGGTGAACCGGGTACACAGCTGACCATGCGTACGTTCCACATCGGTGGTGCGGCATCTCGTGCGGCTGCTGAATCCAGCATCCAGGTGAAAAACAAAGGTAGCATCAAGCTCAGCAACGTGAAGTCGGTTGTGAACTCCAGCGGTAAACTGGTTATCACTTCCCGTAACACCGAACTGAAACTGATCGACGAATTCGGTCGTACCAAAGAAAGCTACAAAGTACCTTACGGTGCGGTACTGGCGAAAGGCGATGGCGAACAGGTTGCTGGCGGCGAAACCGTTGCAAACTGGGACCCGCACACCATGCCGGTTATCACCGAAGTAAGCGGTTTTGTACGCTTTACTGACATGATCGACGGCCAGACCATTACTCGTCAGACCGACGAATTGACAGGTCTGTCTTCGCTGGTGGTTCTGGATTCCGCAGAACGTACCGCAGGTGGTAAAGATCTGCGTCCGGCACTGAAAATCGTTGATGCTCAGGGTAACGACGTTCTGATCCCGGGTACCGATATGCCTGCGCAGTACTTCCTGCCGGGTAAAGCGATTGTTCAGCTGGAAGATGGCGTACAGATCAGCTCTGGTGACACCCTGGCGCGTATTCCGCAGGAATCCGGCGGTACCAAGGACATCACCGGTGGTCTGCCGCGCGTTGCGGATCTGTTCGAAGCACGTCGTCCGAAAGAGCCGGCAATCCTGGCTGAAATCAGCGGTATCGTTTCCTTCGGTAAAGAAACCAAAGGTAAACGTCGTCTGGTTATCACCCCGGTAGACGGTAGCGATCCGTACGAAGAGATGATTCCGAAATGGCGTCAGCTCAACGTGTTCGAAGGTGAACGTGTAGAACGTGGTGACGTAATTTCCGACGGTCCGGAAGCGCCGCACGACATTCTGCGTCTGCGTGGTGTTCATGCTGTTACTCGTTACATCGTTAACGAAGTACAGGACGTATACCGTCTGCAGGGCGTTAAGATTAACGATAAACACATCGAAGTTATCGTTCGTCAGATGCTGCGTAAAGCTACCATCGTTAACGCGGGCAGCTCCGACTTCCTGGAAGGCGAACAGGTTGAATACTCTCGCGTCAAGATCGCAAACCGCGAACTGGAAGCGAACGGCAAAGTGGGTGCAACTTACTCCCGCGATCTGCTGGGTATCACCAAAGCGTCTCTGGCAACCGAGTCCTTCATCTCCGCGGCATCGTTCCAGGAGACCACTCGCGTGCTGACCGAAGCAGCCGTTGCGGGCAAACGCGACGAACTGCGCGGCCTGAAAGAGAACGTTATCGTGGGTCGTCTGATCCCGGCAGGTACCGGTTATGCGTACCACCAGGATCGTATGCGTCGCCGTGCTGCGGGTGAAGCTCCGGCTGCACCGCAGGTGACTGCAGAAGACGCATCTGCCAGCCTGGCAGAACTGCTGAACGCAGGTCTGGGCGGTTCTGATAACGAGTAATCGTTAATCCGCAAATAACGTAAAAACCCGCTTCGGCGGGTTTTTTTATGGGTGTTATTCAGAGGGCAAAGTCTTCACGGAATTTTTAAGAAAGGCAGGGCGAAACGAGGAAGAAGCTTTTCGCCCTGGACAACATTCCTGTTGACGGGACTACCATAAAAAAACACAACGCTTTCAACAACCTTGCGTTTTTCATCTTCCGGAGCTGCTCGGAATAAATTTACGTTCTTACATTCTGTCTCATGGCCTTTGCGATGGGCGTCCCAGATAGCTGTCCCAGTCTTTCCATACCGGCTGCAAACCCTGAGCGGTTAACGCGGCAGCAACCGCTTCCGGTCTGCGATCGTCGTGCGGTGAGAACTGTTCCAGCTCGGGGTGGTTGTCGGCATAGCCACCTGGCTGCGTTTTCGAAAAAGCGCTGACGTTATTAATTGCCAGCGGAATTACGCGATCGCGAAACCACGGTGATTCCCGCGTGGAGAGTGACAGTTCAATCTCCGGTGCAAGCAGCCGGAAAGCGCAGATGGCTTGCACTAACTGGCGTTCATCCATAATCGACGCAGGTTCAATGCCGCCAGTACATGGACGCAGGCGTGGGAAGGAGACAGAGTAGCGGCTTTGCCAGTAATGCTGTTGCAGCCATAGCAAATGTTCGGCAACCATATAGCAGTCAACTCGCCAGCTGTCGGAAAGGCCGATTAGCGCGCCGAGGCCTATCTTATCAATCCCCGCACGCCCTAGCCGATCCGGCGTTTCCAGCCGCCAGAAGAAGTCCTGTTTTTTACCTTTCAGATGATGATGGGCATAAGTCGCCTCATTATATGTCTCCTGATAAACCATTACTCCATCGAGGCCAAGCTGTTTTAACTCGGTATATTCCGCCTCCGCCAGCGGTTGCACTTCCATCTGTAGTGAAGAGAACTGTTCACGCAGGGCAGGGAGATGACGACGAAAGTAATCCATCCCCACTTTCGCCTGATGTTCACCAGTGACTAATAGCAGATGTTCAAAGCCCATCTCCCGTATAGCGGCGCTTTCCCTGGCAATATCCGCTTCATCCAGCGTTTTGCGCTTGATGCGGTTGCTCATAGAAAATCCGCAATAAGTACAGTCGTTAGCGCAAAGATTGGAAAGATAAAGCGGGACGTAGAAGCTGACGACGTTGCCAAATCGCTGACGAGTCAGACGTTGCGCTCGCTGGGCCAGTGGTTCCAGATAGCCACTGGCGGCGGGTGATAGCAATGCCATCATGTCGTCGCGGGTGAGTTGCGAGGCATTTAGCGCCCGCTCTACGTCAGCAGCCGTTTTGCCGTTGATACGCAGGTGGATGTCATCCCAGTCCAGTTGTCGCCAGCGAGCGCTGAAGGTTTTCATGCCGATGCCTCCAGAAATCCAGTCAGCGGGCTGGTGGCATGAGCAAAATGACTGCGGCTGCCCGGTCCGGACTGACGTGCCAGCAGGCCTGCTTCTACCGCCAGACGAAATGCCTTCGCCATGTTGACGGGATCGTCCGCGACGGCAATCGCCGTATTCACTAACACCGCGTCGGCCCCCATTTCCAGCGCCTGCGCGGCATGGCTGGGAACGCCGATGCCAGCATCGACAACCACCGGAACGGTGGCCTGCTGGATAATAATCTCCAGCATGGCGCGGGTTTCCAGTCCCTGATTCGAGCCAATCGGCGCGCCGAGCGGCATCACCGCTGCACAGCCGACTTCTTCCAGACGTTTACACAATACCGGATCGGCCCCGCAGTAAGGCAGCACGATAAATCCCTGTTGTACCAGCGTTTCGGCGGCTTTCAGGGTTTCGATGGGATCGGGCAACAGCCAGCGGGCGTCAGGGTGAATCTCCAATTTTAGCCAGTTTGTGCCTAACGCTTCACGTGCCAGATGGGCGGCGAAAATGGCTTCTTCCGCGGTTTTCGCCCCGGAAGTATTCGGCAGCAGGGTCACACCCGCCGCGATAAGCGGTTCGAGGATAGCGTCGTTGTGCTGGCGCAAGTCGACACGTTTCATCGCCAGCGTCACCAGTTGGCTGCCGGAAGCGCGAATAGACTCCACCATCAGTTGTGAAGAGGCGAATTTTCCGGTGCCAGTAAACAGATGTGAATCAAACGTTTTGTCCGCAATATGTAACATCTCAACCCCCTGCAATAACTTGAAAAAGCAGGATCTGGTCGCCATCCTGCACGATATGTTGCGCCCATTGTTCCCGCGGGACGATTTGCTGATTAATCGCTAGTGCCGCACCTGCTTGTTGTTGATCGAGTTGCTCCAGCAGTTCGTGAACAGTTAGTCCGGCGACACACTGCATCGGTTGATCGTTAAACAGGATCTGCATTGCATCCTCCACATACCGGGCAACCGTTGGCGCGGCGCAACGTCAGGCTGCGCCACTGGCTCGATTTACCGTCGAACAGTCGGAGTTCTCCCGCAGGCGTCTCTATACCGCTTAATAACTTAATCGCTTCCAGTGCCTGTAAAGTGCCCATAACCCCGACCACCGGGCCAACCACGCCCGCCGTGCGGCAGTTGCGTTCTGGCTCCTGGTTATCTGGCCACAGGCAGCGGTAACATCCCTGCTCCCAGGGCGGCGTCAGTACCATCAACTGCCCGCCAAATCCGACCGCGCTGGCGGTGATAAGCGGCGTGTTGAGTGCCACGCAGGTGGCATTAATCTCCTGGCGAGTCGCCATATTGTCAGTACAGTCGAGCACCACATCGGCTTGTGCAACCGCATCTTTTAACGCCTCACCCGTTAACCGTTGTTGTAGTGCCGTCAGTTGAATGTCGGGATTCAACTGTGTCAGTCGCTGTTGGCTGACCTGTGATTTCGGGCGATCGATATCTTCAGTGGTAAAGAGGATTTGTCGTTGCAGATTGCTTAAATGCACATCGTCGTCATCTGCCAGTACCAGCGTCCCGACGCCAGCCCCCGCCAGGTATAGCGCAGCAGGTGTACCCAGCCCGCCAAGACCAATAATCAGCACCTGGCTGTCGAGCAGTTTTTGCTGCCCGTCCAGAGCGATATCGTCGAGCAGGATTTGGCGGCTATAACGCATAAAGTCACGGTCATTCATCGCCAACTCCTGCAATTTCCAGCAACTGTGCCGTTGCCAAACGCCAGTCTACGGCTTGAGTAATGGCGCTGACGACGGCGATACTGCCGACACCCGTTGCTATCACCGCAGGCGCGCGCGCCAGACTGATACCGCCAATCGCCACGGTGGGATAATCCGCCAGGCGCTCAACATGCCGTGCCAGCTGTTCCAGCCCCTGCGGTGCAGAAGGCATCTGTTTGGTTTGCGTCGGGAACACATGTCCCAGCGCGATATAAGAGGGGCGTGCTGCCAGCGCGACGTCGATCTCCATATCGTCATGGGTCGAAACGCCCAGCCGCAGACCTGCCGCGCGGATGGCGCTGAGATCGGTGGCTTGCAAATCTTCCTGCCCCAGATGGACGCCATACGCCTGATGCTTGATCGCCAGCCGCCAGTAATCGTTGATAAACAATCGCGCGTTATAGCGGCGGCCCAGCGTAATTGCCGCCACGACATCGGCTTCCACCTCTTCATCGCGCCGATCTTTGATGCGTAGCTGGAGAGTACGTACGCCTGCATCCAACAGACGTTCGATCCACTGTACGCTGTCCACCACCGGGTACAGTCCTAAACGAAAAGGTACAGGAGGAAAATCAGGCTGATACATCACGCTTCCTCCTTACGCAGGTAGATTTCTCCGCCTCTGGCGCGGAAGTTCTCCGACATATCCGCCATTCCCACTTCAATGGTTTGCGCGGCGGCGTAATCACGCACTTCCTGGCTGATTTTCATCGAGCAGAATTTCGGCCCACACATGGAGCAAAAATGGGCGACTTTACCGGACTCTTGCGGCAGGGTTTCATCGTGATAAGCGCGGGCAGTAAACGGGTCGAGGGCCAGATTAAACTGGTCTTCCCAGCGAAATTCGAAGCGGGCTTTCGACATGGCGTTATCGCGAATTTGCGCGCCCGGATGCCCTTTCGCCAGGTCAGCGGCGTGGGCGGCAATCTTATAGGTGATAAGCCCCTGCTTAACATCTTCTTTATTAGGCAGACCCAGATGCTCTTTTGGCGTTACGTAACAGAGCATCGCGCAGCCAAACCAGCCAATCATCGCCGCACCAATCCCCGACGTGAAGTGGTCATAGCCCGGCGCAATATCGGTAGTTAGCGGCCCCAGAGTGTAAAACGGCGCTTCGTGGCAGTGCTCTAACTCCTCGGTCATATTGCGGCGGATCATCTGCATCGGCACGTGGCCTGGGCCTTCAATCATCACCTGCACGTCATATTCCCAGGCAATTTTGGTCAGTTCGCCCAGCGTATGCAGCTCGGCAAACTGCGCTTCATCGTTGGCGTCCTGAATAGAACCGGGGCGCAGCCCGTCGCCCAGCGCCAGCGAAACGTCATAAGCGGCACAGATTTCACAAATTTCGCGGAAGTGTTGATAGAGGAAATTTTCCTGATGATGGGAGAGGCACCATTTCGCCATAATCGAACCGCCGCGAGAGACGATACCGGTCAGGCGTTTCGCGGTCATCGGCACATAGCGCAGCAGTACGCCCGCATGGATAGTGAAGTAATCCACACCTTGCTCGGCCTGTTCCAGCAGCGTGTCGCGGAACGCTTCCCAGGTAAGATCTTCGGCGATCCCGTTAACCTTCTCCAGCGCTTGGTAGATCGGCACTGTACCGATCGGCACCGGGCTGTTACGCAAAATCCACTCGCGGGTTTCGTGAATATAGCGACCGGTGGAGAGATCCATCACCGTATCCGCTCCCCAGCGGGTGGACCATACCAGCTTTTCCACTTCTTCTTCGATGGAAGAGGTGACCGCCGAGTTGCCGATATTGGCGTTAACTTTTACCAGGAAGTTACGGCCAATAATCATCGGCTCCGATTCCGGATGATTAATGTTGGCCGGGATAATCGCACGTCCGGCAGCAACTTCATCACGGACAAATTCCGCAGTGATATTTTCCGGCAGATGTGCGCCAAAGCTCATTCCCGGATGCTGGTGGCGTAAAACCTCGCTACGGATGCGCTCGCGGCCCATATTCTCGCGGATGGCGATGAATTCCATTTCCGGCGTGATGATGCCCTGGCGGGCGTAGTGCAGTTGGGTGACACGGCGTCCTGCTTTGGCGCGTTTTGGCGTTAATACGCCGCTAAAACGCAGCTCGTCGAGGCCATCATCTGCCAGCCGCGCTTTTGTGTAATCGGAACTGCGCACGGTAAGTTCTTCGGTATCGCCGCGCGCATCGATCCACGGCTGGCGTAGTTTTGCCAGTCCTTGCTGCACGTCAATGGCGATCTGTGGATCGCCATACGGACCGGAGGTGTCGTAGACCGGAATCGCTTCGTTTTCTTCGTACTGCGGCTGTTCTTTGCTGCCGCCAATTAGCGTCGGGCTAAGCTGGATCTCACGCATCGGCACGCGCACGCCGGGTTGTGTGCCAGTGATATAAATGCGTTTTGAGTTGGGAAAGGCGGTGCCTTCCAGGGTGTCGATAAAATGTTGGGCCTGGGCGCGTTGTTCGCGGCGGGTCAGTTTTGTTGCAGACATAGCTCATTCCAAAAAGTTAAGGACGTGGCTTGTCAGACGACGGATGAAGCAAGAGACGATCGCCGCAAAGGCGATGCGATAGCAGATTAACTCTTGTTCCCTTCGCAGGTATTAGCCTGATCAGGTTCCGCGGATCCCGAATAAACGGTCTCAGCCAGTTAAGGCACTCCGACAAGAAATTAGCCCCACAAACGGGGCGTTGAATGTAAATTACGCGTTAACAGCGCAGAACTCAAGCAAGATGTTTGACGCGGGCGGCGTCAAGCACCAGTAGAATCAGCTTATCTTCCAGCACAAAGCGCGCTTCCAGTGCCTCGCCGATGTCAGATAAAACCTGTTGAAACTCAAGGTAATTATCATGATCGATGGCGGTTTCCAGACTGGAATCGTAGTCATCCATAATCTGTTGAGTATTGGCTTCGAGTTGTGGCCAAATCTTCGCGGCGCGTGCGAGTTGCCCATTGCCTTCCAGTTGTGGCCAAATCTTCGCGGCGCGTGCGAGTTGCCCATTGCCTTCCAGCTTATGAAGAATGCGCTCATAAATACTGAAATGTCCGGCAGACAAGTAATCGACCAGGCTCTGACAAAAATCATCAAGGGCTTTTTCGTTTAGCCTCATGTACGATTCTTTGCCAGGCTTAATGCCAACCAGATTGTAGTAAGCCACGAGCAGATGCTTACGTACATGTAGCCAGCGATCAACCAGTTTGTTACTTCCTCTGACGCGCTCCGTCAGGTTATCGAGCTGGTTAAGCATGATTGACTCCGCAAGTTTGTATTCAAAAACTGCTCTGTGAGAAATGTAAAAACCATGTTAAACATGCCAGTGATGCAAAGGTAGTGCAAGAGCTATGGATCGTATAATTGAAAAATTAGATCACGGCTGGTGGGTCGTCAGCCATGAACAAAAATTATGGTTGCCGAAGGGAGAATTGCCATATGGCGAAGCGGCAAATTTCGATCTTGTGGGTCAGCGCGCACTACAAATCGGCGAATGGCAGGGGGAACCTGTTTGGTTAGTACAACTGCAGCGGCGTCACGATATGGGGTCGGTACGTCAGGTCATTGATCTCGATGTTGGGCTGTTTCAACTGGCCGGACGTGGCGTGCAACTGGCGGAGTTTTACCGATCGCATAAATACTGTGGTTACTGCGGGCATGAAATGTATCCAAGCAAAACCGAATGGGCGATGCTGTGCAGCCATTGCCGTGAGCGTTACTACCCGCAAATCGCCCCCTGCATTATTGTTGCCATCCGTCGCGATGATTCGATCCTCCTCGCCCAGCATACCCGCCATCGTAACGGTGTCCATACAGTACTTGCCGGATTCGTCGAAGTGGGTGAAACCCTCGAGCAGGCAGTCGCGCGGGAAGTGATGGAAGAGAGCGGAATTAAAGTTAAAAACTTGCGTTACGTGACCTCCCAACCGTGGCCGTTTCCTCAGTCGTTAATGACCGCGTTTATGGCGGAATATGACAGCGGCGAGATCGTGATCGACCCGAAAGAATTGCTTGAGGCGAACTGGTATCGCTATGACGATTTGCCGTTACTCCCGCCGCCCGGCACCGTAGCGCGCCGTCTGATAGAAGATACAGTGGCGATGTGTCGGGCAGAGTATGAGTGATGATACACTGACCGCCTGACGCACTAAGGAACAGCCAAAATGACCGAACTTAAAAACGATCGTTATCTGCGGGCGCTGCTGCGCCAGCCCGTTGATGTCACTCCAGTATGGATGATGCGCCAGGCGGGTCGCTATCTACCGGAATATAAAGCCACGCGCGCCCAGGCGGGCGATTTTATGTCGCTGTGCAAAAATGCCGAGCTGGCGTGCGAAGTGACTTTGCAACCGCTGCGTCGCTATCCGCTGGATGCGGCGATCCTCTTTTCCGATATCCTCACCGTGCCAGACGCGATGGGTTTAGGGCTCTATTTTGAAGCCGGAGAAGGTCCGCGTTTTACCTCGCCAGTCACCTGCAAAGCCGATGTCGATAAACTGCCAATTCCGGACCCGGAAGATGAGCTGGGTTACGTGATGAACGCGGTGCGTACCATTCGTCGCGAACTGAAAGGCGAAGTGCCGCTGATTGGTTTTTCCGGCAGCCCGTGGACGCTGGCGACCTACATGGTGGAAGGCGGCAGCAGCAAAGCGTTCACCGTGATCAAAAAAATGATGTATGCCGATCCACAGGCGCTGCACGCGCTACTCGATAAACTGGCGAAAAGCGTCACTTTGTATCTGAATGCGCAGATTAAAGCCGGTGCTCAGGCAGTCATGATTTTCGACACCTGGGGCGGCGTGCTTACCGGGCGCGATTATCAACAGTTCTCGCTCTATTACATGCATAAAATTGTTGATGGTTTACTGCGTGAAAACGACGGTCGCCGCGTACCGGTCACGCTGTTTACCAAAGGTGGCGGACAGTGGCTGGAAGCGATGGCAGAAACCGGTTGCGATGCGCTGGGCCTCGACTGGACAACGGACATCGCCGATGCGCGCCGTCGCGTGGGCAATAAAGTCGCGCTGCAGGGTAATATGGACCCGTCGATGCTGTACGCGCCACCTGCCCGCATTGAAGAAGAAGTCGCGACTATACTTGCAGGTTTCGGTCACGGTGAAGGTCATGTCTTTAACCTTGGTCACGGCATTCATCAGGATGTGCTGCCAGAACATGCTGGCGTGTTTGTGGAGGCAGTGCATCGCTTGTCTGAACAGTATCACCGCTAAGGAGCGATTATGGATCTCGCGTCATTACGCGCTCAACAAATTGAACTGGCTTCTTCTGTGATCCGCGAGGATCGACTCGATAAAGATCCGCCGGATCTGATCGCCGGAGCCGATGTCGGATTTGAGCAGGGCGGAGAAGTGACGCGAGCGGCGATGGTGCTGCTGAAATACCCCTCGCTTGAGCTGGTGGAGTATAAAGTGGCCCGCATCGCCACCACCATGCCTTACATTCCAGGTTTTCTCTCCTTCCGTGAATATCCTGCGCTGCTGGCAGCGTGGGAGATGCTGTCACAAAAGCCGGATTTAGTGTTTGTCGATGGTCATGGGATCTCGCATCCTCGCCGTCTTGGCGTCGCCAGCCATTTTGGTTTGCTGGTGGATGTGCCGACCATTGGCGTAGCGAAAAAACGGCTCTGCGGTAAATTCGAACCGCTCTCCAGCGAACCGGGCGCGCTGGCCCCGCTGATGGATAAAGGCGAGCAGCTGGCCTGGGTCTGGCGCAGCAAAGCGCGCTGTAACCCGTTGTTTATCGCTACCGGCCATCGGGTCAGCGTGGACAGCGCGCTGGCGTGGGTACAACGCTGCATGAAAGGCTATCGTCTGCCGGAGCCAACGCGCTGGGCGGACGCGGTGGCCTCGGAACGTCCGGCGTTCGTGCGCTATACAGCAAATCAGCCCTAATTCAGGTAAACTGCGGATAATTTCCGTATTTGAGAACTCAACATGTTACAAAACCCAATTCATCTGCGTCTGGAGCGCCTGGAAAGCTGGCAGCACGTCACTTTTATGGCCTGCTTATGCGAACGTATGTACCCCAATTACGCCGTATTCTGCCAGCAAACCGGTTTTGGTGATGGGCAAATTTACCGTCGCATTCTCGATCTCATCTGGGAAACGCTGACCGTTAAAGACGCAAAAGTAAATTTCGACAGCCAACTGGAGAAATTTGAAGAAGCGATTCCTTCAGCCGACGATTTCGATCTGTACGGCGTTTATCCGGCAATCGATGCCTGCGTGGCGTTAAGTGAACTGGTCCATTCGCGTTTGAGTGGTGAAACGCTCGAACACGCGGTGGAAGTGAGTAAGACCTCCATCACGACCGTTGCGATGCTGGAAATGACTCAGGCTGGTCGCGAAATGAGCGATGAAGAGCTTAAAGAAAACCCAGCTGTAGAGCAAGAATGGGACATTCAGTGGGAAATATTCCGACTTTTAGCTGAGTGCGAAGAACGCGATATCGAGCTGATAAAAGGCCTTAGGGCAGACCTGCGTGAGGCGGGTGAGAGCAATATTGGTATAATTTTTCAGCAATAAGACCAGAAAACGTGATTTAACGCCTGATTTGTCGTACCTGGAGTCTTCCCTTTCGCCCCCCGTCTGGTCTACATTTGGGGGGCGAAAAAAAGTGGCTATCGGTGCGTGTATGCAGGAGAGTGCTATTCTGGCATTTCCGTCGCACTCGATGCTTAGCAAGCGATAAACACATTGTAAGGATAACTTATGAACAAGACTCAACTGATTGATGTAATTGCAGAGAAAGCAGAACTGTCCAAAACCCAGGCTAAAGCTGCTCTGGAGTCCACTCTGGCTGCAATTACTGAGTCTCTGAAAGAAGGCGATGCTGTACAACTGGTTGGTTTCGGTACCTTCAAAGTGAACCACCGCGCTGAGCGTACTGGCCGCAACCCGCAGACCGGTAAAGAAATCAAAATTGCCGCAGCTAACGTACCGGCATTTGTTTCTGGCAAGGCACTGAAAGACGCAGTTAAGTAAGATTGCGTGGCAGTGAACAGTTTTAACGAAGGGGTGGTTTCACCCCTTTTGTCTTTCTGGCGTCGATCATTGATGCTGGCAGGCGCTCTGTTTCTCACTGCCTGTAGTCACAACTCTTCACTTCCTCCCTTTACCGCCAGTGGATTTGCTGAAGACCAGGGCGCGGTACGCATCTGGCGAAAAGACAGCGGCGATAATGTGCATCTGCTTGCCGTGTTTAGCCCGTGGCGCAGTGGCGATACCACGACGCGAGAGTATCGCTGGCAGGGCGATAACCTCACGCTCATCAATATCAATGTTTACAGCAAACCGGCGGTGAATATTCGCGCGCGTTTTGACGATCGCGGTGATCTGAGCTTTATGCAACGTGAATCCGATGGGGAAAAGCAGCAGCTTTCTAACGACCAAATCGATTTATACCGTTATCGTGCTGATCAGATCCGCCAGATTAGCGATGCCTTACGTCAGGGGAGAGTCGTGCTGCGCCAGGGGCGCTGGCATGCGATGGAACAGACCGTGACCACCTGCGAAGGGCAAACCATTAAACCTGATTTAGATTCGCAGGCGATAGCGCATATCGAGCGCCGCCAGAGCCGCTCTTCTGTTGATGTCAGCGTGGCATGGCTGGAAGCGCCCGAAGGTTCGCAATTACTGTTAGTGGCAAACTCTGATTTCTGTCGCTGGCAACCCAACGAGAAAACGTTCTGATTTACCAGTGGCCCATACCCATATGACCGCCACCACCGCAGCCGCCGTAGCCCATTCCGGCTCCGCGCGGAATACCCGCTTCAGCCATCGCGATATCTCGTTTCACCCGTAACTCATCTAACGACTGACGCAAATTCTCCATCTCTTTGGCGACCGCGTTAATTTTGCTGCTATCCGGTGGGTTCGCGGCTAACAGGGCATTGTATTCATAACGCTTTGTCACCAGTTGCTGTTGCAGTGCGCTGCTTTGAGCGTAAAAGTCATTATGGATTTTCTGCCACGCTGTCTGTTGTTCGCTGGTCAAAGGCGCGGCATTTTGCTGCCACATACCATGTCCGCCGTGAGCAAATGCAGATGTCGATCCCATCGCCATTGCTGAAAGCGCCATCATTACCAGGGCAATTTTCGTGTTCCGTTTCATGGTTAATCCTCCAGTGGTTGTCTTACTTCGGGTATTGCATCTTCCGTGCCAACGATGAAACGCTGATATGACGGGTAATCTGGCATGATAAACGAGTAAAAATGACTCGCCTGCTGCGGGTAGCGAGTCATTTTTACTCATTGAAACTTAAGCCTTTGTGTTACAGCGCAGGGTAAGCGCTGATAAAAGATGGCATGATTTCTGCTGTCAGAAAGGGATGAGCAGGCAAAGAAGAAGATGCGTTTTATGCAACGTTCTAAAGACTCCTTAGCTAAATGGTTAAGCGCGATCCTCCCCGTGGTCATTGTTGGGCTGGTGGGGCTGTTTGCGGTGACAGTGATTCGCGATTATGGGCGCGAGACTGCCGCCGCCAGACAAACGCTGCTGGAAAAAGGCAGTGTACTTATCCGTGCTCTCGAATCCGGCTCGCGCGTCGGCATGGGGATGCGCATGCATCATGCGCAGCAGCAGGCATTACTGGAAGAAATGGCCGGGCAGCCTGGTGTACGTTGGTTTGCGGTCACGGATGAACAAGGAACAATCGTGATGCATAGCAACTCCGGCATGATGGGAAAACAGCTTTATTCCCCGCAGGAAATGCAGCAGTTACATCCGGGAGATGAAGAAGCGTGGCGGCGGATCGATAGCGCAGACGGCGAGCCTGTTCTGGAAATTTATCGCCAGTTTCAACCGATGTTTGCTGCTGGAATGCACCGGATGCGCCATATGCAGCAGTATGCCGCGACACCACAAGCAATTTTTATCGCTTTCGACGCCAGTAACATTGTGAGTGCCGAAGATCGTGAGCAGAGAAACACCCTGATTATCCTCTTCGCCCTGGCGACGGTCTTGCTGGCAAGCGTGTTGTCATTCTTCTGGTATCGCCGATATCTGCGCTCGCGGCAGCTATTGCAGGATGAAATGAAGCGCAAAGAGAAGCTGGTGGCACTGGGGCATCTGGCGGCAGGCGTTGCCCACGAAATCCGTAACCCACTTTCCTCGATTAAAGGGCTGGCGAAATACTTTGCCGAACGCGCGTCAGCAGGGGGAGAAGCGCATCAATTGGCGCAGGTGATGGCGAAAGAAGCCGACCGTTTAAACCGCGTGGTAAGCGAGTTGCTGGAACTGGTTAAGCCAACGCATCTGGCTTTGCAGGCGGTGGAGCTCAACACGCTGATTAACCACTCATTACAGCTGGTAAGCCAGGATGCAAACAGCCGGGAGATCCAGTTACGCTTTACCGCCAACGACACATTACCGGAAATTCAGGCCGATCCGGACAGGCTGACTCAGGTCCTGTTGAATCTCTATCTCAATGCTATTCAGGCGATTGGTCAGCATGGCGTGATTAGCGTGACGGCCAGCGAAAGCGGCGCGGGCGTGAAAATCAGCGTTACCGACAGCGGTAAGGGAATTGCGGCGGATCAGCTTGAAGCCATCTTCACCCCGTACTTCACCACCAAAGCCGAAGGCACCGGACTGGGGCTGGCGGTCGTGCATAATATTGTTGAACAACACGGTGGTACAATTCAGGTCGCAAGCCAGGAGGGAAAAGGCGCAACGTTCACCCTTTGGCTTCCGGTCAATATTACGCGTAAGGACCCACAAGGATGACGCACGATAATATCGATATTCTGGTGGTGGATGATGACATTAGCCACTGCACTATTTTGCAGGCTTTGCTGCGCGGCTGGGGCTATAACGTCGCGCAGGCGAACAGCGGGCGACAGGCGCTGGAGCAGGTGCGGGAACAGGTTTTTGATCTTGTGCTTTGCGATGTGCGAATGGCAGAGATGGACGGCATCGCCACGCTCAAAGAGATCAAAGCGTTAAATCCGGCAATTCCGGTACTGATTATGACCGCGTACTCCAGCGTCGAGACGGCGGTAGAGGCGTTGAAAACCGGGGCGCTGGATTATCTCATCAAGCCGCTGGATTTCGATAACCTACAGGCGACGCTGGAAAAGGCGCTCGCCCATACACACAGTGTTGACGCTGAAACGCCTGCGGTGTCTGCCAGCCAGTTCGGTATGGTCGGTAAAAGCCCGGCGATGCAACACCTGCTCAGTGAAATCGCCCTCGTCGCGCCATCGGAAGCCACGGTGCTGATCCACGGCGATTCCGGCACCGGTAAAGAGCTGGTCGCCAGGGCGATTCACGCCAGTAGCGCACGTAGCGAAAAACCGCTGGTAACGCTCAACTGCGCGGCGCTCAACGAATCCTTGCTGGAGTCTGAATTGTTCGGTCACGAAAAAGGGGCGTTTACCGGGGCCGACAAACGCCGGGAAGGGCGCTTTGTTGAGGCGGACGGCGGCACGTTGTTTCTCGATGAAATTGGCGATATCTCGCCGATGATGCAGGTGCGTCTGCTACGTGCGATTCAGGAGCGCGAAGTTCAGCGTGTCGGTAGCAACCAGACTATTTCGGTTGATGTCCGGCTGATTGCGGCGACCCATCGCGATCTTGCCGCAGAGGTGAATGCCGGGCGTTTTCGCCAGGATCTCTACTATCGGCTGAACGTGGTGGCGATTGAAGTACCATCGCTGCGGCAACGGCGGGAAGATATTCCTCTGCTGGCTGGCCATTTTCTTCAGCGCTTTGCCGAACGTAATCGCAAGGCCGTAAAAGGCTTTACGCCCCAGGCGATGGATCTGCTGATTCATTACGACTGGCCGGGAAATATTCGTGAACTGGAAAACGCGGTGGAACGGGCGGTGGTGCTGCTGACCGGGGAATATATTTCCGAACGCGAGCTGCCGCTGGCGATTGCCAGTACGCCGATCCCGCTGGTACAAAGTCAGGATATTCAGCCGCTGGTGGAAGTCGAAAAAGAAGTGATTCTGGCGGCACTGGAGAAAACGGGCGGCAACAAAACCGAAGCCGCCCGTCAGTTAGGGATCACGCGTAAAACGCTATTGGCAAAACTGTCGCGTTAGTTCTGCTCGCGTTCGATAGCGCGCCAGCCGATATCTTTCCGGCAGAAGCAGTCGTCCCAGTGGATATCGGTCATTAAGGCGTAGGCGCGTTTCTGCGCTTCTGCTACGGTATGACCCAGCGCGGTGACGCACAGTACGCGCCCGCCGCTGGTCACTACCTGCTCGTTACCCGCCAGTTTCGTGCCCGCGTGGAACACTTTGCCGTCAGACACTTCTTCCAGCGGCAGGCCGTGGATCACATCGCCGGTGCGGTAATCGCCCGGATATCCACCCGCAGCCATCACCACGCCGAGAGAAGCGCGTTCATCCCACTCGGACGTTTTCTCGTCCAGCTTGCCTTCACAGGCCGCCAGGCAGAGTTCAACCAGATCGGACTTCATGCGCAGCATAATCGGCTGGGTTTCCGGATCGCCAAAGCGGCAGTTAAATTCAATAACCTTCGGATTGCCCTGTTTGTCGATCATCAGGCCCGCGTAGAGAAAACCAGTGTAGGTGTTGCCTTCTGCCGCCATGCCTTTCACGGTTGGCCAGATGATTCGTTCCATCGTGCGCTGATGAACCTCATCGGTCACTACTGGCGCAGGGGAGTAAGCGCCCATCCCGCCGGTGTTCGGCCCGGTATCTTTATCGCCTACGCGTTTGTGATCCTGGCTGGTGGCCATCGGCAGCACATGCTCGCCGTCTACCATCACGATAAAGCTCGCTTCTTCGCCGTCGAGGAACTCTTCGATAACAATGCGATGACCCGCGTCGCCAAACGCGTTGCCCGCCAGCATATCGCGCACGGCGGCTTCAGCTTCTTCCAGCGTCATCGCCACGATAACGCCTTTCCCGGCGGCCAGACCGTCCGCTTTAATGACGATTGGCGCGCCTTTCTCACGCAGATACGCCAGCGCAGGTTCTACCTCGGTGAAGTTCTGGTATTCCGCCGTAGGGATCTTATGGCGGGCCAGGAAATCTTTGGTAAACGCTTTCGAGCCTTCCAGTTGCGCGGCACCTGCGGTTGGGCCGAAGATTTTCAGCCCGGCGGCGCGGAAGGTATCGACCACGCCTTTCACCAGCGGCGCTTCCGGGCCGACGATGGTTAGATCTACCTTTTCGTTTTGTGCGAAATCCAGCAGCGCCGGGATATCGGTTACGCCGATAGCGACGTTCTGTAGCGCGGGTTCCAGCGCAGTGCCTGCGTTACCCGGAGCAACAAAAACAGTTTCAACCAGCGGCGACTGGGCCGCTTTCCAGGCCAGCGCGTGCTCGCGCCCGCCGTTACCAATCACTAATACTTTCATCTATTGCTCCATTAATGGCGGAAGTGGCGCATGTCGGTGAAGAGCATCGCAATACCGTGCTCGTCGGCGGCGGCAATCACTTCGTCATCACGGATAGAACCGCCAGGCTGGATTACACAGGTCACACCCGCAGCGGCGGCGGCATCAATACCGTCGCGGAACGGGAAGAACGCGTCAGAAGCCATCGAGGAACCTTTCACTTCCAGACCTTCATCGGCGGCTTTAATACCGGCGATTTTCGCGGAGTACACGCGGCTCATCTGGCCCGCGCCAATACCGATGGTCATATTGTTTTTGGCATAGACGATAGCGTTGGATTTCACGAACTTCGCCACTTTCCAGCAGAACAGCGCATCACGCAATTCCTGTTCGGTCGGCTGGCGTTTGGTGACGACGCGCAGTTCTTCTGCACCGACCATCCCCAGGTCGCGATCCTGAACCAGCAGACCGCCGTTCACGCGTTTGAAATCAAGACCCGGAGCACGCTCGCCCCACTGACCGCAGATCAGGACGCGAACGTTCTGTTTAGCGGCGGTTATTTTCAGGGCTTCTTCGCTGGCGGACGGCGCAATAATCACTTCAACAAACTGACGAGAAATGATGGCCTGCGCGGTTTCCGCATCCAGCTCGCGGTTAAAGGCGATAATGCCGCCGAATGCGGAGGTTGGGTCGGTTTTATACGCGCGATCGTAAGCATCGAGAATGGAGTTGCTGACCGCCACGCCGCATGGGTTTGCATGCTTCACGATCACACAGGCCGGCTCGGCGAACTCTTTCACGCACTCCAGCGCCGCATCGGTATCGGCGATGTTGTTATAAGAGAGGGCTTTACCCTGAACCTGGGTTGCGGTGGCAACGGACGCTTCTTTAACATTCTCTTCTATATAGAAGGCAGCCTGCTGGTGGCTGTTCTCGCCGTAGCGCATATCCTGCTTCTTGATGAAGTTCAGGTTCAGCGTACGCGGGAAGCGACCGGCGGCTTCTTTGCTTTCACCGTGGTAGGCCGGAACCATGCTGCCGAAGTAGTTGGCAATCATGCTGTCGTAGGCGGCAGTGTGTTCGAAGGCTTTGATGGCGAGGTCGAAACGGGTTGCAAGCGTCAGCGATCCTTCGTTGGCATCCATCTCTTTAATAATGGCGTCGTAGTCGCTACTCTTCACCACGATTGCGACATCTTTATGGTTCTTGGCGGCGGAGCGCACCATCGTTGGGCCGCCGATATCGATGTTCTCAACCGCATCTTCCAGCGAGCAGCCTTCACGAGCGACGGTCTGGGCGAACGGATACAGGTTAACAACCACCATATCGATAGGCTGGATCTGATGTTCTTCCATAATGGCATCGTCCTGGCCGCGACGGCCCAGAATGCCACCATGTACTTTCGGATGCAGGGTCTTCACGCGTCCATCCATCATCTCCGGGAAACCGGTGTAATCGGAAACTTCGGTTACCGGCAGACCTTTTTCTGCTAACAGACGGGCAGTGCCCCCTGTAGACAGCAGCTCCACACCGCGTGCGGAAAGTGCCTGGGCGAATTCGACGATACCGGCTTTGTCAGAAACACTGAGCAGAGCGCGGCGGACTGGACGACGTTGTTGCATGGTAAATCCCCTGGATTTGACTATTACAGAGAGCGTTAGCTGAATTTTTCGCGAAAAACTCAGCTAACGCCCCTAACGGGGCATCCTTATTTTTCGCCCGCATTGTAACGTAAACGTTTGCGCAACGCTCGCGAATTTTTCTCTTTCAATGGTGATCACAATTTTGACAGTGGTTACCGTGGGAAAAATACAGAAATTACATTGATGATTGTGGATAACTCTGTGCGTAAAAAGGTATAAAGCGGGGTTTTGCTGGGGAATGCAGCAGTCAGTCATTTTTCTGCAATTTTTCTATTGCGGCCTGCGGAGAACTCCCTATAATGCGCCTCCATCGACACGGCGGATGTGAATCACTTCACACAAACAGCCGGTTCGGTTGAAGAGAAAAATCCTGAAATTCAGGGTTGACTCTGAAAGAGGAAAGCGTAATATACGCCACCTCGCGACAGTGAGCTGAAAGCCGCGTCGCAACTGCTCTTTAACAATTTATCAGACAATCTGTGTGGGCACTCGAAGATACGGATTCTTAACGTCGCAAGACGAAAAATGAATACCAAGTCTCAGGAGTGAACACGTAATTCATTACGAAGTTTAATTCTTTGAGCATCAAACTTTTAAATTGAAGAGTTTGATCATGGCTCAGATTGAACGCTGGCGGCAGGCCTAACACATGCAAGTCGAACGGTAACAGGAAGCAGCTTGCTGCTTTGCTGACGAGTGGCGGACGGGTGAGTAATGTCTGGGAAACTGCCTGATGGAGGGGGATAACTACTGGAAACGGTAGCTAATACCGCATAACGTCGCAAGACCAAAGAGGGGGACCTTCGGGCCTCTTGCCATCGGATGTGCCCAGATGGGATTAGCTAGTAGGTGGGGTAAAGGCTCACCTAGGCGACGATCCCTAGCTGGTCTGAGAGGATGACCAGCCACACTGGAACTGAGACACGGTCCAGACTCCTACGGGAGGCA
>SKER01001299.1_pt1 | contig 20953 bp, 24 predicted proteins | sample 4826961 | NCBI WGS metagenome assembly SKER01 (sample SAMN11008804, study PRJNA524170) | human gut metagenome | biome: Human fecal sample; material: Feces; isolation source: fecal sample from pouch patient p47 | host: Homo sapiens | place: Israel: Tel-Aviv | collected 2016-11-16 | reverse complement strand
ACCAAATCGTGGTAATATTCCGCCACGGTTTGGTCATTTCTTTTAGCGGAAATGAACTGATTCGTGAAGTCCATTATTCCAGCACGAACCTGTTCCTGTAACTCTGCTAGAGTTTGCGCCTTTGGACGATGCTCGAGCCAGATGCTTTTAAAATCTGCCCACCAGTGTTCCATTACGGCGTTATCCGCTGGTGTCCCAGGCGCTGAAAGGTGGGAGCTTCATTTAGTGCATCCGCTAGGTGTCGCCTTGCCTTGATCTGTCGCCGGTAGTAGGCCGATGACTTTAACCCCAGCCCGTCCCTTATGGTCGGTTGGTACTCACCTTTGATATATTGCCTGGTGAGTATAGTCCGCTCCAACTCTGGCAACTGATCAAGCCCGGCCACTGTTTCATCGTATAGGGCCAACAGAATACGGCTTTCCTGGTCGTTGCACACGTCCCGATGGTCTTTAGCGATTCGATTCATCATGTCTAAACGCTGATAGCCTATCCAAACTCCATTAAATCCGTACTTGGTTAGAAAGTCTTTGATCTTGAGTTGCACTCTGTCGCATCCATTTCCTTGTGAACGCCGTTTGGTGTCAGGCTTTATCAGGTAGTTGGCCTGGTGTCTGCTGGCCTTTCTGGTGGTCGATGTGGCACTCGTCGGTGTCTGCTGTCGCCTGCATCAATAACAGGTTAACTAGTCGTTGGTGTGATGCGTCCAATTATGGATTCATCCTCCAGCCTTACCAAGTGACCAACTTCACCACTTAGGGCGGTTTAAATTTGCTCTGGATGGCAATCCAGGAAGGGGAACTGATCAACTTCGAGTTGTTCAATCAACAGCCCAGATTAGGGATCATCCCCAGCATCCGCCACCACGTTATCCATTATATCAATCTGATAAGCCTGGTCGGCTACATGGTGATGCTATAATATCTCCATTGAGTGGTACAAAATAAAAAGGCCGTCACCTCTTAAACTAGAAAATAGTGCTTCTAAATTAAAGTTTCTTAATCTTATCTTGATAAAATCTAATAAATTCCAGAAAAATGGTTGACATTTATCGTTATGCCAATTATTATAATCACAATAAAATTAGAAATTGCTTAGAAGAGATGAGTAGTCGCGGGAAGCCCTTAAAGAGAACCGGGGTAGGTGAGAGCCGGGATCGTGAAACGCGATGAAGATGGTCTTGGAGCAAGTCGGCGGGCGAGCCGTTTGGTAAGCCGGCCGCGGGGTGACGTCCGATATCATGGTCCGTGTCTTCTAATTTTTTAGAGTACTCAGTAAGGGCTAGATTGTGAGGTCTAGCTGAATCAGGGTGGTAACACGTTGAATAAGCAGTCAACGTCCCTGGGAGAAAGTGCAGGATGTGCTTTTCCCAGGGATTTTTAATTTCCTGAGAAGTCCTGCCAAACAAGCATTTTCGAAAGGAAGTTATCACATATGACGCAAGCACAAACTTTAACTTTTACCAATCGTACGACTTCACCATTTCGCTATGACATTGTGGGCAGTTTTCTGCGCCCAGCCGAACTGAAAGCGGCTCGGGAAAAATTTGCCAACCATGAAATTGACCATGACGAACTAAAAGCCGTTGAAGACAAGTGTATCAAGGAGCTGGTCGCAAAAGAGGCAAAAGCTGGGCTGCACGCGGTTACTGATGGCGAGTTCCGGCGTTCATACTGGCATCTGGACACGTTCTGGGGCTTTGAAGGGATCGCGCATACTAAGCCGGCACATGGCTACCGTTTCCATGATGAAGAAACGCGGGCTGATTCTGCTCAGGTTGAAGGCAAGATTCGCTTTAACGGCACGCACCCCGATCTGGAAGCCTTCAAGTACCTTAAGCGCTTAACGGATGGCACGGACCTGATCCCACGCCAAAGCATTCCGGCACCGGCGCAGCTTTATTCTGAACTTTTCCGGGATGATGAGCACGTGGCGGCCATCAAAAAATACTATGATTCTGAAGATGACTTGATCAAAGACGTAGCCGCTGCCTACCATGATCTGATCTTGGCACTGTATGATGCCGGTTGTCGCGATGTCAAGCTGGATGACTGTACCTGGGGACTGCTGGTAGATGAAGACTACTGGGCAACTCGTTCTAAAGAAGGCGCGGATCGGGAAAAATTGGAGGCAACCTATCTAAAGATCAACAATGCGGCTTTGGCTGATCTGCCGGCTGATCTTACGGTTACGACCCATGTCTGCCGCGGGAACTATCATTCAACCTGGGCGGCCAAGGGTGGTTATGGTCCAGTTGCCGACTACTTGTTTGCCAAGGAAGACGTGGCAGCCTTTTATCTGGAATACGATTCAGAGCGGGCAGGCGGTTTTGAACCCTTGGCGAAGGTTCCAGCTGACAAATACGTGGTGCTGGGTCTGCTAACCTCTAAATCCGGTGAATTGGAAGATCGTCAAGTAATCTTGGACCGGATTCAAGAAGCGGCACAGTATCATGATCTGGACAAACTATGCCTGAGTACGCAATGTGGCTTCTCTTCAACTGAAGAAGGCAACATTCTGACTGAAGAACAGCAGTGGGCTAAGATCGCCTTAGTTAAGAGCATTGCCGAAGAAGTCTGGGGCGCTTAAAACAGTCTTGATTGATCTCCTTAAATGACATTTTTCCTAAAAAAAGCAGCATTTTGCAATCTACCCTTTAACTACTTGACCAACAATCTATTAAAAATATTAGCTACAGACTGCCATTTAAGGCTTATGAGCTTATTAAAAATAAAATTTTAGTTTCCCAAATGATAGTGAGCGGTGACTGATGGCGAATTTCGCCGCAGTTGGTGGCATCTTGATTTTCTTGCCGGATTAAATGGAACACAATATTTTATCCCCCAAAAAGGTTATAAATTTCAGGGTGAAGAAACAAAAAGTGGTGGCATCAAGATTATTGACAAGGTAACCTACAATCCTGACCATCCATTCTTTAGAGACTTTAAATACCTCAATAGCATTGTACCAGATGGAATTACAGCTAAACAGACAATTCCCAGTCCCTCAGTTCTATTTCCCAATGAACAAGCTGAAGTTTTTGACGAATACTAAAATGGTGACTTTAATGAATTTCTAAATGATACGATCGAAGCTTATAAAAGAACGGTTCAGCATTTTTATGACTTGGGTTGTCGTTATCTTCAACTTGATGACACGTCATGGGGAATGTGGACAAGCTTCTCTAAAGGAACTTTATCGCCTGAACTCAGACCCTTTGCTGAAGCAACAGTGAAGGCAATTAATAGCATTGCTGATAGCAAGCCAGATGACTTAACGCTAACAATGCATGTCTGCAAGGGAAATTATGATTCCCATTATGCCGGCGGTGTTGGTGCTTATGATTCAGTTAGCCCATATTTGGCCCAACTGCATATCGATGGTTACCTTTTAGAATATGATGATAATCGTGCTGGAGGGTTTGAACCATTGAAACTAATTTCTGAAAATGGCCGTCAACAACGTGTGGTTATTGGTATTGTTACCAGTAAGCGACCCGATTTAGAAAACATAGACTTCTTAAGAGGACGGATTGAGGATGCTAGTCAATATATTGCATTGGAAAATCTTTGTATTTCACCACAATGTGGATTTGCCTCAACAGAGGAAGGTAATCGTCTAACTGAGGAGGATCAGTGGAATAAATTAAATTTAGTGATTGATACAGCTAAGAGTGTTTGGAAAGACTAGTTCTTAACAATTAATATATTTTCTGAGTTCACAACGAAAATATTGTTGGTCAGGAAAAATAACAAATTATAAGCATATACCATCATTTTAAAAATAAATAGAACCCGTTAAATGATTTTTTATATTGGTTTATAAATAAAACTTATTAAAATTTGGAGAGCATATTATTATGGAAGAAAACACAAGCTATGATGAAGGACTCAAAGTTAGTCTTTCCACAAAAGATTTATTAATTTATGGTATTACATTCATGATCCCGGTTGCACCACTCGCATTTTATGGATCATTCCTAACCCCTGCAAATGGTATGGTTGCTTTAGCTTACTTTGTAGGAATGGTGGCAATGCTCTTTACAGGATTTAGTTATGCTACGATGTCGAGGAGATACCCATTTTCAGGATCAGTTTATACGTACGTTCAACAAGGAACTAATGCCGGTTTAGGATTTATTGGTGGTTGGGGGATTACACTTGATTACTTTTTGATTCCCACCATCACCTATTTAATCAGTCAATCATTCGGTGAATCGTTATTTCCGACAGTTCCTGGATGGGCATGGATCATTATCTTAGTGATATTTAATACTATCGTCAATATTTTAGGTGCAAACGTTGTTACTAAAATTAGTTGGGTTTTGTTTGCACTCCAAGGAATTGTTTTAGTTGCTTTTATTATTGGCACCATTCGACTACTTCTTTCGGGTGCTATTCAACCACAAACGATTTCATTTTATAATCCTCAACACTTCAACATACAGGGTGTTCTCCAAGCAACGGGTATTGTCATTGTTAGTTATTTAGGCTTTGATGCAATCAGTACGCTCTCTGAAGAAGCGGAAGATCCACATCGCTCAGTAGGGAGAGCTATTATTCTTTCAATTTTATCAATTGGTATTCTGTTTGTTGTTATTACTGTTTTGGCTGGATTTGTAGCTCCAGATTATCAAAATCTCAATCAGAATACCGCCTTTCTCGGTATTCTTCAACGAGTTGGTGGCACATGGTTAGTTAAATTAGCAGACATTACAATTATTCTTTCATTCGGCTTCGCCAGTGGTCAAGAAGGTCAAACCGCAGTTTCACGGATTCTTTACGCTATGGGCAGAGATGGCATTTTACCTTCTGCTTTTGCTAAATTGCATAAGAAGTATCGAACACCAATCTTTGCCATTCTTCTAGTGGGCTTGGCTTCACTAATTCTATCACTAACGCTTTCACAAGATACGGTTTCTAATCTGGTTAGTTTTGGTGCCCTATTCGGATTCATTTTGTTGAATCTTTCGGTCATTTGGAAGTTTTATGTAAAGGGAGACCACGGTTCAGTTTCGTCATTTATTAAGTATTTGGTATCACCATTTATTGGTTTCGCTGTCAGCACATGGATTTTCTTAAGCCTATCAATCGAATCAAAAATTGTTGGTATTATTTGGATCTTAGTAGGATTTGCAATCTTAGTCGCAAAAACTCATTTCTTCTCAGAAAAAACACCAAGTTTAGACTTCTCAAACAAAGATTAGGAGGATTTTCGTTATGACAACTACAACATCTGCAAATACAAAATTTACATCTAAAATTTCAAAGTCACCATCTGTTGGCGAAGTCGTTGAAAAATTAAAATCATTTAATTGGGTAGATTTAACCCATTCATTTGGGCCGGAAAGCCCTCGTTTTCCTTCCTTTGCACGCCCAGAATTTAAAACCATTTTTACACATTCTGATGGTTTTTACGTCAAAGAATATACTTTTCCAGGGCAGTTTGGAACTCACATTGATCCACCAATTCATTTTGATGAACACCAAGATAAGTATGTCGAAAACTTTTCTCTTAAAGAATTAGTTCTCCCACTAGTTGTTATTGATCATTCTAATGAAGCTAAAAATAATGCAGATTCTTCTCTTTCCGTAAATGATATTAAAGAATGGGAAAAGAAGAATGGGAAAATTCCTGAAAATTCGTTTGTTGCTTTACGAACTGATTGGTCAAAACGTTGGCCTAGTCAAGAGAAATTTGAAAACTTAGATGACAAGAAGCAAGCTCATTATCCTGGATGGGATTTAGATGCTTTGAAATTCATATATGAACAACGGGGTGCCTCAGCAAATGGTCATGAAACTTTTGATACGGATACTGCTGTAAAGCAAGAACATGGCTTGATTGGTGAATATTATGTTCTTTCCCATAATCATTATCAGGTTGAATTATTAGCTAATTTGGATTTAGTTCCTGCTACTGGTAGTTATATTTTTATTTCTGTTCCCAAGGCTGAAAAGGCTCCTGGTTTTCCAGTTAGGGCGTTTGCAGTTTTACCTGACTGACTTAATAGGATTTTAAGTTCAGATACAAAACTAAAATAGCTTGTTCAGTATTCGGTACTGTACCCTGTCAAGTTGACACATTAAATAATAAAAACTAGTTAGCCTTGTCGAAGCAGTATTCTGCTGCGGTAAGGTCATTTCTTTTGCCTGAAATAAAGGAATGCGTAAAGTAATCGATACCTTCTGTCACCAGCTGTTCTAAGTCTTCAAACGTTTGTGGTTGTGGTGAGTGTGCTAACCAGATAGATTTAAGATCAGCCCACCAGTGCTCCATCACCGCATTATCAGCTGGTGTTCCTGGGGCTGAGTAACTATGTTGGCTGTTATTACTAGCCAAGTAGTGGTTGAATGCTTTGGAAGTATATGCTGCTCCGCGATCAGTGTGGATTAGCGGTGCCAGACCTCCGGCTTTCTTTTCGGACTTAGTATTGTTTCCTGTCTCATCTTTTAATTACACATAGAGTTTAAAACCCAATACTGACGGCCTTTGCGTCGGTACCGGGTTTTTTATTTCAACTAACGGTCCAAATATAAGATCACCTAAGCTCCTCAAAAATATATTTTGTAATTCTCGTGACAAACTCTTGACGGGTCCATTTTACGTGCTATACTGAATTTATCAGTTAGCTGTTAGTCTTGCGACATACAAGGAGAAGATCATGAAAAAGAAAACCTATAAATTATCCGCACTAGCCGAGTTCAACACCGGCGTGCTTCAAACCCGCATCGAAGACCCCATCACTGAAGAGCCAAGCAACCGCATAATCTTTAACCCACTTGCCGAAACGCCAAAGTACGTGCATGGCACATCCGAACTACCAACTATTCAAAATGGCACTGCCGCCATCTCCATGCTTCAAAAGCGTGCTTTCATTGCTAAACCGCAGCCGAACACCACTGAACAGGTACTCACTGCCAACTACACCGCTTTGAGTTTTGACGACAGAATCAGACCTGACTTCTTCGTCTGGTGGTTCAACTGCAGCATCGAGGCGCAGTCCCAGCTGCAAGAACGCGGGCAGCTCGGCCGCAGAATTGTCGTTCGCGACCTGCACGAACTCACCATCACCATTCCAGATCTCGCCGTTCAGGAAGACATCGCCAAGCTCTATCAAAACGGTGTTGAGGCCGCAGATATCTACCGCAAGCTTGCCGATACCATCGAAGAAAAGTCTCAGCAATTCATCCAACAACACATCGCAAAGGAGTTAGCTCATGAAGAATGAAGATGTTAAAACAATCACCGCTACAGTCGCTGAATTATCTGACCACGCTCGTTCTGTATTCGACTCAACGCTCTGGTTCCAGTCCTTGCTTGATCTGAGTTACCTCCATCAAGTAAATCCTGCCTTCGCTAAGATTATCGGTAGCTATACGCCATCTGCTAAGACGCTAGTTAGTCAACTCAAAGCTGCCGCCAACGACGAATTAGAGCAAGAGGTGGTGCAAGACCTTGCTGAAGCCCTCCGCAGGTACACTGCCGCCACGCACGACAATCCCGTCATTGCCCAACTGCTTCAGGATACAGAAACGCTTACCGCCCTCAAAGTCCCAACGACCGCCCTACTAGCCACCCTCATTGACCTCATGGCAACATCTGCTGGCCAGAGGAGCGGCTCCCTAGGAACGACTGCTTCAATTAATCAGCTGATGGCGTCACTAGCGACGACCGTCAATCACGCCCCCTCAACCATTTACGACCCCGCGGTTGGTTCTGGTCTGTCACTACTGGCTGCCCGTGAACAACTGCCAGCAGAGCAACCCGTCACGCTGCTCGGCACCGATATCATGCCTCCCTCATTGCTTCGCGCAAAAATGCTCTTAGGCTCGCTCCCACAGGCCACCACCACCGTTTCGCTCACCGTAGCGAATACCCTGGCGCGCAAGGACCAAGCCGATATTACGCCAGTAGATACGATTATTAGCGACCCCCCCTATTCGCTGAGTTGGTCTCCTAGCGACGAGCTCTTGGTGGATCCACGATTTGCCAATTTCGGCGTCCTGCCCCCTAAGTCAAAAGCCGACTACGCGTTTGTTCTAGATGGATTGGCTCATCTCAAAGACGATGGTGTGATGGTCATTCAGCTCCCTCATGGTGTACTCTTCCGTGGAGCTGCGGAAGGGAAAATCCGGCAGCAGTTGATTGAAGCCAACGTGATTGATGCCGTCATTGGCCTGCCTGCTAACTTAAACAATGGTGTCTCAATTCCAACCCTGCTGATGGTGCTACGGAAAAAGCGCAATCGCAAAGGAATCCTTTTCATTGATGCCAGCGAAGATGTTGTGAAGTCGCGCATTAAGAACACCCTCCCGGAAAAAGCGATTCAAAAGATTGTCAGCACCTATCAGGCGTACAAAAATGTCGACTCATACGCCCACGTCGCTTCTCCTGACGAAGTAGCGGCAGCCAATGGCAACCTGAACATTCCACGCTTTGTCGATACCTTCACACCACCAGCACCAGTTTCGCTGCAAGAGCTTGATCAGCGCATTAGCACTTACCACGACCAACTGGCGGACCTGGACCAGAGCAGCGCTGCTATCATGAAAAAATACCGCTAGCCGCTATCTTAAACACAATCGCCACACAACAAGGAGAAAATGAAAAATGTCTACTTCTGATGAACTCTACAAAGCACTTTGGGCCAGCGCCGACGAAATGCGCAAGAGCATGACTGCTGATAAGTATCAGAACTACCTACTCGGCCTAATTTTCTACAAATACCTTTCCCTAAAAATTGGTGGCGTTTTGGTAAATAGTTACAACTAAAAAAGAAAAGAAGATTAGTTAAATGGCGGAAGATAAATTTGAACAAGCTGTAATTGACAAGCTAAAGAGTGAAGGTTGGGAATATCTAACAGATTATTCTGGTGTAACAGTTGATCGGTTATATGATCACTGGCGAGATATTCTGAATGCCAACAATCGTAAACGACTAGAAGATACGCCGTTATCTGATAATGAGTTTGAACAAGTGAAGTTGGAACTAACGAAGAATAAAACGCCGTATGATGCGCAACTCATGTTGGCGGGTGCGGGTGGTGTTGGGACCGTACCGTTGAATCGTGATGATGGGACGCAGCTAGAACTTGAAATATTCTATGGTGATGAAGTGGCTGGTGGACATTCACGTTATGAAGTCGTTAACCAAATTACGTTTACGGATTTAGCAACGAGTCTCAGCTCTAAGCGTCGAATTGATATCATGTTGCTGATTAATGGGCTACCTGTGGCCCACATTGAAGAAAAAGATGAGTCACTGCAAAACCAGTAGAATGCGTTTGAGCAGTTCCAAAAGTATGACGGTGACGGCATGTACACGGGACTCTTTTCTTTTGTGCAAGTGCAGTTTGTCTTGTCGCAAAATTCAGCGCACTATTTTGCACGACCAAAGGATAGCCACTCTTATAACCGTGATTTTGCCTTTGGTTGGCGTGATGATGACGGCAAGGATGTCACGAATACGATGACCTTTATTCATGAGGTGATGGGTATTCCGGCATTACATCGCTTAGTAACTGTGAATATGATTCCGGATGCAGCCAATGATAACTTAATGGTCATGCGCTCGTATCAGATTCAAGCAACGCGGCAAATTTTAGATCGCATGCGTGAAATGGACCAAAACGGGTTGGTTGAAAAAGAAGGGGGCTATGTTTGGCACACCACGGGTTCTGGTAAAACAGTCACCTCATTTAAAGTGGCGCAACTACTGGCTTCACGACCAAGGGTTGAAGATGTTTTGTTTATTGTGGATCGGGTTGATTTAGTCAATCAGACCTATGAAAACTTTAAGCCATTTGCCTATAAGACCTTTGAAAATCGGATTCAAGTGGTGAATGGGAGTGAACTAAAGCGTGCTCTCAAGCACGATAACACGGCCCATATCTATTTGATTACGGTACAAGGCTTGGATAAGGCCATTAAATCAGGTCTAGCCTCTAATAAGCGGATGGTTATTTTAATGGATGAGGCCCACCGCTCAGCCAGTGGTGATGCTGTCAGTCGAATTAAACAAGCGTTACCCAAAACCACTTGGTTTGGGTTTACAGGGACGCCTAATTTTTATAGCGATGAAGTCCATGACGTGAAAACCTCTAAGAACCTGTCTAGTATCTGCTGAATCTGGTAGAATTGTGGAAAACCGACTGAGGAGTTTGTCATGCCAGATTATCCAAGCAATATTTCTCGAGCGCAATTTGCGTTAATACAACCTGATTTAGAAAACTTCCGCAAGCATACAAGACCGCGTCGTTATGATCTTTATGACGTATTCAATGCCATCCTTTACTCGCTTACTACAGGGTGTCAATGGTGTGAATTACCGCACGATTTCCCGGAATGGCATACCGTCTACCGCTATTACGATATGTGGCGAGATAAACCAGACCCGACAGCTGATTCGCTATTAGAAAGGCTTTTAAAAAAACTGTCGCTTCCTATCGTTTTGCACAGGGCCGATCGGCCCGAACGTCGTTTGTGATTGTTGATGCTCAAAGTGTTAAAACCACTGATTTAACGAAAAATAGTGGCTACGATGGCGGCAAAAAGATTTCAGGGATTAAGCGTCATATGGCGGTTGATATTAATGGTTTACCACAAGCCATTCTCGTGACACGAGCTAATGTATCAGATCGTTCAGGTGCATTGGCTATGTTTAGTTTGGCTAGCCAAAATTTAGAGCTGGTTCAGCATGTCATGGTTGATGGTGGCTACACTGGCAATGACTTTGCGGATCAGGTGAAGCTCATTTTGAATGCTAGGACGACGGTAGCTAAACGCAACGAGTTGCATATGTTCACGGTGTTACCGCAACGATGGATCGTTGAACGTTCATGGAGTTGGCTAGACAAATGTCGGCGACTTTGGAAAAACTGTGAACGTGCCCTTAACAGCAGTCTTCAAATGGTTGTATTGGCCTTCCTGAAGATAATTCTTAAAAGATACTAGACAGGCCCTAAGATGCAAATGGCAAGCGCTGAATGATCATTGGTTCTTTCATATTAAGTGCGATTTTCTTATGGCTGTGGGCTTTTTTTATCTGGACTGCTTGTTCATTGATCCACCGGGTGCAGTCAGCGTGATGTTCACCCCGAAAATAAATCTTCCCCGTGCTAAAGCCGATGACGGCAAATTTACGTTTTTCGCAAACAGCCGCCATTTTCTCTAAGGTTTGGTCAGAAATACTGTCCTCAGAGTTTAGCAAGCGACGTACAGTCCGATCATTGATCTTGGCTTGTTTGGCAAATTCTGGATTGCTAAGCTTGTTCCTGTCGATATAGACTTGGACTAGTTTACGAACCACTTCACGATTCAATTCGATCACTCTCCATTCAGTTGAAATGAGCCGTTATTGTAGTTAATAGTTACCCCTGATTGCGTATTGAAGACCCAGACATTAGCTTGAAACTGTGATGGATTATTAATCGACTGCACCAAAACGTGTGTGCCACGCGGTACCAGTTCTTGGCCAACGTACACGGGAATAACCTGATAAGCGACCGCATCGTCTTGGTGTGAGCTAAGATAATTGCGCGTCAGAGTTTCTGTGTAAGCCATACCACCGGGATTTCGTTGGTCATTGGTACCAACATTTTGAGCACGAGTGCCAAGAATCACATTATGAGTCTGCATATCGCCACCTAGCGACCACGCTAACAGGTGGCTTTTATTATACAGATAACCTCGATAACCGTTAAGTTGGACCATTCGGTTATTGTTGCTGCGGCCAAACCATTGTTGCAGGTTTTTGTTATACACGCCATCAGCGTACTCACCGGCAACCTTCGTGGTTTTAGGAAAGGCTGGTCGCTTGCGTACAGAGCTTGCGTGACTGTGCATTATACTGTAGGTCACAATGGCAGAAACACTTTGCGTTCTTCCTAGATCATCCAAGCCTTCAAAGTAAGTTTGAGCGCGTGTGGTTTTCGCTTTCTGGGCGGCAGCTACTGTTTGCTTAAAACCATTTACGAAGATTGGAACGTTTTGATTAAGCGTTGTGTAGTTTTGCGGGTACTTTGTCAGATCAAATGGCAAGTTGGCAAGATCACTGTTTGTCTGCGCAGTCTCAGTAGTCCTCGTCGATGTAGCAGAGGAAGCAGCGGATTTGGTTGTACTTGATTGACTTGTGTTCGATCCTTGAACGGCTGAACAACCACTGATACTAATTGCTAATACTGTACTGAGGGCTAAAAACCATTTTGTTGTTAATTTCATATTGAAGTCCTTTCTGATTCGTTGTGGTGGCCTTGCTGAGCAAATAACGCCCGGTAAGGCTTAGTTTGCGTAGGGGCGGCGGGCCCTAGGCCGACCCGCACGCCCCGGCAACGTCTTGTCGTTTAAGGATAGGTAACTGGCAAGTTCAGTCTATACCTAAACCCCATTGGTTGCCGGTCGCCAGCTATCGTGCAGATCATGCAAGACTTGTGCATAAAGCTTGTGGCGTGCCGCCACGCGGGCAAGCCCGCAGGTGCCTTTCTACTGCCGGTTTTTGCCTGGCTTTGATTTCGCATTCAACCAGCAACAAAGCCGCTAAGGAACAAGTTCCTAAGCAGCTCTAGCAGAAAAAACAAGGGCCGGACAAAATTTTGTTCCGCAAAGATCACTCCACAAATTTTTGTCACTTTCGCTACGCTCACCCTTGCGTTTTCTGCCGTGGCTGGTGTGGATGTTACATCAAAGGCGGTTTCAAAAAACCGCCGGTAGAAAGGGTGTCGACCATGAAAAAATTACCATTTTACCTGCCAATGATTGAAGACGATGAGGAGAGTGTTTTTGACAGTTGGCCAAACGGACAAAGAAACCACGATAAATTGAGTGAGGGTTTACGTCCTTACATTCAAGAAATTACTGTTAAAAGTCAAACGACCAGTCAAATTGAGAGAGACCGATACGGCAACCAACGCCTAGCCTTTTATGCCAACGGTTGCGAAACACCTTATTACGTTACCGAAGACTTCCTACTTACGCCTAATCAAGCTCACGATGCAAAGAAGCTGTTAGTGACAGCGCTCATGCTAGGTGATAGCAAACTGACGGCGGTTGTATCTGACCAGTTACTAAGTCAACTTTCTCCGAAGACACGATCATTTGCAAAATATCAGCTCATCAACCAACCAGCATAACAGTTTATTGATGAACACATCAGCATTCAGGTTATCAAATAGGAGGCTACCATGATTGATATTAGAAATACTTACAAACCTAATGTTCTGGAAGCTTGGATAAAGGAAACGAGAGAAGCGGGCAACTACGTGAGCACCGAACTTGTTCAACTGCACGATGATCCACGTCTAGCAATGCTCTTGTACTTGGCTTTCGCTTTGCTAAAACACCACGAGCACTTGTTGATGAAGACATAGTGTTCAGCTTCACTCACGAAACTAGCGGCCCAGTTTTTTGGCAGTTGGTCGGTGTGGCGGAAGCGTACGCTAATGATTTCAATGAAGAACTAGCATTTGCATAAAGGAGTGTAAACAATGACAAAAGGAAAGCTCTATCAAGTCAGCATTGACGAAATCGAATATCATCCGCACTTTATTATGGTTTACGCCAGTGAAGACGCTAAGGACAAAGACCTACAGCGGCTCGCAACAAACTTTATTTTGAGTCAAAACCCAGAATTGCCAGAAAGTGCATTAGTCGATAGCGTCATTGTTGAACCCGGAGAGATGAATGAAGAACCAGATGTTGTAGCCGAAGGGTTACAGTTTCCTAAGAGCGTTTGGGAAGTCAAAATGGGCTTGCTGTACGCACAGGCGGTTCACCATGCTACCTACGATGACGATGAATTTGATGAGGTGGCTTACGTTCGTGACGAAACACAGGCGAAACGATTTGAAACCGAGGCCGCCGCAAAAGAATTTGCTAAATGGCTCAACCCGAATTGTGAAGTTGTTCTACTGGAAGAAGGTGACGACCATGATTGACCAACAACAAGCACAAGTCGCATGGAGTGAAGTCATTGAGGAACTGGACAGCGATACCTTTAATCGCTTGCGTCACGCGTTAGAACTCGTTGATGCTTATATTCGGCAAGGAACAGAAATCGAAAGAGGTCTTTAACCGTGAAAACTGCCTACGACGAAGTTGTGAAACAGCCATGTGACAAACTCGCCCAGACCATGCAGGACATGACTTATTGCTACAACGAGACTGTGGTACCTAAGAAACACTACAAGAAACTTCTGACGAAGCAACTTGAAGAGGTCGTGGCTGACAGCGTGGCTGTGAATATGGTCAATGCCTACTACAAAACACTTGCTGAATTCAACAAAGGTAATCGAGAGTGGTTCGTACTTGCTATGTTGTGCATTGAATTAGGAGTTAAGCCTGACAAAGCCAGTGCGCAGGAATTAAGCGCCCTGCAGATGATTGCTAGCAATATTACTGGTAACCAAGCACCGCTACTCAATCCAGACATCAAGAATTCCTTTGAAGGTGCTATCAAGGCTTAAAGAGTGCAAGCACAATCTAGTCAGATTGTGCTTTTTCTGTTATAATGAGAATACAAACAGGGAGCACCCCCATAAGAGTGCTCCCCTAGCAGAGCCGTTTAAGACGGCGGCAACTATTGGGCTAAATAACCGTCAACCTGCCAAAGTTGAGACGGTTATTTTTTTTGCTGATTTTTAATCAGCTCAACAACTAACGCTAACAGGGCTACGACAAACATGCCGAACCCTAGCATAAGCTGTAAAGCGTCCGAAATGGACACAAGGCTTCTCCTTTCGTTGGTATCGTGGTACGTTGGTTTTTACACCATAAGCACCACCTCCAATCTACGGAAGTCGCCACCGCCTTTAACTTTTCTGCCATGTTTAGTATAGCATATAATTGGCTTTGTTCCTAGAGGCGCAAGGCATACAGCAATCTTGCTACCGCAAAAAAGCCTCTTCGGCCAAGGCCGAGAAGCGTGGGGCGCCTGCCCCGCCCACGCGCTTCAGGCACCTGCCTGCCGCGAGGATTAGATCCGATATCGGCAACATGATGCGACGGAACGGCAAAAACCAGTCGTTCTCGTCGCCAGCTCGACTGAGGCCCAGCAGGTAGGGCATTACATACTTTGCTCTAGTCCTGCTGCACGTTGCTTTTTATGCTGCTGGGGTTTAACCGGCTGAGTTTGTTGATATTTCTGTTCATCTTCTTTGTCTACAGCGTTGTAGCCATACTGCTTAATGAGATAGGCGCACTGCTGTGGATCGTTAGCTTCAAAGTAGCCCACAACTTTATCTGGTTGTTTGCGATCAACTAGCGAGAATTGATCTTGGCCGTTGACAATTAGTTTGGCAGTTTTTCCATCCTGACGACGATAGGTCTTTTCTAACTGCTGATTGATCGGTTCTGGGTGTTGAGCTAACTTAGCTAGCTCATTCCAGTCCTTAGCAATTTTAGACACCGGCAGAATACCATTATCAGCTTGATAGCGCGTGTTGTAGTAAGAGGACTTAGCCGCTAAGTGTTCTCGGTCATGATCCTCAATACCGGGGTTTAATTTCTTTGTAATGGTATCCCAATCAGGCTGCTGGTCACTGGTGCGATTAGCTTTGATGAATTTTGCGGCGGTTAGTAAAGCTTCATCTGAATTAAAGTTTGACTTGCCGGTGTTGATGAGCACACTGCCTTTGGCAATGGCTTGTGGCAGCGGAAAAGCCTGCTGGTAGTTCGTTGAAAGGTTGGTTGTTGCTTTAGCTGCTGCTGCCAATTCACGCCAGTCAATGCCCGCTTGATCTGCAGCTTGTTTCAAGCCTTGGTAAGTTGTCTGAGTGATCGCATTATCCTGTGGAAAGAACGGCTTAAAGGTAGTTACCTCAGCTTCGGTATTGGCTAAAATGGAGTCTTGCAGCTTGTCATAAAGCTGATGACCGGCCGGGTCATTGTCGGAGCCAACATAAATAGTGGCTGGCAATTGCCCTTTTGTTTTATACATATTGACTGCCATATTCACGACACTTTCAACTTTGGTACCATCAACGGAGGCAATCATGCAATTCGTTAGCTCTGGGTGTTGCGTCCAGTAACTCAACGCGTCAATTGGTGACTCAAAGACATACAAGTCATGCGGTTTGCCCAAACTAAAATTGAAGCCAAAATCAGATTGCGAGTTTGCGGCAATCTTTTTTTGCGTGCCACGTTTACCGTATTTTTTAAAGTCAATTTCGGTGCCTTGAATACTAGCGCCAACTGCTTTACCGTTGCGTGCCCATTGAAAGATCAGATTGTTTTGTGAGTCCTGAAAAATGAGTCCCTTTTGGTACAGGCGGTCAACTAGATGAGGATTAATTCCTCTGGCGATGGTGAGGTAATCCCGCGCTCGATCAAAGCTATCGGCTCGTTTCAAGTAGTTATGATAGGCTGCCTTAGGCGCGGTCTGAATCTTTGTTTCATCGTAGTGACCAGCGTTAAGAAACTTGACAGCTTGATAAAAGCCTTTCTGGTCTAAAAAGGTGGTGGCGAATTCAATCGCACCACCACCTAAATTCTGGGAGTTCCATTTCCATAGATTCTTTTTTGCATCAATAACTAAGGAGTCGTGATCGACACCGCGGTAGTAATCGCGGGAATCCTCCTTGAGATCAATGCCAGCGCTACGCGCAATCTCAACTAAGGACAATTTACGCGCACGATCAATTTCAGATTGCGTCAAACGCTCACGCTTACCGCTATTGAGGTTTGTTGTTTGTTCCGGAGCATCGTTAAGCGTTGCTTCTGCGGTCTGTGCTTGATCAAAGCCTAAAGTTTGAGCTGCTTGATCAGAAAGCTCGATCGTATGCACACTAGCGTCATTAATTTCCTTGAGGGCTTGTGCCATCACCTTCGGATCTTTCGCCCAAGTGGCCACATACCCTAATGAATAATCGCCAGTGTCGATGCCAATGTTTTGCATGGCAATGTAAGCAACGGATTCGGCTTGCGCTTCTTTCCAAGCGCGTGGTCGATCAGCAAATGCCTGACCAATGCCATGTAACTGACTGTGGCCGTACTCATGAAACAGCGTCTTGAGTTTCATAGCCGCATCTGTTTCTTGTGGACTAATCACAATTTCTTGTGTGGACGGCCGAAAGAAACCACGAACCCCCGGTTCATCAATAGGGGCTTCACTGACCTTAACGTGACCTTCGGTATTGATGGCATCGACGACAGCGTGATATAAACGCTCCACGTTTTGGTGATCACCCAACCGCTCCTTAATAAAATCTGTTGCGGATAGTAAAGCTTTGCCGTTGGTTTGACTGACATCGAATACTGAGCCGTAGCGATAACCAACAATTGCTCGTTCAGCGGTCGTTTTGTATTTGACCTGTTCCTCTGGCGTGAGCCTCTTAACGATTGGCATGGTGATCTTGATGGCGTGTTCACCCTTACGAATGTGGCGACCTAATTTGTCCCACTGCTTAAATCCGGCTACCCGCGTTGCATTAGGGTGCTGCATATTAATCAGGAGCACATTACGAACAGAGTAGCCATGGAAAGCAGCGTTTTGCCGAAGGTACTGCTTAAACTTTCGGGTATCGGCAAGCGCGCTCAATTGTTCTGTGGCTCGCTGCGCCATCTCATGTTCCCAAGCTTTGATCTCAGCTTTAGTCCTCGCCATCTTCACCATCCTCCTCCCATGTGACGTTCTCTTCCGCACTAGGAACCGGCTTAATAATCGGCTCCAAAGCGTATAACGCTCGATACTGATTGTCGGTAATCTGCTGCCAAGCAACTCGTCTCATTTTGGTGGACGTTGGTTGCAAGCTGACGGTTGGATAATCGGCGAGGTTGTCAATCACGGGCAACTCACTGCCGAGCACTTGCATTTCATCTGCATAAATAGCTGGCATCATTACTTTCCTTTCTATATAGAAGACAAACAAAAAAACGTGCTAATAAAAGCGCGTCTGTTGTTCCTGCTTCTTCTTGTCTTTTTCGCTTTCGCGATCCTGATCAGCCTGGCGTCTTTGATACTCGCGTTTGGCTAACCGCTGTGCCTTTATATCGGCGTTGAAAATCTTTTGTAGGCCATTCAAGTGATTGGCTACTGATGGTTGATGATGTGTTTGAGAAACAGCTTCTTGTTCGGTACGGTAAGCTGATATATCTTTTAAAATACTGTTACCCATCCGGGCATACAGTTCATGTAATTTGTTATCGGTGTAGTCTTGCGCACGGTTGGCTTCTTTTGTGCCACTGCCATACAAGGCTTCACGAAAACGTGTTTCTTGTGCGAGTAGTTGTTTAAATTCACCCAACTCCTCAGGCTTACAACGCGTCAAATAGTTTCTCGACATGGCATCTAACTGGTCGCGATAGGGCTTCATGGCATTGTTGTTGTACTTCCAAAGACGGCGATCACGGGGCAAGCTTTTGACCAGCTCTTGATACCTAACGGCAAAGTCTAGGCTGCTCTGATGACGCCAAACAGAACGCTGATCGGGTTGTAGTCGTTGACGAATGAGGTCACTGATCCGTGCAAGTGAACGATCGCGATCAACCATTTCGTTGGCAAAGGCCGCCTTGAAATGGTTCAAGATCTTCTTAGGTACATAACCTTTGCGCTGCCATTCTTGATAGGTCTCACCGTGCTTACCTTCGACGGTAACTCGTTTCCATTCACGGGTAGGTTGTGGCTCCACAATGGCAACATGAATATGAATGTTGTCTGTGTTGCGGTGAATGGCAGCAGACCAAATAGCGGAATGTGTCATACCCATTTTACCGGTGAAGTCGTTCATGGCGACCCGGGTAGCGTCCCGCAACTTGGCTTCATCTAATTGTTTGGTCTTCGGATTGTAGACATTGTTTTCAGCTAGGAAGTCATTTCGGAAACTGAATACGGACTGCCACATGACTGACTGATGCTTTTGTGCAACGGTGAATTGTTTCTTTAACTGAACGCGTTGTGTTGGTGTTAGATGATCGTATTGATCAGTGAAGATGCCGGAAGACTTTTTCGGATTCTCCATGTAGTGGTTGTAGCCGTCAACTGACAGAATGTTTTGTTGGTCAAAGTGATCAATCCGAATTGCCTCTTCTCGATCAATGTAGTTGATGTAGCTGCCAAACTTCTTGGCATGGGCTGCGACAAAATCAGTCACATTGACAATGCCCGGTGATACTCGACTAGGCATCAGCACCACCACCTCGATGGTGTACTTGAGTCGTTTGGTGACGAATGTACTCGGTCTTAATTTGGTCACTGACAATCTTACGAGCAACCGTTGTTGGCTTCATTGTGTCATCGGGAATGGGCAAATTGTCCCAGCCGTTTTGAACGACAACACCGTCAAACAGTTTCAGTAAGACCAGCAAGTTTCGGTCGATAAAGTTAATCTTTCTTTCAAGCGGGGCAAGTGCGTTCTGAACACTCTCGCTGATGTTAGAGGCACGCTCGTTAGCTTGGTCAAGTTGATTATTAAGCCGGTGCTCATCATCCAACAGTGACTTAATCGCTGCACTAAGGGTCTCAATTTGATGAGTCGTCATATAAGTTTTTAGTTCTTCATCTGAGGCTAACGCATCATCACTTGAGTCAACAAAAAATGTTTTCCTGGTTCGCAAAGTAATTCCTCCTAACGAAGTTGTTGAAGTTGTCGCAGTTAATGAAGCTGTTCGATCTCTTTACTAAGGTCTCGAAAAGCAGCCGTGTTTTGTTCAATGATGATTGCCATCTGTTTGGTTAGCTCGCGCAAATCTGACACATCACCGCTGAGTAAGTGACCGGTTGCATCATGATGAATAAGTTTGCGAAGATAGGCTTCTCGAGACAGATGAGCACGTTTAGCAGCGGATTCAATACCCGCCAAATCTTGCTCAGATAAATCTCTTACTTTTAATTCTGCCATTCTTTTTTCCTCCTTTAAAAATATGACACTAACGAAAACGTCACTGATTTGATAGCCACGCTTCCAAAATATTTGACTTGTTGACCCTTAGATTGTACTTAGCAAGTTCCGGATTTTGATTTAGTTCCCGTTTCTTTTCAGCTACCAACTGATCCAACTTTGCGATTGCCTGATCGCTCAAGGTCATCATGACTCGACGTGTTTCGTTTTGTTTATCCATCTCAAGACCTCCTTCACGGTGATGATGAATTGTCATCTGGAAATCCGTTACACTGCAAAATTGCATCATGTTACCGGACGATTTTTGGTAAACAGTTGCGACTACTCTGGTCAAAACGTGATCGTTATTCACCAGGAAAACGATCAGAAAAATCTAAGTTGCGAACCAACCAACCTCAAAAATGGCCCGATCGAAACAAGCGTATTTTTAGGGTGATCTGACACGTCCCTAAATAAAGAAAGAGCATAAGGTAAAACTGACCCCAAAAGTGGGGTAAACCGCAGTGCGGTTTGATTTATGGCGGGGTCAGAGTTTAATGCTAACGTGGAGCGATCCTTGATTTACTCCACGTGAAAAAATTGCGAACGTGTAGTAAAACGCGTTTTACTACACGTGGATTATGCCTGTTGTGACAAGGAATAGCGCCGTCTACGTGTAGTAAATGACGTTTTACTCCACCTGAGCAAGAATATTCGCTTTTTGGTCATAAACGAGCACTTTTTGGTGTTGCAACGTTCACAACTAACTAGTGACTTGACGACAACATGAAGTGCACACGACAAGTTGCACTAACTGCAAGCGCACATGTGCACTCAATGATGAGCGTAATGTTGATAGCGCTTCTCGTAACTTTGAAGATTGTTCTGGGCCACCTTAATGGCACTTTGCGTGTCGCTGATGTCTTGTTTCTTGTCTTGTATATTCGTCTCGGTTTGCGTCATGCGTTGTTCAGTTGCTCGCTTTTGCTTGCCGACTTGCAAGTTGGCGGTGTCTTTTTGACGGGCTAAACTAGTCTTCAAAATTTGCAGATCATGATTGTATTGGACAAGCTTTTTTTCTAAGGAAGCGACTCGGTCGGTCGTGTTACTACGTAAAATCTTGAGGTAGTTCTTAAGATAAACAC
>SKER01001292.1_pt1 | contig 21085 bp, 24 predicted proteins | sample 4826961 | NCBI WGS metagenome assembly SKER01 (sample SAMN11008804, study PRJNA524170) | human gut metagenome | biome: Human fecal sample; material: Feces; isolation source: fecal sample from pouch patient p47 | host: Homo sapiens | place: Israel: Tel-Aviv | collected 2016-11-16 | reverse complement strand
CCGGCAGCTTCATCACAGCGGCATAGACCTGCTCCTGAAACTGTTTTTCCTCCAGAACCATCTCCGGTGTTTGCGGCTTCAACAGCACCGCATTTTCAATGCCATTCTCGCAATCCAGAGAATACTGTGCTTTATAACGATACATCTTTCGCTCATACGCAGTCTCCGCACGTTCAGCTGCTCGAATAGTCTCCATTACTTCCTCTGTCACATCTACAAAAAAGTCTGTTGTATAAACATCAGGATAAAGTTCCCGAAGGTTAATTTTCTTCATTATGTACCTCCATTTCGATTCACGGGTGATTGACGGGTGAATCGAATGGAGGCGGAGACCGGCACCGTAAGACAACTGGGTCATCTCCGAAAAAATGGCAACAAAAAACGCCAGATTTCCGTGAGGGAAAACTGGCGCGCCAAGGACAGCCACGATTGTACTTAATTACATAGAACGATAATGCCGATGCAATGCTAAACTTACCCGGAGGAGGAGCAATGCTTTTTTTAACTGATGTAGATCATGTGAGCTTTGAAAAAGCAAACGGGACACGGCAAAATAACCTCCAATCGGCTACCGTGTCCCTGCAAGTCGTCATTGGTTTGTGTAAACGCAAAGAAACGGCGGCTCTGAAAATCAAAGCCGCCGTTTCAAATGAGCGTGTCAAATTGTCTGCTCTACGACGGCTTTTTTTCTTTTGCCGTCGTGCGGCAGGTTTTCAATTATTTACAATTTCTTCCCCGGCATTATGGACTTCAACGTTTTCAACCTCACAGGACAATTTCATTTTGGCTGTGGAAAGGCTATTTTCCAATTCATCAGCTTTTTCAGACAAGACCGTTTTGATATTGGAGCTTGCCAGATCAGCTTCGCTCAAATTATCCACATAGTTTTGAAATTCAGTCTTAAACTTTTGTAAGGCACTGTCACGCTCTGCAACGGTAATTTGGGTTGGGTCAGAAAATGTATAGTTCAATCTGTATAGGGCATTAAAAACAAATTGATAAGTAATTTCTGCTCCTGCAACGCTTTCCTCGCCCGGAAGTTTTTCCAGCGGCTGTTCTTCCTTTTTCAGATAGGCAGAAAGGCCAACACTGTCGTTCATTTGTTCACAGTACAGTTCGTCAAGGGAGGCCGCAAGCGTCACCGTGATGAACTCGTAATTTTTATCATCTGGTGAAATGCTTGCCAGTACATCTGCCTGTGCGTCTAACAGCCCGGAAATATCTCCATTGTTCGGGGCAAGTGATTGGTTAAAGTCGGCCACACTCTGTTGCTTATAATCTTCTGTTTTTAATGCGACCAGCTTTTCATAGGCTTCCGAGGTATCAGAGATGTTAGCGCTTGCAACCGTTGCCTGTGCGGGGGGATTGGTCTGCTGGCTGTCGGGTGGAGTAGAGCTATCTTTGGCATTACAGCCAGTAAGTAAGCTCAAACATAACACAGCGGCAAGCGGGATAATTATACTTTTTTTCATATTGGAGAGCTCCTTTCTGTACTCTATCGAGTACGCTATCAGAATACCGCCGTAGCTTGAATTGATATTGTATTGAATATGTTTTTTATATGGAGTTGCAAAAGCGGCAACAGGTAAACCTGTCACCGCTTTTGTTGGTTGATATTTCAAAAAATTACTTTTATGGCAACGCCATCGTCTGTGTTTTGTACGCTTATTTCAGCATTATGCAAATTGATGATTGTTTTGACAATATACAAGCCCAATCCGCTACCGCCTGTTTGACGGTTGCGTGATTGCTCCACACGATAAAACGGCTCAAACAGTTTGGAAATATCATCTTCTGGAATGTGAACGCCCGTATTTTCTATTGTTAAATATACTTTTTCTTCTGCTTGGCGCAAATCGACACGGACGCTGTTTCCGGGCGGCGAATATGTCGCAGCATTCCCAAGAAGATTGTCAACTACCTTTTGAAGCAGCCCTATATCGCCATCTATATAAATGCCAGGTAGCAGATTGATAGCCACAGACAATTCCTTCTGCACGAACAGATCATCAAAGGCCGCTAACCGCTGACGCAGGAATTGAGTAAAATCGAAATGTGTTTTGACGCATGAATATTGCGGGGCTTCAATTCTCGAAACAGTGAGTAGCTCCTGCACCATTTTTTCTAACGAATTTGTCACTTCCAATGATTGTGCCAAATAAGTTTCTCTGTCCTTGTAGCGTCCTACTCCGCAAAGCATTCCTTGCAACTGGCCTTTGATAATTGTGATTGGCGTTTTTAATTCATGGGATGCCGCAGAGAAGAACTTTATCCGTTGAAGTTCTAACTCTCGTTCCTTGTCAATATCAGCTTGCAGTTTTTGGTTGGCATCCTTTAATTCCGTAAGAGCCGCAGAAAGATTGCTCGACAATGTATTCAAGCTATCAGACAGCACACCTATTTCATCCGTTCGCTCAACAGGGCAAAGACTGCCAAAATCCATATTCGCCATCTGCTTTGACATTTTGCTGATTTTCTTAATCGGAGCAGTCATATACCACGCATAGAAAACTGCCGCCAAAACAGAAATAGCTACAATGACAATCGTCAATGCGGGGAGAGCCTTATGCAACGCCTCCACCGCCTGGCTTTCCTTGTCTGTGTTTTTGGCAAGCAGCAAAGTATAGGGGCGCTCCTCACCGATGAAAGAAACGGTATAGTGTGCGCTTGTTTCCTTTGGGTTATAGTCATCAATCTGTTTTCCTGTGGCTGTGGCCGTGTCTGTAAGGCTAACTTCTTCTCCATCGGAGTTAAACAAATGGAATAGATATTCATTGTTATAATCCCCAGTCAGCGTATCATTGGCGATTGAAAAATAAATGGCAGTTTCACCCTTGTCTGTCATGGACAGCTCTTGTGCAAGCTCGTCAGCAAACCACTCAACATCCGATGGGGTATAAGAATAGATATACGGTGCAAAATGGAGAATGAAAAAATAGGTTATGCCACAGCAAAACGCCATCAAAAGTGCCGATATGATAAATACCTTGACAGCCAGTTTACTCTTTATCTTCTTTATCAATTCTATACCCCACCCCTCTAATCGTTTCTATGTAGTCAACAGTTCCCAGCTTTTTTCGCAGATTTTTGATGTGCGTGTCAATAATCCGTTCATCCCCGAAAAACTCATATTTCCAGAGCGTTTGCAGAAAATTTTGCCTTGTTAAAATGCGGCCCTTATGGTTTAACAATTCCCGCAAAATTTCAAATTCACGGGGAGTAAGTTCGATGTTGCCTTCGGAAGAATAGACTTTATATCCGTCTAAATCCAATGTCAAATCCTTATAGGACATTATATGTGGAGTATCTTCCTGCTTGGAAGTTCGCCGTAAAATCGCCGCAATTTTTCGTATCAGCACAGGCATAGAAAACGGTTTTGTGATATAGTCATCGGCTTGCAAGTCCAGTCCTTTGATTTGGCTTTCCTCTCCATCCAGAGCTGTGAGCATAATAATAGGGACATTGGATTTCTGCCGGATTACTTCACACACGCCATAACCGTCAATTTTGGGGAGCATAATATCAAGCAGGACTAAATCAAAGTTCTGCTCTGAAAACCGGGAAAGAGCTTCAACGCCATCCGAAGCTAACTCGACAGAGTAGCCTGCCTCCTGTATAAAATCATGTAATAGCGCCTGTATCGCTAAGTCATCTTCAACTATCAAGATTTTCTGCATATTGCCACCTCCTGACCTTTAATTGTATAAGGGGAATGTGTATCTATTATGTAGATTTATTCTTTTTATATCTTTTATCCTGCGGTTTTTGTGCATCCTTTGGTATGAGCCAGATCGTAGCCATCTTCACAGCTCCGGGAATACGGCCAGAAGCACATAGATAATTTATCCGGCGCGGGGTAACACCCCATTTTTCGCTTGCCTCTTTCAAAGTCATATAATCCATATCGCACCTCCAACAAGAATTATAATTCGTCTGCTCGAACAACGCAAGTTTATCACCAATCGCAGCTTTATATAATCGGCATAATCGTACAGCTTATCAGGCATAATAAGGTTATTCCTTTACACAAACCGGAACGATACAATATTATTGAGGTGAACGATTATGCCGATTGATGATTTAACTGCTTTAGGGCAAAAAATGCGGGAAGCCCGAAAGAATAAAGAACTGACACAACAGGAACTTTCTGATCTGAGCCATGTTTCTGTAAAGCAAATCGCCAATATCGAAAAGGGAAAAATGAATCCTTCCTATTTGGTTTTAAGAGCATTGGCAAAGGTCCTGCACATCTCTTTAGATACGCTTATAAATCCAGATATTTCTCTGGAAGATGAAGGTGTCAATCAGATGAAAATGCTTTATTCCAGCTGTCCGCCAGAAATGCGTGACACCCTGCTGCATCACACCCAGGAAACGGTGAAAGAACTGACAGAGTTGTCCGAAAAATTTGAAACGAATTGAGCCAGTGAGTGAACTTTAACGATTCTCTCACTGGTTCTTTTCAATTTCGGAGAAAAGAGGCAAGCAATGCCTGTGTTAATACACACAGGCCCGCAGAGAAGAAAATCCCTCCGTGATTTTCCTCTCCGCTTGCTTGTTGAGGGCAGCGCCCCCAAGCCCCTTTGAACACAGAATTTCATTCTGTGGCTACGCGGTCTCCGTTCCACTCCGGTCGGCACTAAACGGACATCCCCCGGATGTCCAGTGCCTGCAAACGCTTTTGACCAGGACCAGCTTACCGCTGGCCGTGGTCTTTTTCTTTTTCAACATCCTGTTCTACCTCCATTTTCAGCACTCGATCTACATTTGCCTTTGCCGTTAAAAGCTCCCGCATTTCCTCACGGGAACGCCGGTACTCGGCATAGGTCTTTTTCTTTTCTTCCAGCAATTTCGCGTACTCCGTCTGCAACTCTTTGACCTTGGGCAGTTTCTTGACGCCCATCTCATCAAAGGCATTCTTAGCAGCCTGGTGGAGCAGAATTTCTTCCTCATGTTCTTCCCGGAATTTCTTAGAGTAACCCGCCTTGCGGTATGCCACATAGACCTCACGGGTCTTGGCATAATTTACGATGTGAGTACGCAGAACAGCAATCTCTGCCATGCGCTTTTCAGCCGCTTTGATCTGCGCCGAAAGTTCATTGTGATGTGCCGTGGCAGTCGCAGCCTTTTCTTCCAAAACCGCATACTCCAGCAGGTTATTCTCTGACAGGTAATTCATGGTCTGCGCCATTTGCTTCAGATTGAAAACTTTAGCCCATCGCGCATAGCCAGCACCTTTTCCAGCCTGCAATTTTGCCTGAATGTCCACCAGCAGATTGACCTTCGGCGGCTCTGCCTGTGTGACTGTTTTCTTTCGCGGGGTATGTGCTTTCTTCCCTAAGAGAACTGCCCGCAAATCTTCCAATCCATATCCTTCGCCCAGACTGTCCATGCGGGCGGCTTTCTCCCAACCAGAGAGTTTCAGTCGATACGATTTTCCGCGCTTTGAGGCTTCACAACCATATTCTCGCAACAGCTTCAGCAGTTCTTCAAAGTCAGCAGGACTTTGTGATAATGCGTTGTCAATCGCCACACGAAGCAGCTCTCGGTGAGAGGGCTTTGCCTGATCGCCCAGCCATTTGTTATAGCTCTTTCCGTGAAGTTTCGGATTCTCTACAATGGACAGTCCATTCTCAATACAGATGGTGTCACTTAGCCGACGAACCGCCTTGGTGCTGCCCCAAAAGTTTCGGAACTTCCGGTCATATTCTAAGCTGACCGATGACCAGATAATGTGATTATGAATGTGCGACTTGTCTATGTGAGTGCAAACCACAAAGGCATGATTGCCTTTGGTAAAACGCCTTGCAAATTCTACGCCCAGCCGGTTTGCTTCTTCCTGGGTAATCTCACCAGGGCGGAAGGACTGGCGCACATGATAGGCAATCACATCATCTGTACCACGCACTCGTCCGGTAGCGGCAATGTACTGCCGCTTTGCCAGAAGGAACTCCGCATCCGCGGTCCGGCTGTCACACGCATAGCCGGTAATGAGCCTGCCGTTATCTGTTTTCTTTGGATTGGCCACATAGTCGATGATGTCACTGATCGCCCGACTCTCTGTGCGGCCTTTGCCGACATGAAGCGGCATGATTCTTGTAGTTGCCATAATAGAAGGTCCTCCTCTCATAAATATTTTTGTTTTCGCTGAACTCTTTGCTTCTATCGTTGCAATAACTTTCTCCGCTGGGTATAATAAAAAAGAATATTCTACAACCTCAAAGGAGGGATTTCTATGATAGAACAGCTCATTGCTGAAGCAACCGAATGTGATTTCAAAGTTGCTCTCGAAACAAAAAAGCCAAAAAGCTGGTTAAAAAGTGTCAGTGCCTTTTCCAATGGAATCGGCGGCACTCTGTTTTTCGGAGTCTCCGATGACCGGGAGCCTATCGGCTTGTCCGATGTTCAAAAGGATGCTGAAGCGATCAGCCGCTTAATCAAAGAACGTATCACACCATTACCTCAGTTTATCTTAAAACCATTACAGGAAGATGGTAAAAATCTATTAGCTCTGGAGGTTTCTCCCGGCCGCAGCACCCCATATTATTACAAAGCAGACGGAGTGATGGAAGCATATATCCGTGTTGGAAATGAAAGCGTAATTGCCCCGGATTACATTGTAAATGAACTAATCTTAAAGGGAACCAATCAGTCCTTTGACACCTTAACAACAGAAGCTGTGAAAAAGGATTACAGCTTCACACTCCTGGAGGCAACCTATCTGGAACGAACCGGCCTCCGCTTTGAGCCATCCGATTATGTCTCCTTCGGTTTGGCTGACAAAAATGGGGTCTTGACCAATGCCGGAAAGCTCATGACCGATCAGCACACAGTTTATAACTCCCGTATGTTCTGTACCCGGTGGAATGGCTTGGAAAAAGGCTCTATCTTTGATGATGCACTGGACGATAAAGAATACGAAGGGAATCTGATTTATCTACTGAAAAGCGGCAGTGAATTTATTCGCAATAATTCCAAAGTCCGTTTTGTCAAAGAGGCACAGTATCGTGTAGACAAGCCAGATTATGCTGAACGAGCTGTGACAGAGGCTCTTGTTAATGCGCTTATACATCGTGATTATATTGTACTTGGCAGCGAAATCCATATTGATATGTTTGATGATCGGGTGGAAATCACATCTCCGGGCGGTATGTTTGGCGGCGGCTCAATTCAGGAATACGATATTTACAGTATCCGTTCCATGCGACGAAACCCTGTGATTGCTGACCTGTTCCACCGCATGAAGTACATGGAACGCCGTGGAAGTGGTCTACGCAAAATCGTCAGTGAAACCGAAAAGCTGCCTGGATACACAGAGGCATATAAGCCCGAATTTTCCTCAACAGCGACAGATTTCAGAGTCATCTTGAAAAATGTAAACTACATCATGTGCGGTGCTTCCGCACATGATACAGCACATGATGCCGCACATGATACATCTGTGATCAGCAAGCAAAACTTGCTATTGGAATTTTGTGCAGACCCTAAAAGTCGAGATGAAATGCAAGCATATATTGATGTTTCCAGCCGTTCTCACTTCAGCAAATATTACCTCAAGCCTTTATTATCTTCTGGTAAACTTGAAATGATGTTTCCAGACAAACCCAAAAGCAAAAACCAGAAATACACTACCGTTCATTCCAAATAACCAAGAAGCAGGGCACTGGGTCTCATCTCCCATTGTCCTGCTTCTTTTCATTCCAGATTTATTCACATCATTTACCCATACATCCAATCCTGGATCGCAAATTTCAAATCCTGCACCTTACCCAACAGCCAGATCGCCGCAAGCGGCAATCCCATCGGGCTAATCAAAAAAGCTATAACCAGCAAAATCACACCATTCTGCGGGGAATAGGTAATAATCACAGCCGCGCCAAGCAGAGCAATTACCGTGCTTAGTAGAATAAGTTTTTCCGCTAGGGACAGGCAAACTGTACTGTGCAGAATAGGACTGGCTCTTCCCAATCGTAGCTCCTAAAGAAGCGGATATATCTCCTACACTGGTATATGATCCACTAATTGTGTTAGTCACTGTATCTGTTTTATTTACAGAAACTGTACCTGGGCCGGCACCCTGAGGTCCCAATCTCCATGAACCATAAGTTGTTCCCTGATTCGTCTTACTATCGACTTTCCAATAATAGTATCCATCCGTTTGTAGCTGTATTCCATACTCAGTTTTATCAGATAGCAAATTTACATGCTTTACTTCACTGTTTTTATGTGGATATTCTGCAGCCATTACTTTTACAGGCAACATTGTCACAATACTAAGTACCAACACTGTCAAAATACTAATCATTTTTTTCATCAAATCGCCTCCTTTTTTTCTTTGAAATATAAAAACCTGTATCTCTATTTCGATTTATAACAAAAATTAATTTTAGGATTTATTATATATCAAATTCTTCTTGTTTCATATAATCTAATATAACATCTCCAAGATACGCTACATCCTCAGCTGCAAATGCCATTGGAAAATTATCAGAAAAAAGGATTTGTGCAGAAGGTGGAAATTCCTCATCACCTGACCATAAAATAAAACATAATTTTAATTCACGAAAAACTTCAAATTCGTAGGATACTTCTCCATACTTTTGACGTCTCCCTGCCAATTTTTCCATTAATCTTTTAAAAACATCTTGTCTATTTCCATATGTTTTCGCGAGCCTCATAATACAACGCCCATAAAACTGTCTATAATAAACCTCTCCCCAAGGAAGATCACGATAGGACAAAAGATCCCCCGCAGCTTTCATATAATCTCCCTCTGAAAAATATCGTAACATCAAGATTTTTGCATGAATATCATTACACAAAATCGCATCTTTATCTGATTTATCTATGCAATGAATTTCGAACTCTGGATAACTGATGGTGTATGTGTTCTGCATAAACTTTATTGTAAATGACTTGCTATTATCATCAAATGGTATATCCAGCCGACTTGTAACCTCCTTTGGATTTACATTCTGAAACTCCGCAAGGTAGTATTGATATGGTTTCATTTCCAGATTATGTTTTTCATAGCAATCCTGTAACATTCTAAATCTCCTTATTCTGTTAAATAGAAAGTAGAAATTCTGTTAAGCTTTCAATAGCATCTGGTTTTTCTGATAGTTCTTTCCCCATCAGTCCCTCTCCCATAATACTGGGATCCGCACTAAGAGATACAGCGACTCGACTTGACCTTTACTTCCTTTACACCCAATTCTTCTGCCAAACGTTTTACATTTTTATAAGTCTGAACACTTCTGGCCCCCGGCTCTATCACAACGATAAATTGATCCATTCCTTCCGTTGTTCCCCGTCCTAAATGCTCAAGTCCTGCTTCCATGTCCAGGATTACTATATCATCTCTATGTAAAACCAAATTATTAATAATTCGTTTCAACATTACATTTTCAGGGCATACACATCCGCCTCCCGCAGTTTCCACAGTTCCCAAAACCAGAAGTCGAACACCATTATTTTCTTTTCCGTAAGTTTCAGGAATATCATCCACTTTTGGATTGACTTTATAAAAAGTATTACTTTTATCTGCACCTGTTCTCTCCTCAATCAACCTTCTCATTTTACTGATAGGCGTAATACTCTCCAGTTCTTCCTCTGAAAAACCCAGTGCAAGTCCAAGATTTGCATCTGGATCCACATCTACTGCAAATACTTTTTTCCCTTCTTCTGCATACAGCCGTGCTAATACTGCAGATATCGTAGTTTTCCCTACTCCGCCTTTTCCAGTTACAGCAATTTTCATCTGTTATCTCCTTAAATGCTTCTTACTCCACTTCCTCCAGTTCTGTTCCTTCTGGAAGAATATATCCGCAGTTATCACATACTCCGTCCTCTGCAAGTATCCCGTCTTTCACAAAGGCTTCAATGCCTCCCGGTTCATGACAGCGTGGACAATCTAATTCCTGTATCTTTTTCTGATTTCTTACATCCTGGCAATTGGCAAATTCAATTTTACCCATAGTGATTCCTCCATTTTCATTCCATATCGATTTGTCTTCGCAAAAAAGTTCCTACCATACGGGAAAAATTGCTGATATTACGAATATAGGCAAAGTCTTTTCCATAGATTCTCTTTTCCACGGAGAGCTCTTCTTCATTCCCTACAAAAATACCAATTACGAAAATTCCTTGATTTCTGGCCCGACGCACCTCATATGCAGTATCTTTCACAGCTCCTTCTCCGTCATAGATCTTGGGCTGGCGGGTTCCTGGTCGTTGTATGCTCATATCACAGGGTTTTCCATCACTTAATACGATTAAAATCTTATTTTTTTCCGGTCGCTCCATGAGAGAGGAACAGACTGTTTTCAGTGCAAGCCCATCTCTGTTATTGGCATACGCCCGAAATTGAAAGATTCTTTCATTTGTTTCCCTTGGATCTTCATAATCCCGAAATCTCTGAAGTACTGTATATCCCCAGAAAGCACAGTATCCTGTCACCCGATGAGGAATTCCTGCCTGGCTTAATGCTTCACTGATAATATATCCCTGCGCCGCTACCTGAGCCTGTCTGCCAGCTTGGGAACCACTGGAATCGATCAGGACGTCTATTACAAACTCAGAATCTTCTGCTCTCTTTTTTCTATTAAATAACTTGTCATCGTCTGTTCTTCCAATTTTCCATAACCTTTCAGGAACAAGCTGCCCTGCATCAGATCTGCTGACAGAATCATCCTTTCGGATTATAAATGCCCGTTTCAGTGACTCTGCCAACACAGAAATATTTCTTTTGATGATCCAGTGATTATTTCCATAATAGGCTTTATTTTTTTCAAACTGCAGCTGAGAAAAACGGTATTGATTATTTTTTATGACAGGGTTCTGTAAAATTCCATCTGTAAGATACAGGATACAGTTTTTGTGGATTCCTGTACAAAATTTCCGGTTGATTCTGGCCTGCTCCGATTCACTCAAATACGATTTCCCGTAATTCAGTTCCACATATTCCCGTATCCGTTGCACTGCCTGTGGATTTATATTCTCCGGGCTTTCCGGAACTTCTTCATTTTCCGGAGAGAAATAAAATCTTTTTTTCTTTTTGTTTCTGATATCCAGACTCATCATCTTTTTTGAGATTAGAAAGATATTTTTGAATGATGTCTTCCATCTGTTCATCCGTCATGCATTCCTGCCACGCGTCATTGGCCAATGCCATATCCGGTAAATTCAGAATCTTCTCCAGATTTCCATTCTTTTTTTCAAAAGAGGGATCCAAAACATGATTATAAATCTCATCTATCACGTTTATGACATCTTCCGTATTTTCTGCATCCTTCAGAGAAAGAATCTTGTACAATGCAATCTCTGCCTGCGGATCCATTCCCTTATCGTCTGTGTTCTTCAGAACATGCCTTATATACAAAAGCCTGATCCTGTGAATCAGGTCTGTTCCAGCATTATCTGATATCTGCTCTTCCTCGGCCTTTTCCAATTCTCCGAATGCCTGTTCTCTGATTTCCTTTGTTCCCAAACGTTCTCGAATGATAAAACGATTCACTGCAGCATCCATGCATAATCCAGCAAGAGGCAAAAGCATATCTTCTCCAGCAGAAAAATGTATTTTTTTCATCAAATACATGCCAAGTTTCTTCTGATCAAAATATCGTGCAAAGGCACCCTGCTTCACTGCCTCATATAGAACCGTTTGTTTTGAATAAACATATTTTTCTGTGTCCGGTTCAAATTCTATATCATAATCACCACTGACTGTCCAAAAAAGATTTCTGATACGATTGCTGACCTCCAGACGATGTTCTTCCAGTTGTTCCGCCGGCCATCTGACATCCTCCATACAAGTTTACCCCCATATGTCTTTTCCGGTCCAGGAAGATGGGATTCTGGTAGAAACCACATTTTCTACGATCTCTTTTTCAAATACATCAAAACTTTTATTTATGATCCCCATCTGGATTGCTTCAATTGGAGAAAGTCCGCTTCTTGTTGCTTTTACAGCAGAAACCAATCCTCTCAGGTCGAGAGATTTTGTTGAGATTTCTCCATGATAAGCTTTGATCTGCAAATCCAGAAACAGTCCTGCAAAAGCTTTCAGTGCACTTTTTTTCCCCTCTGGAAAATGTTGTCTTAATACAAAAAGGACACTATCCTCATCCATTTCAGGCATATCAATTACCATAAACCTTGAAACCAATGCTTCATTTAGCTCTCTGGTACCTGCGTAACCATAATTCATCGTGCCGATAAATCGTGTTGCCGGATGAAGTAAAATCCTGTTATATCCTGGAATATCGATTCTGCGCCGATGATCCAGTGTGGCATGCAGTACAGAGACCGCATCATTTTTTGCCATATTGATTTCGTCCAGGATTCCAAATCCTCCAAATTCCGCGCATTGGTAGATGGGGCCTTTCCGAAGGCGAACCTCATTATTTATAAAGGTATCCGTTCCAATCAGATCGGCACTGTCTGTATTTACATGAAAAGAAATGTCGTATTCCGGTCTTCCGAATATCCATGCCAGTGTCTCACATAGTACATTTTTCCCTGTAGCTTTCGCACCGGAAAGTAACAGGTTATCTCCCTGAAGAAGCGCTGCTATTGACATTTCCAGAATCTTTTTCCCATAAAACAGGATATCCGGTTTTTCTACCCGTTCCTTTACCTGATCCTCTACCTCATAACGCATGTGAAAATCTCTCAGTTCTCCAATCAGTTCCTGCGCTATCTTCTGGTCTTCTAAATATTTTTCTATTTCTGCCCAATGATTTCTCATGAAGATTTTCCTTTCTTTGCAATTAGTTATGCCAAATCAGATAATATTTCTGTTTACTCAATCTTCAAACTTTCAATCCTCCAACTCACAATCCCAACTTCTTTACAATTTCTCCCAGTGCACTTCTTACAGGAGAATGTTTCGGAAGCTGTATGATCGGCTTTCCATCACAGTCATACTGATATACCTGGTCATCATGTGGTACAACCCCTAACAGTTCCAATCCCTGATTTCGGATTTCTTCCAGAGTTCCGGCATCCAGTTTTCCATCCGGAACACGATTCACGATTAATCCAGTTTTCTGTGGTTTAAAGTTTAACTCCTTCATCAGCTTTGCAATACGTCCGGCTGCCTGAACACCTCTTCTGGAACAGTCACTTACAAGAATGGCAACTTCCATCATTGGCAGGATTCCTCTGCTGATATGTTCCATACCTGCTTCGTTATCAACCACAATATATGGATAATGGCTTTGCAGTTTCTGAACCTGGGTCTGCACAAGACCATTTACAAAACAATAGCAGCCTTGTCCCTGGGTTCGCCCCATTACCATCAGATCATAATCATCTTCTTCCGCAATCGCATCAGAAAGACGCATTTCCAGATATGCCTGTTTCGTCATACCAGATGGAATCTGATATCGTGGGTCTACGCCTGCCCGCTCAATTTCCTCTCTCAGCTCCCCAAGTGTGACCTCCGGCTCAACACCGAGCACTTCGTTCAAATTTGCATTTGCATCTGCATCCACCGCCAGGACCGGACGTTTTCCGCTTTCACACAAATACTGGATCAACAATCCACAAAGGGTTGTTTTTCCTACGCCGCCTTTTCCTGATACTGCAATTACATGTCCCATATTTTTCCTCCTAAAATTCTGAACAATCTGTTGACTTTTTCTTTAAGCCTCATTATAGTTGTTACTATATAAATTACAATAATCAATCTGTGAGATTTGTATGGTTACTCAACACATCAGAAAAATTGTTGAGGAATCATATGATCCCAAATAATACAGGAGTATATAATGTCAGAAAAAACCAGAAAACAAGATCGCCGTACCCGCTATACCCGGCAAACCATAAAAGATACGTTCTTAGAATTGTTAAAACAGAAAAGTTTTACGAAAATTACAGTTACAGAGATGTGCAAAAATGCTGAAATCAACCGTGGCACTTTTTATCTTCATTACTACGATATCCATGATGTATTATCAGATATTTTTAATGATATGACTCAGGATATGTTAACAACGGTAGATCATTTATTCTGTCTAAATCAAAAAAGCTGTTCCTATCCGTTCTGTCAGAAAATACAGATGGAATCACAATACAGGGCACTGTTTCTGGATGATGCAATTGCCCCCATTCTTCTGGAAAAAATAGCAGAAAATACAAAAGAAGGCTATGTGACCTGGCTTATGTCACACAGCCTCCTGACCTTTGAACAGGCAGAATCGGTTTTTTATTTTCAAATGAATGGCTGCCTTTCCATCAACAGACTGATGCTCCGCAATCACTGTAATGACTGGAAACAGATTCAGACAGTAATCGACAAATTTATCAAAGCCGGGCTGGAAAGTTTTCTGATTCATGATCAGAGAGAAGAAAAGGCCTCCGATAATTTTTGCAGCAAAATTTCTCCAACTGTTACCGCATCTTCTACACTCAGATAATGATCGGCATGATCCTGAAGAAATAGTTTTCCCGATGCAGGAAATTCTTCATCTGCAAACCATATCTTTAAAGTTACCGGATATCTTGGCAGAACTGGAAAAACAGCACACAGATCCGCCTTTGTCTCTGTGAATTCTGCACCCAGGTTTTTACATGCTTTCTGAATTTTCTCAGGATCTTTATCCTGCAAAAGCTTTTCCAGTTTCTGCTCTGCAGTCCGGTCAAACTTGGTTCCTCGAATCAATCCATCTTTCAGGTTACCAAAAGTAATGAGTTTCTGTGAACCTTCTGTTCCATCAGCCATATCCAGATAATGCAGCAATGTCAGATAATGCCATTCGTCCATGTCTGAGTTAATACAAAATTCAGGGAGTTGAATTTCAATCGTTTCATAAAAACTCAGTACTTCAAGCACATTTCGGCTGCTATGAAAAACAGCCCCGCTTTTTGCAGCAATCTCCTCTCCAGAACGATTTTGCAGCCGTTTTACTGCTGCCTGCAACATTTCCTGAAATGCACGATTTTCTGTTTGATTTTTGTATTCCATAAGTTCTCCTTTGTAAATATTTATAGTATCTGTGTTGACTTTTCCTTTAAATTTCATTATAGTTGTAATTATATTATTTACAATCATCAAAATAATAAATATGCACAGTTTCTCAACACATTGAAAAGAACTGTTGAGAACTTGAAATGTTTTAGACAAACCAGAAATATTTTTGTCTCAAAAATGTGAAAGCAAAATCATTATATCATACTACAAGGAGTTTCTTATCATGAAATATTCAACGAAATTAAGTGATACTGTTCATGTGATGGTTCTGATTGCTATCAACCAGGAAAAATCTCTCACCAGTGCCTCAATTGCAGAAAGTGTCCATACAAATCCCGGCTTTGTACGCCAGCTTATGTTAAAACTAAAAAAAGCCGGACTTATGACCAGTGTAGCCGGACATGCCCGTCCTTCTCTTTCAAAACCAGCAGACCAGATTACATTACTGGATATTTATAAAGCAGTTGAAGGTGATAAGCCATTGCTTCATTTAGATACTCATACCAATCCAGATTGTGGCGTTGGCATTAACATTCAGTTATCTTTGCAGGGATTCTATAATGAAATCCAAAAAACTGCTGAAGAAAAAATGAATACGATTACTTTACAGGATATCATAAATACCTATTATCAGCGAACATCAATCCTCAATATCTCCCCGATTAGCCATCACGGTTAAATTTTCATCCCGATTTACGGAAAATGTTCCTACTACATCCGGTTCACCTTCCTTATGACCGGATTCAGGTTTCCCATAAATACTTCCTGCACAGCCGGATCAGGATTATCAAATCCTGCATCTATGGCTATCTGCATTTCTGCAATAAAAAATGTAGATTTTTCCTTATTTTTTCAGTATTTTCAGGGTCTTCTCAATCCGCATGATTTACTTGAGTTGTACTTTATTATGGAAATTCACATATATATTCCCTGTATAACATGAATAATTCCAACCAACACCGCAGAGGTATGTAAAATCTCACCATAACGGATTTTAATGGCTTCCCAAAAATACCGGGCATATCCGCAGCAAAACAGATCTTCTACGGTATAATACTGACACTCTTTTAACTGATCTTCCTCTGCCTCATAATCTCCGACACTTGGTGTCACATTGCAGTAAAGATTAAATGCCATACGGACGATTCGTAAACTTCCACTGGTCTGCCATCCTTCCTGCAGGCATTCCGTTTTCACACATCCAGTTTTAAAATTATAGATTTTATTCACATTTTATCTTGTGTCTCTGTCGATACCCAGGCAATAAACCAAAGCCCGATGGTAGACATCCTGATATCTGCATTTTTTCAGATATTCCTCATAAAATTTTTCGTGTTCCCTGCTCTTGAAAGTAATTGTGCGAGAATTGCTATTCTCTGCTCTTAACGCTGTGTTTGTCATTTTCATTTTCCTCCTGAATTTTTAATATTTTGGTATAAAAAAGACACTCCATTTCTGAAATGCCCTATAAAAAATAGGGACACCCGCTTTTAACAAGTATCCCTATAATCTATCAATAATCTGATAGCTCTCTATTCATTTTCATATTCAAGATTCTTTGTGTTCCCCGTCCCGAGGTCTAACGCAACAACAACGGTTACTTTCTTCACAAGGCTCTTTTTTTTGTGATTTTCACCTATTTTTCTGAAACTGAAAAACTCTACAAAGTGCGTAAATTCAAGGATTTCTACATATTCTTCCTTTGTAGCAACACCACAGTCTCCACATGAACCGTCATCCCAAATTGATCAACCGGGCATACCTTTCTAAGCTCATATCCCCTCTCACACAGATACTTCAGATCCCTTGCCAACGTCGCACTGTCGCAACTTACATACACAATCCTCTCCGGGTTCATCTCGATCATGGTCTCCAGCAGGGTTTCATCACAGCCTTTTCTTGGCGGATCTACGACGATAACATCTGCATAAACACCATTTTTCTTATACTCTCTCGGCAGCACTTCTTCTGCCTTGCCCACAAAGAACTCTGTATTTTCCAGACCATTAAGTTTTGCGTTCTCTTTCGCATTCTCAATAGCTGCAGGAACAATTTCCACACCACGGACAAATTTTGCTTTCTGTGCCAGGAACAGGGAAATAGTTCCGATTCCACAGTAGAGATCCCATACTGTTTCCTCGCCGTGAAGATCTGCGTATTCCAGTGCCTTTGCATAAAGCTTCTGGGTCTGCATAGGATTTACCTGATAGAAAGACAGAGGTGAAATCTGATAGGAAATATCTCCGATTCTGTCTGTGATATATTCCTGGCCCCAGAGCAGACGAATTTCCTCACCAAGGATTACATTACTGTGTTTCTTATTTACATTGATGGTGATGCTTGTCATTCCCGGAATCTCACACAGAGATTTTACAAGCTGCTCCTCTTTCGGGAGCTTGTTTCCGTTCAGAATCAGACAGACCATCACTTCTTTTGTGAAGTGTCCGTAACGGATCAGGACATGGCGCACCAGCCCTTTGCCTGTTGCTTCATTATATGGCTCAATCCCGTATTTCTCCATATGTGCGATCACACGGTCCAGAACTTCTTTATTCTCAGCTACACCAAGTGCACAGTCACGGTTTTCGATAATGTTGTGGGTTCTTCCTGCATAGAAACCTGTAACGATTTTTCCCTCTTTATTTCTGCCTACAGGAAACTGTGCCTTATTTCTGTAATGAAAAAGTTCATCCATGCCAATAATTGGCTCCATGGGGATATCTGTAAAGCCACCGATACGTTCCAGATGTCCCTTCACCTTATTTGTCTTAAATACAAGCTGCTGGTCATAGGAAAGTGCCTGAAGCTGGCATCCGCCACACTGACGGGCAAATTCGCACTTGGGCTCAACTCTGTACGGAGATGGCTTCAGCACCTCCATAAGACGGCCGTAACCATAATTTTTCTTTGCCTTGATAATTTTGGCTGTTACTGTGTCTCCGATCACTGCGTCCTTGACAAAAACGGTGAAGCCATCGGCTTTTCCGATACCTTCACCGTCAATTCCGCAATCTTCTATCTCTAACGTAACAAGATCGTTCTTACGAAATTCCATAAAGATTACACCTCATCTGTTCTTCTTAAGTTGGATTCAAACAATTTATTATATCCAAGCCACTCTTTTTTGCTCTTGTTTGCTGCAAAAATCTCTGTGATGGTTTCCATTCTTGCATCTGTATTATCTGCAAGATTGAGGGCTACAGCCTCCACCAGTGCAGGTTTCTTCGGGGAACCGTATTCCAGTTCTCCATGGTGGGACAGGATACAATGAATCAGTTCATTCTTAAGCACCTCCGGAAATTCCGGTATCTGGTGTGCAAGATCATTGATCATCTGTGCTCCCATATAAATATGTCCCAGAAGCTGGCCTTCATCTGTATAATCATTTAATGGAAATGCAGATAATTCTTTTGTCTTTCCGATATCATGAAGAAGTGATGCTGTGATCAGTAAATCTCTATTGATGACCGGATATGCCTTTGACATATAATCGCAGAGTCTGGTAACCCCCAAAGTATGTTCCATCAGACCACCAATAAATCCGTGATGTACTGTCTTCGCAGCAGAATGTCCTTCAAATGCTTTCACAAAAGCTTCATCTTCCACAAATAATTTCTTCAGAAGTGCAGACAGATAAGTATTCTCCACACTGTCAATAAATGCTCTCAGCTGGCTGTACATATCATCTGTACTGTTCTCACTTACAGGAAGATAATCTGCAGGATCATATTCATCTTCAGCAGCCTTGCGCACACGCTTGATATTCAGCTGCATAGCCCCTGCAAAGCTGGTCACATCTCCCACAACATCTATATAATCCAGTGCATCAAAATCATCAATTCCAAGAGAATTCGGATCCCAGATCTTGCCATCCATGATTCCGGTTTTATCCTGGAGGATAATATTCTCATAGGGTTTTCCATTCTTCGTTACCGCAGACTGTTTCTGCTTGCACAGATAAATCCCATTAATTCTGTCTCCCTCATGTAACTCATTTAAAAAACGCATAAAGCCTGCCTCTCTATCCTTTATTTTTAGTATTATAACAATTCCACAAGAAAGAATCCCGCTTGTAGGATTCTCTGCCTGTCACTATCTCTCTCCAACTGTTACCTTATAATCTTTCTCCGCATACTCACCATCGGAATTTTTGCGAAGAACCGTTATGGTAAGATTTTCTCCCTGCTTTTTTGTCTGAAGATATGTATAGTAAGACTGCATACTCTCTGTGGGAGTTCCATCAATCTTACTTATAATATCTCCACACTGTATCCCTGCCTTCATCGCAGGAGATTCTTCTTGTGTACGCTCCACGTAAAGTCCCTGATCAATTCCCAGTTTTCTACATTGTGCCTGAGTTATCTCTGTTCCATAAATACCTGTATATCTGATTGTCTCTTTGTTAGCCAGATGTTCTACCAACGGAAGAATCTGCGAAATGGAAACTGCATGAATATTATCTCCGTCATTTTCATTCTTCTTCAGTATCATACCTGCCACATTTCCGTCAGAATCAAGCAGCACACCACTTCCATCTTCATTCCCCTGCACATCTGTAGCCAACACATTATACTCCGTATCCGCTACCGATAGTTTTTCAGAAACAGAAGTGATCATTCCATAAACCACCGCATCACTGTCACCGGCAGGACTTCCGATAGCAATTACTATATCGCTCTGTCCCAGTTTCTTTGTGTCTGTCAGATCAGATACCACGATACCTTCTCTTGTACTGTCATTGAGAAGATTTTTTCTCACAGTTGCAACCGCAAATCCGGAATCTGCATCTCCCCTGCATATCTCTCCCTGCACTGTCGAACCATCTGCAAAAGTCACCTGCAGTTCCTGCAGATTTTCCAGTTCTTCCTCATAGGTCAGGATATAAAATTGCGTCTCTGTTTCAAGAAAGACAAGACCTTCCGTATCTTCCTGCTGCAAATAAGAATTATTCAGCAAATCCTCATCCTTTGAAATTCCTCTCACGTTTACAAGAGATTTTCGGGATTTTTGGGAAACCTTCAGCACTTCCCTATACATCTCCTGACGCATTGCCAGAAGACTCTTCTCCTCTTGTTCAGAAACTGAAGCGACAGATTCCCTCTCTGTTGCCTGTTCTTCAGATATCGTCTCCGCTACATCCGATCCTGTCAGTTCGATTTTCTGCTGTGTATTCTCTTCTCTGTCCGCCATAACCGGAAACACACTGGCAAAGGTTACGGCTGCGCAGCCTCCAAACAAAACGCCACATCCTGCTATCATAAGCAGCCTGCGCAACAGACTGCCATTCTCTTTTGGCTGTTTTTTTACCGTTTCTTTTATAAACTGATATTCCTGTGTGTCCATTTTGTTTTTTTTCATACCTGATTCTCCTGCCGCACTCCATTCAGGATAACTGCCCAGTATCATACAAAACAGCAATCTGCCAAACAGTTACCATTCAGGTTCAATATCGCTTGTATTCAAACAAATTATATCGTAACAATCTACACATTATTTTAACAAAAAGATATGAATTTTTTATGAATATACTATAAGTAATTTCCCACAGTACAAAAAAGAAGCTCCTACTGAAAAACTTATCGTATCAGCGAAACACTGCAGCTCCGGTTATTATGATGACACAAAAAAACGGTTTAAATGCACATATAATAGCATTCAAACCGTTTCTTATGCGGAAGATGGGACTTGAACCCACACGAGCGCAATGCTCACAAGATCCTTAGTCTTGCTCGTCTGCCAGTTCCGACACTTCCGCATATCGCATTTCTGTTTCTGTCATAAGTTTTACTTATTGTTGCGACAATTGGTACTATACCAAAAACTATATAAACTGTCAATAGCTTTTTTGAATTTTTTTTATTTTTTTGTAAAAACTATCATTTTTATGTATTTCTATCCTTTTTGCTTTCCATAGATTCCAAAATCATATATAATAGGAAAAGTATTTGTAACTGCTTATTTCACAGTAACACAGTTACAATTATGTTACTGTTCACACACCACTATTCCGCGAGGTGTTTTGGCATGAATATGCCAAAATCCCGAGACATACAAGCCAAAATTCCATTGCCGCAGGCAATCTGGAATGAATTTTGGCTACGTTACTGTGAA
>SKER01001289.1_pt1 | contig 21100 bp, 23 predicted proteins | sample 4826961 | NCBI WGS metagenome assembly SKER01 (sample SAMN11008804, study PRJNA524170) | human gut metagenome | biome: Human fecal sample; material: Feces; isolation source: fecal sample from pouch patient p47 | host: Homo sapiens | place: Israel: Tel-Aviv | collected 2016-11-16 | reverse complement strand
TGTTCGCAACGGACTTTGTGAGTGATTCTATCCATGAGATAGCCCTCCTTGAAAAACCTTAGATTTTATAAAGGGATTATCTCATATAAACTAGTGTTTGACACGGTACTCGCTATTGTGCGTTTACGATCCTAGCGTCAGATCTGTAGTAAAATGCTGGCGTCTATCCTCTATGATTATGGCAGATTTTCGGTGGAAGTTAAATCCACCCTGTTATTAGGCACTTACGGCTTAACAAAAGAAAATGTAATTGCGCTACTAAACTACGCTGAAGATTTAGTATTTCTAGCAAACTATAATTCGGCGAACTATAATCCGTTACATACTAATGAACTATCTATAAGAAATACTAAGCATGTGAAAATTAGCAACAAAAAGGTTAGCGATAATTTCACAATAGCAACGATTCAAAGCGCATTTGACAAAAGCTATCGTCAACGAAATTACGCTATTTAAGAAAAAATATGCCGCACTATCAAGTGCGGCATATTGCCAGAATTAAGGAACGCATACGGTACCAATTCCCGTCTCGAATGCAGGATTGACATTATTTCGATAGTAATCGAGAAGATATGCATAAGCGACAATTTGCTCAAAAGAAACATACGTATCGCTCTTACCTATTAGATACGGATCACTAGAAACCGAACGCGCAGAGACTGTAAGGCTGGAAAACTTTACGCTCTCATTATTTGACTCATAGCAAGTTACGCCTTGCTCGTACAGTCTAGACTCGCCACTAGATAAGTCATATTCATCACCAGTTCGTGTTCCGCCAATAAGCGTATAACTACCGTCATTACGCGTAAATTTAGCAGCACCATAACCAGCTGGCATAGCTTCCCAACCAAGATCAGCTAACATTTGCTTGTAATCTACGTGGTCATACGGCGTATCGCTCGTGATATAGTCCCTCACATTCACACAGGTCTTTATTTCTGTCTGTACGCCGTCGACGGTAATTAGATAGATATAATTTCCATCCGCATCCTGCGCAGGCTTCTCGTTGTTAATCTCACCAGAAGACTCGTTGTCGCCAACATCCTCAGCATTCTCGCCCGCCTTCTCAGGTTCATAGCTAGGTTCGCTCACGCTACTTCCATTTCCGTCTCCGGAGCCGGTTGCTTCCGCGTTCTGCTCGTCTTGCTGCCCACAGCCCGTGAGAGCCAGGGCGATAACCATGAGCATTGCTGTCACTATCCCTAAAATTCTTTTCTTCTTCATGATATCATCCCTCCTTTTTTTGATTCTGAAGAAGTCTCCAAATGTGCCGCACCGAGATTGCATGAAAAGGCAGAAAAGCAACCAATTTTGCTTACAAATTAAACCTTATTTCTCTTTTTTTTACTCCAATGGTAAGTAAACGCCATGCATCCTAATACAATAGCAAAGCCAATAGCAAAACTGATATAATCCATCACAGACACATGTGATGGAGATACTGGCGCATTGATAAAATTTATATAACCGGATACAACCTTTCGCCAGATCCTTTCTATCCAGTAATCATTTATCCGAATAAAATCATTCGCAAAGCAGCTTATAGACTGACATAAAGGAGATGAGCCTATTTTTATCAGGATATCGGAGATTACGCCTCCAGGCATGTTTACCGAAACTTTTGTCAACATATGGAACAACCCGCTTAAACATAATGGGAAAAGAATTCCAACCGCAAAGCCATTTCGCAGACGGTATTTACGGCAGATGAAATGGGCAAGCGCTGTAAGGGTTGCATAAACCGCCGGAATCAGGATGGATAATAAAATGAAGCCGTGGCCGTATGCTACTTTGCTAATCAGCGAGTGAAGGAATAGAAGCGGGAGAACTCCGATCAGATAGAGTGCAGGCTCTATGATGAGAGGAATCCACCATCCTTGCGTTTTGCGCAAAGTGCCACACCACCGGATCAGAGCAGCAATCATCCACACGATGGTGATTACCCACACGGCTTTTAACAACCAGTCTCGTAGGGAATCCCTAAAATCAAATTTAAAAAAACCTCCTGCTGCAACAAACCAACCCGGCACACAGAATGTAATGGCCAGAAGTATCGGCAACCATGGTTTTCCAAAAATCTGAGCCTCACATGCCCATACATAAAGGCCGAATCCCCCAACAGCCAAAACTACTATACTCAGCAGAAGCATGAAAACCGTTAACATAAGATTACCGGTATTGAATAAACCTGCCGTGCAACTGAAAAGTCCATATACAAAGAAAGGCAATGCCAGCGGTGTGAGAAAATCCAGATTTATATCTTTTGTGACAAACGTAATGAGTATCCCTGCTATTATACTAGCCAATGAAAAAGCAAAAAGCTGGGGCATAGCTAACATAACAAGAAATGGTAGAGCAATTACCGTTCCAATAACTGCAATGGTAATGGCGTCGTCAAACATACCAAAGGAAGCAGAATAACCATCATAATGGTATGTTGTATAGCTACCATCCAACAAATTCTTGTAAGTCACACTTTTGGACCCATCGCTATGATAATGAGTTACGCCATCATCTGTGAAGTTTTTGTAACTGGTGGTCTTCGTCCCGTCTCCGTGATAGGTCGTCACACCGTCATCTGTTATATTTTTGAAAGATATGCTTTTTTTCATCTGGTTATCTCCTCCTATACATAGGCTGATCAATATCCGCATTTTGGCACTATCTGCCATGTCTGCATGATGCGGCGTTGATCCTTATCTCATATTATAGTTACAAAGCAGAACCTTGTCCCCACACAAAAGGGTAGTGTACAGAATATTTTTAAATTATTTTCTGAAAACTACCTGTTTGTGTGGGGCGCTTTTTTGTCGCTTCAGGTAAAATAAACGTAATCTCATGTTGGGGCGTTATACCTGACAAACAATTAGGAGGAAAACGAAATGAGAAAAATCGCGTTATCACTTGTTTTATGTATGCTGTTTGGTCTTTGCGCCTGTTCCAGTCAACCGGAGGATTTAAATAAATCCTCAAACCCACAGGAAGCAGAAACCTCACAGGAAACAGAAGGCAGTGAAGAATTTGATCCGGATTTCATGTTGGATATGCAGACATTGGAGCTGATCATGCCGGATGGAGAGGAGAACCGGACCCATCAGATCGACGTAGCAGATTCAACCAATTTCTATTTACGGGAAGAAAACGGAGAAGAATCGTTATATGAATGCCATGTGAGCAGTGAGACTTTTTACATGATTGATAATTCGACCGGTACATATTTTGAAGGAACCTATTCTGTTTCTGAAAACACCATAACAGTTTCTGTAACGGATTACGACTATGGTGTGCAGCCGGTGGATATAGCATGGCAGGAAAAGACGTACACCATTACAGATGGAGATGGGTATGTTATCCAAACAAATTTGAAAATCAGTCCATGGATTAAACAGAGCAATGCCGAATTACTGGATGGTGCCTGGAATGAAATCTCCAACGAAGAATTTCCAAGTCTAAGCAGAATGGGAATCAGTGAAGGACATCTATCAAAAACCTATGGATTGGATGTAAACTGGTCAGAAATCGTTTATGCAGTAGGAACCCTTGAAGCATTCAATATGACGGATGGATTTGATATTACCAGTTCTAATTCGCATGATACATTTTTTATTCTTGGTGGGGCAAGACCGGAAATGATGATGTACGTAGCGTATGGCAATCAAGGAGAATTGTTTTACAATGTCAATAATACGGGAACTGCTGTTTTTTCAAAAAGCAGTTTGCTTGGCATTGGAGCCTCAATGGAAACAAATCATTGGGGGCCGGTTCCATTTGTGATTGCTTATGCACTAGAAAAGACACCTAACTATCCCGACGGCAATCCTGCTCCCAAAGATTGCGTTTTTGCATTTGGCGGAACTGGAGGACGATTTGTTTCATTCGACCAAAAAGTTATTAGTGAAGATGAGTTTCATCTGGATATTACATGGTAACACGAGATAAAATAACTGCTTATAATAATTCAGCCGGAGCTTCAATAGAGGCTCCGGCTGAATTATGTTTGCGTTTAATTCGCTTTCGATTTCTCCGAGGGCAATAAGCACCTCATCATCATCTTTATGTTCTTCACGGATGGTTTCAAGGAATGCCCGCAAGCGCTGACGTTTCTCTTGCGATAAGTTAGCCATCGTTCTCATCCTCCTTATTTTTGCGCAATCTATTTATTAAATCTTAATATGTAATTTATTTTATTGATAATGTGTTTTTATTACATATTATTATCTATAAACTCCATAATTTCATCTATTGTAACATTGAGTGCTTTACATATTCGCCCTAAAACGTCGGTTGTAACATTATCGCCATGCGTGAGTTTATTCATCGTATAATGACTCACTCCAGCCATTTCTTCGAGATCTTTCTTCTTCAGATCTCGATCAATAAGAAGTTTCCATAGCTTTTTATAGCTTACATTCATATTCTTGACCTCGCTTGCATTTTATAAGTAAGTTGCTACTGCTTAGTATATCATATTGAGTCCGAAATTTCAAATATATGTTAGCGTTCAAAAACAAAAATAGAGTAAAACAATCCGCCAAGATGTAAAAAGTCTTGGCGGATTATTTTACTCTTGTCGCGAAGTCCATTTATAATCTTTTAGTACTTCAGCATTTTCACAAATCATTTTCCCTTGCTCGTCGACTCTCATTGAGTATCGAATTGGTTCTCCGCTGGATATATCTACATATTGTGCTTCAATGACGGAGGGCGGGAATACAACAAAAGTTGCCGGTGGCACTTGAAACTTTGCAAACAGACTATTGTATCCCTCTTGAGAGGCCATTGGCGGGATTCTGGTGGATTCAATTTCAATGGCGAATATTTGTAATAGTGATGCGTAATGCATGAACTCTTCTGAAAAACTATCTTGTAGCGGAGCTATTGCAGCCATAAGTTCCACAAAATCATCATCCGTATAATTCGTATGATTGATCGGATCTAACGCGAATTTATCACCGACACGTATTTTCTGCTTTTCGAGTTCTGCAAACATATCGCAAACAAGCGCTTTCAGAAATTCTGATTCCTTTTTATCCTTTTTGAATTCTTTGATCGCAAATGCAACCCTTGGCGATAAATTTGGCGTACCTCTAATAAGTGTATCTCTTAATATTGCAAACTTCAGTGCAGTGGCTAGGAATAAACATAGACCTTCCACTTTCCCTTTTCCAATTGATATTTCTGAACTTCTTGCCAAACACTCTAAAGTTATAGATACTTCCTCTGGAATAAATACATCGGTTTGAATAATATTCCATGAACTTATGGGAACATATTGCGGATACTTTGTGAACTTTATCCTGATACAATGATTATGCTGATGAAAGAAGGCATAGATAACTGAATACAATAAAGAGATGAAAGCCTCAGTAGTTAAGAAAAAACTACTGGGGCTTTTTTTCGTGCCTGAATTTCTCAGCCAATAACTGCGGGCGTATCCCGGCAGGATAAAGGCGGAGCAGGCATGATCCTAAACAGAGGTCCGCCTTCTGGATTTGAAACGAGCACAAGAATTCAAATTCAGGAGGAACGGATATGTATATTGAACACCCATATTTTTATGAAGGAAAGTACTACGCAAATATTGATGGAGAAATGATCGAGATTACAAAAGAAGTTGCGTATGCGATGAATAATTTTTACAGAAGCAGCAAGGCAAAAAAAGTTGAGATTAAGAACGAGCTAGGGGAAGTCGTGGATAAGATGCTGCGGGAGATACCTTACAGTGGACAGTCTATTGATGGGGAAGGATTCATGATTGAGGATTTCCCGGATCTGAACTGTGATGTGGAGCACAGTGTACTGACGAAAATGGAACAGCAGGATATTCATAAAGTGATCAATCAGCTGAATACCGAGGAACGCATGATTATTTATGGCATTTTCTTTGAAAATAAGACACAGACACAGATGGCAGAGATTATGGGGATTTCCAGACAGATGCTGTCATACAAGCTGAAATCCACTCTTAATAAGATGCGTGAAATGTATATGAATAAATTTTTTAAAAAAATTTTTCAAAATCTTTTGCATCTGCCAAAGTCATTTGACTTTAGTAATTAGAGGAAGTTAAAGGACTTCCTAAAATGAACCATGATAACTGAATATCCAATAATAACTGACGTGACATTTCATGCAAAGAGCACGAGGAAGATGCCGCTATAGGATTATAAGACAAAACCAAGATTTTTAGTTCAGTCTGTAATGCTGCGAAAAAGCACTGACCGAAGCCAGCTGGCAGGCTGGTGATGCGATGATATGTATGAGATGCGATACACTTGCAGACCCTGAGAAGTCTGTAACTGGTAAACCTATGAACTGCTGGAGCCTGGAAACGAGAGTTTTTGGGTTGTGGTCCGGAGTATGGCATCCGGGCAGGTTATTATTCCTTCCTGAACATGCAGGAGTAACGATTCGGGGTATCGAGGATAAATAGAATCGAGCGAGCACTGTTTAATAATCAAATTGGCTATAGAGGTTATACGGCAGAGTTTTCCGTCTTGGAAAGGAACTCTGCCGTATTCCTGTGGAGCCAATATAGCGCTATGAATGCTTTACAAATAAAAAAGATTGGAGAGATGACAAGTGACGATTCGAAGAGGAGATATCTTATGGGAGGATCTCGGTATGTTCCAGACAACTTCGGTTCAGGGTGGAGTAAGATCGGTGATCGTAGTAAGTAATAACAAAGCTAATACATACAGTTCAGTCATTACAGTAGTTCCGCTGACATCAAGAATATATAAGAAGCGGTATTTACCAACACATGTATTTATCAGTAAATATGACATGACAGGGATCCGAAAAGGAAGCCTGGCCTTGGCTGAACAGGTTATGAGCATTTCTACAAAATGTATTATTGAGAAATGCGGAAGAGTAAATAAGTGGAGCCTGGATCGGGTACTGAAAGCAGTACGGATTCAGATGGGAATGGAAGGAGAAGGGCATGACGGCAGAGGAATATAGAAACTATCTGGAAACGGATTTTGATGATGTAGATCTGAAGGAATTGAAGGACATCCGAAAAATAAGGATTGACCGGAATCAGACGAAAGAAAAAAGAATAGCTCAATATCTTAGACAAGTGGGAAATCCCTATCTTGTCTGTATAGGAAATGTAAAAGTGAAAATACGGTTTGCAAACAATGGAGTATCTTTTGAAGATGCATTTGAGGAACTTTTGCTTTCTGTATAAAAAGTGGTGGTAAAATCTGAAGAGTTATGTTAATATGGAGGCGAGGAATTCAGGACTCCTCATTTCTATTAGGACAAAATCGACTCACCCTCTGGGTTTTACCAATGTTGATGGAAAGGTAAAACTAAGGAGGATGAAGATGAATCAAATTAACAATTCAAAGAAAATCTATCATGCAGCCATTTATGTTCGTTTATCGAAAGAAGATGGCGATGTTGCTACTGCTGGAAAGCGTGAAAGCAACAGTATCTCAAATCAGAAAGATCTGATAAAAAATTTCCTAAAAGATAAAAAGGATATAGTTGTTGTATCAGAACGGGTGGATGACGGTTACAGCGGTTCTAATTTTGAACGTCCTGCATTTCAGATGATGCTGGAAGATATCAAAAAAGGAATTGTGGATTGTGTCGTTGTAAAAGACCTTTCCCGTTTTGGACGTGAGTATATTGATGCCGGAAAATATATCGAAAGATTATTTCCGGCACTTGGCGTGCGGTTTATTGCGGTCAATGATCATTATGACAGCCTGGAAGGGAAAAGTCAGGCAGACGAAATCGTGATTCCCTTCAAGAATCTCATTAACGATGCATATTGCCGTGACATTTCTATCAAAATAAGAAGCCACCTGGAAGTAAAGAGAAAAAATGGGGAATATATCGGAGCGTTTACACCGTATGGCTACCAGAAAGATTCAGATCATAAAAACAAACTGGTGATAGATGCATATGCGGCAGGTATCGTCAAAGAAATTTACCGCATGAAATTATCAGGTATGAGCCAGACAGCAATTGCCAATGCATTGAACAAACAGGGTGTTCTTTCACCAATGGAATACAAGCACAGTCTTGGAATAAGGATTCAGGATAATTTTAAAACACACGAACAGGCAGAATGGAGCGCCATGTCGGTAAAAAGAATCCTTGAAAATGAAGTATACACTGGAACTCTGGTGCAGGGAAAAAGAACAACACCAAACCATAAAGTAAAAAAATTGATGAAAAAGCCGGAGACAGATTGGGTTAGAATTGAAAAAAACCATGAGGCTATCGTATCAGAACGAGAATTTGCACTGGTGCAGAGATTATTAGGGATAGATACAAGGACTTCTCCGAACGAGGAAAAGGTATATCCATTATCTGGACTTGTGGTTTGTGGAGACTGTGGGGCAATGATGATCAAACGGGATGTTCCGGCAGGAGGAAAGGTATACGCTTACTATATCTGTTCCAGACATGCGGCTACGAAAGCGTGTGCAGCACACAGAATACCAATGGGCAAACTAGAAGAAACAGTATTGGAACTGGTAAAAATCCATATTGAAAATATCCTTGATATGAAAAAAATCATGGATTTTATCCATGAAGTACCATTTCAAGAATTGGATATAAAAGAACTGGAAATTAGAAAAGAAGCAAAAGAAAAAGAAGCCGTGCGATGCCGGGAGTTAAGAGATTATCTATATGAGGATTTCCGTGAAGGAATCATTTCAAAAGAAGATTATAAAGAGCTTCATGACGGGTACACAGAAAAACGGAAAAAAGCCGAGGAAGCAGTCCGAAGCATTGATCAGCAGATCAGTGAAGTCCTGGAATCAAAAAGTGATAAATATCATTGGCTGGATTATTTTGCCGAGCATCAGAATATACAGGAACTTACAAGAACTGTTGCTGTTGAACTGATTGACCAGATATTAGTATATGACAAAAAACATATTGAAGTCAGATTTAATTTTGATGATTGTTATCAATCTTTGTTACGGCAGATACAGTCGGTGGGATGCGATGTCAGCACAGGTATGGACGGAAGAATAGAAATTCAAAAGAGGGAGGTCGTATAAATGGCTCGAAAATCAAGAAAAGTAGATTATGTGAATGTTGGAAATAAAGAAAATTTGGTTACAGAAGCTGAAAACCAGTGTGAAAAAGTTTCACATGCAGCCCTTTATGCAAGGCTTTCCTATGAGAGTGAAAAGAACAGAGAAAGAAATACGATAGAAACGCAGATGGTTCTGCTTCATAATTTCGTAAAAGAACAGAAAGATATCGTGGTTGCAAAGGAATATTATGATATATCTAAAACCGGAACTAATTTTGAGAGAGATGGTTTTAATGAGATGATGCAGGACATCAAAGAGGGAAATATTGACTGTGTTATTGTTAAAGATCTTTCTAGACTTGGAAGAAATTATGTAGAGGCAGGAAGCTATATTGAAAGAGTGTTCCCATTCTTTAATGTGCGTTTTATTTCGGTGAATGATCATTATGATTCGTTCAGAGATGACATAAGCCTGCTGATCAGCATGTCAAACGTGTATAATGAGTTTTATTCCAGAGATTTGGCAAAGAAAATAAGAAGTTCATACCGGACGAGCTGGGCAAATGGCGAATTTCCTTCCGGTCAGATGGCTTATGGTTATGAAAAAGACAAGGATAATCCTCATCAGCTGATTCCAGATCCGGTAGCGGCACCAGTGGTGAAAAAGATATTTCAGTATTTTATTGATGGAATGACTTATGCAGAGATTGCCCGGAAATTAAATGCGGATGGGTATCTCTGCCCGAAAGCCTACAAGCTGGATAAAGCAGGAAAAGCAAATGAAAAGTCAGCGACATGGACATGGAGTGGAGGAACAGTCCACAAAATCCTTGAGAATCAATATTATGCCGGTGATAGTGTGCATAATCAGTTTACCAATGATTCCTGGGCAGCACAGAGACAGAAAATGAATCAGAAAGAAGAATGGATCATTATCAAAAATACCCATGAGGCACTTGTGAGCAGAAAGGATTTTGATGAGGTACAGGAAAAGATTGGTCATATCGTAAAACGGGTTAATGAAGCTCGTAAATCAAATGGCAATAATGTAAGAGACTTCAACTTTTTCAAGCAGAAAATTGTATGTGCAGACTGTGGAAAAACCATGTATTTATATGGGAAAACAAAAGGCAATCATCGTAGGTTTTACTGTGGAAATAATAAGCTCCACGGGAAGTGTACGCCACATTCTATCACTGATTTGGAAGTGAATGATTATGTACTGCGTGTGATACGTGCACATATCAATGTATATGTTGAAAATGTAGATTTGATTCGGCGGTTGAATCAAAGACAGGAAAGCATTAAAAAATATGATGTGTTTAACAGGGAAATCAAGAAATGCCGGAAAGAACTGGAAAAAGTGGCAGTACACCGGGAAAGATTGTTTGAGGATTATGTGTGCCGTATTATTGATGCAGAGCAGTATGAAACATTTTCAAAGCAGGATGCGGAAACAGAAAAAGAGATCCAGAATAACATGGAAATTTTATTAAAGCATCAGGTTGGATATGAAAAAAATTTTCACACAGAGGAAGAATGGGAAACATTGATCAATAAATACCGCAATACGAGAACGCTGACAAAGGAAATGGTCAATGCTTTTGTAGAAAAAATCGAAATACATGAAAGCGGTTCTATTACGGTACGTTTGGTGTATGATGATATGTTGGAAGAATTAAGAAAATATGCAAAAGAACGGGAGGCTGAGTTATGCCAGTAACAGAATGTATCGCTGTTTATATCAGACTTTCGTCGGAGGATAATGATGTAGATGGCAGTATAAAAGCCGAAAGTAACAGTGTCAGTGCACAGAGAATGCTGATAAACGAATTTATCAAAAAACAGGACGAATTTACTAACTGTCCAGTAGTTGAATATGTAGACGATGGGTACAGTGGTACAAACTTTAATCGTCCTGGCTTTCAGAGGATGGTGGAAGATGCAAAAGCAGGACGTATAAAAAGTATTGTTATAAAGGACTTTTCAAGATTTGGAAGAGATTATCTGGAAGTGGGGAATTATCTGGAAAAAATCCTGCCAGTCCTTGGTATTCGAATTATCTCAATTAACGATGGCTTTGACAGTATCAATTCCTCTGGTTTTACTGGAGGAATGAGTGTAGCGTTAAAAAATATGCTGAATGCAATGTACAGCAGAGATTTGTCCAGAAAAGTTCGTTCTGCTATGAAAACACATGCTAAAAACGGTGAATATATGCCGGCTTTTCCCAAATATGGATATATTAAAGATCCAGAAGATAAGCATCATCTGGTTATAGACCCAGAAGCGGCTGAAATAGTGAAACTGATATTCACAATGGCGGCAGATGGGAGAACAAAAGGACAGATAGCAAAACATCTGAACGAAACCCATGTGCTTACATGCCGGGAGTATATGTGCAGAAAAGGTATAAAAATGCACAGAGAAAACGAAAAAGAAAAGAAACTCTGGTCAGTCACAACAATCTCAGATATGCTTAAAAATGAAGTGTATCTTGGAAAAATTATTTGGAATAAAAAGAGAGTGGCAAGAACAGGAAGCAATAAATTGGTTTCCAATGATAAAGAAGAGTGGATTGTTGTAGAAAATGCACATGAACCAATTATATCCGATGAATTATTCCAGAAAGCAAATGAAAAAGCATTTACTAACCAGAAAAGAGTTCTTACAAAAAGAGGAGTAGCCTGCCCTATTTTCTTTTGTCCGACCTGTGGAAGAAGACTTGGTTTTACCAGCAGAGAGACTGGGTATCGCTGTATGCAGGCACATATCAGCGGTCTTAGTGGGTGTGCGGAAAGTAAAATGGACAGGAAAGAAGCAGAAGAAACAGTACTGGATGCAGCCAGAAATATGGCACAACTCATTTCGGAAAATCTTGAGAAAAAGAAAAGTGAATGGCATAAAACAATTTTGAAAGAAGAAAATATCGCAACACTGGAAAGTGAAAAAAAGCGACTCTCGTCAAGAAAAATGAAACTGTATTCTGATTATCGTTCAGAAGTGTTGGACAAGGAAGGGTATATGGAAGAACTGGAAAAAACGACTTCCCGTATTTCAGAAATCACTTTGCAGATAGCAGAATTGGAGAATGAGATTGCAGTAGCGAAGAAAAAATGTGATGAAGCAACAGAAAAAGAAATGGAAGTAAATGAGATTGCAGCATTGCAGGATTTTGACAAAATACAGCTGTCAAAGATTATTGAGAAAGTCTTTATTTATGAACCAGGTCGTATGGAGATAAGCTGGAAGATGGATGACATTTTCTACAAAGAAGAAAAAGCATAAACGGAATAAGATTGTTCGCAGGAGCATCACTGGATGAAAACAGTGGTGCTTTTTGCGAATTAAAAGCAAATTTTTTTTAGACTTATATTGACAAAAGCAGAATTGCTGGCATTGACTGCCGCTGACTTCGATTTTGAGAAAGAAACGGTCAGAATCAACAAGTCCTATCAGCGATTACACGGAGAAGATGTGATTACCACACCGAAAACAAAGAAAAGTAACCGCATCATCAAAATGCCGAAGTTCCTCTGTGAAGAAATGCAGGATTATTTGCAGATGCTTTACGGATTGAAGAAGAAAGACCGAATCTTTACGGTCACAAAAAGCTATCTTCATCATGAGATGGACAGAGGTGCGAAAGCCGCAGGAGTAAAGCGAATCCGTATCCATGATTTACGGCACAGCCACATCAGTCTGTTGATTGATATGGGATTTTCGGCGGTGGCGATTGCAGACCGTGTAGGGCATGAAAGCATTGACATCACTTACCAGTACGCTCATCTGTTCCCGTCAAAACAGACGGAAATGGCAGATAGATTAGACGATTTAGGGAAAGGAGAGATTGAAAATGTCAGCTAAGAACAGAGATAACAAAAATCGTTGGAGAAACATTACAGTAGGGTTTCGGGTATCGCCCGAAGAAAATGAACTCATCAACAAGGCAGTCGCCTTATCGGGACTGCCAAAGCAGGAATACTGTTACCGCCGTTGTCTGAATCAGGATGTAGTGGTACAGGGCAATCCGAGAGTATTCAAGGCACTTAAAACGGAACTTGCCACTGTCCTCACAGAATTAAAGCGGATTGAAGCAGGAAACGGTGTGGATGAAGAACTGCTGAATGTCATTGAACTGATCGCTGTTATTCTGGGCGGTCTGAAAGGAGAGGATACGGATGGAAAATAAAAAAGAAAAGACTGCCCCGGATGTATCTGTTGGCGCAGATACGGAGCAGCCGATTTCTAAAAACACTATAAGTAGTATATCCGAGAATGGTGGAAATATCAAGAGTTTTGAGGAATTGCAAAGGGAAATGCAGTTGCAATCAGACCCGTCCTATCTCCAGACTATTTCCATGAATGAACTGTTTGACACACAGTATCGGAGTAAGCAGCCGTTGATTGACGGTCTGCTCTACCCCGGCACTTATATCTTTGCAGGTTCGCCCAAACTGGGAAAGAGCTTTCTGATGGCACAGCTTGCCTACCATGTCAGCACAGGCACACCGCTTTGGAATTATCCCACCCGAAAAGGAACGGTGCTGTATCTGGCACTTGAGGATGATTACCGCCGTTTGCAGGAGCGTCTGTACCGGATGTTTGGAACAGAAAGCACCGATAATCTTTACTTCTCTGTTTCTGCCAGTCAGCTTGGAAATGGACTGGATGAACAGTTTGCAAGATTTGTGGCAGAGCATAGGGACACGAAGCTGATTATCATTGATACGCTTCAGAAAGTGCGTGAGGTTGGCGGCGATAATTACAGTTACGCAAATGACTATCAGATCATGGCAAGACTGAAAAGTTTTGCAGATGCTCATGGGCTTTGTCTGTTGCTCGTACACCATACAAGAAAGCAGAATGCGGATGACAAGTTTGACATGATTTCCGGGACAAGCGGATTGCTTGGGGCGGCAGACGGGGCGTTTCTTCTTCAGAAAGAAAAGCGGACAGGTAATGCCGCAACACTGGAAGTATCAGGCAGAGATCAGCAAGACCAGAAGTTGTATCTGATCCGCAATACAGAAACCTTGTTGTGGGATTTGCAAAAGGCAGAAACGGAATTGTGGAAAGAACCGCCAGAGCCGTTACTGGATGAGATTGCAGAGCTTGTTATGAAGGACAATCCTTATTGGGAAGGTTCGCCAACAGCACTTGTCGCTTTGATAAATATGGACATTCAACCGCACGTTATCACAAGAAAACTGAACGTTCTTGCAGGACGGTTGTATACAGAACATGGGATTCTATTTCGGAGTGAGCGTGTCCATGAGGGACGGAAACTAAGATTTTGGAAAGACAATACAGAGAATGCGTGACAGTACGTGACGGTTGTGACGGTATTTTTGACAGCAGGGGCGGTATCAAAATAACTGTCACGACTGTCACATACCGTCACGTACTGTCACGGAAAGGATGGATAAGATGGGAAATGTGCAAATATCACAGGAATTATTTATGCAGTTGCTCCGCTTTCACTTAGTTGAAGATGAGAGCTGCGAAAAAGAAATTAAGCAGGGGTTAGAGAAGAAATTAGACAGGATGGTCATGCGTGACCTGTATGGAAAATTCAAGACTGCCCCGACAGAGGAAGAACGGGAACGGGCGAGAAAAGAGTATCTGGACAGACGAGGAGTGCCGGAGAGTTTTCGATGGTAATTCTTCCTTGATGATAAGAACAGGAGCGTGGCACGCCCCTGTGGACAGTAGACACGGAGAAATCTGGAAAGGAGAACCATGCAATGAGAGAAGGAAGATTAGGTTATAACTGTGAAAATGGCAGATATGGATTATTGTCAATGGACTTATGGATTGATACGGGATTTCACTGCGGAGAGTGTATGGAAGTTTTAGTGGATGACCAGTGGGTACGGACAAGAATGGAGATGAATCCTGCAATGGAATGGTATCTGGTGGGAACACCTTATTGCGGCGATCTGGAGTATGTACGGGCAAGAATACCGAAATAAATCAGATAGAAAAGTAAAGAATCGGTTTGCTGTCAGGGATAAAAAATAAGCCCGGATACGGGCAAATAAAAAGGGCGGATACGCCCAAGATGAAAAGCAAAAGCCGAAACGTGGTAGAGAAAGGTAGCACCTTATAAAGCCCTCGGCGTTTGAGAGCGAAATACACCCATCGCACAAATCAGAGATTTGTACTCAGGGTATTTCGCCCTGCCGGGAGCTATTTGTGCCGGAAACGGCAGTTAGTTCGTAAACAGGTGCCTATGCACCTACTCACAGCAAAGCAGGCGAGAGCCGGAAAGGAGAATGCTTATAGGCAGACATTCATTTATCAGACAAAACAAGCTGTCTGATGTGGCAGGAAGAATTGATTATATTTCCAATCCGAAAAGACAGGAACATCTTTATGCGACCTATCAGACAGAGGGAGCAACACCAGAGTTCTGGAAGAATCTTGCCAGAGAGAATCAGTTGGATTTTAAAGCAAGCGGAACAACAGGGAAATGTATTGAAGGGCGGGAGTTTATTATTGCACTTCCTGAAAGTTTTGTTGAGTACAAGGCAGATGATGTGGTAAGGCTTTTTACAGACAGCTTTCATAAAGGGTATGGTGTGGAATGCAGTGCAGCACTTCATCATAACAAAAAAATGACCAATTACCATATTCATCTCGTATTCAGCGAACGGAAAATGTTAGAACATCCCGAAGTGAAAATTGCTACCAGAAATATGTTTTATGATGAGCAGGGCAAGCACAGACGCACGAAGAAAGAGATTTTAGATGAGCAGGGAAATCTTCGGGCAGGATGCAGCATTATTCCCAAAGGGGAGGTTTATGAAAGCCATATTTTTACAAAGAAAGATGAGTGGTTTAAGAGCGATGCGTTTACCAGAGAAGTTAAGGAGATGTTTACGGAAATCATTAACAGCCATGTGAAAGAAGAATCCGAAAAACTGTCTGTATTTCAGCAGGGCGGCGTGTATCTGGCAACAAAGAAAATTGGGAAGAACAACCCGAAAGAAGCAGAGATACGGGCGGACAATGTGGCAAGGCAGGAATGGAATCGGACGGTAGATGTAGCATTGGTTGAGGGTGTTCCCGAAGAAGATATTTTGACAATTAAGCGTGAGAAAATCACAGACAAAACATTGCAATCTATACGGACACATGGTTGGTTGCCAGATATGTTTCAGCAGATTATCCGTGGTGCAAAAGACTTCTTACAGGAAATGATTTTCAAGTTTAAGCTGCCGCCGAAGCCAGTACCGAAGATTGATTTACAGGAATGGAATGATATGCGGAAGCTGATGGAGAAACTTCAGAAGCAGTCACAGGCAATGAAATCCACACAGCAGGAGATTTCCTCATTGAAGAAACAGCTTTCCGAGACAACTGGATTTTTTAAAGGGAAAGCACGGAAATCTTTAGAGGGCAAAATTGAACAGTCAGAGAAACAGGAAAAACGTATCCACACGGATATGGAGCAGACTGTAAAACAGGCAGGATATCCAGATGTTCAGTCCTTTGCAAAGACATATCAGAAATCGGAAAAACTGGTCAGGGAATATAATGAGGAGCTGCGAGCATGGAAAAATCAGACAGAACCGAAAAAAGAGAAGCTATCAGAACCGTCGAAAAAGGCAAGCATACGGGAAAAATTGCACCGCTATCAGCAGGAAAGCAGGCAACAGCCAAAACAGGCAGCAAAGAAGAAATCAATGGACAGAGGACGATGAGAAAGGTGGAACAGAAAATGAAGAAAACAATTTTTGAAGAAATGGGCGGCACTTGTGTAAGATGTGGGGATTACTTTATCCCCAACCTTACTTTGCCGGAGGAAGAAGAACCGAGATTTGTTGGAGTATGGGGACAAAGACATTTGCAGTATTTGAAAGAATACCGCAGGAATGTATATCTGGATCTGATGATGAGCGGCAGACTGAACAGTTATCTGGTAGATATAGAGGAACAGGCACAGGAACGCTTTGAAAGAATTGTAGAGCAGATGAAACAGGCACAAGGAATTACAGAACGGTTAAAGGCAGACAATGCGTGGGAGTGGGTAGGCAGGATGAATAATATACAGGCGTGTGCGAGGGAGATTGTAGATAAAGAAATCATTTATCAATAAGGAATAAGAGTGGCGGAAAGCAAGTCTAAAATGGCTTGCTTTTTGCTTTACAATGTAGGCGGCTGATGTATATAATTATAAATCATAAATTCATGAATTTAATATCAGAAGGTAAAAGCAGGCGTATATTGCGACCGTTTTTACCTTCTTAATAAAATCTGTATTAAGCATATTTATAATGCAGGGGACAAAGACTATTAAAGTTACTATTTCAAGTCCTGCTTTCTAAAAATACGAATCCCAATCTTGTAAAACAGAAGAATTTCCAGAATATTGAACAGGCAAAATTCTATGTGGTAAGGAAAGTCTTTGAAAATAAGAGAAGTTTCTTCCTTTGTGCCGAATTCTGATTCAAATAGCAGATAACTGTGAAATTCAGCCTGCGCAAACGGTGATACTAAAACATGAATGTTATTTGCTGTACGGGCAAAACTATCTATTCGTAGAGGGTTTTCCACAATTTCATGAGTGATAGGATCAGTCCAAGTGCTTGATTGATTTAAGCTGGAAACTGACTTTCCACCTAATGTCAACAATGCTAAGGTTAGAATAACTGCAATTTCAAGACTGATAAGTTGCTTATGTGAAATCATTACAATCATAGTGTACAAAGCAGATACTGTGATGATGCACACAAAAGCAATCGCAGCATGAAATGCAAATTCAGTTACATTGACTTTATCACTAAATTCTAATCCAGCAATATTTGAGCTTGTGAAAACAGATAATATATCAGCAACAAAGAGAACTGTAGCACATATGCTACTGACGATTAGTTCGACAATATAAATCTCTTTTCGTGTATATCCTGCGGATATCTTGTTGTTGATTGTTCTGTTTTCAAAGTCACTCCCTAAGTATAACGGAATCAACACTGCCAAAATGATACATATCAGGTCAGAATTTTCCAATAAAAATGTTGTTGTAAAGATTTTGAAACCATATCCATTTAATAAGATTCCATAAACATTGATGGCAATTACTGCGATTACTCCAAGCCATAGAATTGGAGATTTTGCAGCACGCTTTAGTTCCATAGATAAAAGTTTATTCATAGTTTAAGTCTCCTTTCTGCTTTTCTATAAAAAATTTTTGAAGTAAAAAGTTTCTAAATCGGTATCGGCTATTTCTGATGAAGAGAATTCTTGAATTAAAACACCATTTTTGAGGAAACCATAGTGGTTTGCCACTTTTTGAAGTTCGCTTAAGATATGACTTGAAATCATAATGGTAACACCATACTCTTCATTTAACTTTGCGATGATAGCTCTGACATCTTTTATGCCTTCAGGATCAAGTCCGTTAAGAGGCTCGTCTAAAATGAGGAATTGCGGATTTCCTACAAGTGCCATTGCTAAAGCCAGACGCTGACGCATACCTAATGAATAATTCATTACCAGTTTTCGAGTATCTTTCAGATGTACCAGTTCTAATAGTTCAGCAATCTTCGACTTTACTTCCTTTGATGGACATCCACAAATTTTAAGCTGATACTTCAAATTTCCTTTTGCACTTAAGGTAGGATATAATGCAGGTGTTTCAATAATGGCACCGATTTTAATATTTTCAGATTTAACAACTGTTCCTGAGGATGGACTTTGCAAATTAGAAAGTATTCTCATTAAAGTTGTCTTGCCTGCACCATTATTTCCAATCAATCCATAGATAGCACCTCGAGGAATATGAAGGGAAACATTATCTAAAGCGATTGTTTCTTTGTAATGTTTACAAAGTTTTTGGGTTCTAATAATATCATTCATAAAATTCATCCTTTCTAAATCTGTACGGCAATTGCTGTTGTTAATGAAAGTATAGGTTGTTGGAAGAAAAAAATAAAGCAAATAGCCTTTTACAGTTGGATTTTAGAAGGATAAGGTTACTTTACATGCATGTAAAACGATAATATCTTGTGTAAAATACACGATTATGGCATACTTGAGACAGCGCATTATTATACAATGGAAAGGTGAGCTGAAATGACAGTTGCAGAGATGATAAAAAAAACTCGGACTGAAGCAAACATGACTCAAGGAGAATATGGAGCAAAATTTGGTGTTTCAAGACAGACAGTTTCCAGTTGGGAAAATGGAAGAAGTCTGCCAGATCTTCAAATGTTGATTGATATCTGTAACACCTATCATGTTTCTTTGGATAAGCTATTAAACGAGGATAAAGAGTTTGTTGAGAAAATAGATTTTTACAATAAATATAAAAAGGCAATTCGATTAGTGGGCATGTGTCTGTTGGCTGGTTTGCTTATATTTGCAATTGTATTTATTAACTGGAAAATTACAGAAAGAAATATGAATCAAGCATTTGAAATGAATGCAGAGAAATTAGGATTCGTAAAAGGAGAACTTTACGAATTAGAAAAAGACAATGTTCGGTATCGACTGCCAAACCAAAAACTCCCGTTCTTAAAGAAGGACTTTCATGTAAAAAACAGTTATGCCGATTTTATGATTGAAGATATAGAGATTAGTATTTCTATTTATGATGGAGAGGATTTTGCTATTGAATTTAATCATTTTAGAAGTATAAAAGGTTGCTTTGATAAAGATAGCAATATCGAGATCATGGAAAATACTTTGAACGAGAAAGAGAACATTTTTTATACCGAAAATAATGAGATGATAGAGGATGTGTTAAAGCAGTTATTGGAAATTCATAAAAATGTATATCGGCGTTAGTAAGATGGCGAATATAAATAAGGAATAGTAGTTGTATTTAATTTGTCTGAAGTGGTTACTGTTTTTAATTATATACTGTTGCTTTTCTAAGCAAAACCGTTTATAATCTGAATCGGAACATATTGTTATTATCCACAGTTACGGAGCGAGTGTTATCAACACCGATAACAAACTGATAACATTAGCCCATATAGGCAGGATAATATGGATAAATCAAATAATTGAAAGAAAAGCGAACACGGCAACCAATAATCTCTAAACAAAATTGATTAGTAATTGTCGAGTTTGAGTAGCGGACTAAATTGCGAAAAAGCCCATAAATAAAGGTTTTGCGGGCTGTCTGGATGTTCCGGTGGAGTGCAAATGGAGTTAAAAAATCTTTTTTTTCTTTGTTTTCTTTCCGGAGTTATCTGAGATTTTCGCAAAAGTAACTATGCTCAGAAAATATAATTAGTGTGAATATGAAGAACAGTTTGTTTTGATGGAAATATTTTCCGTCAGGGCAGACTGTTTTTTTATACCCTTTTTCAATGATATTATGAGTATAGTGCAGGAAAAAATGTATATGGATGTGGATGATGTGTGTGCAATTCTTGGTGTTTCTAAAGCGTATGCCTACAATTTGATGCGAGAGTACAACAAGGAGTTGAAAGCAAAAAGGAAAAGTAGCGGCTGCATATTGGCAGATGACACAGGAGGTGCTTTTGGATGAAAGGTAGAAGTGCATCGAAGATAAAACTGACATCTTATGATGAATTACTTGGTGGAGGAGAAGAAACGAACGATATCCAACAGGTTGCACTTGAGCATTTACATTCTTTCGAGAACCATCCATTTCAAGTAAATGATGATGAGGCAATGACGGAACTGGTGGAAAGTGTCAAAGAAGAGGGAATCCTTACAGCTTTACTGGTACGACCACTGGGTGATGGTGAATATGAAATCATCGCCGGTCACAGAAGGAGACATGCGGCACAACTTGCCGGTCTTAAAGAGGTTCCGGTTATTATCAGAAATATGGATCAGGATACAGCTGTTCGGGCAATGGTAGACAGCAATCTGCAGAGACCTAATATACTCCCAAGTGAAAAGGCATTTGCATCCAGTATGTGTTTTTCAGTCTTGACAGTGAATATAAATTAAGCGTGAAAATGGGTCTGCCCAGCAGCGGCTTTTTTCTTTTCTGCCGCTGGGCAGATGTTTTTTCTTTAGATACATGATAAGAGGAATTTTTGAAGATTCCATAAAGATTTGAAAAATGGACGGACATAAAAGACGTCCATTACACTATCGGAAAAT